>ERZ890510.491-NODE-491-length-30856-cov-10.086621_pt1 | contig 30856 bp, 29 predicted proteins | sample MGYA00521265_ERZ890510 | MGnify/ENA primary metagenome ERZ890510 (study PRJEB32303, sample SAMEA104408624) | aquatic metagenome | biome: Brackish water; feature: Chemocline; material: water | place: Baltic Sea | collected 2014-10-26T21:54:00 | depth 110 m ... | reverse complement strand
TATCACACAACTCATTACGGCCCTTTCAGACCCAGTTATTTTGACACTCCCTAAACGTTAAAATTGTTTCCTTGGATCATCAGATTCATGCGCACTTTTTTTAAACTCATTGAGCCAATATTCTTGTTCTTTGCTTGAGACACTTGGATCATCATCTGAGGAATATAAATTAAGTTTAGCTTGCTGCAAAACACCCATGTATTCATAGAATTCATTGCACGACAGCATTTTTCGGGCTTCAATTCGGGCAATGTCTTTGATCTCATTATCATTGCTAACAAGAATGCTTCTTTTTTGGCTCACTAATAGTGTTTTGAGTACAGCATCGGCTGTTTGTCCGCCAGAAAATCGTACCGTAAACAACCCTTTACTCTGGCCTTCATTGCGAACCGATGGAGACGGCCCATCCCACACTAAAATTAAATGGATTTTCTTTTGTGTCGTCAATGTACGAAGCCGATCCTCTAAGCGGAAACGCGCCATTTCGATGGAGTGCTGCTCAATCCATCCTCTAAATAAGGGAATAGCCTTTAATAAATTATAGCCATCGACGAGATACGTTAGCATTAATACTGTCTCAATGCTCCAATTAGGCGGTCAACTTCTTCGATAGAATTGTAATAATGAGGCGCAAATCGTAATGCGCCGCCACGATAACTCATGATAAAACCATCGTCATTGAGTTTTGCTTGTATGGATTCATTGCGCGAGGTATCGTCATGACTAAACATAAAAATGCCACTTTTATTCGCATCTTCAAATTGATGCACAGCATGGAATGGTAAGTCAGGTAAGCCATCTAATAAATATTTTTGCAATCTCAAAACATGTTTATAGATATTTTCAACGCCAGCTTCAATCAATAAGTCGGTGGCTACTTTTGCCCCAACGAGACCAATACCATTAAAAACACCAATCTCAAATTTGCGTGCGTCATCGGAAAACTTTTGCGTGTAATTAGCATAATCACTTGGTACTTCTTTACCTAAATAATTTAGAAAATCGGGATTTAAGCGATTTTGAAGCGCTTCTGTGAGATAAAAGAATCCAGTTCCAAGAGGCGACATTTGCCATTTATGGCCACCCGCCGCAAGGAAATCTACGCCTAATTTCTCCACATCAATTGGAATGACGCCTATGGATTGGATGGCATCCACAACGACTAAGCTTCTATTAGCATGCGCAATTGTTACTATTTCTTCTAAATCGGCCAGAAACCCTGTACTATATTGTACCGAGCTGATGGCTACGACCCGCGTTTTAGTTGTTAAACTCGCATTAATATCTGAAATTCTGACTTGTCCATCAACAGATTTTACCCAGTCAATATGGACGCCTTTTTTCTTAAGCTCCATATATGGGACGACATTGGCAGGAAATTCTAAATCGTTGAGCAAAACCCTATCGCCTGGTTTCCAGTCTAAACCTGAAGCCAAATAATTAATACCCGTAGCTGTATTCCCTGCCAAAGCAATGCGTTTTGAACTCGACCCAACAAGTTTTGCATAGTTAGCCCGTAAATTTTCTAGGATTTCAACCGTATTTGTCCACATCATCGGATCAGCTGTATTTCGCCACGATAAATATTTTGAAATTCCTTCTAAAACCGGATTTGATAAGGGTGATACGGCTGCATGATTAAAATACACTCGTTTTTCAGTGTGTGGAAAATGTTGTCTAAACTCGTTTTGCGAAATCATGAGACATTCCTTTTACTTATAAGATTTTATAGCTATTTAGTCGCTTCAATATCCTGCAAACGATTGTCGAATTTGGAAAGTTTATCTTCTAGCTCTTCAATTCGTTTCTGAAGTTTTTCGGCTTTTTCTTCGGGTTCTCCCCCTAAAATCATATTGATAAAGCGCTGAATCCCAGGTTTGTACATGGCAGCACTTTGATTTTTAATGCTTGTAATTTTAGGAATCGATACATCTGCTTTTAGCTGAGCAAGTGCCGTCATGGCGCTTCGTTTCACAAAGGTATTTTCGTCATCAAGCATTGAGGTGAGTGTTTCGATGACTTTATTGCGTTGTTCTTTCGACACCCAATCAGCGATATTGCCCAGTGCTGTCGCTAAAAATTGTCGATCGTCATAGAAGGCACCTCGATGATCAACATTTTTTAATAATGCCGTCAAAGCTTTTTCGCTCCTCATATTTCCCAAGCCCGCGTAAACGCCTGTTCTCGTATATTCGCGAAAATCTTCATCATTTAGATGGCTTTCGAGCAGAACAATATCCTCATCCTTTCGTTGATACCCAAGTGCCGTAAGCAAGGCCATTTTACCTCGTGGTGGATTATCTCCAGTTTTGAGACGGCTGCTTATTGCCTTTCGAGCGACATCCGATTGATGAGCGCCTACAGCGTTTGCGGCGGATTCCAAAGCCATCGGTTCATGCTCTTCCAATAATGCATCGGCTAAAAGTTGATAAGCATAAGGCATCGATACCTTGGATAATTCGTGATAGGTATGAACACGCAGTCCCCAAAATTTTTCAATTTTCAAATAATCGGCGACCGCTTTGAGATTTTTCTTTTTCTCTGTCTTTACAAGGGTCGTGATGGCTTGCATAATCGCATTAACGGACGAACTTTCATTCATCAATTTTGTCATCATGTCATCACCGGGATTAAAATCGATAACGACTAACATCTTTTGATACGGATCAATACTGACGGTTTGAGGCTCTGCATTCGCTTTGAATGTTAAAACAGAACGAACACCTGCAATTTGTATGGTTTCAAGTGACTTTTCTCCACTCTCCAGAACAAATTCAACATCTAGAGGATAGTCAAAAAGTCCGATTCCTTTGTCTTTGTCTTCTTGAGTTTGTTCAAATACGAGGGTCGCGATTTTCGTTTTTTTATCATAAGAATATTTGATTTTTAATTTGGCGTAACCCTTCTCATAAAACCATTGCTGAAAGAATTTTCCCAAGCTCTTCCCGCTAGATTTTTCCATACATCGCATAAAGTCGAGGGTTTCAACAGTTTTTCCTGAGTATGTCTTGAGATAATCGCGCATTCCCGCCCAAAATTTATCATCGCCGATTTCGTTTCGTAACATGTGTAATCGCCATGCGCCACCTGGGTATAGATGCATGTCAAACATATCCCAAGAGCTATCAAATTCTCGTGTCACAATAGGTCGCACATAACGATGATCGGCTTCACGTCGATATTGTTTTGACTCTTCTGCCAGCTGCCAATCTCGCGCAACGAGACCTTCTGTATCTTCTAGCCAGACAGATTCGATATACGTCGCCCAACTTTCTTTAAGCCAAACTTGGGAAAAATCATGCGACACAACGGCGTCACCAAAATACGAATGTGACATTTCATGAACGTTGATTAAGTCTGTAATATATTTGAATTCACGTGCTAAATCTTTATTGAGAATAAATTTGTCTTCCCAGGAGACCAATGAAATATTTTCCATTGCGCCACCGATACCTCGGGCTGCGAATTGGTAATATTTTGGGAACGGGAATTTTAAATCGAATTTCTTTTGCATCCACTTGAGCATTTCGCCTGTTTTATCAAATGCCAAATGAACTTGTTCAGGTGTATAATTTTTAGGTGCATAATAGGCTAAAGGGATGTCTCCCTCAGGTTTATCAACGTATTCCGTAAAGTCGCCAATGGCAAAACAGGCTAAATAACTCGGACATGGAAAATCCAATTTCCAATTAACGGTTTTTGTTCCATCACCATTTTCTTTCGCAGACATCAAAGCGCCATTGGCTAAAATCTTCAATGATTTTTCAGACGTCAAGGTGAATGACAATGTCGTTCGTACGGTTAAAATATCAACAGAAGGCAACCAATATCGTGCACGTTCTGTTTCGCTATCTGTGACGGCATAATAAGGTAAATCGGGTTGTTCTTTCGTTGGTATTGAAAAGAGCAGCCCCGTTTCAGGGTCTTTTAACGTGTATGCAATGCGGATAATCCGTATCTCTTCTGCTGAAAATGCATTATCCCAAAAGAGTATAATTTCTTCGCCATTATAGCGATATTCCACTTCAGGTCCGCTTAAAGACATCACCTTTACGTTATAAAACTCAACGGCATGGAGCGTTAATTCTTGCCCCCCATCGACATTGCCTTTGAGATGAATATCTACAAAGCCCGTCGCCGTTTTCTGGTCAATGTCAACCGTTAGATTGATGTCTTTATGAAAAGGTTCAATCCCACAATCAGGTGCAAAATGTTTATCTACTTTTCCAATTGTAAAATTACTTTTAGAAAATGCCTGCCCTTTATATTCAAATTCTTGCATACAATTACTCCACCACTATCGTGATTAAATATTGTTCTTCGTTTGTAATAATGAGTGTAGAATTATCTTTCCACACAATGCCTTCACACTGTTTCCCCTTTTTAATTTTGATAATTTGAGGCTCACTCGATAAAAATTTCTCTCCCTCTTTGGGAAGTGTATAAATACGGATGGACGGTTTTATAACACTATGAATCAATACAGCCAAGCGTTTTCCGTTGGGGGAAACATCTGCGCCTGTCACCCACCCTCCTAAGTGATCGTCATTATCGATTTTTTTTAGAATATTAGTTTTATCGGTGTAATGCGTATCAAGTTTATAAAGATTCGTTGTATGTTTCGGACGATTTATGTTGCCATCTTTGCGATGCTTTGTAAGAGCATAGATTGTGCTATTAACGGTAAAAACTGCTTCACAATCATATTCCAATTCTTGGCTTGGCCAAGCGTTTCGGCCTTCATATTCTACTGGTAGCCATTGTAAAACTCGCGTAAAATAAATATTATTCGGATTCGGTTCTGGCAGAAGATACAGTCCCAAATCACGACGAGCATTTCCATTATTGCCCAAATCCGCGATAATGAGGGTATCGCCAATTCTGGCGAGTGATTCCCAATCACTATTTTGAGCATTAAGAATACCAATACCTGTGTAGGGTGTTTTTTCCTCATCCTTGTATTTTTTCTTTAAAAAACTCGGTATTACGGTTTCACCATTTTCATGGATGGCAAATATGCGAGCCTCATCGCCAGAATCATTCAATACCCAATAAACATCGGGATAAAGCCCTGATTTCACAATAGCACTTTGTTCATCAATTAATGAATTTGCGACACGTATTCTTTGGGCTTTTTGTCCCCAAGTAATAGAGCATAACAGTAACAGCAAGAGCGTTAGTCTTTGATTTTTAAACATATAGATTTCTTTCATTAATTATGATTCTATTCGATGTAAAGATGTGGATATTTACATACAGAGTTTAATTATTTTCTCAATCAACTTGTTACAGCTTATCTTTTTCTAAACCATGATTGAAAAGGTTCACCCTCTTCGACTGGAAGTACGAGAAAACCTTCGTTCCCTTCATCAATAAGACGTTTTATAAGAGGAGCTGGCGGGAAATCCGTTTTAAGGACTACATGTTTGCCAGGCTCTGCATTTTGCAAATGAGATAACATGGGACCAACGGGATGAGTCCCTTGTTTCAACATGGCAATGCCATCATAGACCATGAGTAAATTTTCTTTATCCCAATTGGGTGCTGTTTCTAAAACATATTTTTTATCTAAAGCTTCAACGCTGTGTGAGCTTTTTCCGGTGTCACAAGACATATTTATTATATTCCTTCTTCTAGTTTAATGAGTTGGATACTCGCTTCTTTTGCATGGGTAATGATGCGTTCATCGCGATATAATTCTTTGTAATAAATGCGTCGAATTCCTGCATTCGCAATCAATTTAAAACAATTATAACAGGGGCTTGCTGTTACATAGATATCAGCACCTTCTATAGTGACACCATTGCGTGCCGCTTGTACGATGGCATTTGCTTCAGCGTGAACGGTTCTTACACAATGACCTTCAACCATTTCATGGCCAATTTCGTCGCAATGAGCCAGTCCACGAATTGAGCCATTGTAGCCTGTAGAAAGAATCATTTTTTCTCGTACAATGACGGCTCCTACAAATTTTCGATCACAGGTTGAGCGAGTCGAAACTTCTGTCGCGATTCGCATAAAATAGTTATCCCATTCTGTTCTGATATGCGTCATATTTCCCTATCTTCATTCATAAATGTTTTAATGTGCCCGATTTCTAGTCCTGCATGATTTTTTAATACTGGCTCTCGAATTTCTTTTAGTTTTTCAATTTCATCGTCATTAAAAGCACCAGCACTTTGCAGTAATGATAACATTGCTGGAGCAACAGCACGATGATTTCCATCGAGAACTTTAATGGCTGCTCCCCAAATTTCTCCATTATCAAGTCGGATGCCTGCGGCTGTAACGCCTTCGGCGCCGCCTTTCGATACGACTTTTCCTTTTAATAATGACATAAATTGCGTATCAAATCGTTTATCGCCACCTACTAATTCAGGGTGGGACATCATTGCTTGGGCTACGAGTTCAGTCTCTTCGTCCTTTTGATCCATGAGACGAGCGAAAGCCATGGCCAGTTCCTTTAATGAAATAAAAAATACGGGTGCTGAACATCCATCGACACCACGATGAATCAATTTTCGATCCGTATATTCGCAAAGAATGTCATAAATGAGTTTTTGCGTGGTATTTTCGACATCTAAATAAGAGTCCAAATCGCTCCCTAATTGGGACGCAGTCGTGAGCATACCTGCATGTTTTCCTGAACAATTATTATGCAAGGCAGATGGCTCTTCGCCCTTTAATATCAATGCTTTTGAGCTTTTATAATGCAGTGGTGCATGCGTGCCACACTTGAGCAAATCCGGGCTTAGTTCCATCTTAGCCAACAAATTTTTAACAGCGTTAATATGGATGTCTTGACCGCTATGAGATGAACAAGAAATCGCAATATCTTCGACCTTTAAATCATGATTTTTAATAGCATTTGATCGATAAAGCGCCATCGCTTGAAAAGGTTTTGCAGAAGAACGAACATAGGTTTCTAAATGAGGATTTCCGTACGCTACAATGATATCGCCATTCGGTTTTGCAACGACGCCATAAGCGATATGGAAACTTTCAATTTCCGCGCTCCGCGTTACAACGCATAAGATGTCGCTCATAAAATGGCGTTTCTTAAATCATGAATGGCTTCATCCAAACCAACGAAAATGGCGCGCGTCAAAACACCTTCGCCAATAATATAATTTTCAATGGTTTCCATGCTGGATAGGGTGTAAATATTACTATGATTGATGCCTCCGCTAGCGGAAACGCCCATACCATTTTTCTCGGCTGTCCGAGTGAGAAGAGAAAATTCTTCAACTCGCATGACTTCGTCCTCTGCCGTTTTCGCCGATGTAATGTCTTTTGTGCAAATTTCGACGAAATCAGCCGAAAGCTTATACGCTTTTTTAAGTTGATCAATACTGGCATCAATTTTAATGGAAACCAAACGACCTGATTCTTTAAGTCGAGGAATGAATTTTTTCAAATCGTCACTATAAGTGTCAAATATATCATTGGCAAAAAATGTAACAACATCGATATCGAGATCCATTGCGAGTTGAACCATGTCTGCTCTAGGCGTAATATGGGCTCCTTTGCGGAGCTTTCCCATTGTGGCGAAAAGGACTTCAATATCTCGCTCAGAAAGTTTCGAATTAGCGCCATCAATGGTAAGACTCATACCATTGATGCCTGTTAAATGAGCGATGGCTGAAAGTGCTGGCAATGAAAATCCATTGTTACTTTGTGTCCATAGTTTGACAAAGGGGTCTAAATTAAGTTCGATATGTGGCATATAGATTCCTTTTTTTAAATCCTGTTTTTACGCAAATTACTACTTAATATTCTCATCAATAATTGCATACCATACTTCTATCATTCAACGATTTGTGATGCTGTTACAAATTCATATCCTGCATCTATGAGTTTAGGTATGACTCTTTTTAGCACTGCGAGAGTATGGGGACGACAATGGCCAATACCAAGCGCTTTGCCATTGTTTTTTGCCAATTCTGCGAGTTCGTATATTGCTTTTTCAATGAGCATCTCATCGCTACTCTCATCAATAAATACTTTCCTGTTTCCAGTTCGAACGCCCTGTTCTCTCATCACCGTTTCGGCCACGGTTGTCGATATTGTTCGGCTATCAACAAAAAAGAAATCTTTCTCCTTAATAAAATTAGCGACCATTTTCATTAAATTAACACTTTGAGTTGCGCCACTTCCTTGATGATTATTCATTCCTTTTGCTCCCGGAACTGAAATCATCGCTCGCAGAAGTCTTTCCTCAATTTCATTTGAACTTAATGAATCGGCCAAAACAATATTAGGTTCGCTAGTAGATTGAGTAATCGTAACCATTGGCATATGAATAATGTATTCTTTGTCTTTTAGCCTGAGACTATTTGCAATAAGCGTCGAATAGCTTCGTTCAGGAATAATAGCGTAGGTTAAAGGTGTTTTAAAATTCAAAAATTCTTTAATCAATGGTGCATTTGAATATCCAAAATCATCAATAACGAGACATATTTGAGGTTTTTTTTCTGATTTTCGTGTTACGCGAACAACATTCGCTTCGCTTTGATATTCACTATTCCCAATTTCAAAAATATATTTTACCCACAGCGTTGTATCCGATAAAATATAATATTCCCAACGTAATGGTTCGTTTAATTCCGATTCTACTCGGAAACCGTAGCCTGAAGTTGCGTTCAATAGAAATCGTCTAATTTGATCTCGGTTTACGGTATGATTATGAGGTAAGTTGAAGGTATGACTCACTATTCCATCATTTTTACTATTCGCTTCTTTTAAAGACATATCTGGGAATCGATTTAAAATAGCATTATCCAATTGTGAATTAATGGAAAAATAGCCTTCGTAAAATGCCTCTTCACTCTGAATATTTGATTCTAGTTTTGTCGGAAATGAAATATATTTAAATCCTAAAAAAATCGATATTGCCGTAAAAATAACAAGGAAAGCCCATCGATATTTTTTTAAAAAAGATGTTTTTATTTTATTGTCTTTATAATATTCGTATCGCAAAAATAAGCTCCATTAATATTGAGATTCGTCTCTCCATCGAGAAATAACCCACTTTTCATCGCGATGTTTCACAAAGTCAAAAATGGCGTTCCCTGAGAGCTGAATATCGTTTCCCATGGACAGTTGAAATGTCTTTGTCATACTCGCTTCATCGCCAAGAGCGGAATCTTTAGGTGGGTATTGAAATATTGTCGCATTCCAGACCAAGGAAAAATGGTCATAAGCTCTAAATAATCGGCCTGTTGTACGCAACTCGGTATCAATTCCCCACGTATCATCTGCGCCTGTTCCACCGACCTCAGGATCATAATAAACGAAGGTAAAAGATGAATCGAAAAGTTGACTGTAAATGAGGGAATCACGATAAATATAGGCGTATCGCATATTTTCAAGGACTTCGTCGGGGGAAAGTTGTTCTGTTAACAAAACGCGGGAATCTTCGCCGGTAAATTCCATAAGTTCAGGCGCAAAGGGATTCCAACACGCGCTCAAGATTATTCCCAATGAAAGGGTTATAAACAATTCTAAATTTCGTGCATTAGGTTTTTTGCTCGATTTAAAGTTTCTGATTTCGTGATGGCTCTTCATCGTCGAAAGAACGCTGTCACGATGCTTTTTAATATTGAAATACTTATGCAAACTAATTCTCATACTATTGAAGCATCGCCTTTAATAGGGAAATAGTGGCGAGTGTGTCTGAGGCCAAATCTTCCCAAATAGCAATTTGATAAATATTATCCTGCGTCAATTGCAATGTAAAAATCGCCGTTCCGCTACTTTGCGCTGGTATATTATCTCGACTCGAACTCAATGATAAATTCATAATGTAGTCTGCTTGAATAATGGGCGATGTCAAGGCATCAAGCATTTGAATATGACTCCAAGTAAATTGATTTAGCGATCCATCAGGAATTAAATTGAGCAAACTATTAATAAATGTTTCCTCACTTTGAATATTCCAGTTGGAAAAAATACCGCTATACTGCTGCAATACAGAGGGGTCAGGAACGAAGTTATAACTTGAAGCAAGCGTATCCTGATAAAGGCAATTGATGTAATTTTCTTTACTTTTCCCTTTGATAGCATTCGCAATATTGTCTAACACTAATTCGGGTGTATTGGGGATAATCCACGCATATGGATCAGAAATAATGTCAGGGGGTTCTGCGACCCGTGGTGTGAAAATATCGCACCCTGCAAGCAAAATGAGTATGATTAAGGAAACTGATTTCGACATGGTGGAAAATATTCTCAAAGTGCCTATATACAAGGCAGGAAATAGAATTTTAAAGTGTAAGGGGGGATTTTGTTTAGCGAAATTAACCTTTAGGGAATTGATATTTCTCAAAAGGTTTACGTACTTATTTCTCAGTCAAAATGGTGCAATTATTGGTCAATTTCATCCACGATATAGCGAATCTAAAATTGGAATATTTGTGTTTAAGTCTATGTTCAAGGAATGAGGAATCATAAAATATCTTATTCGGCTTGTGCGGCGCTAACACTGGATGGGAAATTAGGTCCTCATGAGAGAGTTCCATTTACACGTATTTCGAGCGATGAGGACATTAAGCAACTATCAATACTGCGGGATCAACACGATGCCGTCATTTATGGTGGGACTACGTTTCGGGCATGGCCGAAGATTCATAGAGGATTGAGAAAGACATCGCTTCATCACATTATTTTTTCACAAAACGGTGATTTACCTGGAATTGAAATGCTTGTAAAAGATAATCCTGATATTCATTTTTTAATCGTTGGATTGAAGGAGAGTCAAATCCTAAAATATACAAAACTTGGCATCGATATAATTCCTGATTCAAAAGATGCGCCCACTTGTCTCGTCGCGATGGAGAAATGGATGATACATCATCAAATAAATAATGTGTTGATTGAGGGTGGCGAAACCATTTATACACTTTTCTTTGAAGAGAAAAAAATCAAAAACTTACACTTAACGTTCACCCCAAAAATTATGGGTGAAACAAAAGGACCAAAATTGTGTTGTGGTTCAATTGATCTTCACAATATCAAGCTTTCTTTACAAAATTCTCGCATTCTAGGAGACGAAATTTTCACACACTATACTGTCAAATATTTGTAGGTTCGATTTCACAAATTCTTACACCTTCTGTTTTAATAAGAGTTGTCTTAAAAAACAAAAAGGAGTCAAATAGACTCCTTTTTGAAATCCTGAATATTAGAATATTTATTCGTAAACGGTTAAATTTTTATCCTTGAGGGGTGCTAAAGCAGCGCTCGTAAATCGCAAGAAAAAGACACCTAATACAAGTCCAGAAACGCCTAGAAATGTCGTCAAATCCATCCAAGCAGGACTAAAATGGGCTGCATGTTCTCCATGACCAATACTTGGCATTACAAGCCAATAAATATCGACATAATGCATCACAAATAACAAAGCCGCCAATGATGTTCGAATAATTGTGTTACGTTTTGAGTAATAAAATGCCAGGATACCAAAGGGAATGACGAAATGGAAAAACATCATAATGATTGAAACATCTTTCCACCCATTTTCCCATCGTGTAAGATACCAAATCGTTTCTTCTGGCAAATTTCCGTACCATATTAAGAAATATTGAGCACCGCCAATGTAGGCCCAAAAAACGACGAAGCCAAAAATCCAGCGTCCCATGTCATGGAATTGGTCAATGGTTATAAAGTTCGTCATGGCTCCTCGACTCACCATCCATTGCATAAAAAGAGTTATAAATGTCAAAAAGGATAAAAATGAACCACCAAATACGTAAACACCATAAATTGTTGAATACCAATGGGGACTTAAAGACATAAACCAATCAAAAGAAGCAAAGGTAACTGTAATGGCAAATAATAAGGTCCCAATCGCGCTTATTTTGCTTGATTTATTAAGCCATTTTGGATCGCCCCCTTCATCGTGTTTTGTGGAATATCGATACAGTAAATATCCCAACACACTCCAAATCGTAAAATAAATTATGGAGCGAATTGTAAAAAAGGTCGCATTTAGATAAGGTGCTTTCCATTTTAAAATATTATCCACGGCCACCACATCAGCATGGCTCCAATGATAAAGGGAATGAAGTCCAAATAAAACAGGGAGAAATAGTATAAATAATAACGGGAACCCGTTGCCTAAAGCTTCACTGATTCGCCGCATATTGGTACTTTTTACCGAGCCTGTCACATGGTGAATAAGTGTGTAAAATAAGGCACCAATCGAAATTGTTGCCCAAAAGCCAAAAGCGACTAGCCAAGAGCGAAAGAATTGATCAGCGTGGGATGTCCATCCATAGATACTGATAGCAACGCCAATTGCGCCTATGCTCAACGCGACAGTGGCGAATTTTCCAGAATCTGTTAGTCTAAATGTTTTTGCATCGTATTTCATGATCAATAACTCTTCGTTGTCTGTTGATTAATAAGTTCGTCGTTCAAATTAGAACTTAGATTTTGTCTATTTTTTTGAAGATTTCTTACATAGGCTACAATTTTCCATCTATCATTCAATGGTATTTGAGGTGCGTATGGTGGCATATTTCGAACACCTTCATTAATCACACTGTAAATATAGCCATCTTCAAAAGCACGAACTTTTTGGGAATAAAAAGAAGGTGGTTTAATAGGATAACCACGACTTATAACAATGCCATCACCGTCTCCTACCTGACCATGGCAAGGCGTACAATAAATTTTAAACCGCTCTTGACCGCGGGCTAAATCTTTAGGCGAAGGGTTCGCTGATGTTACGGGATTAAAATCAATAAAATTACCGTCTTTATCTTTACCAAAATAGAGTTGAGAATCATCTTTCAAGTCTCCGCGAGCAATGGTGTGCTCCACGGGCATTCGCATTCCGGCACCGTTTGCAAAAAAGTTACTCGAGGTTTGCGTCTTCAATTTACCCTGAATATCCATGTTGGTATTCAAATGGATAGGTGGCTTTTTAAAAGGTTGTTCACGCGTACAGCTTATTAATAGGACTAAAATACTAAGGAAATTAATCGTTAATTTTATGTATATAGAGTTCTTCATCATTCGCCCTCTAATACTTCTATATTTTTACCACCGACAGAATCCATAAACGCTTTCGTTTTGTCTATATCGAATGCGGGGTCATCGGATTCAACTGATACAAAAAAGCCATCATCTGAAAATTTCTTGAAATTATCCGAGTAAAAAACAGGATGATAAAAACGAGGAAGCCCATTTATTTTTAGCATCCCAATTACAGCCGCAAAGGCACCCAATAAGATAAATAGTGCAAATGTGATAATCACATAGGCTTGCCAGCTAAAAAATGGTTTCCCTGAAATGATATGAGGATATGCAACAACACTGGCGTAATACTGAATCCCTATGCCAAGTGCAGCTCCCGTTACGGCCATAGCGCCCACAATATATCCTATGGGTGATCGTTTCAATCCCATTGCTTCATCCATCCCATGAATGGGAAATGGCGAGTGGCAATCAAAGGTTTTATATCCGGCCTCACGAAATTTTTCTGCTGCATTCATGAGAGTGGCAGGATTTTCGAATTCCGCTAATAATCCTAAAGTTTTATTCATAGCCATCTCCTAATGTGTTTCATGGTATTTTTCGTGATGTGGATTTGCTTCGGGAAGAATACCCTTAATTTCTGCCATTGCCACCATTGGAAGGAATCGCAAGAAAAGTAAAAAGAGCGTAAAAAACAGTCCAAAACTACCCAAGAAAACTAAAATGTCCCAAATTGTTGGGGTGAAATAATCCCATGAAGATGGAAGGAAATCTCTGGAAAGAGATATTACGGTAATAACAAATCTTTCAAACCACATGCCAATATTTACAAAAATGGATGCGACAAATAAAACAGGGATCGACGTACGGAATTTTTTAACCCAAAAGATTTGAGGCGTAATTACATTTGAAAAGAACATAATCCAATACGCCCAAGCATAAGGGCCAAAAGCTCTATTGATAAAAGCGAAGACCTCAAATTGATTGCCACTATACCATGCAATAAAAAATTCCATGATATAGGAATATCCAACCATACTTCCTGTTACGAGAATAACTTTCGACATTTTTTCCAAATGCCCAATTGTAATAATATTTTCCAAGTGGTAAATATTTCGCGCAATGAGTGTTAATGTCATCACCATTCCAAATCCACTAAAAATAGCTCCCGCCACAAAATACGGTGGGAAAATCGTCGTATGCCAACCAGGGATGATGCTCGTTGCAAAGTCAGTCGCCACAACTGAATGGACTGAAAGTACGAGGGGTGTTGCCAATCCAGCTAGCATTAAATAGGCTTGTTCGTAATGTTTCCATTGACGATTTCCACCTCTCCAACCTAAAGCAAGAATACCATACGTTATTTTACGAAAACTAGTTTTTGCACGATCACGAATAGTCGCTAAATCAGGTATGAGCCCAACATACCAAAATAGTAATGAAACCGTAAAATAGGTTCCAACGGCAAAGAAATCCCACATAAGAGGGCTTCTAAAGTTTGGCCACATTGCCATCTGGTTCGGAACAGGAAAGAACCAATACAGCAACCAAACTCGACCCACATGAATCGTTGGGAATAAAAGTGCGGAAATGACTGCAAAAATTGTCATTGCCTCTGCAAAACGATTGATAGCGGTCCGCCATTGTTGTCTAAAAAGGAAGAGCACTGCTGAAATCAAGGTTCCTGCATGACCGATACCGACCCAAAAAACAAAATTAACAATAGCCCATCCCCATCCCACAGGATTATTAAGTCCCCAAATACCTGTCCCTTCAAAGAACAGCCATCCGACAGAGCCTAATAATACAAGTAAAAAGGAAAATGCAACGCCAAATAAAAGCCACCACTTTTGAGGTGGTTTTGATTCGACAATGCGACTGATATCTTCAGTAACGGTGCTAAATGTATAGCCTGGTGCTAAAGATTCTTCAGCGGAACGATTTGGTTTAAATAGTTTATTATTCACAAGCAACCCACTTATCTATGCATGTTGTTCAAGTTCAGGATTAGGATTCCTTAGCTTGGACAAGTATGTGGTTCTAGGTCGTAGATTCAATTCGCTAAGCAAGTCGTAATCTCTATTCTGTTTTTTCAATTCAGAAACACGACTTTTGGGATCATTAATGTCGCCAAATACGATGGCTTCTGTCGGACACGCTTCTTGACAAGCGGTAATAATGTCACCGTCCATAATTCCGCGATCTTCCAATCGAGCTTTGTTTCGTGCGCCGGCAATACGTTGGGTACAAAATGTACATTTTTCCATGACTCCGCGGAAACGAATGGAGACATCAGGATTCATAGCCATCTGCACAATATCCGGTGTATCTTTGGTATAATTGTGGAAATTGAAACGACGTACTTTATAAGGACAGTTATTGGAACAATAGCGTGTTCCAATACAACGATTGTAAGTCATTGTATTGAGTCCGTCTTCTGTATGCGTCGTTGCAGCAACAGGACAAACTTGCTCGCAGGGGGCGAGTTCGCAATGCTGACAAGCAACGGGTTGCATTACAACTTCGGGATTCTCAATATCGCCAGCGAAATAGCGATCAATACGAATCCAGCTCATATCTCTGCCTTTTAACACTTGTTCTTTTCCAATAACAGGAATGTTATTTTCACTTTGGCACGCTATGGTACAGGCGTTACAGCTCGTACACATATTTAAATCGATAGACATGCCCCATTGGTTGCCTGTATCGTATAAAAATTCTTTCCACATGGACACTTCGGGATATTCTTCCGTGATGTCTCGTGTGAAGTTTGGCTCGTTGCGATATTCATCCAAAGTTGCTTCCCTAACAAGAGCAGGGAGTCGTGTTTGGATGGCATCTGCAGCGAGTTTTTCTGTATCAAGTCCATGATAATCTTGAACACAAGCGATGGCTGTTTGTCCATAACTTTTAGAGATTTTAACACCACCAGCTGTTATATAAGGTGATTTCGTGGTTCTCAATAGTGTTGCATTGAAACCAATATCCGTACCGATACGACCCGAAACAGAACGCCCATAGCCAAGGGTCAAGCTAATGGTATAATCGGCTTGCCCTGGCATAATCCAAACGGGGACTTTCATATAAATACCATCGTACTCAATCTTGACCATGTCTTGATTTTCGACATCAAGTTTTTTTGCCATTGTGGATGAAATAATTGCTGCGTTGCCCCATGTAATTTTCGTTACAGGGTCAGGTAATTCTTGTAGCCATCCATTATTTGCATAACGACCGTCATGAATTTGAGGCGAAAGCTTATAGCTTAACTCCAAGTTATCTACACCAAGTTTGAGCGGCTTGATATTCTTTGCAAACGTGTTCAAATTCCCTTTTACGGAAACGCGAGCTGGTTTATTCGTGCCCGAGAAATAACCGTTGTGAAGTGATTTTTGCCAAGCACTTTCGAAAATGTCCATTGGTAAAATAGAATCCCATGTTTTTCGAACCAATTCATAGCTCTTGAGATACTCACCTGTCGTTATCAGATTTGCCATTTCAAGGAAGTTCATTCCCATAAATAATGGCGATATCATTGGTTGGGTTACCGTCAAGACACCGTCATGAGAAATTGCATCACCCCACGCCTCTAAATAATGTAGCGTTGGGACATGCCATTCGGAACGACTTGCTGTTTCATTGTAGTGCGTCCCTAAATAGATAGGGTGTTTGACTTTATTGAGAGCCGAGGCGAATTGTAAATCAGTGGGCGCAGCATAAACAAGATTTCCGCCTAACATGAAAAGTGTCTCGATTTTGCCTTGATTCATGTCTGAAACAAGCGCATAAAAGCCATCAGAATCAGAAACAACTGCTTTATCAAATGCATGGTATGTAACTGTTTTTTGATTGCCTAAAACAAGATTCATCGCCGCTACTAATACATGTACTTCTGCAGGCTGCTGTCTCCCAGCGACAATGAGACTATGACCTTTATTCTTTTTGAGGTCTTTTACGACGGCTTTTACCCAATCACGACGACCATCATATTGGATACTTTCATTGATAACACCAAACTCGGAAGCAAAGGTTTTGACAAATTGACCGATTTCATTGCTCGACATTCTCAAACGATGATCCGCCATAACACTTGTTTGACTCAAAGATGATTCAACAAGATAAAGTCGATTCATACTATCTTTTTCAGTCTTAACACGACGCGCTTCTGCAAAACCTTTGGCATTTTGCGTCATATTGCTGTCGGTGCCCAGGAAATCAGCTTCGAAAGACAATATTACGTTTGCTTTATCAAAGTGATAAATAGGTCGTAGCTTTTGACCGAATGCTATTTCAACACCCTTGTAAATATTTTCGTCACTTACAGGATCATAAGCAACCCAACGCGCCTTTGGAAATGTCTGTGCAAATTCATCTTTTATTTTTGACAAACTTGGGGATGCAAAACTTTCGGAAAGAACGGCGAGTCCTTCACCTTGGTTTGCCACATAGGCATCATAATTTTTGGTCCAGACACCCGCAAATTGTTCAACCGTCGTTTTTTCATCAACATAAGAAACTTCGACTGCTCTGTCAGGGTCGTAGAGATTTAAAATACTTGCATACGCCCAAGGATTGAGTGCGGATTCATTACTCGTTGGATGCTGTTTATTTCCCGCAATTTTTGTGGGACGACCTTCATGATTTTCCACAAGAAGTGGGAATACTTCAACACCCAGGTTCATTGCCGAAGCATAATGCTTTGCTATACCGAGTGTTATTTCTTCTGGCTTTGTTACGTAAGGTATAATTTTCTCAACAGGACGGCGACAGCTCACGAGCCCCGCAAGGGCCATTGAGGCTCCCATGATGCTCAAGAATTTCCGTCTTGTGACGGGATCTACCACCTCAGAAGCGCCTTCTTGAAATTCACTTTCAGCGAATTTTCTATATTCGGCATTATTCTCGAGGTGATTCAGGCTTCTCCAGTAGGATTTACCTTTTAATTCGCTCATATTTTTATCCATATTCATCGGTGACATCCTGAACAATCGATAGGTGGGTTTAATCGTTTTTCTGCGATCACTTTTGCAGCAAACTCTTTCTGATTCGCTGGAGCGACCCAATTCATTTTTGTCACATCACTTAGGGGGCGAAGATGGTCAGATGGGTCTTTATGACAATCTAAACACCAGCGCATCGATAAAGGTTGAGTTTGCCTGACAATAGCCATCGAGGCGATATTTCCATGACAGCTTTCACAACCGATCCCCACTTTTAGATGGGCGGAATGATTAAAATATGCGTAGTCTGGAATATTATGCACACGCACCCATTCGACGGGTTTACCTGTGTTCCAGCTTTCTCTTATAGGAGCCAATAGCTCACTTTCTGGTAATATCATTGTATGGCAATTCATACAAGTTTGCGTTGGTGGCACCATTGCCACTGCAGATACTTCCACACCCGTATGACAATATCGACAATCCATACCAAGCGTATCTGCATGCAGCAAATGACTATAAGGTACGGGTTGTTCAGGTTGATAGCCGACATCGGTATATTTGGGAGACCCAAAATAGTATATACCGTATGCAAGGCATGCAACTGCAACGATTATTCCAACGAATATGAAGCCCGGTACGCGATTAGCCGATTTAGGAAATATTTGTCCCAAAAGTTCCGCCTCTTCTGCTTCTTAACTGTTAATGTTTAACGGGGAAAAGAGTTTGCATCTATTTTGTAGTTCCCCGTGTCTTATCATATCGGGGCGAAAATAATCAGAAGCATTTTCCATCGCAATAGTATATACCCGAATTTCTATTATAATTCTATGAACCTAGTGTATTTTTAACCTACTGTTTAATATGTGATTAAAGAAGTATCGAGTTGGTTTTAGTCTGCTATTAGCATATAATAATAAACGATAATGATGCTTTGCTCAACAGAAAAAGTGACCCCAAAAAGCTATAAAATCAAATGTAATTGCGTGATAAAGAGGGAAATGCAAAAATCTTTTTACAAATTGTTATGCAAAAATCGGCAACAAATACTCAAAACTGCCGAGTTAAAAGAACAGCGCTATTTCTTTAAATCGAGCTCTTTTATTTTTCGGCTCAGATTGGATTGTTGTAAACCAATTGCTTCCGCTGTTTTGCTGACATTCCCGCCATTACGTTCTAATGCTTGATTCAGATAAAAGACTTCAAATTCTCTCCGTGCATTAGCAAAAGAAGGTATATCAATGAAAGAATAGTTCCCTTTTTGTGATAAAGAATTCGTTAAAAAATGGGGCTCTACATCGGAAGCTAAAATGGTTTTATCATACACTAAAATATAAAGCCTCTCGACTAAATTTCTTAATTCACGAATATTACCCTTAAAGGAATATTGATTCAACAGCTTTAAGGCATCGGGTGCAAAAACCTTGCGTTCGTAGTTCAATTCAGCGGCGAATTTATCCAGATAATAATCAAGTAATTGTTCTAAATCCCCGTGTCTATTGCGAAGAGGGGGCAAGTTAATGGGAATAACATTGAGTCGATAGAATAAGTCCTCTCTAAATTCTCCTTCTTGAATCATGGCCTCTAAATCTTTGTGCGTCGCTGCTAAAATACGAACATTGACATGAATTGTTTTCGTTCCGCCGAGACGTTCAAACGTGCCTTCTTCGATGACACGTAAAATTTTTGCTTGTGCAGAGCCACTCATATCGCCGATTTCATCTAAAAATAAGGTACCGCCATGTGCCAATTCAATTTTGCCTAATTTCTGCAATTGTGCACCTGTGAAAGCTCCTTTTTCATGGCCAAACAATTCACTTTCCACAAGATCATTCGGGATGGCTGCAGAGTTAAATCTTACGAAGGGAGCATTAATCCTTTTGCTGGACTTATGTATAGCATGAGCGACTAATTCTTTACCTGTCCCACTTTCACCACGAATTAAAACACGGCTATCCGTCGGACCTACTCGGTCAATTAAACTCTTAACGCGATCCATTTCGTCACTTGAGCCCACCATGCGATAGCGATCTTCTCTTACGTCCGCGTCCTGTTGCACTTGACGCGACATATTGTCCTTGTCTGAAAGATTTCGTAGAGCGACTTGAATGCGAGCTATTGAAAGTGGTTTTTCCCAGAAATCATACGCGCCTAAATGAATCGCTTCAACGGCTGTTCCCACCGTTCCGTGGCCCGAAATCATTACAACTTCAAGATTCATCTTTTTTTCACGAATCGTTTTTAAAACTTCAATCCCATCCATGCCTGGGAGGCGAACATCCAACAATACTAAATCAATGTCGTTTTCAGCCTCAAGTTTTTTTAAACCTGCTTCGCCCGATTCCGCTTGGAATATTGTATGGCCTTCATCACCTAAAATATCCGCTAAGGTGAGACGAATATTTTTTTCATCATCAATAATTAAAATATTCATGCATTCGCTCTTTTCTCATTGTATAATACTGATTTATGATTGGGTAGAAAATACCACATAAATTACTCCTTTTCTCCGTCTATATCTAAATTTGATTTCGGAAGCAATACGGTAAATATCGTACCATCTTTGGAATTACTTTTGACCTCAATGCTACCATTATGATTTTGGATAATGCGCTGAACGATTGCCAAACCAAGACCCGTGCCTTTTTTCTTTGTCGTAAAATAAGGCTCAAATACTTTTTCCAGTTTTTCTTTTGGGATGCCTTTACCCGTGTCTCGGATGCTAAATTCTATCAAGTCTTTGTCATAATTTGAAGATTTTATATAGATGTCTATTACCTTATCTTCGCCTGCTTGAATACCATTTTGGATAAGATTTACCCACACTTGGCGAAGTTGACGTTGGTCTCCACAAACAAGATTTAAGTTCGCATCTAAATCAAGATGGAGATTGCACTCTTCAGTATAAGCCGAAATGATTTCATTGATTTGATCATTGAGATTAAAGGGTTTTAATGTCGCTGATGGCATTTTTGCAAAACCTGAGAATGAATTCACAAGGGCTTGCAAATTGTCAACTTCCTCTTCAATGATACCTACAGACTTGTGCAATACCTCTCCAAAATCTTCGGATTGTGTGGCATATTTCATGACGACGCGTTGAGCAGACAATCGTATAGGTGTCAGCGGATTTTTAATTTCGTGGGCCATGATTTGAGCCATCCCGCGCCAAAGTGATTCTTTTTCGGTTTCGATGAGTTTTCTTCGACCCTCTTCAAGTTCATATCCCATTTTATTAAATGAAACAATGAGGTTATTAAGGGGGCTGAAGGGACTTTCTTGAACATTTAAGTCAAAATTTCCCAATTTTATGTGGTCCGTTGCATCAAGTAATCGAGCCAAAGGTTTTGTAATTAATTTTAAAAAATAGAACAAAAGGACACCACCAACGAGGAGAATCATCAAGAAAAGACTCAGTGAAAATCGTGTGATATTTTTCTCATAAAGTTCTCCGGCCACTTCCATTTTATTGATGCCCATCAGAATTTCATTGATATCACGTTTAAATGAGGCTTCCAAATTTGTATCAATTTTAGTTGCGTAATTATAATAAATGGATCGAATATTTTCTTCGGTGGACAGGGCGGTAAGTTGCTCTTGATAGGATGAGATATTGCCTAAAAAGAATTGTCTCGAAATGAATACGGATGCCGCCATAAAGAAAACGACGATAAAAATAATTTGGCTACTAAAGGAGGGTAATCGCATTTTCATTAGCTAAACTTCGAAATCATAAAATTTTCTGTTTTAAACTCAGGCTTTGCGCGATTCCAAAACTGCATCATGTTCAATTTATTTGTCATCCCAGGCAATTCAATATCTTCTAACGTTGCTGAAAAACTAAGATAATAATAGCGATTCGCTTCTAGTTTGGACAATCGGATTAAATGTCCTCGATAAAGAGACATCCAGTACTGTTTTGCTTGTTTCAATTCTTTTCGTTGAACGCTTCTGTTTTTCTCACTCGTGAAAACGTCGTATCTCTTTTCCAGAAGCGAAAATTGAATCCGATGTATAAAAAGCTTTGTCTCAACGACTTCATTGGTTTCGACATCAACAACATCAACTTGAATCGTAACAGTCAGAGTATCACCTATTTGGATAAGTTTATCAAAATCTTCGGTAAAGGCATCCATTACATGGGCAGAACACACAAGGTCATTACCGATGGTTTCAAGGGATACATTGTCAAACCACGGCGTTGTCCCTGAAATACCTGAAAACATAAACTGTAACACGGACAACAATGCGGGTGCTAAAGCAAGCTTTAATGATTCAAGCAATGATTATTTTCTCTCTCGTGATGACGTTAGCGGAATCTACTCATTAATAATCTCGGCGTTAATAATTTTTCCCAAAACGCGTGCACCATTCCCTAAATGGACAAAAACCTCCGTATTCTTTTCTTTGACTTCAATATTACCTTTTACCGTTGAATCATCGATATAGATATGCAAAGGTTTATAATCATGAATTCTTTTTTCTTCCCGATTAATAATAATATCATTTTTTACAATGGAGCCATTGAAAACATCAATTCGTCCATTTACCGTAGAGATATCCCCTTTTACGAGGGTGTTGTCACACGATATTTTTCCGTTGACGGTAGAAAGATCGCCGCCAATTTGAGTCCCACTTTTGGTTGATATTGAGCCATTGACGCTTGAGACATCACCGTCAACTTGGACATCATTATAGAGCTCAATCGAACCATTTACGGTGGAGACCTCACTTGTTTCAGCCGAATTACCCACTTCGATACTTCCGTTTACTGCTGAAACATCGTGGGTTTTTGCTCCGTTACCGATTATTATATTTCCATTAACGGTAGAGCAATCACCTTTTACCTGTGCATTTTCTCCAACAACGACTTTTCCATTTACGGTAGAAACATCCGAGTTAACGACACTTCCTGCTTCAACAACTCGACTCTTATTGATGTTTAATTGCTCATTTCCTAACAGCGCCGATAAAGCTGCAAGTATTAGGATTGAAATAATAATTTTTTTCATGATATTTTCATCCTTTCGATTGCCTTGAATATAAGACTTAATAGTGTCAATAAAGAATGTATAAAAACGATTAAAAAAAGGTCACCTTATGATGATCTGGTTATTATTTAAGATTTAATTTCGATGGCTCCAAAAATAACGGTTCCATTCAAAACAACGGTGACATCTTTTTCACCATGCACCGCAGATTTATCATCAACGCCACCGAATATTGGTGTTGCTTGAACGCGAACATTCCAATTTTGAGGTACCATAATTTCGACGCCACCAAATAGAGCTGTAATATTAATGATGCATCCAGATTCAATCGCTTTGGCTTTTCTAAGGTCTAAGTTTACACCTCCGAAAAGTACAAATACTTCTGAACCTGTATAATTGTCAGAATTTACGACGCGATCAATCCCACCAAAGATTGTGGAAATATTTACAGAGTCTTCAGTCGTTTCACGTTCGTTAAAAAATGACAAAAAGGAATTCCCATTTTTATTTTTAAGCATCGTAAAGCCAACCCAAATTATTGCCAGAGGCCAAAATCTAAAAATATTGCCCCAATTAATAAAATCGAGCGTCGCTGTTAAAAATATTAGACCCATAATGATAACACCCGTCCCGTTTCGTTTATCTTCATTCTGTACTTTTGATACACCGGCAGCGATAACCAATAGTGGCCACCAATCAGAAATTAGACCCCCTAAATTCATGATATGCAGTGTTTGCAGTAAAAAAACAATGCCTAATCCAATAATGATGATGGCAGACCAGTTTTTTTTTGTTGATTGAGGAAGTTGGTTGTTTTCCATGATTTTACCTATTCTATTCTTATAATATTTTAGAAATCAATTTTCAAATGTGTCAATCGCCCCTAATTAAAATTTAGCGATTGAGAAATTGAGTGACTCGGCTGGAGGACCAAGCCACTCACACTCGTTTTATCTAAAAACCGAACCAAAGACCCACTGAAGCTGTTGCACCTTCAAAAGGTGTATTCGGTGACCCCCCGATTTCGAATTTATCTTCTAAATCAGATGCTTTTGAACCTGAATCTATTTTTACATCCCAACCGTCTCGCATTGAATAGCCGTATAAGTAACCGCCTTCAAGTCTTAATGACATCCAAGGAAGTAATCTTACATAAACTTGAGCGCGTGGTTGGAGCGTTAGATATCCGCGACTTAGTTGAATTGAGCTAGAGACTTGTTCTATGAGTTGGGTGTTAAGATTATCCCAGTCATAACCACCATTTTCTCTTTGGTCGATGTCTATTGTGATGGCTCCACCGCCGATACCAGCACCTACGCTAACGGCTAACTTTTTACCTAAGGCAACTCTTTTATCAATGGTAAATCCACCAAATCCCATACCTAATGATAAGCTTCTTTCAATTGAATCACCAATGGATGTTTGAAATGTCTGACCAGAACCCAGTCCATAACCACCTAAGAACCAGCCTTTTCCAACATTACCGTTTCCTCCACCACCAAAAAATAGGACGCCTGCTGAGTCAAGTTTTTGCTCAAAACCAAGTTGAGAGAGAAGACTATTGACATCGTTTGTAAATTGCAGGTCTTTGTTGCCATCAACCATGGGTGTTAAAAAGGTTGGGATTATACCACCACCGCCATAACCAGGATGACTTTTTCTGGGTTTTGAGTTTTCTTCGATTTGGATAAGCTCTCGCTTTTTCTTATCTAGCTTCTCTACAGGTATGGCAAAAAAGAGCTGAGTTGAATATTCATTGCCATCGCGATAGTACTTTACGGCGACCGTATCACCAATATCTTGTGATTTAATGAGTCGGCGAAGATGACTCTCGTAACGAACGATTGTTCCATCCCATTCAGCGATAATATCTTCTTCCATAAGTCCTGCTTTATCAGCGTTTCCACCTTTTACAACACCGTCTAGTAATACACCATAATTATGCGGGTAGCGTAATTTGTAAGCTTGCTCAAACGTTAACTCTGATGGATAAACGCCCATTTTCGGACCTTTACTTTGAAATTCCATGTCATCATCAATGTTGAGTGAGATGGAAATATCATCGTCTCCGAGTTCTACTTTTAAGTTATGTAATTCTACGCCTAATTCTTCTTTTGCTTTTTCAAGCTCTTCTTTGGCAATCTGAATTTCTTGCTTTATAATTTTCTTTTCTTCATCAGAAAATGTATCACCTCGTTCAAATCCCATCGCTGGTAGCACCAACAGTGCCGAGATTCCTAATTTGATTGCTGTTAAGTTGTTCATGATGTCCTCCTATTTCGATTTATTTTTTTCATTTCGACTCAGAACAATACGAAGGCTATACCAAAAAAACATAAGGGATGCTAAGTTATTGTTATAATTAGCATTATACATTTCTAAAAAGTCGTTATAAGGAAAATATCCTATTCATATTGATATAGGATATGTCATTTTGATATATCAATTCGATATTTATTTAATGATTTATAATTGTTTGATGATCTCACTCAAAAGTTTTGCAAAATCATCTCGAACCAGAAGCCCTGTTTCCATGACTTCCTCATGGGAAAGTGGTTGATCTAATATGCCAGCAGCAAAATTAGTGAGTACCGATATCCCGAGAATATCGATCCCGAGAGAATGGGCAACGACCGTCTCATGAATCGTGGACATTCCTACAGCATCAGCTCCTAAAAATCGAAAATACTTAATTTCGGAAGGTGTTTCATAGGTCGGACCTGTTAAGCCCATATACGTACCGCGCCGCATACGAATATCATGCTCTTTCGCTAGCCGAAACGCCAAATCACCGAGGCGGCGAAGGTAAGGGATACGCGGTTCTTCGCCAAGAATAGCAGAATGACCCGTCAAATTTATTTGCTTATCAATAATCATCAATTCGCCTGGAAGGAATTCTTCATTAACGCTGCCAGCGGCATTTGTTATGAGTAAAATCTCGATACCTAAGGCGCATAATAGTTGTACTGGAAATGTTACGTCCTCTAAGGAATAACCTTCGTAAAAATGGACACGCCCTGCACAGACCAATACTTTTTTTTCGTTGACGGTTCCATAAATAAGCTCACCAGCATGGCCTTGAACGGTCGATACGGGGAAATTAGGAATATCCCGAAATGGCGTGACGATTTTGTCTTTAATCTGTTCTGTAAAATTGCCTAAACCCGAACCTAAAATAAGCGCGATACTGGCATTAAAATCAAATTTTGTTTGTAGAAAGTTAAGGGCTTCTTGAATTTTTTTATCCATGATGATTCCTAATGCTTTTAATTGTCGACACTTGTGGAAAGTTGCCCACAAGCTGCGTTATTATCGGCTCCCTTGCTCCACCTAATAATAACCGGAAATTTACCGATATTCACTGCTTTATAAAAAGCCTGAATGCGATTATTTGAAGGTCGTTGAAACGGGCCAGACGTTTCGTTATAGGGTATCAAATTAACTTTACAAAATACTTTTTCAGCGATATGAATAAGCCGTTTTGCATCTTCTAAATCATCATTTACATTGGCAAGCAACACGTATTCGAACATCATTGCATTGTGAGATATTTCGTTATAGCGCTTGATAACATCTATCAATTGTTGCATGGGCCATTTTTTGTTTAGAGGCATCAATTTAACGCGTTGTTCATCGGTTGTACCATTGAGGCTCACTGCTAATTTAAAGCGATGTCCATCGTCTGTGAATCGAATAATTTCAGGGATTAAACCCGATGTCGAAATGGTGATTTTTCGTGCGCCAATTTTAAATGCCAAGTCATGATTCATTATATATGCAGCCTTGATGACTTCATCGTAATTATGAAAAGGTTCGCCCATGCCCATGAAGACGATATTGGTGACACGCTCTGTCAAAATGCTTTGAATATGAAAAAGTTGATCAACAATTTCGCCAGCGCTAAGTTGCCGAATAAGCCCCATTTTTCCTGTTTGGCAAAAGTCGCAATTCATGGCACATCCAACTTGAGACGACACGCAAACTGTAAGGCGATTCTCGTCAGGAATAATGACCGTCTCGACGGATCGACCATCATTAAAGCGAATAAGATGCTTCCCCGCTTCATTTGTAAAAAGATCGGGAGGTGTCTCAATATGACTCAGTTGAATGGAGCACATTCCCTTCAATTTGGAATGCAGATCCTTTGATAAATCGGTCATTTCTTCAAATGACTGAACCCGTTTTTGCCATATCCATTTAAAAAGTTGTCGCGCTCGGAATGGTTTTTCGCCTATTTCGAGAAAGAAGGCTTCCATCTCCTCTAATGACATATTTTTAAGTTGAATTTTGGGGGCTGACGTCATTTTAGAAAATACACCGTACATGAGCAAACCAAACCAATAGTTTTAATTCATTCATGATAATTTATGAAACGATTCTCACAAAACACTTTCCTTTTTTAGATACATCAGCGACATGAAAATCATTACTGGCAATAATTTTTAATGGGGTCGAATACATTACTTTCTGCGAGTTGCGATTCATGTCGTTATTCCCGCTATTACGAAATCTACATCAATTATTATCGTTCGCTGAACAAATATACGTTTGAAGCGCGCTTATTTTTTTACCAACAAACCTATCAGCCGAGACATAAATATTTTTAAAATTGCCGCACATTATATTAGATTTCCACTTGTCAAAGGGGGCACTATCGGTTATAATTTCCAGCCTTTTTTGAAAGAGGTTTTTGACAAATGGCCAGGTAGCTTCCCGACAACCCTAAAGTGTCGGGATTTTGAACCTCCGCATAATTGCGTCGGTTCTGCAACAGTCTGCTCCTTCGCACCCTAATAATGCTTTGGAGACAAGTTTTATGATAAATGGCCAGGTAGCTCAGTCGGTAGAGCAGGGGACTGAAAATCCCCGTGTCGGCAGTTCAATTCTGTCCCTGGCCACCGCTAAAACCCTCTAAGTATCAACGACTTAGAGGGTTTTTTGCTTACTGTACTTCTCTATAAAAATCTATCAAAATTGGCCAATAATGGACAAATCGGGACAACAATAGCCATTTTTTAGCCATATTTTATTGCCCCGATTAATCAAAATGGGCGAGGTCTGCCCCGCACTAATAATGTCTATTCTGAATCTTTGTCCGACTTGTCCAGGTTTGCTTCACCCTGCCATGTGTATTCACGTTTACGGGTGGACCCATCACTTCTTCCGCGAGTTTCACCAACACCCCTAGATTTGAGCTCCCGAGTAAGGCTGGTCATGGTCAACGTTTCGCCAGATATCCCCTCAGCTAGCTTCAAAACAAGCTCCTTGGTTAGAGACTTGTCCAAGTTGGACAACTCGGACAAATCACTCTCATCTAGCAGGTCGGAATCAACAGCCATGCGGAGTTCACTTTTTCGACCTCTCCTCAGCAAATCTACCATCCGATCAAGAGGGTTTACACCTGCTTCAATCAACCTCCGTTTCTCTGAATTCATGATAGTCCTACGAGCATCAGCTTCAGCATATGGGTATGCTTGAAGGAATTGAGCAAAAGCACTGAGCTCACTCTTTATAGCCTGGATGGTTACAGATCCATTGAACCAAGTTACTTCAGTTAATGGACCTCCGGTACGAACTACATTAAACCTGCGATCATCAGGTTCAAGTAGCACCGGTACTTGACTATTAGAGGTAAAAATTAGGTTCAGGAAATTGCGATTAATGCTTGCCCGGACCGTCTTGTCTTCCAGCCTGATTTGATCCTCCGTGACCCAGGTTTTAATGCGTTCTGCTGCCTGTCTTGACGAATGTACCTCATTGAAGCAAACCAATTGCTTCCTGTGCAGTATTTGATTGAACCGGCTACTTAGGGCGTCCTGATTCAGCTCTGTACAATTCCCTTCGCCTAACAGAGGTGTCAAAACCCTCTCAAACAACATAGTCTTACCCGATCCCTGTGAACCAAGAATCACCCAGGCAGTTCCAGTTTTGCACCCAGTGTTAAAAATTACAGCAAGCCAATTTAAAAAAGCATCATGGCTCACTTTTTCAGGTATAACGTTCATGAGGAGAGCTTCGATGGTTGGGAATTTTCTGTTGGTCCCATTTCTAGGTTTCTGGTTTCGATATTTTGGGGGCTTATATACATTAACTTCGAGGCCATCGTCCTTGTTTAAAGGGCTGCAGGTAGACGTTGGATCATAAATCTCGCGATATGGAGTAAATATCACATTTTCTACCCCATAGTATATAGCGATCTCTTTCGCCACCGATTTGCTCCTGTATTTTTGCTTCCTTCCTGACGGAAAAATCAGGACATATTCACCTGTGATTTCCTCTAGCAAACATGCTGGGGGCTCACCATGATCTCTGATTGATTCTGCACCCCTAGGAGTGCTCTCAGCCTCTTCTGGCGCTTCCTCTAAGCTCTCCTCTCCAAAAGTATCATCAAGAGCCTTTGAAAGCATTTTGGGGTCGTACCATAATTTATTCTTCATGGCACCCCCTAGTTTGGTAGCTGATCTTGGAAGATCAGCTCGAACATTATTGAAGCCACCTGTTCTCGGCTAAAACCTTCAGCTGCAAGCAGCTCTGCCATCGAACGCATCTCACGTTCGCTTAATCGGAATTCCCGTTGTCGGAAATTGTACATGAGAGTTTCCAGCTCAGAAATCTCAACTTTTTGCTTTTTCATTTTTCGTTTTGGTTGAGCCGGGGCGGTAAACCCCGGCATTGATTATTGTTAGCTGTCACCTTCGTCGGTGAACAGCGATTCTAGACAACTAATGGTTGTTTCTAGATCATCCTTCAGGATGTCTGCATAGTGTAGTTGAGTGACAACCACGCTCGAATGTCCAAGTAGTTTTGAGACCCGAAACACATCTACTTTCTGAGCAATCAGCAAACTACCGAAGCTCTTTCTCAGAGTGTGGATGTTGGCGTTCTCGATTTTTGCTGCACTGTAGTATTTGCTGATTTTCTTAAACATCCAATGGTAGTTCATCTTAAACGGATATTCATGACCAGCAGCCTTTCTGCGCTCCAGAATCTCACGGAGCACGGCATTCATGGGGACATATCGAACTTTGTCACCCTTACCATTCAGTCTTACTCGATTGAGATTGAATTGGACATCTGTCCATTCAAAATTTGGAGCCAAAATTTCCCTCCGCCTGGCCCCCGTATTCAAGTAGGCCATGATTAAATCCTTGTAGTTTAAATCGTCTACCTTTTCAAGCAGCCTGCTGATTTCATCTCGAGTCAAAAACCTGATTTGCTTCGGCAGTTGCCTAGGCGGCTTGATTCCCACAGCTGGATTGGTCGCCAGTGTCTTCATCCTGATTTGGTAATTAAAGAAGGCCTTGACGGTCCTCAATTCAAGACCAACACCCGCAGGGCTCACACCGCCATCCTGACGGGATATGAAGTACTGCTCCATCTGCTTGGGTGTGATCCGACTGATGGGGATATGTCCCAACTCGACCTTCAGAGTTTTATATACCTTCTCCTCTCTTTTTATGGTCTCAGGAGTTTTTGATCGAGTACCGTTGACCAGATAGTCATCTACAACTTTTTCAAGCGTTTTGATCGAGGCCGGCTCTGGTGCTAATCCAGCCTTGATCAACGACTTTTTCACTTCCAAAGTTACTGCAATCTCCTTCGCCTTTTTTAGACTAACGTACACCGTTTTATTTTTCCTGCTTCCATCGGTGTCATAGTACTGAATGTGATATCCAGTACCTTTTTTTGTCTTCACTTTCCTAATGCTGGCCATCAATTCTCACCTCCTAGCATCTCATTTGCAATTTCATCTACGCTGTACACCCTTGTTGGTAATTCAATGAGGTCCGATTCATGGACCACATAGGTGTGACCAACTTTGAAGAGGGGTATGCCGTTAGCAGCAATGAGACGTCGAAGAGTCTTGACTGAAATGCCAAGCTTCTTTGAAGCCATCTTCATGTTATAATGCTGCTCTAACATTCTTATTCCATGTTTGAAGCA
>ERZ890510.490-NODE-490-length-30893-cov-4.621247_pt1 | contig 30893 bp, 30 predicted proteins | sample MGYA00521265_ERZ890510 | MGnify/ENA primary metagenome ERZ890510 (study PRJEB32303, sample SAMEA104408624) | aquatic metagenome | biome: Brackish water; feature: Chemocline; material: water | place: Baltic Sea | collected 2014-10-26T21:54:00 | depth 110 m ... | reverse complement strand
CATCGAACGCATCGCCGAAATGATGCAAGAGAAGAAACTCCCGCTGCTCGACGACATCCGCGACGAATCGGCCGAGGATGTGCGTCTGGTGCTGATCCCGCGCAGCCGTGCCGTCGATCCCGAACAATTTATGGAACTGATGTTCCGCAGCACCGATCTCGAGGTTCGCTTCGGCCTCAACATGAACGTGCTCGATATGGGCCGCGCGCCCAAGGTTATGAACCTGCGCGAAGTGCTGCAAGCCTTCCTCGACCATCGTCACGAGGTATTGGTGCGGCGCGCCAAGCACCGCCTCGCCAACATCGAACACCGGCTTGAAATACTCGACGGCTACCTGATCGCCTATCTCAACCTCGATCAGGTGATCAAGATCATTCGCGACACCGACGAGCCCAAACCCAAGCTCATCACGGCGTTCAAGCTCACGGATGTGCAGGCCGAGGCGATCCTCAACATGCGGCTGCGCGCGTTGCGCCGGCTTGAGGAAATGCAGATCAAGGGCGAACGCGACAAGCTCAATGCCGAGATGAAGGAAATCAAGGCGCTATTGCGCGACGAAAAGAAACGCTGGGCGACCATTGCCGACGAAGTCAGGGCAACCCGCGACGAGTTCGGCATTAAGACACCGCTTGGCGCACGCCGTACCGAAATCGGCGCGGCGCCCTCGGGCGAGGTCGTGTCACTCGACGCCTTCGTCGAAAAAGAACCCGTCACCGTGATCTGTTCGGCCAAGGGGTGGATTCGGACGGTCAAAGGCCACGCCGAGGCCACGGGCGAAGAAAAATACAAAGACGGCGACGGGCCGCGCTTCTGGATTCAAGCCGAGACCACCGACAAACTTCTGATGTTTGCGACCAACGGCCGGTTCTACACCATCGCCTGCGACAAGCTGCCCGGCGGACGCGGTTTCGGGGATCCCGTGCGCTTAATGGTTGATCTCGCCAATGACCAAGATGTTGTTTCTCTTTTCGTCCACGATCCGGCGCGCCGCATTCTCGTTGCCTCTTCCGACGGGCGGGGCTTTATCGTGCCCGAAGAATCGGTGGTCGCCCAGACCAAGGGCGGCAGACAGGTTCTGAATGTCTCCGGGGATAACGAAGCGGCGGTCTGCACACCCGCCGACGGTGATTCGGTTGCGGTGATCGGTGACAACCGCAAGATGGTGATTTTCCCAATTGCAGAAGTCCCGGAGATGACGCGCGGCCGCGGCATCACGTTGCAACGCTACAAAGACGGTGGCCTCTCGGATGCGATCTGCTTCGTTAAGAAAGAGGGACTGACCTGGCGCACCGGTGGCAAATTCCGCACCGAGACCGACCTGGTCAGTTGGGTCAACAAACGCGGCAATGCCGGTCGCCTCGCGCCGCGCGGCTTCGCCGTCAGCAACAAGTTCACCTGATCTGACGGTGGCTGTGATCCGCAGGATCGGCTTCCTCGCGTCGGGCGCCGGCACCACGTTCGAAGCCGTCACCGAAGCCTGTCGCGCCGGCGTTTTGCCGTTCGATCCGGTCATCCTGATTGGCAATAACCCTAAGGCCGGCGCCTTCGAACGCGCCAACCGCCTCGGCATTGCCGCACACCACATCAGCGCCAAATCCGCAGGGGGTGAGGACGCCGCCGACATCGCGGTCTCGGCGGCGCTTACCGCGGCGCAGGTCGATCTGGTGGTGTTGGCTGGCTATCTCAAGAAGATTGGTCCGCGCGTTCTTCAGGCCTTTGGCGGGCGCATCGTTAACACCCACCCGGCGCTGCTGCCCAAATTCGGTGGCCCCGGGATGTATGGAATCCTAGTCCACACAGCTGTGCTGGCGGCGGGCGAAACGGTGACTGGCGTAACGGTGCATCTCGTCGAGGAAGAATACGATCGTGGGCCGATTTTGGCGCAGGCCGAGGTCTTGGTGGATCCTGATGACACGCCTGAGTCGCTGGCGGCGCGGGTCCAGGCCTGCGAAAAACCATTCCTGATCGAAACGTTGCGCAGGCTCGGGGCTGGCGAACTGACCTTGCCGCGCTAACTAGTCGTCGTCTTCCTTGAACAGGTCGTCGATTTCTTTTTGCGTGTCCGCCTCGGACTTGGAATCCTCGTCGAACAGTTGGTCGACCTCGTCCCGCGTGTCGCCGTCGGACTTGCGGTCTTCGTCGAATAGTTTGTCGATATCTTTCTGTTCGGACTCGCTGCTTCCGGGTTCCCGCCGCTGACCGTCCAGCTGCCGCAGCGTGTCGTCGCCCTAGAGCGACCGGGTGACGGATCCGTCACCGTAGATGACCTCGGGCAACCAGGTCGCAATGCGCGGAAACGTCGCCAATAGCCCCAGGGCGACGACTTGGATAATCACGAACGGAACGATGCCCTTGTAGATCTGCATCGTGCGCACCGAATCAGGCGCCACGCCGCGCAGGTAGAACAGTGCGAACCCGAAAGGCGGCGTCAAGAACGACGTTTGCAAATTCATCGCCATCATTACACCCAACCACACTGGGTCCAGCCCCATCGTGAGCAGCACTGGCGCGACGATCGGCACGACGACAAACGTGATCTCAATAAAGTCCAAGAAGAAACCAAGGATGAACATCACCACCATAACGGTGATCATCGCGCCCATGACCCCACCCGGCATGTCGGTCAGGATATTCTTGACCGTTTCGTCGCCGCCGAGGCCGCGGAAGACCAAGGAAAACAAAGCGGCGCCGACCAGGATGATGAATACCATCGAGGTTATTTGCGTGGTCGAGCGCATCACCGGACGCAGTACATCGGCGCCGAATGTCCGCCACAAGCTTACCGCCACGCCCCACACCACACCGGCGGTCATGATGAAAGCGAGGATGATCCCAAGGTCGTCGACCAAGGGGCGTTCGCGGTTGAGGCGGAGATCGAATAATCCGTTGAGGATGAACAGGCCCGCAATGCACAACGCGCCGACATAGATCGGCAGCGATCTATCCCGCCGCAATCGTTGCCCGGCCAATAGCGTCGCGCCGATGGCGCCGACCGCCGCGGCCTCGGTTGGTGTTGCAACGCCCGCCAGGATTGACCCCAATACGGCGACGATCAGCGCAATCGGCGGCACCAGAGAATTTAGGATAGCGATCAGCAGCGAGGCGTCGCCGGCCCCAAGTTCGTCGCGCGGGATTGCCGGGGACGCCGCCGGGCGCAACCACGCCACACCGATCTGATACAGAATGTACATGGCGACTAGGCCGAGACCCGGCAGCAGCGCACCGGCAAACAAGTCGCCGACGGATACCGTTTCCGGCGAAAAGATGCCGAGCGACAATTGGCTGTTTTGATAGGCAGACGAAATGACGTCGCCCAGTAGGACCAAGACAATCGACGGCGGGATGATTTGTCCCAGCGTGCCCGCCGCGGCAATCGTCCCGGTGGCCAACGCCGGGTCATAACCGCGCCGCAGCATTGTCGGTAATGACAACAACCCCATCGTGACGACGGTCGCACCGACGATACCGGTAGACGCCGCGAGCAAAGCGCCCACAATCGTTACCGAAATGCCAAGGCCGCCGCGCAGGGTGCCGAAGAGTTTTCCCATGTTGTCCAAGAGCTCTTTCGCAACCCGGGACTTTTCGAGCATCACGCCCATAAAGATGAACAACGGCACTGCGATCAGCACCTCGTTGGTCATGGTGCCAAAGATGCGCTGGGGAAAGAGTCCGAGGAAGGAAGGGTCGAATACGCCGATGGCGAAGCCGATCAGCCCGAAAATCAACGCTGTTCCGGCCAACGTGAAGGCAACCGGAAACCCGGCCATCAGGAACACGATGGCCACGAGGAACATCAGGATATCGAGCGTTTCCTTCATGGCTCAGATGCCGTCCTGAACGGGTCCATCTCCATGTTCCGGCGCGGGCCTGCCCAACAACGTCAGAACCGACCGGGCAGCGAGTGCCAGACCTTGGAGCGACATCAGCGCCGCAAACACCAGAATCATGCTCTTGAGTAGGAACAAGCCTTGGATGCCGCTGGTTTCCTTCGAGCCCTCGCGGATCGCCCAGGATTGCGCGACATAGGGCTCGGAGACGATCCAAACCAGGAAGGTGATCGGTAGAAGAAAGAGGAATACGCCCACGAAATTGACCATCGCTTTCCGCCGCGGCGAGGCCTCACGGTAGAAAATATCGACGCGGACGTGGCCGTTGTGCACCAGCGTATAGGCCGCGCCGACCATGAACAGGGTGCCGTGCATGTAGATCACGGATTCCTGCAAGAACACCGAGCCGATGCCAAAGACGTAGCGCATGCCGACGACTAGAAACTGGACAAGAACCATCGCCAGCGCGATCCAAGAGACGGTGCGCCCGATACGTTCGTTCAGGCCGTCAACGAAACGGATGAAGATTAAGAGCGTGGGCAAACGATTACCTACAAAAACCGAGAAAGCCCGACCAGTCGATGCTGGTACGGGCTTTCCCTAGGACTTGTTAGTGCGCTCAGCCGTACTTGAACGGTAACAGGCGTGCGTTCCAGTAAGCTTGATCCGAAATGCGTGACCACCTGATCGCGCCTTTGCGGAAGTCGAGGAAGCTGTCGTAGACCCGTTTCGTTATGCCGCCTTCGGCTGCGGTCTCGACCATTACTTCGCCGGAAAGACGGCCGATCTCGTTGAGAATGCCGTCGTTCATCTTGCGTAGCTTAACGCCATGGTCGCGAACCAAGGTCGTCAGCGAATCGTTGTTACGGGCGGTGAACTCAGCGAACATGATGTCGTTCTCGGCTGCACAGGCAGCCTTGACGATTTCCTTATCGCTGTCGGTCAATGCGTCCCAGACCTTCTTGTTCATTGAGAACGCAAGCCCCGAGCCGGGTTCGTGGAAGCCGGGGAAATAGTAGTATTTGACGACCTTGTAGAAGCCAAAGGCCAAGTCGTTCCACGGGCCGACCCACTCGGTGGCGTCGATCGCGCCCGACTGCAGTGCCGGAAAGATTTCGCCGCCGGGTAATGCCACGACCGCGGCCCCCATGCGCCGAAGCACTTCGCCGCCCAGGCCGGGCATGCGGAACTTCAGTCCGTTGAAGTCGTCGACCGAATTAACTTCCTTGGCGAACCAGCCGCCCATCTGCACACCGGTGTTGCCGGCGAGGAAGGACTTGAGGCCAAAGTCGGCCGCCAACTCATCCCACAGTTCCTGCCCGCCGCCATGGTAAATCCACGCGTTGAGCTCGGTGGCGGTTAGACCGAACGGCACGGCGGTAAAGAAGTTGAACGCCTTGGATTTGCCCTGCCAATAATACTCGGCCCCGTGATAGGCCTCCGCATTGCCCTGCGAAACGGCGTCGAACGAGTCGAACGCGCCAACCAGTTCGCCTGCGGCGAATAGCTTGACCGTGATTCGGCCCTCGGTCATCTTCGTGATGCGGTCGGCAAGGCGTTGCGCGCCGGTGCCCAATCCGGGGAAGTTCTTTGGCCACGTCGTGACCATCTTAATTTCAATAAGACCCTGCGAAATCGCCGGGGTCGGGAACGCACTTGCTGCCGCGGTTGCGACGCCAGCCGCTGCCGCACCTACTAGAAACTCTCGCCGTTTCATAGCTAACTCCCTCTGTCGATCATCACCCGTTATGGGTCGTAGGGCTAACGTCGATTATAGGGGAAGCGCGGTGTCGATGATAGGCGTGGTCGGTGCCCCCTACGTCAACCTGGGGCGGGCCTGTCTTCCCAGCCATTTCGACCGAGGAACTCAAGCGGACTAAAGCGCGCTTTGTAGGCCATTTTTGGCGCCTCTGCGATCCAATAGCCGAGATACACGTAGCGCAGACCGAGGGGCGCCACGCGCTGGATATGATCGAGGATCATGAAGGACCCGAGGCCGCGGCGTGCCTCAGTGGGGTCGAAAAAGCTGTAGACCATCGACAGGCCGTCGCCCAGAACATCCGATAGTGCGCAAGCGACAAGCTGCCCGCTCGGGTCGCGGTGCTCGATGACGAACGTTTTGATTGGCGTGTCCTCGACCATGGCCTGGTAGTCCGGGAAATCCATCTTTGCCATGCTGCCATCGCCGTGTCGCGACTCCTGATAGGCGACAAACAAGTCGAACTGTTCGCGCGTCGCTTCCGCCGCGCCGATGACACCACGCGCGTTCTTGTTGAGCGTGAGGATCCGTCTTTGCGAGCGCGAAGGCGCGAAGCCCTCGGCCCGCACGCGCACTGGAACACAGGCATTGCAGGATGGGCAGTCGGGTCGATAGAGAATGTTATGGCTGCGCCGGAAACCCGCTTGCGCGAGAACACCGTGCAGCGGGTCCGCACGTTCCGGCCTCAAATGCGTAAATACCAGTTGTTCGGTTTGGTTCGGCAAGTACGGGCACCGCATCGAGGGCGTCCGATAAAATCGTACAAGGGGTGTCTGCGGGGCTTGGTTCATGGACGAGGCCGAACCCGCGGCCTCAGTCGAACAGACCTGGCGGAAGAACCGCCGCGGTCCGGCGCAGGACGATGCTAACGCGACGATTCTCTGGCAGAAAAGGGTCTTCTTCGATTAGCGGTTCCTGATCCGCTTTGCCGACCACCTGGACGATCCGGGAAGGGTCGATGCCAGATGTAACAAGGTGTCGCCGGCTCGCGTTGGCCCGATCCGAAGAGAGTTCCCAGTTGGAATAGTCGCCCCGGCTGAAGGGACTGGCGTCGGTATGCCCTGAAATGGAAATGTCGTTCGGCAGCGTGGCAACGACCTGAGCGATCTGAGCGAGAAGGTCGCGGGTGCGCGCAGTCATCTCTGCCGATCCGGCCCGAAATAGCGAGCCTCCTTCACGATCGACGATTTGGATGCGCATTCCTTCGGGCGTCATGTCGACCTGAATGTTATCCTGCAGGTCCGAAAGTTCGGGCGAATCGATGATCGCCTTGTTCAAGGCCTGAACCGCCTCCTCGAACGAATCTTGCTCTCGCTTTGCGGCAAGCTCTTCGACGTCTTTCTTATTCGCGTCGCGCCTTGCCGGGGGAGTCAACTCAACGACGACAGACGGGGTGCCGCCTTCGCCTATTTTTGCTCCCGAGTCGCTCAATGTTTGGCCGCCGAGGATGCCGCCGGCGCCACTCTCGCCGGGGCGAAACGACGTCGTCGGCGTGAAATAGTCGCCAATGCCAGCGCGCTGTTCCACCGTCGTGCTCGACAGCAGCCATAGCAACAAGAAGAACGCCATCATCGCCGTCACGAAGTCGGCATAGGCGACTTTCCAGGCGCCGCCATGATGACCATGGCCGCCGCCCTTCTTGACCTTTTTGTTGATAATTATTGGTTGGTTGTGGCCGGCTTCCATTCGGATTACGTCCCGCCTGAACCTTTTACTTCGTTCGTGCCCGCAAACAGGCCCCGCCAAACGGAACCAGAGATGCCGAGTCCCATTTCCACCGGGCAGGTGTGGTGGGGCTCAGTCCCCTCGATCTAGTGTGTATTGTACGATTTTTCCAGCCCTACGCCACGCTGGCCGTGAATTCTCAATCTGGTGTGGCGCGTTAACCATGATCTGGTAGGCGAACGGCGTATCCGGCGTCGCGAAGGATCGTCACCACGCGATCTCCGTGCGTGCCGTCGCGGATTTCGGCGACCACTTCGATCTCTGTCCCTTTGGCGGAAAGTTGGGAGAAAATCCGCTGGTGGGCCACCTCGATGATGTTTGCATCGGCATCGCCCATGATCCGTGCAACATCCGCAAGCGCGCCGGGAACGTCGCTCAGATCGATCTCCAGGCGTAAAATTCGACCGTCACGGTAGAGAACGCGCAGAATAATCGACGCCAACAGGCGCGAATCGATGTTGCCGCCGCTTAGGACGACGCCGACTTTCTTGCCTTTGAACGCGTCGGGGTGCGCGAAAATGGCGGCGAGCGCAGCGGCCCCGGCGCCTTCGGCAACAGTCTTTTCGATTTCGAGATACCGGATGACCGCTCGCTCAATTGCCGGTTCGCCGACCGTTACAATATCGTCAACTAGGGCGCGAACGATCTCGGTGGTCAGCCGCCCCATTTTCTTGACCGCAATACCTTCGGCCACTGTCAGCCCGCCGCGCGTCGGTGGCAGCCCCGCCAGCGCATTGACCATGGACGGATACAATTCAGCTTCGACTCCGATCAGTTGGATCGTCGGATTCACAGCTTTGGCAGCGATCGCCATCCCGGCAATAAGGCCGCCGCCGCCGATAGGTATCACCAGACAGTCGAGTTCCGGGACATCGGCTAGCATTTCCAGCGCGACCGTCCCTTGGCCTGCGATCACCTGCGCGTCGTCGTACGGATGAATTGGGATCAGGCCATTTTTCTCGGCGAGGCGATCGGCGACAAGCTTCGCCGCCTCTAAATCGTCGCCCTCCAGGACTACCTGTGCCCCCAGGGCACTCGTCATCTGGACCTTGTTGAGCGGGGTATGACGCGGCATCACGATGGTCGCGTCGATACCGAGACGGTGGGCATGATAGGCCACACCCTGGGCGTGGTTGCCGGCCGAAACGGTGATTACGCCGGGAACGGATCCTTGCGATTGGAGCCAGGCCAATTTGTTTAGCGCCCCGCGCTCTTTGAAAGACGCGGTGAATTGCTGGTTCTCGAATTTCACCCATAGATCGGTGCCGGCGAGCTGGGAGAGCGTTTGACCGTATTCGCACGGCGTGTGCAAAACCGCATCCTTGATCACCTCGGCGGCGCCGCGAATATCCTCGATCGAGGGGCCGATCACGGTGACCGGTCCGGCTGGAGCGTGAGGAGGCCAATCGCGCCAGATTCGGCATCACTCCGCCGCATCGACATTGGCGCATAGGTCACGTCGCGCCAGCGTGTCGTGAAGGAACGGAATAACGAAGATAGACGGTTGCCTGACTGTCCGGTCGAATGGATGAACAGCGATCGGTCAGGGTCATCCAGGTCGTAAATTGCCCTCAGGCTCGGTCCGTGAAACTGCCGGAACGGATGATCTGGGTTGTCGATCCGGTGGTGCGCGGCGTTGACCGTAAAACTGTCACCGCCGGACGGAATTTCGATATCGAAGAGATCGCCGACAAGTGGCTGGCCGTGAAATGGCCGATGCTCGGCCCGCGCTGGATGCGCGGTGCCCCAGCGCCAGCGTTGCATTTCGTCGCCGTACCGGGTTCCTAGATCGGCTAACGCCAATTCAAGCGCGGCGGCTATTTGGTCTGAACACGTCTCTGTGGTGTCGGTCGTTTGATCGTCGCACAAGTATCCCTTGCTGCCCCTGAGTGCTGTGCGCATGACCCGTGGTTTCAGGCCCCAGTAGTCGTCGAAGAACGTGCCAAGATCGTCGCCTAGAATTAGGCGCGTGAGTTCGCGGTACCAGGCGATGTAAATCAGCGGCTCCGGTCGGTTGCGATCCATCGCGTGATCCCAACCGATCAACAGAGCGTGGGCCTCATTGGCACGCGGCGACATTGGCGGTACGGCAAGCAAAAGGGGAAGAAACTCTTGCGCGGCGCCGGAGACGATGTCCGCCTGGATCTCTTTGAAACTCTCAATTGAGTGTTGCGGCCGCGACGCGAGCAGGGCGGCGATGCGGTCCGCCCGGTATGGCTCGGCCCAATCGTAGGTCAGGTAATAGAGGTAGTCGTCCGGAACAATCTTGTTGTTTGCCGTAACGATTGCCCGTGCTTTCGGGTTGAAAAGGAAGGGGAGGGACTCGTACGGAATGAAACCGAGCCAATCGAAATCGCCGGTCCATCCCGGCACGGGTTCGTTCCCGCTGTGGCCGGCGCGGCGGACGGGCACGCGTGCCGGCGCAAAGAACCCGATATTGCCGCGGGTGTCGCCGTACACAATGTTCTGATGCGGCGAATGAAAGGATTGCAGCGCGTCGAAGAACTCGTCCCAGTCCGATGCCTGGTTCATGCCGTGCGCGGCTTGGGCGGTTAGGTCGTCGCTGCGGAGCGTTGGCCACGCGAACGCCATGACATGACCCTCGCTCGCCAGCGTCGCTGCATCGGGCACGACGTCGGAAATGATCGGTCCGTGGCGCGAAATCCGAACTTTGAGCTCAACGGCTTTGCCGTTCTTTACCTGGATAACCTCGTCGCGTGTTTCGAAGGCGACTGGGCCGTCCGGCGTTACATAACGTTCAGCACCGTCCAATTTTTCGATATAGAGATCCTGAACGTCAGTGCCGGTGTTGGTAAATCCCCAGGCAATTTGATCGGTTCGCCCGAGAACGACAAACGGCGTGCCGGGCAGGGTTGCGCCCATAACGCGGACCCCAGGCGCGTCGATATGAACGAAGTACCAAAGTGCAGGCACACCGAGTCCCAAGTGGGGGTCGTTGGCGAGAAGCGGTTTGCCAGTTGCGGTCCGCGATCCGCTTAGGACCCAGTTGTTCGATCCGTTATGCCGTTCTCGCTCAAGGGGTTTCCCAGCCACGGCAAACGCGTCGAGCCCCAGCGTTCGGTACAGGTTCGCGTAGCGCTCCAGGACTGACTCACTTTCGATCGAGTCCGGAAAGAGGTCGGCAATTTGTGCGCCCGACAATTGTGTTGCCATCCGGGCGCGCAGGAGTTCCTCGCTCCAATTGCCGGCGAGGTCCCAGGCCATCATCTTTGCCCAGACCAACGAGTCCGCGGGGCGCCATGGTTCGGGTTTATGGCCAAAAAAGAGAAACTCCGGCGGCAGTGGGCCACGCCAGTTTGCAATCATCGCATTGACGCCTTCGGCATAGGCGTCCAGGGCGTCGCGCGTCGCGGGCGCCAAGTTTGCGTAGGTCTGCTCCGCGTAGTGATAAACGCTCAGGGTTCGCAAGAACCGATCGACCCCGAGCGCGCCTTCGCCGACCACCTCGGCAAGCCGACCCGCCCCAATGCGCCGATTCATTTCCATTTGCCACAGCCGGTCTTGGGCGTGGACAAAGCCAACCGCAAACCATGCGTCACGGTCGGTCTGGGCGAAAATGTGAGGGACGCCGTCTCGGTCCCGAAGAATCTCAATCGCCCGTTCCGGGCCGTCGAGCACAATAGTCCCGTCGGTTTTTGGAAGGGAGAGCGAGAGCCAGTAATAACCGCCGACGGCAGCTATCGCGACCATCGCTACCAGGGCAGCGAGAATGCGGAAAATCCAGCGCATGGTTCCTGGCTTGTTTAGTCGAGCCCGGCACCGGGGTCAAAGTTGCCCTGGCCCCCGGTGGCAGACACGTCTCGTGCGGTGACCCCGTCCGATCAGATCCGGCAGGCGGACCGCAAAGTCTGTTGGGTCACGCAATCGCGCCAAACAAATCATGGCGTAAAGGCCGCAAAGGAAATTGGGGCAGGCCCAATGATTCTAAGGGGCGTCGTTCCGGCGCGAGGAATGCAGCAGGCCGCCAGTGATGAAGCCGAGGGCGCCGAGGACGGGGATCCAGAGGCCAAAATTGTCGAACGCACCGCCTAGGGCCAGTCCGGCAAGCAGACCGGCGACGAGGCCTGCGCCCATCATATTGGGATGCCGGCGTTGGTTGGGGGCGGCGGGATTGACCATGTTTCTACCCTTCGCGGATCATACGAGCGGCGTCAACCGCGAAATAACTCAAAACCCCTGCGGCGCCGGCGCGCTTGAAACCCAAGAGGCTTTCCATCATCACCCGGCGCTCATCGAGCCAGCCGTTCTGACCAGCAGCCTTGAGCATCGCGTACTCGCCGGAGACTTGATAGGCGAAGGTGGGTACGCCGAATGTGGCGCGCACGCGCTGTACGACGTCAAGGTACGGCATGCCCGGTTTAACCATGACCATGTCCGCGCCCTCGGCAATGTCGAGGGCCACCTCGCGCAGCGCTTCATCGGTATTGGCTGGATCCATTTGGTAGCTTCGCTTGTCGCCCTTCAAATGACCGGCGCTCCCCAGCGCTTCGCGAAACGGCCCGTAGAATCCGGACGCATATTTGGCTGCGTAGGCCATGATCGAGACATCCTGGTATCCGTTTGCGTCGAGCGCGTCGCGGATCGCGCCGATGCGTCCGTCCATCATGTCCGATGGCGCGATGATATCGCAACCGGCCGCCGCCTGGACCAGCGCCTGCTTGGCCAGGACTGAAATCGTTTCGTCGTTTAATATTTTGCCGTCGCGGACCAATCCGTCATGCCCGTGCGCGGTGAACGGATCGAGGGCGACGTCGCACATGATCCCAAGGTCCGGGCAAGCGCTCTTGACGGCCCGCACCGCGCGACACACGAGATTGTCAGGATTGACCGCCTCGCCACCATCGTCGGTGCGTAACGCGTGGTCCACCACCGGAAAAATCGCGATCGCCGGAATGCCGAGGTCGGCAGCGCTTGCCGCGGCGTCGGTCAACCGGTTGATACTGAGGCGCTCGACGCCCGGCATCGACGAAACCGGCTCCGACTTGCCGCTGCCCTCGATCACGAAGACGGGCCATATCAAGTCGCTCGCGGAAAGGGCGTGCTCGGCCACCAAGCGGCGCGCCCAATCGGCTTTTCGATTTCGGCGCATCCTGGTGCGCGGATAGCTTGGTTGCGGCGCCATCATCCCCGCGTGTCTAACTGCCACGATCTTCGTCCGCGCGGCGCATCAAGTAATCGGCGATGTCCTTGTCTTTGGCCTTCAGATTCTTCAGTTGTTGGTTCTCATTCGCCAACGCGGCGCGGATCATCATGTCGTTTTCAACATTGCTGAGCTTGACCTTGAACACGCCGTGCGCGCCGCGGATTCTAGGGTAGAAGTCCGGGTCCAGCTGTTGCTCGCGCCTTGCCACCCGGGCGAGCGCGTCGGCGTCCGCCAGGTCGGTCTCCTTTTGTCCAAGAAGCTTCCAGTCATCTTGGCCGGCGGCTTTTTCCGCATTCATCGTCGCGACAGCGTCATCGCCAGAGCCGTCATCGACCCCCACCTTGAACAAGAATTTGGTCACACCGACACCGTGGCCCCAATCTTGGAGCGTTTTGCTTTTTGCCACGAACAACGTTGGCACGCCTAGCCCTTGCCCTGCTGCTTCATCTGTTCCCACATGTCGTCACTGAGGTCTTCCATCATGCTGAATTGCCCGGCGCCTTTTAGCCATTCGCCGCCATCGATTGCGATGGTCTCGCCGTTAATAAAGCCTGACTGATCGGCAAGCAGAAATGCGGCGAGATCGGCAAGCTCTTGATGTTTCCCGACGCGCCCCAAGGGGATGCGCGAAAGCATGCGCTTCTCTGCCATGCCTTCCGGGAAAAGACGCTTCCAGGCGCCCTCGGTCGGGAACGGGCCTGGCGCGATCGCGTTCAGCCGGATGCCCTGCGAGCCCCACTCGACTGCGAGCGACCGGGTCATGGCCAATATCCCCGCTTTGCCCATCGCGGATGGCACTACATAGGCCGATCCGGTCATGGCGTAGGTCGTTAGGATTGACAGCACGTTCCCGGGGCGCTTGTCGGCGAGCCAGCGGCGGCCGCACGCGAGGGTCACGTATGCCGTCCCGTGTAGGACGACACTGAGTATTGCGTCGACGGCGCGGTGCGACAGTGTCTCGGATTTGGCGATGAAATTGCCGGCGGCGTTGTTGAGAAGGGCGTCCAGTGGCGCATCTTTCCAAACCGCGTCGACCATGGCGGCAACCGCTTCAGGGTCGCGGATATCGCATGCATGCCAGCGCGCCGCGCCCGCGCGTACATCATTGAATTCTGCCGCGGTTGCGGCGAGGACCTCTTCTCGCCGGCCACAGATAACGACATCGGCGCCCAGTTCGACCAGTCGGCGACCCATGGATTTGCCGAGCCCGGTCCCGCCCCCGGTTATGAGCACCCGCTTGTTGTGGAGGAGGTCGAGCTGAAACATGTCTTTAACCAACGTATTGCGGAAGGGGGTATTGGGCTGAGGGCGTTTAGCACGATAACGCCCTTGCGCCTTGATTCTATAGAAAATACTGGCAGTCGGGTCCCGGTCGCGTTACTTTCCGTTGCGCGTGAGGACCATGGGTGTCTGCGCGCTTCGCCGCAAGGAACGAAAAATAATGGCGGACACGGCTGACGGCCAGACTATTGAGGAGTTCAAGCGCGTTTACTTGGACTCGTTGCAGCTTATTGAGCGCCTGCATCGGCGCTTCCTCGAAGTGGTCAAGGTCGAGCTTGATCGTCTGCGCATCCAAGATATCAACAATATTCAGTCGCTCATTCTGTACAATGTTGGGCGCGATGAAATGACGGTGGGAGAACTCACCAGTCGTGGGTACTACCTTGGGTCAAACGTGTCCTACAACGTCAAGAAGATGGTTGAAAACGGCTATCTTGAGCAAGAGCGCTCGCCGCATGATCGCCGTTCGATCCGGCTACGGCTATCGCCAAAGGGGTTGGAGCTGTACGAAAAGATCAATGCCCTTTACCAAACGCACGTCGTCACCCTCGCCCGCGGCCCACTCGGTGCGGCGACGCTCGGCGAGATGAACGGGACGCTTCAGGCGCTCGAACGTTTCTGGAGCGACGAAATCCGCTACGGCGGCACCCGGTAGGACTGATCCCACCAATTTCCGAACGTTCTAAGACTGCTGGACGAGGTGGAAGGTGACGCCAAACGGGCAGGTGATCATCGCTGACTTCACGTCGCTGTAGGGCTCTGCCGCGCCGCGATCTCACGAAGGAAGACGCCGCAAAACGACGCGATGTGGGCGTCGAGATCAGAAGAACTGACAATCGGTCCTTTGACGCAAGTGACGGTCATCGCGCGCCCTTTGCCGCGCGCCTACTTGAATGCTTGAATGCCCGTTTGGGCGCGGCCCAGGATCAACGCGTGGACGTCGTGCGTGCCTTCGTAGGTATTGACGGCTTCCAGGTTCATGACGTGACGGATCACGTGGAACTCATCCGAAACCCCGTTGCCGCCGTGCATATCGCGCGCCATGCGCACGACATCCAAAGCTTTGCCGCAGGAATTACGCTTTATCAGCGAGATCATTTCCGGCGCCGCGAGGCCGTCGTCCTTAAGTCGACCGACTTGGAGGCAGGCCTGCAAGCCAATGCTGATTTCGGTCTGCATGTCGGCAAGCTTTTTTTGGATCAGTTGATTGGCCGCCAGCGGCTTATCGAATTGCTTGCGGTCCAGCGTGTACTGACGCGCGGCATGCCAGCAGAATTCCGCGGCGCCCAGCGCGCCCCAAGCGATCCCGTAGCGCGCGTTGTTGAGGCAGCCAAACGGCCCGCCAAGGCCGCGAATATCGGGAAACGCGTTGGCTTCGGGTACAAACACGTTGTCCATCACGATCTCGCCGGTGATCGAGGCACGCAGACTGAACTTGCCCTCGATCTTGGGGGCCGACAGACCCTCCATGCCTTTCTCGAGGACGAAACCCCGGATCTTACCGGCGTCGTCCTTGGCCCAGATCACAAACACATCGGCGATCGGCGAGTTGGTGATCCACATCTTGTTGCCGGTGACCGCATAGCCGCCGTCGACTTTTTTGGCGCGTGTCGTCATCCCGCCCGGGTCCGACCCGTGGTCGGGTTCAGTCAGCCCAAAACAACCGACAAGCGCACCGGTCGCCAACCCCGGCAGAAAACGCTGGCGCAATTCCTCGGTGCCATAGGCGTGGATCGGATGCATGACCAGACTGGACTGCACGCTCATCGCCGAGCGGTAGCCGGAATCGACGCGCTCAATTTCGCGGGCGATCAGGCCGTAGCTGACGTAGCCGATCCCGGCGCAGCCGTAGCCGTCGATGGTGGGGCCCAACAGGCCGAGTTCGCCCATTTCATTGAAGATTTCGCGGTGGAATATTTCATGCCTGTTCGCTTCGATGATGCGGGGCATGAGCTTTTCCTGGGCGTAGTCCCGGGCGGTGTCCCGGATCATCCGCTCCTCTTCAGTCAGCTGCCGGTCGAGGCGCAGGGCGTCGTCCCACTGAAACACCGGTGCTGAAGATTTCCCTTGGCCCTGGTTATCGGCCCGTGCGGTAACAGTCATGAAAATCCTCCGAAGTCCCGGAATAGACCGCGCCCAATTGGGGTTAACCTACCAGGCGGGCTGAATTTGCCCCTTATACTCAGGTATTTGAGATGCCGCAAAGCGTCTGGTGCGACATCTTGTATGTTTGCCCGGCGGCTCAAGTGACCGTAAAGTCGCCGCAAAGGTCGGTTGCCGATGGATTATGAAGCATTTTTTGCCCGCAAGATCGGGGCCCTGAAAGAGGAAGGCCGCTATCGCGTCTTCGCCGATTTGGCGCGCCGCGCTGGCGACTTTCCGCGCGCGACCTATCACCATGGCAACCAGCAGGATGAGGTGGTTGTTTGGTGCTCGAACGATTACCTCGGGATGGGCCAAAATCCGGTCGTCATTAAGGCGATGGAGGAAGCGCTGCACACCGTTGGCGCGGGCGCCGGCGGCACCCGCAACATTTCCGGCACAAACCACTATCACGTGCTTTTAGAACGAGAACTCGCCGATTGGCACGGCAAAGAGGCCGCCCTGCTGTTCACCTCGGGCTACATCTCGAACGAGGCGACGATCGGTACCTTGGCGGGCCTTCTGCCAGACTGTGTGATCTTTTCAGATTCCATGAACCATGCGTCGATGATTGCGGGGATTCGCGCGAGCCGCGCCGAAAAGAGGATTTTCCGGCACAACGACATCGAGCATCTTGAGCAACTGCTCAAGGAATGCGATCCGGCGGTGCCAAAACTCATCGCCTTCGAATCGGTTTACTCGATGGACGGCGACATCGCCCCGATCGCCGAGATATGCGATTTGGCCGACAAGTACGGCGCGATGACCTATCTCGACGAAGTTCATGCGGTTGGCCTCTATGGCCCCCGGGGCGGTGGCATTGCGGAACGCGAAGGTCTGTCGCGCCGTCTCACGGTGATTGAAGGCACATTGGGCAAAGCTGTCGGTGTGATGGGCGGCTATATCGCGGCGTCATCGACGATCGTCGATGTGGTACGTAGCTACGCAGCCTCCTTCATTTTTACCACGTCGCTTTCGCCTGCGATCGCGGCAGGCGCCTTGGCCAGCGTGCAACATCTGAAGGTTCACAATGCGCTTCGCGTCCGGCATCAAGAGCGGGCGGCATCGCTCAAGAACCGGTTCCGCAGCGCCGGCTTGCCACTTCTGGAATCTGCGACGCATATCGTGCCGCTGATGGTCGGCAATGCGCCCTGTTGCAAGCGGGCATCTGACATGTTGCTGAATGACTTCGGGGTTTACGTTCAGCCGATCAACTATCCCACCGTCCCCCGCGGCACGGAGCGTCTGCGCTTTACGCCGTCGCCGCTCCATACGGACGCGATGATGGACGATTTGGTGGCGGCATTGAAACACGTTTGGTCGGCGCACGATATCCAGCGCTACCTCGCTGCCTAACGGACCTCTTTGATCCAATAGTAGAGCGCGCCCATAGCGAGTAGGCCTTCGAGCCCGATGACGGTGGTCGCCAACGGCGGTCCGAGCAGTGTGACCATGAGGCCAAGATGGAGAATGCCCAGCGGTCCCGTCCCAATACAGACCGACAGCAATCCGAGTACGCGGGCGCGCATTTCCGGCGGGGCGACGACGAAGGGTAGGGTGCCTTGCATCGTCGAGAACCCGGCAACGCCCAATCCCCCGAGCAGAACGATGGCGAGCGACAGCTCGAACCATAGCGACAGGGAAAACCCCACGATCGCCGCCATAAAGATACACGACCCAAAGAAGTACATTTTCCGGTAGGCGCCCGACCAAGCGCTGCCTCCGGTGGCGATCAACATGGCGCCGAGCAATCCACCAAAGCCTTCGGTTGCGACTAGCATGCCGATGGGCAATTCCGACAGGCCGAGCTGTTGTTGCCCGATCACCGGCACCATCGCCATGTAGGGAAATGCCCAGATGTTCATGACGATCGTGACGGCTAGAAGGCCAAGGACAGCCTTGTCGGTGCGGGCGAAGCGAACGCCTTCGATAATTGTCGTCAGGAGTGACGGACGCAGCGTATCTGACGACGTGCGCGGGTTATCGACCCGTAGCAACAAGTAGACGATAAATATGTAGGTTAGCGTCGCGAGGTAGTAGGCGCCCTCGATGCCGACGAACTGCATGAGCGCGCCGCCAGCCAGCGGGCCCACAATTCTCATGCCGTTGCGGGCAACCGAATCCAGGCCCATGGCTGTCGCGATCCGGTCCATGCCGGCGAACTCGCCCAGCATGTTGCGGCGGATCGGGAACTCCATCGAAAACACCGTACCGGTCATGAACATGCCGATGCCGACATGCCAAGGTGTGAGCGTGTCGGTAATCCCCAACGTGCCGAGCACGAAGGACGTCACGATCAACATGCTGTAGCCGGCGATCAGCAAATTGCGACGACTGACCCGCTCTGCCAGCGCCCCGGCGATCAAACCGAACAAGACCATCGGGGATGCCCGTGCCAGCGTCACCAACGTGACGGCAAACCCCGACTGGGTAACGCTGAAAACAAAGATACTCCCGGCCAGCATCTCAAGCCATTGCAGCGCCATGCTGGCGCCGCCGACCATCCACATCCGCCGGAAGTTCGGCTCGCGGATTAGGGCGAAGCGCTGGCCGAATGTGTCTCGCGGCGCGGGGGCCGCGTCGGGCGCTGGATCGTCGGTCAATAGGGGTGCTCGCCTCTCTCTTACCTGCTAATGGAATCGGCGAACGGCCACCCGTCAAGTTCGATTTGCAGGTTGGCCGTGGAGGGGGCAATCTGGCAGCCTGAATTGCCATGAGCCAACGCCCAAATTACCTGATCGAATTTTACCGGATCGGTGCCTACGTGAAGGTGTCGATCATTGATCCGGCGACCAACATCGAAGCGTCCATCGTTGGTGACCCGCGGGCCAGCGAAGCCGAGCTGACGCGCGTTGCCGTGCGCAAACTCGAATACGTCATGAAAAAGAAGCGCGGCGAGGGCAAGGGCTGACTAGCCGGCCCGTTTGTACGCTGTCCACCAGGCCGCTAAGCTGAGTGAAAACTGGGGTTTAGGATGACTGCGGGTGGCGTCGCGCAAATCAATGATGTGCCGATGATGTCGATTCGGGGCATCAGCAAGAGCTTTGGCGGCATTCGCGCGGTCAATAACGCGTCGTTCGAAATCGACAAAGGGACCATCACGGCGCTGATCGGCCCCAACGGCGCCGGAAAAACGACTCTCTTCAACATCGTTGCTGGATTCCTGCGACCCGACGCGGGGCAAGTGATTCTCAACGGGCAAGACGTCACCGGACTTCCCCCACATCGTCTCTTTGCGCGCGGCTTGATGCGGACGTTTCAAATCCCAGCGGCGTTCGAGCGCATGACACTGCTCGACAACCTTATGGTTGTCCCGGCGGGCCAGTCGGGCGAGAACGTTTTGCGGTCGTGGTTCTTGTGGGGTCGGGTGACCAGCGAGGAAATACACGTACGGCAAAAGGCGAAGGAGGTTCTTGACTTCCTCGGCCTCACGCATGTCGCCGGCGAATACGCAGGGAACCTGTCGGGCGGCCAAAAGAAACTTCTCGAACTGGGCCGCACCATGATGAGCGATCCCGACATCGTGCTTCTCGATGAACCGGGCGCCGGCGTCAACCCAACGTTGATGGTGAAGCTGGCGGACGATATTCGCCGTTTGAACGAAGAGCGTGGTTACACCTTTTGCATCATCGATCACGACATGGATCTTGTTGCCAAACTTTGCCATCCCATTGTGGTCATGGCCGAGGGTGCCGTTCTCGCCCAGGGTTCAATGGAAGACATTCGCAAGAACCAAGAAGTTCTTGACGCCTATCTGGGTGGCGGTCGCAGTGCCAGAATTCCGGCGGAGAGCGCGACGTGAGTTTGTTGCAGGTCGAGGACGCGTACGGCGGTTACGGCGGCGCTGACATCCTGAACGGCGTTGATCTGCACGTGGCGGCAGGCGAGATCGTTGTCGTGGTTGGCCCAAACGGTGCCGGCAAGTCGACCGCGATGAAGGCCGTCGTGGGCCTGGTCAAAATACGCAAAGGCTGTGTCCGGTTCGATGGCAACGAGATCACGGGGAAGCGCCCTGACGAGGTGGCGCGGCTGCGGGTCTGCTATGTGCCGCAGGAAAAGAATGTTTTCCCGACGCTGACGGTGCACGAAAATCTCGAGATGGGTGCGTTTTTGCGCAATGACGATTTCTCGGCACAGCTAGAGGCGGTCTACCAAATCTTTCCACCGCTGGTCGAGAAACGCCGGCAAGCGGCTGGAAGTCTTTCGGGCGGCCAGCGGCAGATGGTCGCGATGGGCCGCGCCCTTATGCTTGAGCCCAAGCTCCTGTTGCTCGACGAGCCGACGGCGGGTCTGTCACCGTTGTTCACCGATATGATTTTCGACAAAGTTAAAGAGATCAACGCCACTGGAGTCGCGATCCTCATGGTCGAGCAGAACGCTAAGGACGCGCTGGCGTTGGCGGACCGCGGGTACGTTCTGGCGTTGGGCCGAAATCGCTACGAGGACACCGGGGACAACCTGCTCGCGAATCGCGAGGTCGCGGAGATGTTTCTCGGCGGCTGACCTTGACCTTGCGTCACCGGCAGCGTTGCCGCTCTGCCAAAGCGCGGAAACACGCGGAGATTTTGGCGTGGCGCCAATCTTCCTTGGGGCCGCCCTTGCGCTTGTGCAATGATTGTCGTGTGCATTATCGGCAAACCGACAATGCAATTGGATTGTTCAAAAAACGACGACATAACCAGGGAGGCTAGTCCCATGAAATCTTCAATTCTTCGGCGCGCGTTGCCGATTGTGTTGGGCGCGGCGCTTGCGGCCACCATGAGCCAGGTGTCTGTGGCACAAGACGTCAAAATCGGATCGCTGTCTGCGGTCACCGGCCCGATCGCGAATCTCGTTCCGCCGATCATCCAGGCGGAGCAACTCGCAATCAAACAAGTCAACGATGCCGGCGGCATCCTCGGCGGCCGTAAACTCGAACTGGTTGTTGGCGATACCCAGTGCAACGCCCAGGCGTCGGTCGACGCGGCCGGCAAATTGGTCAACGTCGAGCAAGTAGTGGCCATCGTGGGCGCGCTTTGCTCTGGTGCAACAATCGGCGCCGCCAGCAATGTCGCCATCCCAGCCAGCGTTGTGATGGTGTCACCGGCCTCGACGTCGCCGGAAATCACCGGTCTAGAAGATAAGGACCTCGTGTTCCGGACCGCGCCGTCTGATGCTTATCAGGGTGTCGTGCTCGCGAAGTATGTGATATCCAAGGGGATCAACAGTGTCGCGTTGACCTTCGTCAACAACGACTATGGCGTTGGTCTGGCCTCGGCCTTCCGTGACGCCTTCGTCAAAGAAGGCGGCAAGATCACCGGCGATCAAGTTCACGAGGACAAAAAGACCTCATACCGGGCCGAGTTGGCGACACTCGCTGCGGGCAAACCCGACGCGCTCGTGGTGCTTGCCTATGCCGGAACGTCTGGCGTGACGATTTTGCGACAGAGTCTTGAAAACGATTTTTTCAAGATGTTCGTCGGCGCCGATGGGATGCGTGACGATATCCTTATTCAACAGTTGGGCGCCGGTGCATTGAAGGGCAAATTGCTCATCACGCAGCCGACGTCAAAAGCCAATTCCGCCAAAGACACTTTTGATGCCGCGTTCAAAGCGGTGGGCGGCGATCCCAATTCGATTTTCGTGCAGCAGAGCTATGACTCGACCATGTTGATCGCGCTGGCGATTCAAAAGGCTGGCAGCACCGACCGCACTAAAATCAAGGATGCGCTGCGCGCTGTAGCGGGACCGCCGGGCGTCAAGGTCGGCCCTGGCGATTGGAAGAAGGCCGTTGATTTGCTCGCAAGCGGGCAGGATATCGATTACGACGGTGCCGCAGGTTCCCTCGACTTCGACGCCGCAGGCGACGTTGCCGGTGTGATCGGCGAGTACGGGATCGAAGGCGAAACCTTCAAGGAAATCGGCATCATCGGTATCAACTAGTCGATGATCTCGGCGAAATCGCCCCGCCTGCGGTTATTCCGCGGGCGGGGCTTTTTCTTGCGCGGGGTCGACGCTTGGGACCATGTCGTCGGTCCTCGAGTTCGGTGGTCGCTCCGGTAGAAGACCCTTCGAATAGCGTTGAAGCACGATCTGGAGGCCGAGCCCGATTAGGAAGATACGCAGGAAAGTTGCCCGCACGGCCCAATCCGGGGGGAGCTGCGAGGTTAGAAGCTCCGTTGCGGACCACAAGGTCCATACCACCAGGGCTCCTAACATCGCGCCGCGGTTGTTGCCGCTGCCGCCGATAATCAGCATCACCCAGACCAGAAAGGTCGTCAGCAGTGGCTCGGTCGCTTCAGGCCCGATGAACTTGAAGAAATGTGCTGTGAGCGCGCCCCCCAAACCCATCAAAGCGGCGCCAATAACGAAGCCCTGCAGCCGAAACCCGACGACGTCCTTACCGATTGCCGCCGCCGCCGCTTCGTTGTCGCGGATCGAACGCATCACGCGGCCCCACGGCGACTTGCCGGCGCGCTCGGCGAGCAGATAGGCGATAAGAACGACAAATGCCACCACAGCAAGAAACGCCAATTGCGACCACGGCTGGCTCAGATCCTCAAAGGGGCGCGGAATGTTGGAAATACCGCGCGGCCCGTTCGTCGCCCATATTTCGTTCTTGAGGATCAGACGCAAAATCTCGGCAACGCCGATCGTCGCAATGGCCAAATAGTCTGCTCGGAGCCGTATACACAAGCGGCCGACGAGGTAGCCGATGGCGCCAGCCACGACCATGGCGGCAAGCAGGCCGGCCGGGAACGGCCAATCTAGTCCGCCGATAAAACTGGTCGACGGACTCGACGTCAAAATGGCGCTGACATAGGCGCCGACGGCAAAAAAGCCGGCGATGCCCGCATTGAACAGACCGGTATAGCCCCACTGAATATTCAGTCCGATAGCGAGTACGCTGTAGATGCCCGCCATCGTTAGGAGCGACACCCCGTAGAGCATGAGGCCCAATACCAAATCGCTCATGTAAACGTCCGCCCGCGAAACAGACCGCTCGGGCGCCAGATCAACAGGGCAACCATCAGGGCAAAGGCAACCCCCGTTTTGTAACCGGGCGATAGCAGCGGCGCGTCGCCGATCCAGGGGTAACTGGAAAGCTCCTCCGCCATACCGATGACAAGTCCGCCGGCGATCGCGCCGTAGGGGCTGCCGATGCCGCCGAGAATCGCGGCGGCAAAAATCGGCAGCAGCAGATCCCATCCCATGTTCGTATGAAGCTGGCTGTCCATCCCGAGAAAGACGCCGGCGGTGGCCGCGAGACCGCCGCCGATAACCCACGTTGCCCGCACAACTTTTTCGGTGGGAATGCCACTGACCTGCGCGAGGTCGGGCTCGTCCGCCATCGCGCGCATGGCCTTGCCGAGTTTCGAGCGCGATAGGAAATAGTGCAGCGCTACGACAACAACGATCGTCAAGCCAGCGATCCACATGTGTTTGTCGGCGATGCGCAGTGTGTCAAAAAAGATGATTGGCTTGCTGAAGGTACCTGCCGCATAGGATTCGACCTTCACGCCCCACGCCAACTGGACCAAGGAGCGGACCATCAGCGCCACGCCAAACGACGCGATAACCAGGTAGATGGTAGGGCTATTGCGAAACGGCTTGTAGAACGCGCGATCGAGTCCGATCGAGACAATTGCCGTCAGGACCATCGCGACCGGCAGTGCGAGCAACACCGGAAAGCCCAACGTCGTGACGAACAGCAACGCAAAATACGCGCCTAGTGTAATCACGTCGCCATGGGCGAAATGGGCGAAGCGCAGGATGCCGAACAGCATCGAAACGCCGATCGCGCCGAGCGCATACATGCAGCCAAGCACCAGCCCGGGAATGAGGTAAAAGTTGATGAACTCGATCATCGCACGGCACGCGACGGGCAGTTTCCAGCCAGTTTTAGGTGATTTTTCATGGCGCCCTGGGAGTTTAGCGGATATGCCGCGTGGGCACGACACCCTCACTGGCGTCGGTTAGGCGCCGCGTCGCCGGGCATTCGGCGCTATGATTGCGCGATGAGCGCGAGAGCAGATCAAGGCCGGTATACGCCCGATCCCGACCAGATGGCGTTGTGGCCGGACGTGTCGGGCAATGCCATTAACGGCTTGAGCGAAACCGCACCACGCCGGCCCAGTCCAGTCTATTGGCATGAGCCGGACACGATTCCGCACGGCCCGCTCCAGAGTTGGTTCTACAGCCGCTACACCCAGTCAGCGGACGTTGTCGCTGCCCGGGCGCGCCGCCAAGAGATTATCGATCGCCCGTTGCCCGACATCGCGCCGGTTCAGCGGCGTGAATCTCCTGCGCAATGGTCAGCGTTGATCAAGGACATGGCGAAAACGTTTGGCGCGGACGATGCTGGTATCGCCCGCATGGACGCGAGTTGGATTTTCGAGGGTCGCGACCAGGAAGAATGGAAATGGGCGGTCGTGATCGCCGTTGCCCATGACTACGAAGCCTTGAAGACGGCACCTGGCGATGCCGCGGCAACCGAAGTGGTCAACCAATACGGTCGCGCCCTCAAGGTGGTTAAAGACCTCACCGGCTGGATTCGCGATCAAGGGTGGACGGCTGACCTAAAGGGCGGCCCCATGGCCGGGTCGATGGTGATGATCCCCGCCGCGATTGGAGCCGGGCTCGGCGAACTCGGGCGGCACGGATCGATGATCCATCGCACGTTCGGGGCAAATTTTCGCTTGGCGTTGGTGCTGACCGATTTACCGCTCGCCGCGGATGGCGCGGATGTCTTTGGCGCCGACGACTTTTGCACCAGTTGCCGGGTTTGCTCGGATGCCTGCCCGCCGCAAGCGATTGCGGATCACAAGCAGTGGGTGCGCGGCGCTGAGAAATGGTACGTCGATTTCGACAAGTGTTTGCCGTTTTTCAATGAGAACAAAGGATGCGCAATCTGTATTGCGGTCTGTCCCTGGAGCCGGCCGGGCGTGGCCGAAACCTTGGTCAAAAAAATGGCCCGGCGGCGGGCCCGGGCGGGGTAAAGCGCGGCGCCCAAAAGGCCAAACGGCCCGCCCAGTATCTGGGGCTCTTCCCACAAGATATTGAAAATAATACATTTACTAGATGTGCCTCAGATTCTGAGGTTGAACTCAACTGCCGCCGAGTGGTTGTAGAGCGCTGGTACGGCGCTGCCACATATGGTACGTAGGCTGCCCCGAAACGGGCGCCGCAAAACCCGATTATTATGACCAAAACCGTTATCGCGCTGGCCGCCGATCATGCCGGATTTCCCCTGAAGGAGGTCTTGGGCGATGAACTGCGCGTGCTCGGATACGAACCTTTGGATTTGGGGACGCACGGACTCGATTCGGTCGACTATCCGGACTTTGGCCACGCCGCCGCACTAGCTGTGCTCGAGGGTCGCGCTGCGCTCGGCGTAATCTGCTGCGGCACCGGCATCGGGATCAGCATGGCCGCCAACAAGCATCGCGGGATTCGCGCCGCTCTTTGCCACGATGCGACGACGGCGCGGTTGGCCCGCGAACACAACGACGCAAATATCCTCGCCCTCGGCGCCCGCATTGTTGGCACCGAAGTCGCACGCGATTGCCTGCGCGCCTTTCTGGCGACGCCTTTCGGCGGCGGGCGGCACGAAAGCCGGGTGGCGAAAATTGATCATGTGCGGACGAAAGAGGCGGTTCGATGACGAGTGCGAGTGCGGCGCAAAGCAGTCTAGATAACGGGTTTTTCACCACGACTCTGGCTGAGGAAGACAAGGAACTCTACGACGCCATCCAAAATGAGTTGGGCCGCCAGCAAAACCAGATCGAGCTGATCGCATCCGAGAACATCGTCAGTCGCGCTGTCCTCGAGGCGCAGGGCTCGGTTCTTACCAACAAATATGCCGAGGGCTATCCCGGCAAGCGCTACTACGGCGGGTGCGAATTTGTTGACGTCGCCGAAAATCTTGCGATCGACCGGGCTAAGCGTTTGTTCGGATGTGACTTTGCCAATGTGCAGCCGAGTTCCGGATCGCAAGCCAATCAAGGCGTGTTTCAAGCATTAATCAAGCCGGGCGATACCATTCTTGGCATGTCGCTGGCGGCCGGTGGTCATTTGACCCATGGCGCCAAACCCAACCAATCGGGCAAATGGTTTAACGCCATTCAGTATGGGGTGCGCCGCCAGGACGCCCTTATCGACTATGACGAGGTAGCGGCCCTGGCTGCCGAGCACCGACCAAAGCTGATTATTGCGGGTGGGTCGGCCGTTCCACGGATCATCGATTTCGCGCGTTTCCGCGCCATCGCCGACGAAGTCGGCGCACTCCTCATGGTCGATATGGCGCATTTCGCCGGGCTGGTCGCCGGCGGGGTCCATCCCAGTCCGTTTCCCCATGCCCATGTTGTGACCACGACGACTCACAAAACCCTACGCGGCCCGCGCGGCGGCATGATCCTGACCAATGACGAAGGCATCGCAAAAAAGGTCAACTCAGCGATCTTCCCCGGTATTCAGGGCGGTCCGTTGATGCACGTCGTTGCCGCAAAGGCGGTCGCCTTCAAAGAAGCGCTGCAGCCTGATTTCAAGATCTACGCGCGGTCGATCGTCGACAATGCGCAGGCGCTAGCGGCGCGTTTGGTCGAGGGCGGGCTCGACATCGTTACCGGCGGGACCGACACCCATCTGATGCTGGTCGACCTTCGGCCAAAGTCGCTTACGGGTCGTGATGCCGAACAAGCGCTCGAGCGCGCTTTCATCACCTGCAACAAGAACGCCATTCCGTTCGATCCGGAGAAACCGATGGTCACGTCCGGCTTGCGCCTCGGCACGCCGGCCGGATCAACCCGCGGATTTAGTGTCGCGGAATTTCGCGAAGTTGGTGCGATGATCGTCGAGGTACTCGATGCGCTCGCGGCAAACCCCGGCGGGGACGCCGCCGTTGAAGCCGATGTCAAAGAACGCGTGCTGACGCTTTGTGCCCGTTTTCCGATTTATCCGAGATAGTATTTGATCGCCGTCCGTTTGGCTGGGGGAATTTGAATGCGCTGCCCGTTTTGTGGAAATGAAGATACCCAGGTCAAGGACTCGCGGCCTGCCGAGGACAATTCAGCAATTCGTCGGCGCCGGTTTTGTCCCGAATGCGGATCGCGCTTCACCACATTCGAGCGCGCTCAACTGCGCGAGCTGACCGTCGTCAAAAAGAACGATCAGCGTGTTCCGTTCGACCGCGACAAACTGGCGCGTTCGATCATCACCGCGACACGTAAGCGCCCGGTGGAGCCCGAGCGTGTCGACCGCATGATCAACGGAATCGTTCGCCGCCTGGAAAGCCTGGGCGAATCCGAGATTTCCAGCACCACGATCGGCGAGCTCGTCATGGAGGCTTTGGCCAATCTTGACCAGGTCGCCTACGTGCGCTTTGCCTCGGTTTACAAGAACTTCCGCGAGGCCCGCGACTTCGAAGCCTTCATCGGCGAGATGGGCGGGAGCAGCGACAACGACTACTGAACACGACGGCGCCCACTTGTGGGCCGCCCTGGCCCTGGCACGTCGAGGGCTTGGGCAGGTGTGGCCGAACCCGGCCGTGGGCTGCGTTCTGGTCCAAGACAACCGCGTTGTCGGACGCGGATGGACCCAACCAGGCGGGCGCCCCCATGCGGAAACCGAAGCAATTCGCCGCGCTGGTGGGATGGTTCACGGCGCGACCGCGTATGTCACTTTTGAGCCCTGCAGCCATCACGGGAAAACGCCGCCCTGCGTCGAGGCACTGATTGCGGCGGGGGTGAAGCGCGTAGTTGTATCCATCGAGGACCCCGATCCGCGCGTCAGCGGAAAGGGGATTGCGGCCCTGCGCGCCGCCGGCATTGATGTCGACATGGGCCTGTATGCCGACGAAGCACGCGCCCTGAACCGCGGGTTCCTGAAGAAGGTTTCGGAAAATCTACCGTTCGTGACGCTGAAAACGGCAGTCTCGGCAGACGGCCGGATCGCGACCGCCAGCGGCGACAGCCAATGGATTACGGGTGATCAGGCGCGCGCTGAGGGGCACCGGATGCGCGCGGACCATGACGCCATCGTCGTCGCCTCCGCAACCGCGATCGCGGACGATCCGACGCTGACGTGCCGACTACCTGGGATGACCAACCGGTCGCCAGTCCGGGTTCTGCTCGATGCACACCTCCGGGTACCACTCGAGGCGAAACTTTATGCGACGGCGCACGACATCCCGCTCTGGGTGTTTTGCTCTGTGGCCGCGGATGACGAGCGCGTCACGCAGCGCGGCCAGACCGGCGCCGATGTGGTATCCGTTGCACCCGATGGCTCGGGGCATGGGGTCAATTTGCGGCAGTCCTTCACCCACCTCGCTGAGCGCGGCATCACCCGGCTCCTCGCTGAGGCTGGCGGCGCGCTCGCAAGTGCCCTCCTGCGTGATGGCCTCATTGACGAATTGGTGGTTTTCCGCGCGCCTGCGCTGATCGGCGGGGACGGTATCCCGATGACAGGGCCGCTCGGCGTGGATACCTTGGATCAGAAAGTCGCCCTGCATCGGACCGCTCTCCGGGCGGTTGGTGACGATGTAGTGGAAACTTTTCGTTTGCAGAACTAAGTATCGGCTCATGTTTACCGGCATCATCACCGACATTGGTCGGGTGCGTAAGATCACGAAGGCCGGGGATACCCGCCTTGTTATCGAGACGCACTACGACACCAGCGAAATCGTCATCGGCGCGTCGATCGCCTGCGCCGGGCCGTGCCTGACTGTCGTCGATAAGGACGAAGGATGGTTTGCGGTTGATGCGTCCGCCGAAACGCTGTCGAAGACCACGCTTGGCGGCTGGAAAGAGGGCACGTCGGTCAATCTTGAACGCGCCTTGCGTGTCGGCGATGAAATGGGCGGACACATCGTGACGGGTCACGTCGATGGCCTCGCGCTGTTGGTTAGCGTTGCGCCGGAAGGGGACTCGCAGCGTTTCGTGCTAGAAGTGCCTGAATCGTTCGCCCGTTTTGTTGCCTCCAAGGGGTCGTTAGCCCTGGATGGTGTTTCGCTGACGGTCAACGAGGTCGACGGTAACCGGTTCGGGGTGAACATCATTCCTCACACGCAGACGGCAACGACGTTCGGCGCTCTGGCGCCGGGAGACCATGTCAATTTCGAGGTTGACGTCTTGGCGCGGTATGTCGACCGGCTGCGGGAAACCCTATGAGCATCGCCCAGGATTCGCTGACGACGGCATCGCTCGACGACTATCTGTCGTCGATCGACGAAATCATCGACGACGTCCAAAAGGGCAAGATGATCATCCTCATTGATCAGGAGGATCGTGAAAACGAGGGCGACCTGATCATACCGGCGGAGAAGGCCACGCCGGAGGCGGTCAATTTCATGGCCAAGCATGGGCGCGGTTTGATCTGCCTCGCACTGACCGAGGCACGCTGCAATGAGCTCGGCCTCGAGTTGATGACGCGCAAGAACCAGTCACGACACGAAACCGCTTTCACCGTTTCGATCGAAGCGCGTGAAGGCGTGACCACCGGGATTTCGGCGGCGGACCGCGCGCAGACCATCAAGGTGGCGATCGATCCGGCTATGGGTAAACAAGATATCGGCTCGCCCGGTCATGTCTTCCCGCTGATGGCGCGCCAAGGCGGGGTCTTGGTGCGAACCGGCCATACCGAGGCAGCGGTCGACATTGCCCGCCTCGCCGGGATGAATCCGTCCGGCGTAATTTGCGAAATCATGAATGACGATGGGACGATGGCCCGCCTACCGGATCTGGTGCAATTCGCCCAGTTACACGGTCTCAAGGTCGCGCGCATTGCTGACCTCATAGCGCATCGCCGCCGCACTGAGCAGATGGTGCGGTGCACCGTAACCCGTCCGCTCACGTCGATCCACGGCGGCGAATGGTCGGTGTCGGTCTACACCAGCAGCGTCGACGGCGCGGAACATATCGCGCTGGTCAAAGGTGAGATCTCCGGATCAGACCCGGTCATGGTACGTGTGCACCCGTTCAACGTGGTCCATGACCTCTTGGGCGAAGTGAGTGCCCGAGGGGGAATCCTCTATTCGGCGATGCGTCTAATTGGCGAAGAGGGGCGCGGCGTTGTCATCATCATTCGCGAAGCGCACCCGACCAGTATGGCCGACAGAATTCGCTTTGAACTTGGCGAAGACGCGCCAGGGCCGTTGCGGGATTACGGGGTGGGCGCACAAATCCTTCGGGATATCGGCGTGCGCAACATGATCTTGCTCACCAACAAGCCGCGCCCGGTGGTGGGCCTGGAGGGCTACGGTCTATCGATCGTCGAGCGCCGCTCCATTGCCGGGGTGCGGTCGACTTCATGACCGGCGCGCCGTCGATCCTTATCGTCGAGGCACGGTTCTACGAGGACATAGCCGACCAGCTCGCCGCCGGTGCCATTGCCGCCGTGGAAAAGCGCGGTGGCACCTATCGCCGGATTGCCGTGCCTGGCGCGCTCGAAATCCCGCAGGTCGTGCGCTACGCGGTGGCACGATCAGAGTCCGGAAAAGGACACTCCTTCGACGGTTACGTGGCGCTGGGCTGCGTGATCCGGGGCGAAACAACGCACTACGATCACGTTTGCACGGAAAGCATCAGCGGCCTGCACCGCCTGGCGCTGCGTTACTCGCTCGCCGTCGGCACAGGTATTCTCACCTGCGAAAACCGTGACCAGGCTTGGCGCCGGGCTGCAGTCGATCAAGGCAACAAGGGAGCGGCCGCAGCAAATGCGGCGCTCGATTTGGTCGAGTTGAGGCAGTCGCTCCTCGCTGGCCAGTGACCCAGGTTCCGCAATGACCGCTTCTAAACCAGTCACCGGTGCGCGGTCGGCGGCGCGCCTTGCGGCGGTTCAGGCGCTGTATCAGATGTCGGTCACCGGCGTATCGCCCGATGCAGTTATTGGCGAGTTCATTGAGCACCGCTTCGGCCGCGAATTCGACGGACTCATCTACGAAGGGGCCGATCGGGCATTCTTCGAAGACATTGTCCGCGGTGTAGCAGCGCGCGAAACTGAGATCGCCACCGTTGTCCAC
>ERZ890510.489-NODE-489-length-30899-cov-9.796881_pt1 | contig 30899 bp, 25 predicted proteins | sample MGYA00521265_ERZ890510 | MGnify/ENA primary metagenome ERZ890510 (study PRJEB32303, sample SAMEA104408624) | aquatic metagenome | biome: Brackish water; feature: Chemocline; material: water | place: Baltic Sea | collected 2014-10-26T21:54:00 | depth 110 m ... | reverse complement strand
GTGATTCCACTTATAAAACCGGGAACACTGTCCAGACAACCGGAACCACCTCTGTTATTAACTGGAATTAGCGCGCCTATGGCAAAATTCACTCTGCACGTAAGTAGCCTCGTAATGCCATTCCACCGAACCTGTGTGAACTTGTTGAGATAACAATTTTTCGCTATTCAGGACTAGATCTCTCAACCTCTACACTTTGGGCACCGCACTACGAAATAGATTCATGACACTAAAGAACGATGTGATTTGTCTTCGGTAACCCATTCCATATCGGCTCCGCCAACGACCCTGCCACCACTCAATTAACGTGGTAATACCACTTCAGAAAGGGTGCTACCGGCACTGATAACGCAATGGACATCTGGAAGTTTTACGGCGTCACACATCGTGACCACATCGTCATGAACCCCACCTCGGAAGCAAAGACGGATCAATTCATCGCCCTCTTGCCCTTGAAGCCCAACGCTCGCGTTCTCGACGTAGCCTCAGGCAAGGGTGAGCAACTTCTCAGGATCATCGATAAGCACGATGCAACGGGCGTTGGTATCGACATATCACCCTACGAAGTGAAAGCAGCCCGTCAGCGCGCCTCCGTGCGCAACCTCGAAAGCAAAGTCGAATTCGTTGAGGGAGATGGCGCGAAATACAACGTCGAACCGAACTCATTCGACCTAGCAATGTGCCTTGGCGCAACTGGGGTCTGGGGCGGCTATCGGGGCGCAATCGAAGCTCTCAAGAAAACCGTTAAGCCCACCGGGCTGATCGTTTTGGGTGAACCCTACAAACTCAAAGAACCCGAGTCTGGTTATATCGAAGCAGAGCCAGAATTCGCTCCAACTCTGGTCACTCACGCCGAAAACGTTCAAATTGCCCAAAATGCCGGACTCAAACTGCTCTACTCAATCGTCAGCGATCACCACGATTGGGACCGCTACGAAGGTCTACGCCTGCGGGCTGCCGAACTCTACGCAGAAGAAAACCCAACCGACCCAGACGCTCACGAAATCCTCGACCGACAACGAGGCGAGCACGATACCTACCTCAAACATGGCAGAGACACCCTAGGCTGGGCGATCTATATGTTCAGGACCTAACGCACCGCCGCGTACCTCGACTGCACCAACCCACTCGCAAATCCCTGCGTTTCAACGTGGCGCAGCAGAACATCGCGATCCAGTTCACCAAACAGCGGAACCCCAGAACCCAACAACACCGGCATTCGACTCAAAATTAACTCGTCGATCAACCTCTCCCGCAAAAACCGTTGAATCGTCAACCCGCCATCGATGTAAACGTGCTTTGCCCCCTCTCCAGCCAGTTTCGCAGCTAACTCAAGCGGCTCCATAGCAAGAAACTCAACCTTGCCCGCTAAATGCGGTGCCGCATCATCGGCACCCAAGGTCGAACTCATTACCACCATCCTCTTGCCCTCGTACGGCCATAACCCAGTAGACACCACGAACTCATACGTCAGACGACCCATCACCACCGTGTCTACCGATGCCATAAACTCAGCGAAGCCGTAGTCGTCATCTCCCGCATCGTGCTCGAGCCAGTCCATCCCGCCATCAGCGCGGGCAATAAAGCCATCAAGGCTCGTCGCAATGTAAACGGAAATTTTTGTCTTCATATTTCACACCCTACTATCTCTCAATCAAAACACCGAGTCGACCTTATGATCGAGCCATGAAAACGAAATCAGTGAGTTCAGAATTAGACTCGTGCTCATCTTCGAATAACATGTGTAGCAGTTGACCGAATTGAGAATGGCACAAGCAATTCAGCCATCACTCACCATCATTAGAGACTGATAGCCAGCAGCACCGGCGATAGCGCAAGAAGGAACACGTCGTGACCGTCCCACCATTCATCGATACCCACCATCATCTTTGGGATCTCGAAAACAACCCCTACCCGTGGCTCATTGACCCCATCGACCATTTCGTTGGTGACTACTCGGCGATCCGCAAATCATGGCTAATTGGTGACCTCCACGAAGGTGCAAAGAACATCCCACTCGTTAAATCAGTTCATGTTCAAGCTGAATGGGACCATAACGCCGACCCCGTTGGCGAAACCGCATGGCTACAGTCAGTCGCAGATGACCCCGCTTCAAAAGGAATGCCAAATGCCATCATCGCCTACGCAAATCTCTCTGATCCTAAAGTAGAAGGCGTCCTAGAACGGCATGCCGAACACGCTAACTGGCGTGGCATTCGCCACATGCTCAACTGGTCAGACGACAAGCCAAATTTCCGGTTCGCCGAAGCTGGCGATTTGATGAGCGACCCACAATGGCTGGCTGGATTCAAATTACTCGCCAAATTCAACGGCTCCTTTGAAGTGCAAATCTGGCCATGGCAGCTTCAAGAAGCTGCAAAACTTGCCAACGATATTCCCGAAGTGCAAATCGTCCTCGGCCACACAGCGATGCCAATTGGTCGATCACCCGGCGAGTTACGTGAATGGCGTAAAGGACTCGAAGCCCTTGGAACCGCTCCCAACATCTCAGCAAAAATCTCCGCATTAGGAATGCTCGATCAACAGTGGACCACTGAATCGATAGCCCCATTCGTTCTTGATGCAATCGACATTCTAGGTGTCGACCGCTGCATGTTCGCGTCGAACTTCCCGGTCGATAGCTTGTTCAGCGACTACGAAACACTGTGGAACGCCTACGACGAAATAACGTCAGACTTCACCGAGTCCGAACGAGCCAAACTCTTCCGAACCAACGCCGAAAAATACTACCGAATCTAACATCAACCATGCCAACCATTCAGACCATCTACCACACTGGCTTCATCGTCGAAAACCTCGATAAAGCCCTCGACTTCTACACACGCGTTCTCGGAATGGCCGTCGAACGCGAACCAGCCATATCCGAAACGCCCTGGATATCTGAGGTAGTCGGCTACGAAAACGTAAAAATGCGGCAGGCTTACGTCGGTGTTGGCGACGGGCATTCGATCGAACTAATCGAGTACATGCGACCTCGCGGCGAGAGACGGTCCGACCAACATGACCGAAACCGACCCGGCTCCGCGCACGCCGCAATGGTCGTCGATGATGTTCCGACGTGGAGAGATCGACTCGAAGCAGAGGGGATTAATATCTTCGGACCCAAATACGAACGTGATCTCGAATATCCGTGGGCGCGCTATGCAATCTACTTTCAAGACCCCGACGGCAACTGGCTAGAAATGATCTCCCGCAACCCCAAACCCGAAGGCTCAGACGAAAACTAAGTCGTCCGACGACGCCCGGGAGTAACGGAGACTGCGCTCAATGGCAACAATCAGTCCCTTCCAGACGGAAGGGCTAGGGTAGGAGATTGCGACGCGCTACCAAGTCGTCCGACGACGCCCGGAGCTATAACGAGACTGCGACGCGGAGCCGAGTCATCCTATGACGAGCGCGACTAACGCTAACGCAAAACGCGACTACCGCTCGTATATTTTCGCTGACGGCGTGAATCCGACCACGTCATCCGTAATCATCCCCGGAAAAACTTCGCACGTAAGCGTGCCATCGGCGTTTATCTGGAGCAACGCTACGCCCAGCACCTGATCCATAGTTCCTGCGACTATGTCATCACCAGGCCGCATTCCGTTAGTACCGCCGAGTCCAGAGCGAGACTCATCGTTACGTGCAAAGTGGGTGGAGTAGCCCAATTCGTATCTCACCAGTCCAGTATCTGTTGTGATGGTCAGAGGATCGGGAGCATTTCCAAGAATGCCGAACTGTCGGGCATTGCCCAGCTCACCGGAGAAATTGCCTGTAGAGAATCGCCACTGGGTTGGATCAAGGGCATCGGGAACGATCGCAAGGTGCCCATCCCAATATTTTGATGGCTCAACACCAGCGTAACCATTCGTACCCTGTTGGAACCAGTTACCAGAGAGAGTGCCTTCTACGTCGTAATCGATCTTCCCTGCTCTCGGCTCTACCTGTCTCAGCATCAGGGCTAGCATCGATGTGCGGATATCCTCTGGAAAGTACGGAAATGGGTCAACTGTGTGGATCTTCCATGATTCATGGTCGTAGTGAGCAGGAACGATGTAGCCGGAAGCAGTCGTCTCGTAGTCGTAGACGCCGAAGTCGAGAGTCTGTGCACCGACGCGACCCACCACCTGTCCTGCCTTCACAGGTATCCCTTGCCATCGTCCAGTTCGCCCACCCTCTGTCTTGCTCCACTCCGCTTCAATCTCAGGGTCTAGTGATGTCAGCAGGTCGAAGTAGCTTGTGAACGTACAGGTGTGAGCGATATCCATACGCCACTCACGTTGGCGAGACTGACCAGTGTCTACATTGATATCACGTGACTGTAGGCTATATATCACGCCGTCCTGAATCGCTCTGACCTCGTACACATCCCGACCCAGTGAACGGTCGGCTGGTTCAAAATACATATGGTCGATCGGGGTGACGTGAGCACCCGCAAGCATCCCGTAAGGGAGCATATGTAAAACGTCTTCAGGCCGCATCGGCGAAACAGAGAACATCACCGTCCCGGTGCCAGTGCAACCGCTAAAACCGACCGATTCCTGTTCGCTATCACTGGAGCCCGGCCGTCGTTGGTTCGGTGTCTCTGTAGAGCGGGCTATCACTGTTGATGACGATCGCGACGAGTTGGTCGGTGTAGTAGTAGGGCGCACCGTCACGGTGGCTGTTGGCGATAGTCGTGACCGACTGATCGGTGTCGCCGTCGAACTTGCTGGTGTGGTGGACGCTCTGACCGAACTGGGATTTTCACGTTCCGTAACACCTGCGGTCGTGGCAGGATCAGTTATTTCTGGTGCCACATTCGTTGGGGCGATAGGGGTTGAATTGACCTCTGATACTGCTGTGCAAGCAGAGGCTGCAATCACCAACCAAACCGTTACGGCGATCCATCGGACATGAAGGAAATTTATCGTAAGCATACTCGGAGCGTAACGGCAACTCTAACGCATGTCATTGACTCAATTGGCAACAATGTATGAGTGCCGACAACCACGCGCCATTGCTAGAAACCGAACTAATTTGATGATGTAAAGTCAACGATGGAAGTAACCTAACTCATGCTGCAGCTGCCCGATAAATTCGTATAAACGGATATATCAGAACTCATAATCCAATCCTGTTTGCCTGTTTTATTAGGGGCGATGTTCAACGCAACCGTTAAATAGCCATGCCAAACCCCATCTCAACATGGCTCTCAAAATTCCTGAACCGTTTCGGTGGTCCAAAACTCACCACGCCAGAGAAGAACCTAAACATCTTCAAAAACGGTGTTCGTGAAGTCGATGAAGGTCACCCCAAAAAGGCAATCGAATACTTCACCGAAGCCATTATTGCGTCACCAAAATCGTCCAAGCTTCACCACTATCGAGCCGATGCCTACGCGTTAAACGGTGACTACGAACTAGCGGTCATCGATTTCGATACCTCAGTACGTCTCAACCCTTCCTACCCTGACACCTATCTTGATCGAGGTAACGCCCATTACCAACTCGGTCAGTTCGAAGCCGCCCTCAAAAACTTCTCAGAAGCCATTCGACTTAAACCCGAATGGGGTGAGGCCTACGCCAACAGAGCAGTAATTCACATCGAACTCGGTGAAGACAGTGAATCTGAATACGACGTAAAAACTGCAATCTCTCTTGGCGTCAACGAAACCCAACTAAACAAAATGCTAGAAGACGCTCGCAGAGAATCTAGCGACGTCAGATGAAACTATCTTTCAGTCATTCAGCGCAGCTTGTTCCAACGAACAACTAGAGTCGATAATAGCTAGCTAACAACCATCGTTAACTCGGATGCGTTAGACGAACTGCAGCTTCCCATTTCGTATAAACGGCAACTCCAACACTTCCGCCTGAGAAACTGCCGGAAACTGCATGTCACCAAATCGTGATTTGAGATCTTCAGGCGTCTCGATAATTTCTGGTGCATTAACTCGCTCGAAACCTTGGACCTCTTCTTGATAGAAGAAAACCATTATCGATTCACGGGCATGGCGCGACCCGTTTGGAAGCAACATGCCTGCAGGTAACCCTCGCCACATGTGAGGGACTCCGGGGCCTATGTCACACAGAGTGTTCGGAAGTATCACAATCCGTTCACCGCCAACGTCCAGAAGAATCGCCGATTCGAGAATTAGTATCCGTTCTCTAACGAATCGTTTTCCGTCCACGCTCAAGTGAACGTGCCTCATCAACCCGTCAGATTTGCAAAAACGATTGACCCCGAACTGCCCTGAAAAACCTATCCCCGAGTGATCAGAAAAATAGGTCATCGTGAATGCCTCGAATGGCTCTTCACGCCCGGCAGCCTCTTCGTCTACGAAATAGCTACTTTGAATTTCCATACCACCAATAGAGTGTGTTGCATGTGTCACGGAATTACTCACATTTCAAGGGTTTGAGTCACGATATTCGACGAAATGCTATATTTCGTCGTCATCGATTTGCCGAGAGAGTAAATCGTTACGATAATCGGTGCAACAAATTGGTTATATGCTCATTTTATTTCGAATACTCGCGAATAATAACTTAAGATTACGAATACCGTAGAAATAGAAATGGGATATTCCTCTATGCGATTCTGCGTTGCTTAGTGGCAGTGTCAGAGTCAGTTGGGTTTTCATCACGATTGATCTCTACATGTGCAATCGAGCAACGTACTGGCATCCCTACATGTCAAACATACTCAGCCGCGTACATGACTCGAGCAAGGATGCTCATCCGAGTGTTGCTCATGCGCCTCTAAGCACCTAAACTCTCGCCATTACGGATATCTGAGGGCTCAACCGAATGACTACGATCGAATCTCGCACCGACGAATTGCTGATTGCTCACCTGCTCAGGCGGGCGGGCTTCGGAGGCACGGCAACCGAGCTTCGCGACTATTCGAACCTAAGCTACGAAGATGTGGTCGATAAACTGCTGAACGCTGTCGATTCGACGTCAATTCCACAGGACGTTATCCGTCGCTACCACATCGACCAATCTGACCTCCGTACCAGAGGAAGTAGCTCAGGCAACTGGCTCTACCAGATGGTCACTACCGATGCTCCTTTCATTGAGAAAGTGAACCTGTTCTGGCATCGGGTGTTCGCAACCGGTCAAACGAAGCTTATCCAGGGCAAGGCGATGGAAACCCACCTCGCTATGCTTCGAAAATTCGGGCTAGGAAAATTCGACGACCTTCTCCTCAACCTGTCCAAAGATCCCGCAATGATCCTGTGGCTCGACAACCAGGACAACCACAAAGCCTCTATCAACGAAAATTACGGCCGAGAAATCCTCGAACTGTTTGCGATGGGGGTCGGTAATTACACCGAAGAAGACGTCAAAGAGTGCTCTAGAGCATTCACCGGTTGGACGGTTGAAAACACCGACTACATGGCGCTGAAGATGCGCAACAACACGATGCGTCCATACGGATACGTTAATTGGCAATTCAAATTCGACCCCGATGACCACGACAACGGCGAAAAAACGTTCTTGGGCGAAACCGGAAATTTTAACGGTGACGACATCATCGCCATCATCTGCAAGAACCCCGCAACTGCTGGATTCATAGCTCGGCACCTCTATCACTACTTCGTTGCCGACGAACTGCCGGTTCCGCAATGGCCGCACTTCCCGCCAATCAACCCCGAAGCGATCCAAGTAATGAGCGATGCATACTTCGACTCTGGATACTCGATCAAAGCCATGCTCAGAGCGCTATTTCTCTCTGATTCGTTCAAATCAAAGACCGCGTGGAACGCACGAGTGAAAAGTCCGATAGAACTCGTAGTCGGAACTGTTCGACTCGCCGGAGGGTACGACGGGCCTAGTTCCGACGTTTACAACCACATCGCTGCCAGCGGTTATATGGGGCAAGACATATACGCACCCCCGAGCGTCGAAGGTTGGATGGGCGGGGCCGACTGGATTTCGACCGGATCAATGGTGATGCGCGTCAACTTCGCAGGTGAGATCGTTGGCAACCTCGATAACAAAGGGGTTCGCGATTTGATTTCCACAATCAAGTCAGAGACTGGGAACGTAACAACCCCAGAATCTCTAGTTAGAACAAGCCTCGCAAATTTAGGAAATCTCCAAGTATCTGACGAAACCCGCGAAGGACTCGTTCAATTCGCTTCTAGTGCTGAGGATTCCGCACACCCCTCAGACCAAGACGTTGCATCGCTCCTTCAACTTATCGTTGCTACCCGCGAATACCAGTTCGTATAAACATGATTACCCAAACCAAATCGAAGCTAAATTACGTCGATACAGTAGGTTTTGGCGCTGACGTTGGCGGTCGTGGATTTCACATTCCTGTCGACCTATCCATTCGACCCGATGGCCGCATTTACGCTGTAAACCGTAGTCCGATGCACCGACTCGGCATACGCGTCGGTATCTGCGATGTTAATCACGGTTGGTATCACGAGTTTGGAAGCGACGGAACTGATGATGGTCAGTTCGTGGGACCTACCGCGATCACGCACGGCCCCGATAATCGCGTCTACATCGCCGATGAAGAGCTAAATCGAATCACCGTGTACACCCCAGACGGCGAGTTCATCTCGAAGTGGGGCGAGCAGGGCAGCGATCCCGGTCAAATTAATGGACCCGCTGGCCTGAAGTTCACCTCAAATGGCGATCTACTTGTGGTCGACCACCTCAACAATCGAATCCAGCGCATGACTCCAGATGGAAAGTACATCTCGCACTTCGGCTCAGAAGGCACCGGTGAAGGCGAATTCAATCTCCCTTGGGGCATCGATACCGATTCCGATCCTTCTGGCAATATCTACATTGCCGATTGGCGTAACGACCGAATTCAACGCTTTACATCCAACGGCAAATTTATCGACATGTACGGCTCGTCGGGTCGTGAGGAAGGCAAGTTTGACCGACCCTCCGACGTTGCCGTCGACCAAGACGGTTTCATATACGTCGCCGATTGGGGCAACCAGCGCGTTCAGATGTTCGATTCCAATTGGAATTTCCAACAATCAGTAAGAGGCGAAGCAACAGTCTCACCATGGGCGCAGGAATACCTCGATGCCAACGCCGATGAAGCCGAAGCTCGATCTCGATTTAATCCGTTTATCGAAGTCGACACCGATGATCCACATGAAATTTCCTCAAGGGTAGAAAGCTACCTGTGGGACCCCACGGCAATCGAAATCGATCCTGAAGGCAGGCTCATCATCACCGACTCCCTCCGCCACCGCCTACAGGTCTATCAACGATCAAACGAATAGTTCTGACGCAACAAGGTCGCACTCTGCAATTGCGAGGAGTTCGATGACACAGCAATCACGAACACCTGTGAAAAATCGTTCGACTCAGTAAAAAAACCAACCAACTCCAAGTACCCGTACCCACCATGACCATCACAGCCAAACGAGAAAAAGTCCTTGTAGTCATCCAGCTCTCAGGCGGTAACGACTATCTCAACTGCATAGTTCCCTACCAAAACGGCTTCTACAAAGACTCTCGGAAAAATATCCGTATCACCGACGATCAAGTCATTCCCCTCGATCAGGGCTACGGGCTCAACCCCGGCATGGGACCCATCAAAGATCTCTACAATCAGGGCAAAGTAGCGATCGTTCACGGCATCGGTTATCCCGTGCCAAACCGATCTCACTTCCGATCGATGGACATCTGGCACACCGCCGAACCGACTACAGTCGGATCAAAGGGCTGGCTCGGTCAAGCGATCAAAGACCTCGACCCTCAGGGCAGTAACCCTGTAACCGCAGTTAACTTCGGAAGCGGACTCCCTCGCGCCCTCGCAGCACCCGGAGTACCTGTAGCTTCAGTCAGCGATCTTGAGAACTACGGCCTGCTCACCGGGGTTGCTGGTGTTGATCAACGACAACAAGCCCTGAACGTATTTAGCCGCATGTACACACCGCTGCTCGGCTCTGACACCGTGATGGACTATCTTGGCCAGACCGGACTCGATGCCATGCGTGGTGCCGATATTCTCAAAGCAGCGCCTCTCAAGTACAAGTCGAACGTCGAATACCCTGATAATCCGTTTGCCAAAAGCATGAAGGGCGTCGCGCAAGTCCACTTCGCCGATCTCGGTACTCGAGTTTTCTACACGCAGTACGGCGGCTTCGATACTCACACCAATGAAGTAGCCCTTCAGTCGAACCTATGGAGCCATATATCGAGCTCACTCGTATCGTTCTTTGACGATCTCGAAGAGCACGGCCTTGGCGACGAAGTAACCGTTCTGATGTTCTCTGAATTCGGTCGTCGTGTTCTCGACAACGGAACAGGAACCGACCACGGCTCGGGCGGAGTCGCATTCGTAGTCGGCAATCAAGTCAAAGGCGGTCACTACGCCGAATATCCGTCGATCGATCCCGTCGACTGGGTGCAGGGCGACCTAGCATTTAACAACGACTTCCGAGGCCTCTACACCGACATCCTTGAAGACTGGCTCGAAGTCGATGCTAAACCAATAGTCAACGGCACCTACGAAAAAATAAAACCCTTCGCCGTCTAGCTAACCATCACCCTAACCCACTTACGTTATTCGTCGAGCAGCGATTCCGAATCGACAGCTCCGACGCTACCTGGTTCGTAAGACTTCAGCCCCACACTCGATGAATAATTAAATTCAACGCTTTCGCTTGCGTACATGATCAATCGGTACTTTGAGAGAAAATAGCCCCTTCGATCCAAGCTTCCAAACTGAAATTCTTTGCCGGAGCCAAACCCACCATATAACGGAAATGGCGAAGGCTAACATCACACCTAGTACAGCAAAGTAACCCCACTCAAGCTTGAGTTCTGGAATATTCACAAAGTTCATGCCGTATATTCCGGCGAGGAGCGAAAGTGGAAGAAAAATGGCAGTGATGATCGCCAGAACTTTCATCGTTTCATTCTGTTTCAACGCCAATGTTCCCTGATAGATAGTCATCGCACTGTCAGCCCGTTCTCGCAGAACATTGTTGATCTCGAATGTACGCGTTGCGCGTGTAGCCAAATCCTGAAATGAAACGCCAAGTTCAAAATCGCTGTTTTTCTTTGCACTGCCAATCGAATGGAGCACCTCTGTCTGCCGGGCCATAGCTCGATTGATTCTCAATGCGCTGCGTTTCAGCCTGAGCAAACCGGCGAGAACCAATGGTTGAGGATTATTGATCGCCGCTTCTTCAAGGTCATCGATGACATCGCTCATGTGGTCAACGGTTGGCCTGATGTGAGACATAAATCTATCGAGGATCAAAAACGTTAATGATTCTGGATCGCTTGCAACCACAGCCCCGGTGCTGAACTCATCGAAGACCTGGTCGATGCTGAGTAAGTCGACCGCGTGGGTCGTAACAACGAAGTTACGACCAATGAAAATCCCAAGTTCAGCGATTTCAACGAGCTCCGATTCAGATGCGTAGTTGATTCCATGGGCTAATACGAACTCGTGATCACCGTACTGTTGATATCTAGCAGTCTGAATTTCAGTTTGCAATGAGTCATGCACGGCCTGCGTGTGGAGGTCGAATGTCTTCGTAAGAAGATCAGAAGTGGTTTCGTCATGCACCGAAACGTCCAGCCACAGGAGCCCGGCGTCACTGTCGACAAACTGGGCTATTTCTTCCATATTCACTCGCACAGTGAGATTCGATTCGGAATTCACGAACGCTGCGCGATTTTCCATCATTCCACATCCCTTTCAAAATCAGAGTGCCGCACTCACAGATTTTCGAAATTGTTACCACATCAATGAAACGATTACTTAGCTAACCATCACCCGTAACCCACTTACGCCCTTCGCCGACAAGCGATTCCGAATCGACAGGTCCGATGCTACCTGGTTCGTAAGGCTTCAACCCCGCCCGCCCTGCACTAACCCAAGCGTTGATGAACGGATCGATGATTCGCCACGACGACTCAATCTCGTCACTACGATTAAAGTGAGTTGCATCCCCGATAATCGCATCTAGCAGCAACCGTTCGTAGGCATCACGAATCTCGCCCTTTGGGAAGTGAAATTCCAGCGATTCCGTAGTCAAATTCGAACCAGCCCCCGGAGATTTATTCACAAATTCCAGATTCACCCCCTCGTGAGGCTGAATCGAAATCACCAAACGATTCGGACGAGCCTCATCATTATCCCCGAAAATCGACTGAGGCGGTCGCTTGAACTCAATCGCTATCTCCGAAGTCTTTCGTTCCAGTGCCTTCCCCGATCTCAGTACGAACGGCACACCCTGCCACCTCCACGTATCAACAAACAACTTCACCGCCCCGAAAGTTGCAGTTGTAGAAGCAGGGTCAACTCCAACCTCATCCAAATATCCGTTGTACTGCCCACGAACAGAGTTCTCAATCGCATAAGTCGAATCCACTGTCCGAACAGCCGAAAGAACCTTTGCCTTTTCATCACGAAGAGCGTCGGGTGTAGATGAAGCGGGTGGCTCCATTGCGATAAGGGCCAGCAGCTGCATCAAATGGCTCTGAACCATGTCACGCAACACCCCGGATGTATCGTAATAAGCGCCCCTCGACTCAACGCCCAAATCCTCGAGCACGCTTATTTGAACGTGATCAATGTAGTTGCGATTCCAGATCGGTTCAAAGATCGAATTAGCGAATCTGAATACCAAAATGTTCTGAACAGTGTCTTTGCCCAGATAGTGATCGATCCGGTAAATCTGATCTTCATTGAGCACCGTGTGGGCAAGGCTATTTAATTCCTTAGCCGACTCAAGATCGGTGCCAAACGGCTTTTCGATAACCACTCGCCTAGAACCATTGGTTTCGTTGAGCGATCCCGACTCAGCGAGTGCGATCAGCGTGTCGGCGTACAGCGACGGTTTTAGAGCGAGGTAATAAACCCGGTTGTCTCGATCTTTTTCACCGCACCCGAAAGTAATCTGTGCATCAAGCTCAGCCAACGTCTCATGATCGGTAGATGATCCAGCGAAGTAGTCGACATTGCCAGTAAATTCCTGCCAATCGGAATCGCTTTGGTCGGCAAGTCCTTCTCGAAGAAACGTATGAAATTCAGAATTGGTAAATTTTGACCTTGCTACTCCGATAAACGAACAGCGATCCGGAAGTGCTCCCGTTTTCGACAAGTGAAACAACGCCGGACCCAGCTTGCGTTGAGTTAAATCGCCCGAAGCACCAAGTACCACAACCGTCGTTTTTTGAGTTTGATTCTGCATTTAGTGGAGTCTACGTTGACTTTGTCATTGCGAGAAGCCAGCGACATGGCAATCACGTCCTAAGCCTCCAACTTCACGGGCCACCCCACAACGCTCAGCCTCTCAGAAAACGTGGCTCAGCCACCAACCTAATCGAGCGTAATGAACAGTGAGTGCCGAATTTTGCCATTCACCGCACGACTAATGTGACCCTGTCCCGTCGTGTCCTCAGCAAGAAACATCTCGCCCGCCTCCAGCACCCGCTTCTCGCCGCTGCCAACCGTAATCTCAACCGCCCCATCAAGATTCACAACATACTGACGCCTTGGAGCAACGTGGAAATCGTAATCATACGACCCGCTAGTCTCCCGAAAAATTAATCCCGTCGCAGCAACCGTTTCCGAAATGTGACCCACCAAATTCGGCTCCATCTCCACCTCAATCTCACCAAAGTGCGACTGACCATCATCCCCCGTGTACAACCGCGTAACCTTCGTCTTTTTTGTCATAAAAACTCCTCCAGATAAACAGAAGCCTGAATCATACGACTCAGGCTTCCATAAACAAATCAGACCAGTTCCGGTCACTCCAAACGACCCCTAAAGATTCCGAAGATCATCCGTCGGAGGAGTCCCCGAACTACGCACCGCACCCGGGTCCATCTCCAACGCCAACGAATCCAACGTCAGACCTTGTTTCCTTGCCCTGAGGTCGAAGTAAACAACAGTCAAACCTATGGCAGCTACGGGAGCAAGCAAAGCCATCCCGATCGAAGACATTATGACGGCTAGTGGTTCACTAAAACCGTCGACGATTCCTGTAACAATTCTTATCAATATCTGAATCACAATACTGATCAGAAAAAATACGATTGCGATACCTAGAACACGCCAGCGACTGCCTTTGACGAGATCGTAGCTACCTGTAAGTGCGGATACCGGTCCCGCTCCGTCAATCAAAATCAACGGAAAAATAAATGCCCAGGAAATCATGAGAAAAATTATTAGTGGGATGCCGATAAGTATGAGTATCAACACTCCGGAGAGGCTTATCGCAAGCATTGCGAGAATGCTCGAAACGATCAATATCCATAATTTCGAAAGCCCACGCCGAAGACTAACCAGAGCATCGACGTTTCGACCACCATATTGCCTTGCGACCGCATCGATCGTTGCTCCTACGGCGATCATAGTCGCCACCCCACTGAGAAAACTGATTACGGAAAATTTTGGCGCAGCAGCCGCGTATTCATCGAACGCGGCTTTGACGGGCTGCCTCAGACCCGGAAACGGACGTCAAACCTGTAATTGAGTCTGGAATTACGAATAGAACCACAAGTCCCAATATCTGAGGGGGCAACCCAATTAGAATGAATGCCCAAAAATTCTTACCGTAGAGATGAAACGTGTGACTAATTAATTGGCCCAGGTCACGGTAAGGAATAAAACTCTGACCTTCCCGAGCTTCCAACGGAGTCCCGCACCACGTGCAAAACTCGGCGCCCGCAGCATTATTCTGACCGCATTTGTCACATTTCAGAATAATCAGCCCTTGTCCTAATACAGAAAATGCAAAAGCAAAACATACCAGAACCCCGGCACATAAAGCTATGCCATTGATGAGAGCCAGCTATTTTCTGTACCATCGCCTAACGAACAGAAGCCTGAATCGTAAGATTCAGGCTTCAAATAACAATCTATTTAGCGACGCTGATCAATCAGTCCTCCCCCGGATCGGGGGAGTTAGAGGAGGAGAATTGCGACGCGCGACCAAGTGCGAAAGCACGCCCGGAGCCATAACGCCAGACTGCGACGCGGTCCCAAGTCATCCGATGACGCCCGGACCATCACGCACTTCTAAAAGCACTCACAACTTAGAAGTGAATCGCCTCACCCGTAACCGCAGCACCAGCTTCCTTCACAGCCTCCGACAACGTCGGGTGAGCGTGAGTCATCTTGTGCAGCTCAAGGTTCGTACCTTCTAACATTTGAAGCATCCCGATCTCAGCGATCAACTCCGTAGCTTCAGGGCCAATAATGTGCGCCCCAACAATCGCGCCTGAATCATCATCAGTCAGCACCTTGACGAAACCCTGAGGCTCACCAATCGCAACCGACTTACCAGCAACCGCAAACGGCACCTTGCCGATCTTCAAATTAATTCCTTGTTCACGAGCCTGAGCTTCCGTAAGCCCGATCGAAGCAATCTGAGGCTGCGCGTACGTACAACGCGGCATGTTCGTGTAATCATCGATCGGCTGAGGAGCGTGACCCGCAATCGTCTCCGCCGCCACAACACCCTGATCGAACGCAACATGAGCCAGCATTAACTTGCCGTTCACATCACCGACAGCGTAAACACCGCCGACATTCGTCCGCATATTGCCATCAACATTGATGTAGCCAGGGCCAACCGTCTTGATCCCAACATTCTCAAGACCAATGCCATCGGTGTTTGGCTGAACACCAACACCCAGAAGCACCTTGTCGCAAACGAACTCCTTCTTCTCGCCGTTCACTTCGTACTGAACCGCAAGACGACCGTTCTTCTTCTCAACGCCAGAAACGCTGGCAGAAGTGGCGAACTCTATGCCCTGTCGACCAAACTGACGCTCCAGTTCAACCGAAACTTCCTCATCCTCTCGTGGAACCAGATGACCCAACATCTCGAACATCATCACGTTCACACCGTACGAATTAAAGTAATAGGCGAACTCACAACCAATAGCCGAAGCACCGATAACAGCAATCGCCTCAGGCTGCTCACGAAGCTCAAGGGCATGTCGTGAAGTGATGATGTCCTTGCCGTCAATCTCAAGACCCGGCAAGCTACGAGCCCGTGCGCCAGTTGCAATAACAATATTCTTGGCAGTAAGCGTCTCGCCGCCCTCGACATCGATCTGCGTCGATGATTTCAGTGTCGCCTTGCCTTGAACCAACGTGATCTTGTTTTTCTTGAACAGAAATCCAATACCGTTCGTGAGCGCCTTCGAAACCTTGCGCGAACGATCGACCGCTTTCGACATACTGGCCGACCACTCGCCAACCTCGATGCCCCAGTCCTCTGCGTGCGAAAGGTGATTCACAACTTCAGCATTCTTGAGAAGTGACTTTGAAGGGATACAGCCCCAGTTCAAGCAAACTCCGCCGAGTCCACCAATGCCCGTGCCATCATCCTTCTCAACAACCGCTACGCTCAACCCAAGCTGAGCACCCCTGATCGCGGCGTGGTATCCACCGGGCCCCGCACCAATAACAACAAGATCGAAGTTAGTTTCTGCCATTCCAAATACTTCCTGAGACTAGCCTGACCATCAAATCCCTAATGACTAAATGCCAAATACAAGGACAGGCTCTAAACGTACAACGAACTTACGAAGAAACAGCGTTATACACGCGTCTGCACTCCGTAATACGAAATTCCAACCGCCCGATTATACGACCGACCCAGCCCTCAATCTTCCGACTGGCATGCCGAACTTGATTCAGTATCAATCGCAACCTGCACAAAACAGTCTAACCAGTCGACTTCGCAGCACAGTGAAAAACACGGGAAAACCCCAATGCGTCCGCAACGCGCAAACAGTAATACTGAACGTGTAGACGAACAAGAACGACCGCAGTCGTGCCGTTGTTGTGAGCGTGGTGTGGAAGCGCGGATTCCGTCGATATGGGCTATTTTCATTTCAAAATCCAGAATTGCCTGAGGCAAACAATAAGCCTCACTCTTCTCGCGTTCGCCCTAATTCTGATCACTGCATGTGCGCAAGCGACCGAATCCGAACGCGCAACCGTTTCCGCCGCAGCTGTACAACTCACTGCCAGCGAAGAAGCAATCCCTCGTCCCGCTTCCACATCTGCGACTTCGGCTCCTAGAAATCCCAACGAACCTACTCTGGTTCCTGTCGCAACACTTGCCTCAATAGAAGCCATGCCTGCCACTGACGAAGCGATCTCCACGCCTAAGGCGCGCGAAACAGCCTCGCCCGGAAACCCCGCTAGAGGCGCTCTACCAACATCAATATCTATTCCGGTAAACCCAACCGAAGTGCCAGTGCTAGTTGCCTCAACAATTCCAGCACCAACACCAGCTGCAACCGCCACACCAATCTCAACTACAGCACCTGCACCCGCCCCCACGCCACGCCCAACACCCGGACCCATCACCCGCCAAACCCAATTTGTCCCGCTTGATGAACCCAAATACGTCTCTCGTGAGAATGCGTCCGGCAACATAACCAATGCCTCGTACGTACTGGGCGTCGCCAACAACGGAGAAGCACGCGCCTATCCGCTCGACATGATGTGGTATCACCACATCGCCAACGACACGGTAGGTGGCGAACCGTGGTTAGTCACCTACTGAATTCTCTGTCATTCAGGGGTCGGGTTCGATCCCATAGTGAACAGTCAACTTCTCAACTTCGAAGTTGTCTCCCTTATCAATGGCGTGTTCTCGATGACTGATCGAGAAACAGGAACGCTCTGGACACACTTCGACGGTGTATCGCTGTCAGGTCCGCTCCTCGGCGAACGTCTTAAATTTCTACCAATGCAGATCACAACATGGGAAGAGTGGCAGCGACTCTATCCACACACCACAGTTCTCGATTGGAGCACCGGATTCCAGTCGCAATATCGATCAGTAATGCCCGGCGCGAGCGTGGGCAGCGATGCCGACTTCAACGACACGCGTCTTCCAGTAAACGCCCTCATGATCGGCGTCGAATTGAATGATCAGTTCAAGTCATACCCGCACCAACTTATCGACCGCGAGGGCAGCGTCATCAACGACACGCTCGGAGGCGAACCTGTAGCAGTCTTCCACACGCCTGTCGGAGATTCAGGTCTCGCTTACAAACGAACCGTCGACGATCAAACACTTACATTCCAGATCGAGATTTCTTCAATCAACATCTACTCAGATCAGGAAACAGGAACGCTCTGGACGTCGACAGGGCTAGCAATCGACGGACCGCTATCAGGCACGCAACTCGAATTCGTGCCGTCTATCACCACAGAATGGTATGGCTGGGCTGAATACCACCCAACAACCGCCATCTACGGAACCCCGTCCGATTGGGTAGCAGTTACCGGGCCATCCACACAGGGTGGCTTCAACTAGAGCTAGTCAGCTCGATTTAACACCGATCGACCAATCGACTCCAAATCACCCAATAACCACGGCATAGCGTCGGTCGAAGGGCCCGCCGAAACCGTCACGACCCAGCTTTTCTTCCGAAGAGTAGCAACGCGGCCCATCCCGTCTCTATTGATCAACGCTCCAACCTGGTCGATCAGATCGCTCGAAGCATTATTGAGCTCATAAATCGGTAAATTCTGAATAACGAATCCGTCTTTTATCATCTCGTATCTATCGATAGCAGCCTGATCACTACTGAACAAAATCACAGTCGTTGTCAGGAAATGGTCGCCCGGAATGCTTGACTCAAACGAGGCCGAACACATGGCATCGATGTCACGGCCCGGAACCGCCACTGTCGAAGTCAGACTCCGCACCTCAAGAGCCTGATCCGAAGGCGCCGTCCCGAGAACCCCTGCGCAAGTGTCAGCATCCACAAAACCAGCACCAACCGCGGCAAGACCCTCTGGAGAGTTAGTAATCGGCACCGAAGAAACTGGATCCGACGGACCACCCGTGTCCGTCGATATAACGCAGCCAGCCGCAGCCAGCAGGAAAACACATCCCACAGCGATTCGTAGCATTACTAACCGTACCCTTTATCGAATTAGAGTGATCATCTCATGACTCTATGACGTAATTCACCCAACATTTGTTCCACCTGAACTCACTCACGGCGTCGGCTGCACCACAAGCACCGATTCGTTCACCGCTGCATGGTATATCTGGCTGAATGCCACTCAGCAACTGCACTTACGCGTCGTAAATAGCAAGCTCAATACGGAACATCTATCGGTCATTCGATACCGAAACTCTACCTCACCCTACTCTAGTGTCTGTCAACATTTAGCGAATATTCTGGCAGTATTGACGTCATATTTGAAAAATAGATGTGGATCCTCTTCAACCCATGAACCTCGATCAACTTGATCACGAAATAGTTCGTTCGCTCGACTCTCTACCTGAAGCAATATTCTTGGTTTCAGGCGATGGTCGAATTAAATCTGTAAATACTCTGGCGTGCGAACTATTTGGGTACAGCCGAAAAGAGTTGAATGGCAGCAGCTTCCAGCGACTTGTCTCGGACGCGCATCAGGCAAGTCATTCGGAACTCTTGGAACGATTTCAGAATTCTCTAGAATCTGAGTACACACGTAACGGAACAACGTTCAACTACGTAAGAGCAGACGGCCCAACGTTCAGCGCTAAAACGATTCTGAACTCATACGAGCTTGATGGTCAGCATGCTACGTGGATCTATGTGCGCGAACTGGATAACACCGACAATCAGACAGTGAATGAAGATGGGGTCAAGGCACTTGAAGCCATCGGTAGAGCAGTATCTTCTACCTTCGATCTCTCCCGCGATTTCGGAATTATCGCCGACCAAGTAAAGAAATTGATCCCATGGGATTACGTCGCTGTAATGGTTCTGGATAACGACAACCTTGACTCGGGAAAAATAGTCTATCTAAGCGATGGTGTACCCGGCATCTTGAGCCAAGGTGAAATGGCCGAGGTATCGCAAATCGCATTATCAGACGTTATACGCGCCAATGCATTGGTCGAGTATTCCAGTAAAAACATAGCGAATTCCCCCGATAACGTTCAACGTATTTTCGAACACAACTATACGAGCGTAATCGCCACTCCAATGATTAGAGATGGCGCTGTTTTTGGAACGATAGTTTTCGGTACAAAAAACTACGACGGCTATAGCTATCAATACAGGAATTTAATTGAGAAGCTCGCTTCATATTTGAGTGTTGCGGTGTTGAACCAGCAATTGCGCGAGAGTCTGGCAAAAGTGGCGCGTACGCGTGCATATCTGGCCAGTCTTGGACGAGAACTTAGCTCATCTTCAGATATTTCAGCAGCCTTTGATTTGGCGCGTAATTCAATTAAGTCGCTAATTTCATATGATCGAGTCTCAGTGTTCGTGTTCAATTCGGATGCTCGATCTATCAGGAACATATTCGCAGACGGAGAGCCCTTCCCTGGACTTGACGATCAAACTCACTTTTTGACTCCTGAATATTCGGAACGCCTTGAAAATATTCTGGATGCCGATTTTCCCGTGCATTTTGATCGTGATGGACTCGCTTCGGCTCAAGAGTTAATCGGAACCCTAAAACCCCACGCAAAGGCCGGTTATGGATCGGCTCTGCTCGTTCCCCTAAAAACCGTGCAGCAGTCAACCGGGCTGATGGTCATCAGTCTGAAAGACGACCATTCGTACACTGCTAATGAACTTGATTCAATATCGCAAGTCGCCCGCCAGATTGCAGGACCCGTTGCGGCATCGTCGTTTCTGGGAATCGCTGAAGCGCGTGCTGATGCGGAAGCCAAAATATCGAAAATTAGCAGAACTCTAGGTTCGGTTATCCGACTGGATCAAAGCCCCGAGCGGTTTGCAGAACTCGTGAGCGAATTGATTCCCAACGAGTCGATCTCCGTGAATTCGATTGTCCAGAGTACCCGCGAGCTTCGCTCTATCTACTGTATTGGGTCGATGATCCGCAGCGACCAAGAGTGGGGGGTCGACCTCGTACACCCAATGAGCGGCACGATGACTGAGAGGGTTGTTGATGCTGAACAAACATTGACAGTTGAATTCGAATCCCACGCCGAATTGCTTGCCGAGTTTCCGAGCTCAGCACCAGCGATCTCGGACGATAAACATGCAACATTCATCAACGTTCCCATTGAAACAGATGCTGGCATCGTTGGGATGCTATCTATCGGATCAAGCATCCCAAATTCTTTTTCAAGCAAACACATCGAAATTGCTGAAAAAATCAGTCAGCAAATCGCTGGTCTCGTAGCCCATACCGAACTACGTATGACAGAGTCGGCGGTTCGATCAGAACAATCAATTCTGGGGCAAATCGGGCAGCTAATGAGTTCAGCACTCGATCTCGGAACGGTATGGAACGAATTTGCCAATCTCACGTCCGAACTCGTCCCATACTCGGTAGTTTCCATGGCTTTTGTGGATAATCATGCAGGTTGTGGAGTAGTTGCCTACGATTACCGACCAAGTAACGTACCTGATGCAGGACAGAAAGTCGGAGATACATTTCCGCTCAAAGATACCCTGTCAGGGCAGATAGTTTCTGAACGAAAAGGCATCATATTTTTTACAGAAAATCCTGCCGATTTCAACAAGCGATTCCCTGCTTCCAAACATTCCGGGGTTGCAAATCTTGAAAGGTCGTTAATCGCCGTCCCTTTGATCTGGGGTGATGAAGTGGTCGCTATTCTTTATCTGAGGCACCTCGATCCAAAGAGATTCACACCTGCCCATTTGCGGATCGCTGAGCAAATCGCCACACATATCTCCGCATCTGTTGCTGGGAGTTTGGCACGCCAACGCGAAAACGAAATCGCAGCCGAAAGAGAATCGCTAACTTCTATCGGATTAGCTGTGACATCAGGTGGGTTATTCTCTGAAAATTTTGATCAGTTTGTCGAAATGATCAGAAACCGCATAGATTTCGATGACATAGGTGTTGTCAATCATGATCCCGACCGAGGCATCCTCTACTCCAACATATTCAGGCATCGAGGGAAATCACCGTACGCCTTGGAGAAAGTCGATAGTCAAGGTTCCATCGAAATACCAATGCGTGGAACGATGGCTGAACAGGTCTTCCAAACCCGTGCAGGAATCTTATATTCGTGTGATTCGAATGCACAGCTTGAAACTGACTACCCTGGAACACCTTTCGTCGGCATCGAGGGCGAACAGCGGTCACTTATATATCTGCCGGTAATTTGGGACGACCGAATTGATTCGGCTCTCTGGATCAGTAGGAGCGATGGCACCAGATTTTCTACTGATGAGTACAACTTTATGGAGAAAGTTGTAGCTCAAGTTGCAGGTTTCATCGCAGGAAATATGTTTCGCGATCGCGAAACCAATATTGCCGTTGAACGAGGATATTTAAACGAAATCGGGACAGTTCTAAATTCAGCACCTGATGTAGCTTCAGGTTTCGAAGAATTCGCCAGAGTTGTCGAAAAACTAATACCGTTTAACTCTATCGCAATCAGTCGTATCTATTGGGAACGCGGCTGCGTCATACGGGAATACGACTCATGGCGAGATATGGAACCAACCGGCCATCGGCCCGGTGCCATTATTCCACTTGAAGGTTCAGTTGCGGCAGCCATCGGAAGAACAAAACAAGGGGTTCTCACACCTTTCGATAATGCCGATATCCTTCTTGATGAATTCCCAAGCGCCATGCCACCAGATCACGCATGGAAGCAAAAATCGTCCGTCGCCGTACCTATGCTGTGGAGCAACGAAGTTATTGCAATTTTGTCGATATCGACAGCGTCCCACCCCGGCTACGGTCCTGCTCAACTTGACCTCGCCAATCGAATCGCAGCGCAAATTGCTGGCCCTCTCGCAGGGCACCTATTACGGGAACAGGAAAAGGCGCGGGTAAAGGAACGAAATATCCTGAATGCGATAGGCTCGCTGATGAGCCTGAACCCTCACACTAGTGAAGTTGCCAACTCCTTTTTCGATCTTGTTAGTTCACTCATCAACTGCGACGCGGTCGGGCTTCTGGAAGTAGATCAAGATAACGATGAAATACGACCAGTAATCTCAAGATATGCAGCAGACTCGAACGTTCCGAGCGTCTGGGATACTACGGATTCGACACGGCTTAGCGGAACCATTACAGAGCAGGTTGTCAAATCTCGTGAAGTTGAAGTGAATCGTCCCGACTCTAAAGAACATCTCGGTACGAACTATCCAAATTCACCCGGTGTTCAGACTTACGTACCAAATCGTACCGTACTGATAGCACCGTTGATTTGGGACGACTCAGTTAATTTTGTTCTATTTTTGCGAAACATGGACGGAACAGGGTTCGACCACAACGACATCCGCCTCGCCGAACTTATTTCCGCGCAAATCGCAGGCCCTGTTGCTGCCGAACAAACCAGAGCGAGTCAGTCAGCACTCGAAACGGAAAGACAGAGAAGAACTGAAGCCGAATTGGAGGCAAAACTCTTCTCTGAAATCAGCGAAACCAAAAGCAATTTCGTCAGTGCAATGTCACACGAACTCAAGACACCGTTAACGAGTATCGTGGCGTTTGCCGACATCCTGTCACGCAACCGAACAGGCGTACTCGATACCCGAATTCTCAAACAGATCAACATCATTCAGCGAAATAGTCGACATCTTGAATCGATGATCGACCAGCTACTCGATCTTTCAAGAATGGAATCGGGCCGTTTCACCATCATAAAGATCCCATTCGATCTTGCTGAGCTTGCTACTCAAGCCGTTGAAAACAACGCACACCTATGGGAGGGTAAATCCCAACGGATTTCTGTCGATTTGAATCCAGATTCACTCATCATCAATGCGGATCGAGAACGAATTCTGCAGGTGATAAACAATCTGATCAACAACGCATCGAAGTACTCGCCAGAAGAAACCGATATCGAAGTCTCACTACGAACGCTCATGAGAAATGCCGAAATAACAGTCACAGACCGAGGTCCAGGCATACCTGAAGACTCAATCGAAAAACTGTTCGAAATGTTCTACAGAGTCGAAAATCCAGGCGCAACAAGCGTCCCAGGTACCGGAATTGGGCTCAACGTATCCAAGCGGATCGTTGAAGAACATGAAGGCGAAATCTCTGTAAGCAACCGTGAAGGTGGAGGAACAATAGCAACCTTCACAATTCCACTCCCCATCCGGTAAGCAGTTCCTATCAGGACAAACGATCTAGTCCTACTATTCGGCTACCTCGAGTCGATTTCGAGCGACTAACCTCTCAAAATCCGTGGAACTCTTACTCGGTCGTCGAGAGCTAGTAGCTCAATCATCTATGTCAGTGCCGATACTCGGCTCGTAAGCTTTCTCGCCACCAATCGACGTGTCGAAAATCTTGTAAGCCTTCGCCCCAAAAATCGAAATGATTACTGTCGTAACCAGTATCACTAGGAAAATAACCGCTGAAACGATAGCGAACGGCTCCCAACTGGCAGGACACTTGCGAATGCCTGAACAAAGCCATGCGCTGGTCAACCCGTAAGCTCCGCCAAACATAAGTCCCAGCAACGTACCGAGAACTAATCCAACAACTGCAGGGCGTCTTCTGAAAATGAAACTCAACATCGTCCCTCAACACTACCGCCAATCGTCGCCGTATGCACTTCAAATCGGCGTCGGCAGTAAAACTATTCTCGGGCCAGTCGACAAATACTACGAACCTCGATAGCCCGCCGGATGCTGTGCATTCCCTAGCACTGCAACGAATCCACAATCGTAAATTGCGACATGTCTTGCGGACACTCAGTACACAATCGCACAGGTAATTTTTGCTAAAACCCAGCTTTGATACCTAGGATTTTCTGCCAAAGGAAACTGCAAGCCTAATAAGTGCCAGTTCACACCCACCCCGACTCGACGGCTGAAACGATTGTAAGTTAATGCTACTTGAGCTATCTGTATTCATTAACTGCAAAACCGCTCCTGATGTCCAGTAAATTCCGGTCACACCGATGTGCCTGAACTCTCATGCCACTCAGAACAATTAACAAGGGTAGAAAATGGGCGCTCCAACACAAAACCAACGTGTTATGGGGGCGTAGAGCCGCGTATGTGTGGGCCATTTTCTTAGTCGTTAGCTTCTTCGTGCTCGATGCCTTTTTACCTCTGGGTGTTGCGGCTGGGGTTCTCTACTCAGTTGCAGTCATGGTATCCATGCACACGTCGAAAACACGATTCATCGTCACCGTAACAGTAGTATCAGTCCTACTCACGATACTGGGATTACTTATGTCACCCGATGGCGGAGAAACATGGAAAGTCGTCGCAAACCGTGTACTCGCCATCTTCGTGATTCTCGGTGCCGGAGTATTCGCTATATACGCCATCGCCGTTCGCCGAAGATCCACACGTCAGGCGATCATGTTTGAGCAAGTCCGACGACGACGAACTCAGGATGTGAACGTTCAACTCATGCGTTCAGCCGAAGCTCGAAACGAATTCCTCGGGCAAATATCGCATGAACTACGTACCCCGCTCACAAGCCTCACAACATTCGCCCACATACTCGACGAAAAATCCGAAACGCTCTCGAGAGAAAGAGTAAGAGCACACGCAGAAGTTATCAGCCGTAACGCACGGCGCCTCGAAGTGCTTGTAAACGACCTCTTCGACGCCTCAGGAACGGTAACTGACTCATTCAAACTCAATCTGGCGACCATCGATCTGCCTCAGATCGTACAAAACACCACCAACGACTATGTAAATCATATCCGCACACGTGACCAGGAACTGACCACAGAAATCGATATACCTGAAGGATCGAACTTCCATGCAATCGCCGATCTCTCCCGCATCGCTCAAGTCGTAGCCAATCTTCTATCCAACGCCTCCAAATACTCGTTACCCGGATCGACAATCAACATCTTCTGTGGGCTTGAAAGCGGCAAATACATCGTGAAAGTCACCGATCACGGCAACGGCATCAGCACCGGCGACATCTCCAAAGTGTTCACACCATTCTTTCGAGTCGATAGCTCCGACGTGCGATCAGTCCCCGGCGCCGGGCTCGGCCTAACTATCGCCAAATCGATCATCGAACTCCACGACGGCCAGATATACATCGAAAGTGAACTCGAAATCGGTACAACCGTCTCATTCGCAATCCCAGCCATCGCCGACATCCCAGTCCTCGCAGCAAGTTAATCAACCGGCTCCCGACCCAGTCCGATGCCTAATGCGTCTCACCAGCAACACCGCTGTGACAGCACTTTCTCTTCCGTTCCCACGCAGCAGCCAAGCCACATCCTCTCGCACCGCAACGATGCCCATAGCCGAGCGGTCATACTGCGTTTTTCAAACTCATTTATCATCATCATCAATCGACCCTAGATAGGTGCAAGCACCTATTAAAACTTGGCTGGTAACCCACAGAATGCACTAGATACGTAAACAAACTTCGATCGAGTTGCAACGAATGAAATTAGGCTTCTGGGCGAAAATCCCAAAACCTAAATCTAATAAATCCAAAATGGCACTTGTTGCCATCTTATTCTTGGTCATCTCAGTCGTAACGGTCATCGCCGATTCACACGATCTCCGCGTTATAGCGGCTGCATTCGTTATCCCCGCAGTTGCTGCAGTCCATTTCTGGAATCTAAAACGAGCCATCCCAGTACTGCTCGCTGTGCCAGTTGTGAACGAACTCTTAAGCTTCGGCGAAAATTGGTATAGCGGAACCGATGTGATTCAGGATCCAGCCATCGGCAACCATATGTTGGGGTCGATCTCTGTAATTCTCATTGCGGTCGCCTACTCCGCAGCCATAAGAACAAGCCGATCGCTAACGCGTGAACTGAAACTTAGGGAAGCCTCTGAAGCGCGTGAATCCCTGCGTGCCAGCCAGCAATCCATCCTCGCTCGAATGTCACGTGAAATCGGTTCTATCGAACACCCAGAACGCATGAAACGCCAAATTGCTACATTCATGTACCAACTGGCATCACCCGATAGCGTCATCATCTACGAACGAATCGAAGAATTGGGTGGCTGGGTAGAAATCGCTCAATCAGGCGCTATAACCAAAACAACTGCCGATTCCATCCCTAACTCCGTGTCGTTTGAAAATTTCACCGAAATCGACACCATGATTTCGCCAACATGGGTGCCCGACGATATCGCAGGGAAGCTCACTACTGTCGTTCCAATCTCAACGCACGATGCAAATCAACATCTAATTGTCCCGATCCGATGGCGATCCCAATCCATCGCTTTCGTAGTGCTGACGTATAAATCCTCACCAGCACCCGATAGCCAACAAATCTACCTTCTCCAGCAAGCAGCCTGGCAAATCGCCGGGTCCCTCGCCGGAAGCATCGTCTATCAGAAAGCCGTTGACCTCGGATTTCGACTCGAAAAAGAAGCCCAAGCCCGCGATCGTATGGCATCCGTCGTCTCGCATGAAATGAGAACCCCCCTAACAGCCGCGGTCGCAATGAACGATCTTCTGCTTCGTGACAACGACAAAAACCTCAACGACCGCCAAATTCAAAAGCTAACAGTCATCAGGCGCAACCTGCAACGCATCATCGCCGTCAGCGACGACCTCCTCGAATCGTCCAGAATGCGATCCGGTGGCTTTGAACTATTTTCTGAACACGCAAACCTCGTACAAATCATCAACGATGCCGTCGCTAACTTCCGCCCAGTTGCCGATGGCTTCAATCAACACATTGAATTGGATCTTCCCGAAAATCCCGTCGTTGTGCACGCCGATGTATCGCGACTCTCTCAAGTTGTTACCAACTTTCTGTCAAACGCTTCAAAATTCTCATCACACGGAAAATCCATCCAAGTCACCTTCGCCTCGAACCACGAAACAGCCCGCATCGAAGTAATCGACCAAGGATCAGGCATCGGTTCCGACGAAATTTCTCACATCTTCGACTGGGCATTCCAGTCCGATCAGAAGCAATCAACTGGCAAGCACGGAGCAGGTATCGGATTGTTCGTATCGAAAGCGATCGTCGATGCCCACGGCGGAAAAATCGGCGTCGAAAGCCTCCCCGGCGGAAACACCGTTGCATGGTTCGAAGTCCCCATCATCGAATCGGCACAATCCACCTCAACGCCGGCAACACTCGAACACTCCTTCTCCTAACCGCACAACTCCGGCAACCGCCAGCCATACCCGTCTCGCCGTTCGATGTGTCCACCCCCGCATCACGAACGAATCGCGCCCCTCAAACCCCATCGATACCATCACCGTCCTAGCCCGCATCACCCGGCATGCCATCCCGCAATCTCGCCACCACACTCATTTATAATCACTCCAACTGAAACAGTTCTCCGCTTATAGTTAGGCATCTGAAAAAGGGAACTGGCAAACAGGAGCAAAAACGTGCTGTACGGAATACCCGCCGAAACAAAAATCGGCGAACACCGCGTGGCAATCACGCCTGAAAGTGCCCAAGCACTAATCAGTCGAAACCAAACCGTCATCATCCAAACCGGCGCAGGCACCGGAAGCGGATACAACGACGACTCCTACCGCGCAGTCGGCTGCCACATCGCCCAAACACCCATGACCTCCCCCATCAAAATCCCAGCCACCAACGACCCCGCAGCCCTCCGACAAGCCGTTCTCGGCCACATGCATGCCAAGCGGCATCGCTCTTCCGAAGAGTGATCGCGATTCTTGGGGCTAAGCCAGCCCCTGCATACTGGGCCCAAGTGCGAAGGCACGCCCGGCCCTTTACGTAACGCCCGCCCCATAACGAAAAGACCAATCACACCATCCCCGCCGAAACACCCATGACCTCTCCCATCAAAATCCCAGCCACCAACGACCCCGCAGCCCTCCGTCAAGCCGTTCTTGATCATATGCACGTCGGCATGACGAATCACACGATTCTCGCCGAAGAGGGCGGACCCCTCCTCATGGCATCCGCCGAAGGCATCTACGTAACCGACGTCGAAGGCAACAAATTCATCGACGGCATCTCCGGCATGTACTTCCGCAACGCCGGACACGGCAGAGAAGAAATCGCCAAAGCCATCTACGATCAGCTCACCACCGTCAGCATGAACGTCTACTCAGGCGCCACCCCCGTCACCATCCAACTCGCCGCCAAACTCGCCCAAATCACCCCCGGCGATCTCACACGCACATTCTTCTGCCAGGGCGGCTCCGAAGCCAACGAATCCTCACTCAAAATGGCGCAAACCTACCACGTCCGCAGGGGCGACCGAGGACGATTTAAGGTCATCTCACGAGAAGGCTCCTACCACGGAAGCACCTACGGAACCATGTGGCTCGGCGGCCACCCCGGCTTCCCTCGCACCGATTACCAACCCAAGCCAGCCAACGTCGTAACCGTCGGGCAACCCCACTACTACCACGACACCTACGGCGCTTCGTCTGCCGAAGAAAACGGCGAACGGGCTGCATTAGAAATAGAAAAAGCAATACTGTTCGAAGGCCCCGAATCCGTATCCGCAGTCATCGGCGAACCCGTATCGCAGCCCCTCGGTGGCGTCATACCGCCGTCCAACTACTGGCCTATGGTTCGCGAAATTTGCGATAAGTACGGCGTACTGCTCATCTTCGATGAAGTCATCACCGGCTTCGGACGTCTCGGCGAATGGTTCGGTGCCGATTTCGTAGGAGTCACCCCCGATATCATGTCCTTTGCCAAAGGCATCACGTCAGGCTACTTCCCGGTCGGAGGCTCGATCTCGACTCAGAAAATAGCCGATGCCTTTGCCGGCGGACCCGATAAAGTCTGGTCACACATGTACACCTACTCAGCCCACCCCGGGGGTGCCGCTGCCGCATTCGCCAACTTGGAAATCGTTGAACGAGAAAACCTCGTAGAAAACGCCCGAGTCCGTGGTCTGCAAATCTCCGAGAGTTTGCTTGCTATGAAGGATAAGCATGTTATTATCGGCGATGTGCGTGGAGTGGGTCTAATTCAGGGCATTGAATTTGTGAAAGACCGAAAAACGAAGGAACACTTCGATTCATCGGTCGGCGTAAACAAAATGCTCACCGATGAACTCAGGAAACGTGGCGTCTGGATTCGCGTCCCCGCCTACATCCTGCCCCTCGCCCCGCCACTAACAATTACAGCCGACGAAACCGACAACCTAACCACCATAGTCGACGAAGCCCTAACCGCAGTCGAGCAGCGGTTGGGGGTTTAGCTAAAAGGGGTCCGCATTTGCATATAAATAGTCTTGTAGCAGTTGGAAATAATCACGACTACAAATGGCCAAATGGCGATGTGGAAACTTATTCCGAATGGGTAGAGTACGAAGCATTCGACGAAGATGGTGAACATCGAATTCGAATTGGATTCAACGCGGTTCGCCCGTGTTCGAAAAAGACCGAACGCGCGTTACGGTTTGGGTCGACAACAATCCATCAGTTGAATTCGGTGGAACTGACGATCACGACAATACAGGTGACGTGATCGCGCAGTTGGAAGTTTCTCCAAATGACGGAGGCCAACTAATTGATCTATCTTATCCGTTAGAGCCGGTACCTGAGCGTTTTTTGATGTTCTCACCAGTCGGATACAAAACGAGGGTTAGCGGAGCGAGGACTCCAAACTGTTGGGGTGTCGTTGCCAACATTAGCGATCATCGTAAATTAGCAGCGTATGCAGCGATGAAGAATCTTGAACGAATTTGGCGTGATGATGCTCGCCGTGATCAATAGCTAAGGAAACGAGGCGTCTGAATTCGCGTCCCCGCCTACATCCTGCCCCTCGCCCCGCCACTAACAATCTCAGCCGACGCCCACCCAAACATGATCAGCATTCATCGACGAAGCCTTTGGCGTAGTTGAAAACAAGTTGGGGTTTTATTCGAAGTCGATTTGACCGGGCGGGCTCGGGTTAGTTATTTCAGCTTGTCCGGTGCATACGGAACTGAACCGCCCAGGGTTTTATGGAGACTCGGTTTGTTGAGTCCCCGCGAGTGCGGGAACCTGTGAACTTAGTCTATTAGCTTCGAACTCTACTGGTGGTACGTATCCGATCGCTCCGTAGAGCCGTCGGTTGTTGA
>ERZ890510.488-NODE-488-length-30924-cov-8.509573_pt1 | contig 30924 bp, 27 predicted proteins | sample MGYA00521265_ERZ890510 | MGnify/ENA primary metagenome ERZ890510 (study PRJEB32303, sample SAMEA104408624) | aquatic metagenome | biome: Brackish water; feature: Chemocline; material: water | place: Baltic Sea | collected 2014-10-26T21:54:00 | depth 110 m ... | reverse complement strand
CTCAGGCAGCGATTCCACTTATCCCACTGTGCAGATTTCCGGGACCACCTCTGATTACGGGGCAGATCTTCTGTTAGGCGACACGCAATACGCCTACGTCGATGGAACATTTCATGGCGAACTTCCGGTTGGTGATGTCTATGTCGAAGTATCAAAGGGATTCGAGTTCGAACCAATTCGGCAGAAACTCAACATCAAGCCGGGGCAACGCGAGTTAGAGATAACGCTTGACCGAAATTCAAACCTACGTAAGTCGGGTTGGGTGACTGCCGATACCCACGTCCACTTTTTGTCGCCGGAAACGGCTCACTTGGAAGCAGCAGGAGAAGATATCAACGTCGTCAATTTTTTAGCTGCTCAATGGGGAGATCTGTACACAAACGTAGGCGATCTAACCGGTGCATCGTCAGGATCGTCATCCCAAGAAACAGTCGTATGGGTTGGCAGCGAAAATCGGCAGCATTTCATGGGGCATATCAGCCTCATGGGAGCAACCGGATCACCAATATTCCCAATGTCTACCAGCGGCCCAACCGAAGGCTACATCGTCGATCCAACCGTGCGTGCGATGAGTGAATGGGCAGATGAAGCACACGAAAAAGGAGGACTCGCTATCGTACCTCACTTCCCGTTCCCCCACTCAGAGGTGATTGCAGAGGTAGTCCTCGGCAAAGTCGACGGACTCGAGATCCGAGATTTCCACGTCCCTAGTATGGATACATTTTCCGTGCATGAATGGTATCGACTGATGAGTTGTGGATTCAGGGTGCCAGCCGTTGGCGGCACCGACAAAATGTCGGCGGGAATGCCCGTAGGAGGTGTGCGGACTTATGCCTACATCGGTGATCGTGATCTTTCGCATGAATCATGGAGCGATGCGATTCGTGCAGGAAGAACGTATACGACAAGTGGTCCGTTGATGGACTTCACAGTTGAAGGTCTTCGACCGGGTGACGAATTAACATTGCCTGAATCCGGCGGATCTGTTCATGTAACGGCAACTGCGACATGCGCAATGCCGATCAACAAACTTGAAATCGTTTTCAACGGCAAAGTTATCGCTGAAGAAACTTCGAATGATGGAGCCAAGTTACTCGCCATTGATGAAAAACTCGATCTTTCTACCAGTGGCTGGATCGCTGCTCGCGCCGTTAGTAATCATGTCGCATGGCATGTCTGGCCGGTGAATTTCGCTGCTCACACGGCGGCAGTCTACGTCAAAGCGGGTCGTACTGATGTGTTCGATGTCGCCCTGGGGGAGTACTTGATCACAACGATGCAAGGCGGTGTCGAATGGCTAGACACACTTGCCACTCGCGCAGACTCTGCACGTCATGCTTCCATACGAAAGGTCTTTACCGATGCTATTGGTTCAGTGAATAAGAAGGTGCCACACAGCCACGACGGCGGCGCAGTTCGCACCCACTAGAACCTATCGCTGGGCTCATTGGTAACAACTAGTCGTCGTTCTTCGGATTCTTGGGACGTACAGATCCAGCACTGACCCCGCCGTCCATCAGAAGTTCAGCTCCGGTCATATACGAGGCATCATCTGACGCAAGGAAAAGAATCCCTCCAGCTATATCTTCAGGCTTACCCCAACGACCGAGCGGAACTCGATCAGTTCGATACTTGCTCTGCTCTGGGTCTGAGTACAAGTAGTCGGTGAACGGGGTGTGCACCCAGCCCGGCATGATCGTATTCACCCGGATGCCCATGTGAGAGAGTTGTAGTGCAGATGACATCGAGAAGTTCAACATGCCGCCACGTGAGAATGAGTAAGCTGATCCGTAAGACCCGGAGCCTTGTTTGGCCGCCATTGAAGCTAGATTGATGATCGCACCGCCCCCTGACTGCTCCATCGGCTTAGCGACAGCCCGCGTTCCTAGGAAAATTCCAACTGTGCTGATCTCCATCGTCTTCTTCCAAACCGCAGGTTCAATATCTAGAATCGATTTCGGGTCGAGAATTCCGGCAATATTGACGAGTATGTCTAACCGTCCAAAGTGCGCCACAGTTGCATCTACAACCGTCTTCCATTCTGCTTCTTCCGTCACATCTAGATGGATGTAAATGGCGTCATAACCGGCGTTTCGAAGTTTTTGAGCCGATCGTTCACCGATTTCGTCTTGAACATCGGTTATGACAACACCTTTGCCGCCCTCTTCAAGGAACCGCCAGACGGTCGCACCGCCAAATCCCATTAGTTCGTCAGTATTTGTTGCTGCTGAACCGGTGAGGAGAGCTACCTTGCCGTCAAACCGATTGGCGAATCGCATGGACATTTCGTTTATGGACCTTTTCTAACCGAGTGTCGTGGCAGTATTTGAGGATGACCACCGAGGGAATAATTTACGAAAGTTTAAACCCAACTGAATGATATCCGCAGCAATATCCGGTTATATCTGAGGCCGTTGTACTGCAATAACGAGATTTGGAATCAAAAACCCGAAAATGCCAACAAATAACAGCAGTTCGCCAACCAGATGAGTTTTTCTATCTCGGAAGAATATGAACGCAGGTATTGAAATGAACAAGACGATAAACATCACGATAAACAAGTACACGGGATTGGGCACCACAGATATTTGGGTTTTGTCACCAGATAAGGTGGCTTGAGCTGCAAAAGACATGGCAATCGCCAACACATTCCAGCCAAGAAACGTCACAAGCGCGGACAGAGTAACTAAGTTTGAGACATTCGATTCTGCAGCTCGTTCACTTAACGTTTTTGGTGGACTGTAGACCAGCAATAAAGCTATGTGAGTGACGAAGACCATCCCCATAAACGCCCCGCCGATCATGCCCGCTATTATGGTTCGTAGCGGTTCTTCCAACTACGAGTCCTCCCGTATAGAAATTCCCGGTGAGGAATCTACAAGAAACGCTCGTTTGCCTTGAACCGTTGTCAGCAACAGGTGCCACGCGGTTCCCAGTTCTTTTGATGGCGGCACGGTAAACATTGACGGTCCAGCCCCGCAAAGCACTACATCACGTACACCTAGTGACATCAATTGGTCACGTTGTGTACTCCAGCCGGGAAATATATCTTCAGCAATCAATCCAAATTGATTGAAAAAAAACTCCGGTGGACAATCACTTCCTGTTCGAACTCTAGCAGCCAGTTTGTGACTCAAACTGCCCCGGGTGAACATCGACTCATTTATATACGAAAAAACCGAAGCGGTCTTGGCAGTTGGGTTTTCAAGTTTTACTTCAGGTGTGAATATCAAGAATTTCGGAATACGTGCAGGGGTTATGGGAGTGACATCCTCTCCCCTGCCCTGAACAAGCGAAGTACCGCCTCGGATCAAAAACGGTACATCAGATCCAATCTCTGCTGCAATCTCGGTTAGCTCGTCTATTGAAAGGCCAAGATTCCACAGTCTGTTAAGCCCACGCAACGTGGCCGCTGCATCGGTAGAACCACCGCCAAGCCCTGCCGAAACGGGGATATGTTTTTTGACAGAAATGGTTGCACCAGACGAAATACCAGTTTGGGTTTTGAGCGCTATTGCAGCTTTCGTGGCGAGATTGTTTTCGGGTGCTATTTCGTTATCATCGCAGGAAACGACCAGTTCATCCGCCTCGGAAATCTGGACAATGTCGAATAAGTCGACTGTTTGCATAACAGACGCAAGATTATGGTAGCCATCGCGACGTTTGCCGAGAATCTCTAGCGTGAGATTCACCTTGGCAAATGCCTTTTCTTCGATCATGATTTGGCTACTCACTAAGACTTTTCTGGCTTTTGCGTCGAACTGAGCCCTTGACTTGCATCGGACGTCCCTCTTCCACCCAAACGTCATACAAAATCTGCCAATCAGATAATGACAGAGATGCCGGACGGCGAGATGTCTCGAAGCCCGTTTTTTCTACAAGTGCCCGAGCATCATCTAGCGGAATAAACAGCCCGTCAGACAGCGAATTGTGCAACTGTTTTCGTGGACTTTTGAATCCACTTCTCGCCAGTTTAAAGAAGTCATCCACTGATTCAAATTTGATCTGCAGTTCTTCGTTTGGTGTAAGTTTTATGACGGTTGAATGAACCTTCGGCGGCGGGTTGAAGCAGCTAGGCGGAACATCGATCACATGTTCAGCCGTTGAATAAATCTGAATTGCCAGAGAGAGAAGACTCATGTCGCCGGCTTTTGCCGACATGTCATTTGCCACTTCACGCTGAATCATAATCACCATCGAAATTGGTTTTCGAGTCGATTCAAGAAAGTTTCGAGTGATCGGATTAGCGGCGTAATACGGCAAATTGGCCACTACCTTGTAAGGACCTTCGACGAGCCACGGGTCCAGATCTGAGCCAAAATTCCGAGCATCAACGTTCAATACGCGTACGGTTTGATTCGATTCGTACTTCTGAGCTAGGCGGTCGGCAAGATCAGTATCGTATTCAAGTAACAATACGCGGCCAGCGCGATCGACAATATCGCCAGTCAACGCTCCGCGACCGGGACCTACTTCAACAACTGTATCATCGCTACTCAGATCAGCCGCCGCGATAATCGAACTGATTGCTTCTGCGTCTATGAGAAAATGTTGACCCAGACGTTGTGCTGACATGGGCTAATCCAACCCGGGATTCGTGCCTGTTGTCGGAATCATTGAGAGTCGGATGACACTTCGTGTACATGGTGCGAGAGAAATAAATGATCGTGCATCCCAGTGTCGGTTGCCACTCGAAGCATAGACATCAGTACCGACTCAAGCCCGGCATTCCCACGGCACCCGAGGTTTATCGCTTACCGCTGCTACCTTCCGGTCCTGACGGAGTTCACGAGACCTCGCCGCGCAGGACCAGACTCTCAATATCTAAATACTGACACTAGCGGCCACCAGCGAACAATCTCGATAGGGCATTCAGTCTCGTTAAAGCGGATTACGAGTACAGGGCACCGCTAACGCCCCACCTAGCACAATCAACCTAATCGTACTACCTACCCACCGAATAGTCGCAGAAATCTAACACGAATCCCGACGAAATTCCCGATAGAATCTCGATATGTCTAATCAACCGCTTGATGGATCGAACAAATATCCGACGGTCACCAAAGCTGTAATTCCGGTAGGAGGACTAGGAACGCGATTCCTTCCTGCCACCCGCTCCATCCCAAAACCCCTACTGCCCGTACTCAACGTTCCAGTGATCGAATATGCTGTGCGCGAAGCCGCAAAAGCGGGCATAACCGATATTGCGATCGTCATGTCGCCGGGAATGGAATCTGTAGCCGAATATTTTGGTAGTCAGGCAGTGCTCGAACGTGAGTTAAAGGATCGAGGCCGCTATGAGCTATTTGAAGCACAACTCGAAATTGCTTCGCTGGCCAACATAACGACTGTTTACCAGCAGGTTCCTCGAGGTCCCGGTCACGCTATTTTACAAGCTCGTGATTTCTGCGACAGTGAACCGTTTCTAACCATCTTTCCTGATGATTTAGTCATTAACGAAATCTCCGCAACGGAACAGTTGATGCAGGTGTATCGGGAGCACGGTGGGTCGGTGATAGCAGTGAGAGCAGCAGCAGATGACATTATTCACACGAAAGGTGTGATCGGAGGACATTCGGTGAGCGTAGGTGTCTATAAAGTCGATAAGCTCGTGGAAAAACCTGCACTTGAAAACGCTCCAAGCAATCTTGCAATTGTTGCTCGATACATTCTCGACAACAGGGTTTTTGATTACTTGTATGAAGAGCATTCTGGTGCAGCTGGTGAGGTCCAGATCACGGATGCTGTCGCGTCTCTACTAGGCAGCAGCCCGATCCATGCTCGTGAGATAACCGGATTTCATGCAGACACTGGAAACCCCGAAGGTATGCTGTTAGCGGCAATTCACGTGGCTAAACAGGACCCCAGACTCGCTGAAATACTAAGACAAGCCATGGCATTAGATTAACTGCTAGAAACTCAAACCCGGCGGAGCGACGGCGAGAATACGAGTACTGCGAGTCCAGTCGTGATTACGATGACCCCAGCAACCGCAAGAGTCAACTGAACGCCAACAGCCTCACCGATGGCACCGAGTCCGAGGTGCCCTATCCAGCCAAACCCTATGGCGAACACCCATGCACCGACAGCTCTTCCTCTCATTTCATCCGGGACATTCAATTGAAGAAGCGTCCATTGCATTGCATCGAATGCGGCAGATGACGCCCCCACTCCCATAATCAGCACCAGTGCTGTGGCATACGATCCGGGAGCTGAGAACGTTGCGAGAAACGTTCCAAAAGAGATCGCAATTCCGATCAACAACAGGCCTTTTTTTTGAAAATTCCCTAAAGACATAAGGAAAAGAGATCCGATGACTGACCCGATCCCAGCCATCATTGTTAGTGTCCCAAGTCCTTTTTCGTCGACATTAAGAGCTTCTTTTGCGACAGCAGGCATGATCGCTCCATAGGCGAATCCGAAAATCTCAACCAACATAGCGGTAATCAAAATCATTTTAACCACCGGCAGGGTCGACATCAGTTTTAGACCGTCGATCACGTCACGGGCAACAGAGTTTGTTTGCACAAAAACACGTTGCCGTAAACCTCGATTAGCAAGAAATGCGAGGATACCGCCAAGACAGAACACTGCTCCAGAGGCAAGGAACGTAACAGGTACGCCAAAAGCACTGATTGTAAAACCGGCCACCAGTGCCCCAAAGGCGCCTACCGCACGCATTCCTGTCGATTGCACAGCAACTGCATTCATCCTGATTGCCCTTGGCACGCAACCTGTAACCATTCCCTGAACAGCTGGAATTTCGAACGACTGCCCAATTCCTGAAAACGCTAGTATCACAAACACCAGCCATAGTGGCTCCAGATCGTTTGCAGCGATCAGTGCTAATGCGGATAAGACAACAGCCTTGTAAATGCCTCCAACCAACATGATCTTCCCTCTGGAGAACCTGTCGGCTACCGCTCCTCCTATTGGCGCAAAAACAAGTTGCGGTGCTTGGCGTACGGCGAAAGTCGCCGCTGTCAGGAACACGGAATCGGTTTCATTGAGAACTACCCATCCGGTCGCCAACCGCTCTCCCCAGTTTCCGAGAGAAAATATGACCGAAGCCGTCCAGACACTTCGAAATTGAGGAAATGCAAATGCGGCGAGCACGCCTCGAGGACGCGAGAAACTACTGGGCGATTGTTTTGATGTTTTTAAAGTCGACATACACACGCTATTCTGGGTGGATTCCCAGCGTTAGTCGAGTGTTAGAACTGCCATAAAGGCTTCTTGTGGAACCTCGATCGAACCGACCATCTTCATACGGCGTTTCTTGCCTTTTTTCTGTTGCTCAAGCAGTTTGCGTTTACGGGTGATGTCGCCACCGTAACATTTTGCTAAAACGTTTTTACGAAGTGCCTTTACGTTGGTACGAGCCACGATTTTGCCGCCAATTGACGCTTGGATCGGGACTTCGAACATCTGTCGCGGGATAAGTTCCTTTAGCTTCGATGTCAGCGCCCGACCGTAATAGGCTGCTTCGTCTCTGTGAGTAATCATTGAAAGCGCATCGACTGGTTCGTGATTCACCAACACATCGAGCTTGACCAAATCTGCAGTCCGATTGTCGATGACCGAGTAGTCCATGGACGCGTAACCTTGAGTGCCGGATTTCAGCTTGTCGTGGAAATCGACGAGAATTTCTGAAAGCGGAATATCGTATTCGAGCAAAACCCGAGCATCTCGAACTTTCCCGCCAATGTCATCACCAGAGGCTGGTTCGAGATACTCCATTTTTTTGTACTCGCCACGCTTGGACGTCACCAATTCCATGATCGCACCGATGTATCGGCTAGGCGTAACTATCGTGATATTTACCCAAGGTTCGAGAATATCTACAAGCATATTGTGATCAGGGAGCTTGGAAGGATTGTCGATAGTGATCGACTCTCCCGTTCTCAATAACACTTCATAGCTAACACTTGGAGCGGTGGCAATCAGTCCAAGCCCATATTCTCGTTCGAGCCGTTCTTGGACGATGTCCATATGGAGCAATCCAAGGAATCCACACCTGAACCCAAAACCGAGTGCCGCCGATGATTCCGGCTGGAACACGAGTGCGGAATCGTTCAGTTGAAGCTTTTCAAGGGCGTCACGAAGATCCGGAAAATCTTCACCATCGATAGGGAATATTCCAGTAAACACCATCGGGCTTTGCGCTGCATAACCCGGAAGTGGCTCATCCGCAGGATTTGTGGTGACTGTCATCGTATCGCCAACGCGAACAGCCTTGACGTCTTTCAAGCCGGTTGCGACGTAGCCAACTTCACCGGTGAGCAATCCCGTCGTTTTTTCCAGAACAGGACTGAAATATCCGGTTTCGAGCACTTCTGCTTCGATGCCCGTTCGCATCAATCGCACACGATCTGTGCTCTTGAGTGAGCCGTGCATTGCGCGTATATACGCAATCACACCTTTGAATTGATCGAATTTTGAATCAAAAATCAACGCGCGAAACGGTTCGTCAACGTTACCTACTGGCGGTGGGACCAATTCGATTATTTTCTCAATTAACTCTGAAACACCATCGCCAGTCTTAGCTGATATCTGTAAAACCTCGCCAGCACCAAATCCGAAAGTTTGCTCGATCTCGGTCAAAACTCGTTCGGGATCGGCGGCTGGCATATCGAGCTTGTTCAGAACAGGAATTATCTCGAGATTACTTTCCAGAGCGAGATAAACATTAGCAATTGTCTGAGCCTGAATCCCCTGTGTAGCGTCGATGAGAAGCACGGCACCCTCACATGCCGCGAGTGAACGTGAAACCTCGTACGAAAAGTCAACATGTCCCGGAGTATCGATCAGGTTGAGCTGGTACTCGACTCCAGATTTGGCTTTATATTGGAGCCTAACAGCCTGAGCCTTAATCGTGATGCCCCGTTCCTGCTCCAGTTCCATGGTGTCGAGATGTTGGGAAGTCATGTTTCGTGCCGACACAGCACCCGTAAGTTCGATCAAACGGTCGGCGAGCGTCGACTTACCGTGATCGATATGGGCGATGATGCAGAAATTTCTAACGTGATCTTGCGACATTTATTAATAGTAGTCGAGATCAGAAGAAATACATGTAATGGAAACAGCCGACTTCACCACCGGATGTGAACCGGGCATATCAAAAATGTATTGGTATCTGCTCAATGGAGTACACATCATCCCTCTAGACAAAGAAGTTGCTAACCAGTGTGTTCATCGTGAAGGTAGCACAAGTGAATTCATTAATTGCCGGTAGAAGTCGACGATCTGGATCTAGGCGTGATTCGATTAGATATTCGTTCAGCGTCGACACCGTTTACATTCGCCCTAGGACCGTATGGGTAAATGGTGAGTGAATGCTCTGTCTACAGCGAATAATTCAGAAATAAAATACGCCAAAATGACACTGTTATCTTCGTTGTCGACTTCAGTAGAGTTAATTGTCCACGAATGTTTCGACATTACATATCCCGAAAATTAATATAGACCGACCAACGGCTGCAGATTTGATTGTCGGGCCATCCTGTGGAAAATCTTTGCAAATCGGTATCTTAATCGAGTCAAACGTTTCCTTCTCGTTTAATGTTGCAACACAGTGCGAAGACGACCGATAACGCTCAACTTCGGTGAGATGGATGACCACGGCGCAAAGCACGACCTGGTGTTGCACCTGTGTTGGAGCCGTTTTCGATTACGACTTCACCGTTTACTATCACGTAGTCGATTCCTACTGGATAGTGTTTCGGATCATCCTTAGTAGCATCAGTTCGTACTGTGTCAGGATCGAAAATCACGATGTCGGCCCTAAAACCGTCGCGAAGCACGCCGCGATCTCTCAGCCCTAACCGTTGAGCCGGAAACGATGTCATCTTCCGAATCGCCTCAGGCAACTTCAGATGTTTTTCTGCCCGCACGAATTCAGCGAGTACAACTGGAAAACAGCCGTAGGTACGCGGATTAGGGTATTCGCCAAAAAGAATCGCGTCCGAAGCAATCATTCCGAACGGGTGCGAAACGAACTCTGGCAGCGTGTGTGCGTTGGTTCCAGTACCCACTTCACTAATACCCAAGCGTTCTTCTAGGAGAAGATCGAACAATGCATCAGCCGGATCCTGCTCCCGCATTTCAGAGATGTCCAAGATCGATTTACCGTCATATTGTTTATTCTGTGTCTGGCGGAAATTATGCAACCACCTCTCTCGCCAAATCGAATTGATGTCAGATCGGGAGTTCATTTCCCGTTTCATCCTTGCACGGTCGTCAGGGTCTCCAAGCGCAGCCATCGTTCTTTCCGGGCCGCCATCTTTAGCCCAGAACGGCAGTTGAATCGTCACAGCGGTGCCCGAGTATGGGTACGTGTAGCAATCGAAAGTTACGTCAATTCCCTCTGCCCGAGCATCCTCGACCAGTCCCAAATAATTGTGATGTGATCCTTCGCCCTGCTTGGGTTGTCGATAGTGCGTGAGGTGAACTGGTATTCCAGATTTACGTCCAATCTCAACCGCCTCTTCCCATGGTGCGTAGGTGCCTTGTGCTTTAAGTGAAGCACGTGCATGCGTGTGGTAAAAACCGCCCATGGCCGCTGTTTGTTCCGAAATGGCGATCAATTCCTCAGTTGAGGCGAAAGCCCCAGGTGGATAATCGAGTCCTGTTGAAATACCCCATGCTCCCTCTTCCATCGATTCTCGAATCACAGCTTTCATATTTTCGATTTCAGGGTTCGAAGCTGGTCTGTCGTTCCAACCTGTTGCCCAAATACGCACCGGTGAATTGCCAAGAATGTATGCAATGTTCACAGCAACCGTGCCATCGTACTTATTCAGTAATTCTTGGGTAGTCAGCCAGTCAGGTTCTGGTGGATACCAGTTCAGTCCTGCATCCACCCAGATGTAGCGTTCAAGTTCGTCACGTGTTTTGAACGGTGCGTGAGATATTCCATCGATCCCAACAAGTTCTGTCGTGACACCCTGACGAACTTTAGGGTCATGGTGGGGTTCTCCGAGAATCGTCAAACCGGCGTGCGAGTGAAGATCAATAAATCCCGGGCAAACAACCTTGTCTTCGGCATCGATAGTACGTTCAGATTGGTAATGGGCGAGGTCTATCGATCCCCGCTTAATCGAAAGTGTGTTGTTATCGACAAGCACCGATCCCCGGAACCACGGTGAACCCGTACCATCAATAATTCTAGCGTTGTGAATGAGCAGTTGGAGCATGTGTCAGATGATAGACGATTGCCGTTCACTATCCATACCATCTGTAATAAAATTGGCGCCGAAATCGATTACAAACATTCCGTAAATCTAGAAGAAAGACAGAGCAGTTGAGCGACAACGTTTTCAAAGTGGCGGTTGTTGGTGCAGGTGGTACAGGTGCGTTCTACGGAGGGGCACTTGCACGGGCTGGAGCGCAGGTAACCATGATCGCTCGAGGTCCTCACTTAGAGGCGATCAGAGAAAACGGGCTGCAACTGAATTCTGTGTTGTTAGGTGATTTCAAAGTCGAGTGTATGGCTACAGACGATATGTCATCTGTCGGAAGAGTTGATCTGGTCATATTCGCGGTGAAGAGTTGGGGAACCGACGCTGCGATTGAAGCGATGGCTTTTGGCAATATGGTCGGAGAAGGAACGATGATCCTCTCTACTCAGAACGGAATCGATAGCGAGCCCTTGCTGAGTAAGGCGTTCGGCGCTGAACGCGTTCTCGGCTCCACCGCAACAGTTTCGGCGATGATCACCGAGCCTGGAGTTGTGAATCAGGCTGGCGGGCCAGGTTCACTTATTATCGGCGAAATGGGAGGTGGTCCGTCTGAACGTGTCACCGCTTTAGTTGAGCGATGTGTTGAGGCAGGGCTTGCTGCTGAAACTCACGACAATATCGAACTGGCCATATGGCAAAAGTTCACGTTTATTTGCGCGCTAAGCGGAATGACCGCACTCACACGTAAGCCAATCGGTGAGATATTCGCTCAAGAATCGACCACAGAGATGTATCGACAGGTGCTTGATGAAGTAGCCGCAGTTGGACGAGCACAGGGCGTTCCGTTAGCCGAAAATATGGGCGAAACGACTCTCGCTGCCACTCAAAGTCGTGAGCCGTTCATCATCGGTTCAATGGGACACGATCTAATCGCTGGAAATCCCATCGAAATCGGACTCCTCAACGCCCGAGTCGTCGAAATGGGCAAAGAATTAGGAATACCAACTCCAGCCAACTTCGCCATCGAAGCAGCACTACGCCCGCACGAGATGGGTGCCGATGATTGACGCGTGTGGGTCCGTATAGCGGGTGACCGCAAGCGTCGCTGGCATGGTTCCACCACACAACGTCACCCCGAATTAAATACAGGGTGACGTTCTCTAGATATTCGCATCTGTGCCCAACTAATCGATCAAACCTTCTTGAGGCTTGGTCCACGGAGCTCGAGCAGACCACTGCTTGGGTCGAGATACTCGTGAAACTGGAACATCGATGAACACTGGCTTATTCATGGCCAAAGCCTTGGGAATGACGTTCTTCACGTCATCTGGGTCTTTGGCTCGCAGGCCAACAGCACCATAAGCCTCAGCGAGTTTCACGAAATCAGGGTTCACAAAGTCAGTCTCATAAGTACCACCGAAATCATCATCCAAATCTCGAGCGACATTTCCGTAATGACCATCGTTGTAGATTACGGTTACAAGGTTGATTCCGTATTTCACCGCCGTCGAAATCTCTGACGAGTTGTACATAAATCCACCATCACCTGAGACACAAATGACCGGTTTGTCAGGGTTACCCACCTTCGCACCTAGCGCTGTCGGAAAAGCGAATCCAAGATTCCCTGAATAGCCAGAATCGATGTATGACTTCGGGTTCTCAGTGATCCAACGAGGACGTGAGTAGTAACCAAGCTGAGTCATGCCGAAGATCATGATGGCGTCACTTGGAGCACCTTCTTGCAAGGCTCGAATATAGTCTTCCTGCGGTTGGTTCAACTCTTCTTCACTATTTGCAAGGTTCTTTTGAATTTGCGATATTTCAATCGCCGGTGATCGCCATTTCCCCCCGCCTGCTGCAGTTATTGCGGCACTGAGCAACGGCAAGGTCGCTTTCACGTCACCGATTAGACCAAGTGAGTTCTGGTGCACATGCCCGATCATCGCGGGATCGGCGTCGATGTGAATCAGCCGGGCCGACTCTGCAGCCTGATTACGCATCGAGAATCGAGTACCAATCCCAATAACCAGATCAGCGTCTTCGATGTAATCTTTCAACTGACCAGTGGGCCCTAATGAACCACCTAATGCCAGAGCGTGTCGTTCAGACATTGTGCCTTTGCCGCCAGCCGAGGTAAGGACTGCGATCTGGTGGGCTTCAGCGAACGCGACAAGCTCGGCTTCGGCGTCGGAGCGAGCTACTCCACCACCTGCGTAAATAACGGGTTTACGCGCAGCAATGATCTCTTTGACTGCCTGTTCGACCACCGAATTTACAGGTACCTTGCGCACGATTTTAGCGGGCTCAAGAAGATCGACTTCCTCTCGTTCTACCATCGTCTCTGGAGGGAGTTCAAAGTGAACAGGAGAAGGTCGGTCTGACTTGGCTTGTCGGAACGCCTCATGAATATTTTTAGGGATTTCGCTAGGGCGAAGAACCAGTTTCTGCCACTTAGTGATTGGATGAGTAATTTCCTTTTGGTCGTTAACTTCATGAAGTCCGCCAAAATTCTTACCAATCGTCGATCGAGGAATCTGTCCGGCGATCAACACCACTGGTGATGACCGCGAGAAGGCTGTCGAAAGCCCGCCGCCGGCGTTATATATCCCGGGTCCTGGCACGACCATGGCCACTCCGGGCTTACCTGTAGTTCGTGCATAACCATCTGCCATGTAGGTTGTGGCAGTTTCGTTTCGAGTTACTACGAATTTGATACTAGGTTCATCACGTAGTGCAGCGACGATGCCGTACATCTGAACTCCGGGTAGACCGAATACGACTTCAACACCCTCACGAACCAACGATTTGATGAGAGCTTCTCCACCGGAGAGTTTTGCCATGAATTACCTCGACAGCACCGACAGTGCTATGAATTTTTCCGTCGTGTCGTACAAGCGAACGCAGATTATCGTTGTATTATGTTATGCGCCAGAACCATGTGATTTAGATACGGGTTAGTCGTGCGGGGCAATCATGTACTTCACGCCGCCGCCAGCAGCTGATACTTGTAATGCTTCAGCAGTTTTCTCCAGTGGGAATCGACCACTGATCACACCCGTGAGATCGAGTTTCGGTAGCGTTTTAAGCGCTTCACCAAATGCATCTCCAGCACCGAATGCGCCACTCATCGTGATCTCTTTGTAGTGCAGATCGTACAGATCGACTGGCAATGTTGAGCCCTGAGGTGAAACACCAATAAGGACAAGGTTTCCTCGAGGCCTGACCAACTTGGAAACGTTTGCGACCAACTGAGGAATCCCAACTGCCTCGGCACCAATTTTCACTCCGTAGCCGCCGGTTGTATCGTTCACAAGCTCGGCGAGATTGTCTTTTGTAGGATCATTGACGATATCGGCACCAAACTGCTTACCCATTTCAAGACGCTGAACATTGGGTTCAGAAAGGATAATTCGTCCAGCCCCGCGTAGTTTGAGAATGCCAACAGTCAGTAGCCCAAGCAGCCCACCACCTACAACCAGTGCGTCGCAACCTTCTTCAACACGTATCATGTTTAATGTTGAGATCACACATGCAAGCGGCTCTGCCATCGACGCTATTTCGTGACCGAGTCCATCTGGAACGATATGAGCCTGACGGTGGTCAACAAGAACGTATTCGGCGAATCCACCCGAGTAACGCTTGTTGCGCTCGCAGTGCATTGCTGACCATGTAAGACAGCCTTGACACTCCCCACACGAAGCGTTGAGTGTGCAACCGATGACTTTGCCCATCAAAGCCTCATCGACACCTTCACCGACTTCAACCACAGGGCCAACGAACTCGTGACCTAGAATGTCAGGTGGGGTCGCAGGGAATAGCCCTTGAGTCTTGTGAATGTCAGTTCCGCAGATCCCTGATGAAAGAACCTTCATTACAAGTTCACTTGGACCCGCCTTTGGGGTAGGAACCTCATCAATCGTTATTTCTGTACCGCCACGCCAAGTCGCTACTCGCATTTGGTCTCCATAAGTTTGCCAGTTTAGGCACCTAAATTTGTTTAACGCAGCGAATGTTATTCCTGAACCGAGGCGTATGGGAACATGAGACCCAGAATCTAGTTCAGTACCGCGATGCTGCTGGTAGAAGTCCGACTAAATTACGATGAGAGCGACACGTTCAGCGACATACGGGCATAGAATTTCGACCGTAATTATTAGCACTCCGTCTTGAACAATAAAGACATCCAGGAACCGACATGAAAATCACTGATCTTAAAGTAGCGATTATCGGCAAAGCCCCCGTTGTACGAGTTACCACTGATGAAGGCATCGACGGTGTAGGAGCAGGTGAAACCGCCAAGCCCTATCTCAAGCCAATGGTGGAGTTCTACCGGGACATGATAATCGGTAAAGACCCCACAGACGTCGAGCGCGTGATGCTCGGCATTCGTCGAATGGGATCGTTCAAGCCGTGGGGCACAGCTGTCAGTGCAATCGAGATGGCCTTGTGGGACATCGCTGGTAAAGCTGCTGGAATACCTTCATACAAATTGCTAGGCGGCAAAATTCGGGACAAAGTTCAGGTCTACAACGGAAACGTTCGATACGAACGAGCCGGTAATGAACCGGAGCACTACGCCGAGAACATGCAGAAGATGAAGGACCACCCTTACAACTTTTCGATCATCAAAGAAGCTGTCTCGTTCCATGGCGGAATGCACAAGAATTTGGACGAATTTTACTACGGTACCCCTGTTACAACCCAGCGATATCCAAACCGTGGCGTGATCACTCAAAAGGGATTCAAGTACCTTATGAAGTGCATCGAGGCCTGCCAGGATGTTCTGGGTGACGATGTCGGTCTCGCGCTCGACTGTGGACCGGGAATGACCGTTCCTGATGCTCTCAAACTGGCAAAAGAGCTTGAAGGTTCGAACATCATGTGGTTGGAAGATATGGTGACAGGCGATTACACGCCATACGTCCTTGCCGATCTGTACACACAGATCACTCCTTACACTTCTACACCTATTCACACAGGTGAGCAGATTTATCTTCGCCAGAACTTCGTAGAACTCATCGAACGAAACGCTGTGAACGTTCTCGGCCCAGATGTCGCCGACGTCGGTGGTATCGCAGAAATGAAATTCATCGCTGAATACGCCGATCTCCACGGCATACTATTTGCTCCGCATGGTACTTTCGATGGTCTGATCGGTCTCGCAGCGCAAGTTCACTTGGGTGCGGTACTACCAGAAAACTTCATTGCGTTTGAACTTCCTCAAGCAAAACCCGAATGGTGGCTAGACATTATGGAAGGCGGCAAGCAGTTCGCTGTAACCAATAGCCACATTGATGTGCCGGAAACTCCGGGACTTGGTGTGACGTTCATCCCCGAAGAAGCGAAAAAATACCTGCGAGAAGAAGACGCAGACTTTTTTGACAACTAGGTGAAAACAAACACGAAGAATTCTCCATTATTCAAGAGATTCCCGAACGAGTGGGCGTAGAATTTCGCCCGTTGGTACAAAATAATCGCACAAAGTGGCCACGGAGTAGACATGAAGATCACAGACGTCAAGGTCGCGATAATTGGGAATCATCCAGTTATTCGCATCACTACTGACGAAGGAATCGACGGCATCGGCGGTGCTGAGTCACCACGCAATCAGCCGTTCTTCAAGCACCAGATCGACTATTACAAAAGCATGATCGTTGGTCTAGACCCAACGGACGTCGAACGAGTCCTTCTGCGAATTCGACGTGTCGGTGGGTTCAAGCCGTGGGGGTCAGGTGTCAGCGCTATCGAGGTAGCACTATGGGACATCGCTGGAAAAGCCCTAGGTGCACCGATCTACAAACTACTCGGTGGAAAGATCCGAGACAAAGTGCGGGTCTACAACGGTAACTTCAGGAAAGGTTTCAATGGCTACCAGCCCGAAGATTTTGCCGAGAATATGAGATGGATGAAAGAGTTGCCTCAAAACTTCTCGATCATCAAACAGGGAATCGCTTTCCACGGCTCACCGATGCTCAAGCACATGCCTGATTTTCACTACGGTGAATACATAGATTCCGGCATGTATGGCAACCGTGGAGTGTTGACTGAAAAAGGCTTTAACTTAACCGTTGATGCCGTAATCGCAATGAAAGAAGTTCTCGGTGACGAGATTGGACTTGCACTTGATTGCGGCCCGGGCCTTACCGCCTCTGACACACTCCGCCTTGCGAAGGCACTTGAACCGTACCATTTGATGTGGATGGAAGACACGATCACCGGTGACTACACACCGTACGTGCACCCTGACTACTTCTTACAGGTAACTCCGTACACGTCTACGCCTATTCATACTGGCGAGCAGGTCTATTTACGGCACGGCTTCAAAGAACTGATTGAGCAGCATGCAGTCGACGTTATCGGGCCAGACCCTCTCGATGTTGGTGGAATTGCCGAACTCAAGTGGATCGCTGAGTTCGCAGACCTGCACAACATTCAGATGGCGCCTCACGGAACTGCTGATGGCTTGATCGGTGTTGCAGCACTCACTCAGGTCGCTGCGACGCTGCCCGACAATTTCATAGCGTTCGAACTACCGTCAGGCAAACCTGACTGGTGGCACGACATCCTCGAAGGGATTGAGAACTTCAAAGTGACCGACAGCCATATCACAGTGCACGACACACCGGGTCTCGGTATCAGCTTCCGAGTTGATGAGACGAAACAGTACCTGAGCGAAGAAGATGCAGGATTCTTCGACGATTAGATCGCGTATGAGTTAACCGAAAAGCCCATCGGAATCCTGCTTCGATGGGCTTTTTTTTTCAAATAGAATCTCGTTGCTGTTCGATATCTTGAATCAACTTTAGGATGACGGGAATGAATCCAAGATTGCTAGTTCGTTGTTAAAGACCGAAGGGACAGATTAGCTCTTCAGCCGAGCGTTGCCAGCGATTTCAGACTGGTTCACACAATAAGGTGGCCAGTCGCCCGCTACTCCCGCCAGAACGTTTTCTACAGACATCATCGCCATCTTCATGCGTGTATCGCCGGTCGCACTGGCTACGTGTGGCATGATCAGGCAGTTAGCTAGTGTTAGTAGTGGGTGATCCGATGGGATGGGTTCTGGGACTGTAACGTCCAGAGCGGCACCGGCGATTTCACCAGATTTCAACGCTTCGTAGAGTGCATCTTGGTCGACTACGGGTCCACGAGTTGTATTGATCAGGATGGCTGACTTCTTCATCAGTTTAAACTGATCGGTGCTCATCATGTTCGTGGTTTCGGGCGTCAAAGGATTATGCAATGAAACGTAGTCAGAACGTTCAAGCAGTTCTTCGAGTGAATCGACGTAGGTCGCACCGAATTCTTCAACACGCTTGTTGCGGTTGAAGTAGAGAACGTTCATGTTGAACCCGGTAGCTCGTTTCGCCATTTCGGATCCGATGTTGCCCATGCCGACAATTCCCAAAGTTTTGTGGTGAATGTCAGTCGCGAGGTATCCAAGCGGATCAAAGTCACCCCACTCACCGCGTTTGACCATCGCTGGAAGATCAATGGTTCGGCGTGCCATTGATGCCAATAAAGCGAATGCTTCGTCAGCTGTACTCTCAGACAGTATTCCAGGAGTGTTGCAAACAGCGATACCACGGTCGTTTGCGGCGGCAACGGCGATGTTGTCGTAGCCAACCCCGAACTCTGCAATAACCTTCAAGTTCGGTGCAGCATCCATAACTTCAGCGTTAACTTGATTGGTGATGTGGGCGTAAAGCCCGTCGATATCCGAGACAGCTTTGAGCAGGTCTGCCTGAGATGGCGCATCAGAATCTTCCCAGATCACTACTTCTGCGCCGGTTGCTCGAAGAGCTGCAGCAGCTTCTGGAAATGTACGTCGGGTTACGAGGATTTTTGGCATTTTTAGTCTTTGGCTGGAACGATTATCGGGACGTGGCTACGACTGTGGAGTCACGCCGTCGACCGGTGATTGTACGGAAAATAAAATGGTGGGGAAGGTGGGAGTCGAACCCACACGCCGATTAAGGCACATGCTCCTAAGGCATGCGCGTCTGCCATTTCGCCACTCCCCCACAAGGTGAATCGCTCACTGCTGACGTCTATCCATTCTAGCCAGCAGAAAGCGAAAACGGCTAGCCCCGTTGCTCCCAACCGTCGGCGAATTTATCCCAACGTGCGTGAAGATCAGAAACCGTAGCTTTAGTAACCCCCAACGGCTGCGAAACCATCTCTAAATTCGACTTCATGTGATGCGGACGTTGCGTTCCGACGATAGTGACATCAACCTCGGGATGAGCAAAGGTGAAGCCCAGAGCCAGACGAATACGGTCGTTCGGGTCGTCTGCCAGCGGGCCTTCTTCGACCATCACTCCGGCGCGCCGGGTGTATTCCATCGTGTATTCGGGAATGTGCACGTACGGTCGAGGATCAGCAGCTGCACCCCAAACTGCGTTGCCAATCGGACGTTTTACGATGAGCCCGATATTCCGTGCTTCAACATCTGCGAACAGGTTTGTTCGAGCCGACTGGTCAACAAGACTGAAGCTAGTTTGCAGGGTATCGAACAGACCACTAGTTACCGCCCACTTGGCGTTTTCGTTATCACCGCTGTAACCGATGTGCCGGGTCTTGCCGGTTGCTTTGGCATCTTGCAACGCCCTGATCACATCGCCACGTTCGAGAACTTCGACTGTGCAGGAATGGAGTTGAACGAGATCGATGTAGTCGGTCTTCAATCGCTCAAGCGAACGATCTATCGAATCGATAATCAGATCGTAGGTCCAGTCTTCGCCTTCGCCTCGGGGAAGATAGTGCCCAGCTTTAGTGGCAAGAACGAATTCACTACGTCGTTCTGAAGCGACAATTCCGATCAGCTCTTCGCTTATCCCGTAGCACGCTGCAGTGTCCAGAAAGTTCACGCCATTGTCGAGAGCCTGATTAATGACGTCCCTCGCCTGATCGACATCCGCTAGTTCAAGATTGAACCCAACCTCTGATAGCCCGATACCGAGCCTCCCGACTTCCAAATCAGTTTTACCTAGTCGTTTGGTTTCCATTGCCATATGCCAGCAGCCTTCCTCGGTATCAGGTTCAGAACGATATTCGCCGGTAAACAATACCGTCTTCAGGACAAATCTGACACCTATAACTAATTCAGGCATTTAGGATGTTGCTACATTTCATCCGCAAGTTTCAAATGCCAATTACTACGACTGTCAAGCCAGTCAGAATGTGAGCAAAATATTGATCGGTCCAAATATTGTTCTGATGGTTGCCGATGATATGGGCTACGGCGATTTCGGTCTCTATTCCGAAGGGCGAGTCCATACTCCAGCCCTCGATGAACTAGCTTCTCAAGGAATTCGTCTTACGCAGCATTACGCAGGTTCGGCTGTGTGCTCACCTTCGCGGGCTGCATTGCTTACAGGTCGATATCCGATACGCACTGGAGCGGTCACCCCTCAAGAAGTGCTTGGAAACGACCGAATATCCCTTGGAGAAGCGACTATTGCCGATTCGTTCAAGTCGGCCGGATACGCGACTGGGATGGTTGGCAAATGGCACAACGGTGCGCTTGATCCTCGATTTCACCCCAACGCACGTGGCTTCGACGAATTCGCAGGTTTCAGAGGCGGATGGGCCGACTACTACCGCTGGAACCTTGATCGAAACGGCACGCTCGAAAAGTCGGATGGTCGGTACTTAACTGACGTTCTTGCCGACGAATCTGCGGATTTTATCCGTCGCCACCAAGATGAACCGTTCTTCCTGATGATTACATGGAACGCGCCGCACTCGCCTTTGCAGGCTCCTGAAGAAGTTACGCAGAAGTACATTGATGCCGGATTCGAGCGCGGAATTGCGTTGATTTACGCAATGATCGAAGTGATGGATCGTGGAATAGCTAAGGTACGCGAAACCCTCCGGACTTCCGGAATTGAAGACGACACGTTGTTAATGTTCACTAGCGACAACGGTTCAGCGTTCAGTCACCGATACGATCAGGTTCCAGACGGCGTCTCGCTCGAGGGTTCTCGTTACAACAACGGCTTCGCAGGTTCCAAAGGATCGGTTTACGAAGGCGGCATCCGAGTGCCGATGATCGCTCGATGGGCGAACGGTCTACCCCAGGACATCGAGATCAACGATCAGATCTGTTTCACCGATTGGTTGCCGACGCTGCTGTCGTTGACCGGTTCATCGAGAGTTGGCGAGAAGCCTATCGACGGTCACGACGTAACCGCTGTCCTAAAGGGCGACTCACCGCAGGAACAGACACGCCGATTCTGGCAGTGGAACGGCGATTCACCGATCGGAGTCACCAACGCTGCGATACGTCATGGCGACTGGAAGCTAGTCCGCCCTGCCCTCGATATTGCATTCGCCTCGGAAGCCGACAAGCAACTTGCAGACGATTACGTCGAGCAAGATATCGAATACAAGTGTTACCCTGAAAACTTCAGTGAGAAGTTCAACTGGCCGGAGCCGAAAAAGATCGTTCCTGAACCGCGTGCACCTGAACTCTACGATCTATCGAGTGACCCAGGTGAAACGAACGACATCGCCGCGGATAATCCTAAGATCGCCAGTCGAATGCTCGCCGAACTTGAAACATGGTTCGAGGAAGTGGAATCCGAGCGCCAAGCGATCCTGGATTAGCGGTCAATTTCGACGGAAGTCAACCAACAATCGCATTAAACATTTCAACAAATTTATTCAAGTCCAGTGCGGATCGGGTCACATTCACCTCACCGTTGATTTGCCTTGTGATTCGTCTCTAACGATCGTAGGACACGTCGCTCCCGACGGCACGAAACAGGTTTTGAGTATCTGATCGCACGATCTGCCGAGAAAATCCCCTGAACGCCTGAAGATGCTCCTCCCTAATCAGTGGGACGCGGCTAGTTCGGATATGCAACACGGAAGTTCTCACGCTCGGTCTGGGCGAATATGCCCAATTCGGAATACTAATGCCTAATTTAACGCCGAAGAACGGGTACGCGTTCAGAGACATCTCTGTAGGTGGACCGTTGCCAGTTATCCGATATGCAGCTTCTGTTTGAACGATCAAGTTGAAGGCGGATGGTCGGATTCGGTTTTTTATATTTTTTCTGAATATTTCTACGGTTCGATCGAACAGAATATTTCCGAAATTTCCAAACTCAGACCCCGACGTTATGTCGCGCTTAACAGCACTTACGTTGATCACATCTTGAAATCGACGATTCAAACGAAAAATCATCAGATCATGAATTTCGTATGCAGTAACCGTCTGAACTTCGCTGGTAAGAAGAGTGGTGAAGAAACCTTCTCCTGCTCCAAGCTCGAGAAATTTGTGCTCGTGTTGAAGATTCATCGACAGGATTATTCGACGAGCGACAGATCGCGATGTAAAGAACTGCTGGCCTAGACGTGCCTGAGTGATCGATCGTTTTCGGCGTGAATTGTTTTGCTGGTGGCTCCGATTCTTGGGAGCTGCCATCGGACCATGTACGTAATCATCGGTGATTTGCCTCGTCTAACGGCAATGCATACAACGGTCCGATCGATTTGAACCAATGTTACGCAGGCTGCGAGCCGCAAGAATTACACACCCGTATGTTAGGCAAATCCCCAATATTAGTGACCAGCGATACGTAAAAGCCAATTCGTACCGGCTGTTTTATGAACCGGCGTGACCATACGAAACACTTTTACGTCAGTGATAGTCAAGTTGGTATTCCTAGAATTACCCTGCTCCGAGCAGGGCGGTCAATATTAGTTGCTAGTCGATCGCTAGAAACTGGAGACAAACAGGCGCTGGAACTTTGATTACCGATCCCGTAGGAGTCAATGTGCCATCATCTCCTCGTTTGAACGAAACTATGCTGTCGGAATCCTGATTTTCAGCCAGCAAGAATTTGCCATCTGGAGTGATAGCGAAGTTTCGAGGTGTTTTGCCTTGAGACGATTCGTGCCCCACGAAAGTCATCTTCCCTGTCGACTGGTCGATCGAGTAGATGACTAATGAATCGTGTCCACGGTTAGATGCGTAAACAAACTCCCCATCGGGAGATGTGTGAATGTCAGCAGTAGTGTTCTCGCCATCCCAGCCTTCGGGAAGTGTTGGAACCGTCTCGACTGGCGACAAGATACCGTCATCGCCTAGGTTGTATAGCGTGATCGAGCAACCTAGCTCGTTCAACACGTATACCTGCTGATTTGTCGGGTGGAACGTGAAATGGCGAGGACCTTCGCCCGCAACCTCATCTACTGTGGAAGAAAGCGATAGCTTGGCGTTCTCGACGTCCATTGCGTAAGTAAGCACTTGGTCTTTACCTAAGTCACAAACGAACGCAAACCGATTCGTCTTGTCGATATTTACCGAATGAGCGTGAGCCTGTTCCTGTCGACGTTTGTTAATCGACGAACCTTCATGCTGGATGAATGTCGTGTGCTGACCAACCGATCCATCTGCATTGATCGGATGTGCAGAAACACTGCCGCCCGAATAGTTCGTCACGATCACCATTGAATCGGTCGAATCGACCATCAAGTGACACGGGCCAGGACCGCCAGTCGATTGCTGGTTAATCTGGGTCAACTTGCCTGTTAGTTTATTGACGTTGAATGCTGTAATCCCACCAGAGCCGTTGAAACCACTACTTTCAGAGACCGCATATAGGTGGTCACCTGAAGGATCGAGTGCGACGAACGAAGGATTCTCTAGCCCACTAGCGACCGAAACTTGAGTCAGTTCACCGGTCTCTCCATTTAGTCGCAAAGTGTAGACACCCTCACTACCGAGTCGTGTGTAGGTTCCTACAAAAGCAAATTGATCGTTGGACATAAATGTTTCTCCTCAGGTTCGATTTTCGGTAATTAGTCTTTGATGATTAGGTCTGGATCGATTTCAACACCGATACCAGATCCTGTGGGAAGTGGCATAAAGCCATCGCAATCAATTTTTGGGGCGTTTGCCATGATCGAAAATTTATGCTCGTAGTGACCGACTGGCGGGTCGTGCAGCAACTCCATAAACGGAGCGTGTCGCCACGACGCTACGAGGTGTTGGTGCGCAATCACACCGATGTTTCCACCGCCATGATGCGGAACGATTTCCTTGCCATGTAATTCAGCGAGGTTACCTATTTTCCGCAGATTCGTCATGCCGTTCATTACCATGCTCTCGGGCTGGAGCAACTTATAGGTGTCCATCTCACACATCTTAACGAACTCGTGCAATCCTGGGTTGTTTTCACCACCGGCAATTCGTATTTCGACTTTAGCGTTAAGTTTTGCGAGTCCTTCAAAGTCATATCTCTTCAACGGTTCTTCCAGCCAGTACACATCAAGATCCTGTAACTCAACCGCCGTCTCATACGCTCGTTTGAAGTTCCATTCCACTCCCGGCTGCCAATTCCCGCTGCTCTGCGCTTGATTAGCGTCAACCATGATCGTGAAATCTTGACCGACAGCATCTCGAACTGCTTCAATAATCTTAATATCGGCGGATATCGACTCATTGTGTAAGCGAATCTTCATCGCCTGCCAGCCCTGTTCCTGCAGTGACGACGCCTGTTCAGCTCGTTCTTCTGGGGTCGATAGCGCAACCATACTGGCGTACGGGATGATCTTTTCTTTTTCGCCACCCCACAGCTTGTACAAAGGAAGATTGGCAGCTTTACCGATGATGTCCCACAGCGCCATATCGACGCCGGCAACTCCTTGGTAATGTAGGTTCTGGACGTAGTAGTTCAGGGCGAGAGCGTGGTCTTCGACCGCGAAAGCGCTTCTCCCAACCAGATATTGCTTCACAGCGTCGAGAAGCATCGGGTGCATGCCGGGCCCAATACCGGTAATGCCCGCGTCGGTGTGAACTTCGGTAAAAGATCCCCCCCCGATATCGAACGACATGTCACGCCCTGGACTCCACGCGGGTTCGATCTTTCCAACGTGTTTTACGGTGCGAAGGTTGACGATCTTGACATCGGTAACTTTGATATTGCCGATCAACTGATTCTCCTGTTGGTACATCCGAAAGCCGGCAAATCATACATCCATCGTCATCGGTATAGGGCGTTTTACATCGGCTGTTCGACGCGTACACTGCCACAGTAAAGCAATATTGACAGTAACTCGACGCATCGACGCCGTCCAAAACCAGAAACTCGACATGACTATAAGCAACGACACTTCCCAGAAAATTGTAGACATATTGGTTATCGGCGCTGGAGCATCTGGCGGAGCCGCAGCAGCTTGGCTGGCTGAAGCAGGGTTTAGTGTGAAGTGTCTTGAACAGGGCTACTGGCAAGATCCGTCCAAGTACGCATCTGCTTCCAAAGATTATGAATTTGAGATGCTGACGAACTGGGCGCCCGATCCGAACGTTCGACAGCGAGACGAGGATTATCCGGTGAATGATTCGAATTCGCCAATCACTCCTGTCATGTTCAATGGCGTCGGCGGCAGTACGATTCTTTGGACTGCCCATACTCCGAGATTCCACCCTTCCGATTTTCGAGTGAAGACGCTCGATGGCGTGGCAGACGACTGGCCGATTTCTTATGATGAGCTGGATGAATTCTATGATTTGAACGATGAGGTGATGGGTTGTTCGGGGATCAATGGTGATCCTGCTAACCCGCCACGTAGTCCACGTCAAATGCCTCCTCTTCCGCTTGGCAAGGACGGTAAAAAACTGATTAGTGGATTTGAAAAACTAGGTTGGCACTGGTGGCCTTCTGATAGCTACGTCAACTCGCAGCGGTATGGTGAAGAACGCGACGCATGTAATTTCTGTGGACACAACCACATGGGTTGTTACCAGCGTGCGAAGTCGAGCACCGATCTGACTTACTGGCCGCGTGCTCTTCGAAGCGGAGCGACCATCGAGACGGGCGCTCGGGTCAGACGGGTCACAACGGACGAATTGGGGCGTGTAACCGGAGCTGAGTATGTTGATTCAAAAGGGAATGAACGACGTCAGAGGGCACGTGCAGTCATCATGGCAGCCAACGGTATCGGCACGCCGCGGTTGCTCCTGAATTCAGTATCGACGGCACATGCAGAAGGGCTTGCGAACTCAAGTGGCCTAGTTGGTAAGAATCTTATGTTCCACCCATTTGCCATGATCTCGGGTACCTTCCCAGAGAAGATGAACACATGGCAGGGTCCGCTAGGAAACATCGCGATGAGTCAGGAGTTTTATGAAACGGACAAGAGTCGCGGTTTCGTCCGAGGCTATACATATCAGTTCCAACGAAGCTTGGGCCCAGCATGGATCGCAAATGGAGGTTTCAGAGACCCGGTACCCTGGGGCAAAGGGCACCACGATGAACTCGAAAAACGACTGGGTAGTGTGATGGCGATTGCGGTGATTGGTGAGGATCTGCCCGAGGAACACAACACAGTGGAACTCGATCCTGAACTCACCGATTCTGACGGTATACCAACTCCTCGTCTGAATTACACGTTGAGCAAAAATTCCCGCGATCAATTGGATCATGCAATAGAGAACGCTAAGAAAGCACTAAAGGCCGCCGGAGCCGATGACATATATGTCGATCCTATGATGCGACAATCTGGTTGGCATTTGATGGGAACTGCTCGAATGGGAAATGATCCGACTAGGTCCGTTGTCAACAAATGGGGTCAGTCTCACGATGTAGACAATTTGTTCATTGTCGATGGCAGCGTGTTTGTCACTGGGGCAGCAGTAAATCCCACTCCCACCATCCAGGCATTGGCACTTCGGACTGCCGACTACATCGTCTCGAATCGGCAGGACATAAAGGGATAACACCATGACAGACAACACTGACATCGACGAACAGCTACTTGAAGCGATTCTAAACCGTCTTCTACCTGCGATAGGTGAAGTACCTGCCGCTGGCCAAATGAAACTGGTTCCGGAAATTATCCGCCTCTCAGGGCGACAAGCACGGTTTCAAAATCAATTTTCCAATGCTTTGAGAGTTTTCAAATCAACGAATCTTGAGTTCAGATCAACCACTGTCGACGAGCAAGACGACGCGATAAAAGCCTTTGAGGCCGAACATCCGGAATTATTTGGTTCATTGCTTACAATCAGCTACATCGTGTACTACAAAGACTCACGAGTTCACAAACGAATCGGGTGGAGTGGGCGAACACCTCAGCCAGATGGGAACGAAATGGAACCGTGGGATGAATCAGTTCTGGAAAACGTTCGGAAGCGCGAACCATTCTGGCGACAGGTATAACAACCTCTAGGCAATTTCGAATCTAAGAAACAGTTAAGAAAGAGAACAAATGGAACCGGTAATCCGAAATGAATTAGGAAACTCGAATCCACTGCTTGGCCCTAGAGATGGCGTGTCATCATATGTGATGCTTTACGTAAAGCACGGCGTGGGAGAATCAAGCCCTGATCATACTCACGAATGGGAGCACCAGGCCTTCATCACTCAGGGTTCAGGAATCCTTGTTTGTGGAGGCAACGAATACTCGGTCAAGACTGGAGACGCTGTGCTTGTTCCCGGGGGTGTTCGCCACCAGTTCATCAACACTGGTGATGTGCCACTCCACCGGGTGACGGTAAACCCAGTCGAATCCGTCAAGAAATAGTCAGGACGATTTCGTTCAGACCCGTATTTCTGAACCTGCAATTTCGCCACGCTCTACGGTGTAGACATGCGTGGCGATTTCTTCAACGATCGCCGGATCATGGCTGGCGCAGATTATTGTGCCGTCATAATCCCTGAGTGCACTTAGTAATTCAACGCGAGTAGCAGCATCCAAGTGGTTTGTAGGCTCATCGAGAAGCAGAACATTGTTTGGCTGGACGAGGAATTTCGCCAGTGCCACACGGCTCTTTTCGCCACCTGAAAGCATCCTGATCAGTTTGTAGACGTCATCAGAGGAGAATAGGAACCGACCGAGAATTCCTCGCAATACGCCATCCGGTTGATCTTGGGCTGATTCTCGAACGGCGTCCAGAACTGTCGAATCTGGATTTAGCGACTCATCCTGATGCTGCGCGTAATATCCACGCTTAGCACGTTCCGCCCAATTTATATCACCTTCAGAAGGAACAACCTCACCAGCCAAAATTCGTAATAGCGTGCTCTTGCCACCGCCGTTGTGACCGATCAGAGCGACTTTCTGACCTCGTTCAACCTCTAGTGAGACGTCCAGAAGTGCAGGAGAATCCTCCCAGTCGTGTGATATGCCCTTGGCGTTCAGTACGATTTGTTCAACTCTGCCTGAAGATTTGATTTGAAACCTAGCGCCTTTTAATGTGACGATACGTTCAATCCGGTCGATTTTTTCGAGTGACTTAACTCGACTCTGTACTTGGCGAGATTTTGTGGCTTTCGACCGGAAACGCTCTATGAATTTCTCTTGTCGAGCGATTTCCCTTTCTTGTCGACCGGCTTGAAGATCACGCTGGGCCTGCCGAGAGGCTTTGCTCGTCTGATATTCAGAAAATGTACCCGGATACGACTGAACACCGCCCTGTTCGACGTCTAGGATTCGAGTAGCAACTTTCTGAAGAAAGTCTTGATCGTGAGTGACCATCAGGATTGCACCGGGATAGCCTGCCAGTTCTTCCGCCAGCCAGTCCTTCGAAACTGCATCAAGGTGATTCGTTGGTTCGTCGAGAAGTAGATGTGCTTCTCGACGAATAAGAATTTTTGCAAGTGATATTCGCATTCGCCAACCACCAGAGAAGTCCCCGCACGGTTTTCCGATATCTCCATTCGAAAATCCCAGACCAGTCGTGACACGGGCGATAGTCGAATCGACACTATTTCCGCCGAGAACTCGGAATCTGTCTAGAACATCTTCGAGTTCGGTGACAAGAGCCTGACTATCGTTATCTTCGAGCGTCAGCAATTCTTCGATCTCGTTCACCCTTGCTCGTAGCGAATTGACTTCAGGAAGTGCTGTCCACATCTCTTCACCGAGAGTCCGGTCGAGCGCAACGTCTGACTCTTGATGGAGGTAGCCCATCTCGCCATCCGATAGGCTGACATGTCCATCGCTAGCAGGTACATCCCCAGCAATCATCTTCAGAAGAGTGGTCTTGCCAGCTCCGTTTGCACCAACAACACCGACTTTTTCATTCGAAGATACGGTGAATGAGACAGCAGAGAGCAGGTCTCGACCGCCAAAGGATTTGGTGAGATTTTGAACAACGATCATTTAGGGTGCGGGTCTTACAAGCTAGGGGATGGAAACGGCTAGATAATTAAGTGTCTCAAATCATTCCGGTGTTTAGTTACTCATTATTAACATTAGAAATCGAGTAATTTGTGAATGCAAAAGATTAGTTACTGCTGCATCGTGATGAATTTGCCGAGAGAAAATCGGAATTTCTCTCGGCCTTCGTTGATGTCAAACGACTAGTAACTGGACTGAGCGCCCTTCTTAGCGGATTCGGCCCACGCAGCGGCAAGAGAGTCGACTGACACACCATCCGCACGTGCTGCTGCGATCACGATCGCTTCTTGTTCAGCCAAGGCAGCGGCTGCTTCAGGAAGTCGTGAAGCAGCGTCGAGCGGGATTTGGATGGCTCCATGAAGATCAGCGGCAATCAAATCGCTGGGCTGCACGTAAATTCCTCCTACATCCACAGGGACGTTATAGGCAACACCATGAACATAGCCATGCGACACCAGAACTTCTTTCGCCCAGAATGGGAACCCCATCGCCTCAGCTTCTTTTAGATCGCGCACGCCACCGTCGGTGACGACGCCTACACAACCGAGTCCGAGTGCTATATTGCCTTGAATCTCACCCCAATACGACCCAATGGTTTCCGGATAGTCCAGATCATGAAACACGATCATTCGCGGGGCAGGAATGGCCAATATTGCTTCGTAGTAATCACTTCTTTCAAGCGCATTCGGTGACTTGTGACGCGCAGAAATTACACCGGTCATTGCGTAACCGACGGAGGTTTCTGTTACTGGAGACTGTGACTTAATCTCGGGTCGCATGAATCCTTCAGTACGTGGTCGGATATTCATCAACTCAAGTGCGTTTGCGATGGTCGGAGTATCTATTTTTCTAAGCTGAGCTAGCAGCTCTTCAGACAGTGGACCGGTCGTGGCACCCATAGTCAGGCTCCTTGGAGTATTCATTGATAACGAACAAGCAGTTTTGTTTCAGATTGCATAATAACGCGTTATTCCACATAGGCAGAACGGGTAGAAAGATTTTTTGATCGAAAAAATCCCGGTTGAACCAACTGGGCTTATCACAGGTATGTGCCACATTTAGAAAACAGCGACGTTCCAGTCGACTCTCCGCCGGCGCTTCGCTAGATCTCTGGCGGATTTCTGATTTCGCTCGATCCGTTGTGCATTCTGTAGAACTTGCGTTGCCTGACGTTGACCCGATTTCGCTTTATCGCGCTCGATACCGTTTTCGGCGAACTTCACTGTCTCTACAGCTTGAAAATACTTCATCCGAGCTCGATCTACGGTAATCGGTTTGTAGTGAAGCATTGGCTATCTTTCTAATTCTCGCTTGAAATCGTTATTCAGTTTCTATTCCACAATCGTCGCTGAATGGCATCCTGCGCAGATAGGTATCGTCCCACCTCTACGACCACATGATTCCGTTATATCGATTAGGTAGTTTCCTTAACCACCGTTGAGTAACCATCCACGACGATTCTGACTCAGTTGGCTCATTTCAGTTCAACTCAGATGTTTGAAATTAGTGCATACCCACTATGCTCAAGATATGTTCATAGAAAATCCCTACGCAGAGTTTTGTAGTCCTCTGCCGATAGGACTAGAATCTCCACGCCTCGGACAAC
>ERZ890510.487-NODE-487-length-30929-cov-10.391980_pt1 | contig 30929 bp, 27 predicted proteins | sample MGYA00521265_ERZ890510 | MGnify/ENA primary metagenome ERZ890510 (study PRJEB32303, sample SAMEA104408624) | aquatic metagenome | biome: Brackish water; feature: Chemocline; material: water | place: Baltic Sea | collected 2014-10-26T21:54:00 | depth 110 m ... | reverse complement strand
TTGCGTACAACATACTTCTTCTCGATGTGTCCGTCAAACTATAGCAACTTCAATATTCACTTTCTAAGATATTGGTAATAAAATCATCCTCATCAGGATATTCATGACCATTAAAAGATATAGTCATAGTACCTGCAAAAAGCACGTTTAGTATGACTAACAAAAATAAGACTGAGTGAAATAATCGTTTTAAATTCATTCTTTTTCTCCATTTAGTTTTAATTTCTAGTTCCAATAGCGATAAAGGCCACAGACATTAAACCCTCAAACCCAGGTCCAACTGCTACAACCAAGTTTTCTTTTATATCAATACCTACCCAAAAAATATGGCCAGCCCCAGCACCTTTGACTGTAGGGTACACATAATATGAAGAACCATTGTAATGACTTATTTCACTTCCCTGTCCAACAGAAAAGACATCTGATTCGGAGGTTCCTCTTGTTCTAAATTGAATCCACTCACTCGCACCATCTTCATGATTAAAAGTATCATTTCGGATATCGTATATAAGCTGACCACTAAAACCTGTTAAATAGAGGTAATTCATGTTATTAGTCCAGACAGACCTAACCATACTTTCTATGGGTGCATGCATATCCTCAGGGTAATTGTATTTATGAATAGTATTCCAGTTTTCCCCATCAAAAAACATAAATATGCCTCCTCCTGGAACTGAACTTTTATATCCACTTGCCCAAATATGATTATCATCTATTCCCCATATATCATGAAAATCAATATCCGTTTCACTCTCCATCTTTGTAAATTCACTCCCATTGTAGTAAACAATACTTCCACCATATCCCACAAAATACATATTGTCCGAGGAGGTGCCCCAACAATGCTCAACACTAGCGGGAATGCCCATATTTTGTAGATGGTACATTGTCCATTCTTCACCATTCCAATGTTTTGGGAAACCTGAACTAACCCAAATATCATTTTCATTAAAATAGAAAATACTATAGAGCTCTTCCGAGTTAATAATACGCATATACTCCCACTCATTCCCATCCCAATGAGCAGCATTAAATGTTTTTTTTCCTGTGCCATTCCAACTGGAGTCTGGGTCGTCCAACACAATTTGTCCTACAACCCAAATGTCATTCTCGTTTACAATGTGGACATCTCTTAACATGCTACCCGAGATACCTATAGTTTGGATTTCCCAGTTCATGTCATGGTTCGTAGTATCTAGGGTTGCCGTTTGAATACTTTGGCTTGAGTCCTCATAGATACCTTCCTGAGTAAAGAAAGCTTGATACGTATAATTTGTCTGTGGGTTAAGATTTTCTATTATTATACTCGTATCAGCAATTATGATTTCCAATGTATCAATAGGTTCATGGTCTTGTTCTAACAGAACGATACAAGGTTCTGATACATCTTCAACACTTATATCTAATGTTATAGAGTGAGTCCAACGGTCCGAGACAGCTAAGTTTATGGTTGTGTGTCGGGGTGGGTCGGGCTCGGGTTTGGGACAAGCCCAGAAAGCTAAAAGTAAAAAACTAAAAACTAAAAGTTGGGTATTTTTTGCTTTTGTTACAATGGGTGAAGATGTGGGCTTCATATCGTTCCTAATTTTTAATTGCTCAATTGCGCGGGGAGTATAAGCAAATGCAAAGGCAAAAGCAAAATTAAGGTTCATCTCGATACATTTTCGTTTACACGAAAACACTCGATGACCACATAAAGGTTGCCGAGTGTCCCGCCGTAGGGAAACACGAAGTGTCGGGATGTATCGAGGCACAAAGATATCAACGTCTACGACGTTTGTTTTGCTTTTCTTCGTGAAACTCGGTGCTTCTTTGTGGTCCACAGTGTGAGATTTTTTTACGCAAGCAAGATGCTTACGTTACAATGCTTTTATCTGTGCAATCTGCGGGAAAATGTTTTTCGTGTTTTTAAAAAAATTAAAGAAGCGAAATAACCTCATTATCGCTTGTGGGGAATCGACCGGATTCATCTTTTGAAAAAACAAGGACATCATTTTTCCATACATTGTATGCCCCGCCTGAAGACGGAAGTATCGTTAAAGATTCTACTTCATTTCCAAATTGTCTTAAAATACTGGCGACCAAACTGGCCGCTCTTGGTAAATAGTTTCAAACGACGCAATATTCGATTTTTATATGCATAAGGACTCCTTCGATTTTAAAGTAACTTAAATTGAATCAATAGCAAAAGGCTTCATGGCTAATTAGGCGCTTTTTCAATACTCTTACTCACAAATTGAACGGCTATTAATGAAACCAATCCAATGGCCGATCCTGCAATAAATGGGATGCGGTAATCGACAATCCATAGCAATCCACCGAGTGCCGGTATAACAACCGCTGCAATATGGTTAATCGTAAATCCAACAGCCATGGATGGAGCGATGTCCCTTGGGTCGCTGATTTTTTGAAAAAAAGTTCGGATGCCCATGGAGAAATTAAAAAAGATATGATCAAAAATGTATAAACCCGCGACAAGAATTTTGGAGTCCGTGAAAGCGTAACCGAGAAAAATGAAAATGAGGCTAAAATACTCTGTTGAGAGTACTTTCTGTTCGCCGAATCGGAGTATTGCTTTTCCAATAAGGGGGCTTAAAAAGTAGCCAATAATATTATTGATGACAAAAAGGGTTGTAATTTCTTGTATCGAAAATTCAAATCGCTCCACCATTAAAAACACAGCAAACGCAACAAATACCTGACGTCTAGCGCCTGACATAAATGTAAGAAAATAATAAAGACTGTATCTTTTTTTCAAAATCATCTTTTTATGTTGCGGAACGAGATCATCGCGACTTGGTTCTTGAGCCATTCCCCAAATCCCTGCTGCCACAACGGCTAAACCAAAAGCTCCAAGTAGAAGTTGATAGTCCAAAAACGTGCTTAGCGCTAAAATAATCATCCCAACAATAACATTTACGGCGGCAGAATAGCTGCGGAATTTGCCAAATACGAGAGGTGATGTCTTGGTGTCAAAATATTGCAATGTAAGGGATTGATTCGTCGTCTCAAAATAATGGAATCCAAAACTCATAATCAAGGTCGTAAAAATCAGCCCATAAAATGATGGAAAGAGTCCCGTCAATGAAACACCAAGGCCTAAAAGCATCACAGACAAGGCAGAGAGGCGATATTCTTTAATAAAAAGTATGACGTAGATGGCGAGCAATGAGAGGAAACCTGGGATTTCTCGCACCGATTGTATCACGCCAATATGGTCTCCCGTCAGATGTACGACTTCGGCGGCATAATTATTAAAAAGTGTCCGCCACACTTGCAAACCAGCCGTTGAGGCGATGGAAAGAATCGCCAAAAAACGAAACATGGGATTTTTAAAAGAGATCGATTTCATTTACTCGGCTTAGAAATAATGGAGACCTTAAGGAATTGAATTCTATCTAGATTGGATATCAAAATTGGTTTTAAATCTAAATCGCTTGTTTTTTCTTCAAAAGCCAATAATCAATTGAAAATTTCCGACTCCCGAGAATAAAGAGCGTCACATAAATGATCAAATATAAGAGCGCTAACTCTTTTCGTCCAATCGGGTCTGAAGCGTGAGTTATAAACGCCGCAACACTCATGGTAAACATCAATGGCAACGTTGCCAGACGCGTACCCACTCCTAGCGCGATAGCAACCGAGCAAAAGAACTCTGCAAAAACGACAAGATAAAGTGATACTACGGGACCAAGACCTAGAGGATTCGCGAAGTGGATTTCGCCTCCAGCAAGAAGCTTGCTAAGTTTAGGGAATCCATGCGTCAGCATGAGAGACGCAACGACGAGTCGCAGAATTAAAGCCATCATATCGAGGTGCTTTTCGTTTGTTTTTAGTCCAATTATTTTTTGTAACACTGTAAAATCTCCTGTTTAATTCTTGTGTTATAATAATGATTCCTAGCCTTATTCAAACAAGCTAAACGTCACGGATTATTTTCTTTTGCTTGATGATTCTGTAAGCATTTTCGCATTAAAAGTCCATTTTAAGACGTTTCCCATTGCCAATTGTTGTTTATCTTGCCACCATGTTTCTGAAACTGGAATTGAAAGAATTACATGAATGCTTCCCTATGCTTTTGCATATAAAATTTAGTTAAAGGATTTCACGATAATTATGGCGAATGTAGAATTAAAAAAAATTAACAAGTATTTTGGCGAAACACATATCCTACATGATATCGATTTAGTGATTAATGATGGTGAATTTGTTGTTTTGGTCGGTCCTTCGGGATGCGGAAAATCGACGACGCTTCGCATTGTTGCTGGCTTGGAGGATGCCTCATCTGGTGACCTTATGATTCAAGGCAATCGCATGAACGAAGTCGAGCCAAAAGACAGGGACATCGCGATGGTTTTCCAAAATTATGCCCTATATCCTCACATGGATGTCTATGAAAACATGGCTTTTGGATTACGATTGCGCAAGTTTGACGACGCTGAAATTGCCACTCGCGTCGATGAAGCTGCTGAGCTTTTGGGCATTACGGATCTCCTCAAACGCAAGCCCAAAGAGTTGTCAGGTGGACAGCGTCAACGTGTTGCCGTCGGTAGAGCCATCGTGCGGAAGCCGTCTGTATTTCTATTTGACGAACCCTTGTCAAATCTCGATGCTAAGCTTCGTGTTCAAATGCGTACAGAAATAAAAAAACTACACGCTCGCCTCAAAACAACCATGATATATGTAACCCATGACCAAGTTGAAGCCATGACCATGGGCGACCGAATTGTTGTGATGAAAGATGGCGACATTATGCAAGCAGAAACGCCTCTTAATATGTATCATAAACCTGCCAATAAATTTGTCGCTGGCTTTATTGGTTCCCCTTCCATGAACTTTTTTAATCTCAGCGCTGTGGAAAAAGGCAACGAAAAATTAGATGGCTCGTCAATGAGTCTTCATGTACCCTCTGACCTTTCAGCGCGCGTACAAAAAGAAGGTCTTGTTGAAATCGGTGTTCGCCCCGAACATTTCAAAGTGAGCCAAACGGAAACACCCTTTGTGGCAGAATTAGAGGTCAGTGAACTTATGGGAAATGAGTCGTATCTATACCTCAATTCAAAAGGGTATCAATTTGTCATCAGGATACAAGAATCCATTATTTTAACACCTGGTTCACCCGTTTATTTAGATTTCGACATGGATAAAGTCCATCTTTTTAGTGGCAAAACCGGAGCAAGGATTTAGCACGTGGCAAAACCTAAAACACCCGCAGCATCAGCCATCACAACCCGCTATCTACTCATGCCAGACCATGCTAATGGCTTAAATACAGCGTTTGGTGGTGTCATCATGTCATGGATTGACATCGTCGCTGCCATGGTGGCTCAACGACATTGCGAAGGCATTGTTGTGACGGCTTCAATCGATAGTTTATCGTTTAAAGCACCCATCCGAATCGGCGATCATGTCGTGCTGAAAGCAAGTGTCAATTATGTCGGAACGACCTCAATGGAAGTAGGCGTTCGGGTGGAAAAAGAGAATCCTATGACGGGAAAAACGCGACACACGACAACGGCGTATTTAACGTTTGTACATTTAGATGAAAATCAAAAACGCGTCGCTGTACCGGAATTGAAACCCGAAACGCGCGATGAGATTCGTCGTTACAAAAATGCTCGATTACGTACAGAAGCCCGAAAAGAATTAATCACACGAATCCACGAAAATAATTAGTTTAAGCAAATTAATTAGATATAGACGACGAAACGCCTTCGATTTATTGAGTATCATGATAAACATATTTCAAGCCTCCTATTTAAAAACATCTAACGCCGAACAATTGGAAACAAAATGAACACGATTCAACTCGGTCAACGCGGTCCCAAGGTTTCCCGCGTCAGTTTTGGTGCTTGGGCCATTGGCGGAATGAATTGGGGTCCAACGGACGATCAAGTCTCAATGCGCGCACTCCATAAAGCCCTTGACGAAGGTGTCACCCTAATCGACACTGCCGATGTGTATGGATTTGGGCATTCCGAAGAACTCATTGCTCAATTGATAAAAGAGCGCGGGAAAAAAGATTTTGTCATTGCATCTAAGGCGGGAAATGATTTCTATTTCGCCGGAAAAGAGAGCGATGACGGCTATGGAGCCATCCAACAGACCTACACGAAAGAATATTTGATTTATGCGGTGGAAAAAAGTCTCAAGCGCCTCAATGTGGATGCGATTGATATTCTCCAACTCCACAGTCCCGACTTAGAAAAACTTGAAAGAGACGCGCCTTGGGAAGCGTTGCATCAGCTTAAAAAAGAGGGTAAAATTCTTCATGCGGGATTAAGTATCCAATCGTTCCAAGAGACGAACCAAGCCCATCTTCTCGATGCTCATCATGATATTTTGGATGTCATTCAAGTGCGATACAATCTTTTAGAGCGGCAGGCGGAGGATGTTTTATTCCCAACAGCGATGAAGCATGGCGTGGGCGTTATCGTCCGTATTCCTTTGCTATTTGGATTCCTGACAGGGAAATTTAATAAGACTACGACATTCTCAGAAGAAGATCATCGTCATATGAATCTCTCTACGGAAAAACTGGAAAAATACTTACGCGATTTAGAAAGTATGCAGCCTCTTTTCGATGCATTTCCAGCGCAATCCATGGCGGAAATCAGTTTACGTTATTGCATTTCTCATCCCGCTTGCCATACGGTTATCCCCGGCGCAAAAACGCCAGAGCAAGTCATCGAAAATTGCCGCGCTGGACATGGCGAAACGATCCCCTCAACGTTAATACCTCATTTATAACGCACCTTTTAAGGACACTTTCATGGCAAATATTCAAACGTTAAAGCATGGGTTGAAAATTAAAAAGGGTCTCACGCTGACGCTTTGTATTTCAATTATTTTTGTTTCTACGAACCTTAAAGCAGAAGACGTTTCAACGATTGAGCGATCAGGAGACATGATACAATACGCGATTCCGACCCTTGCCTTTACAACGACGGTTTTGCTTAAGGATTGGCAGGGAAGTCGTCAATTTATGACCTCGTTCGTGGCAAATTCGATTGTCACCTTCGGTCTCAAAGCCGTTGTGGAAAAACAACGCCCGGATGGAAGCAATTATAACTCGTTTCCTTCTGGTCATACCTCGTCTGCTTTTCAAGGCGCGTCATTTATTCAGGCGCGATACGGTTGGAAATATGGCGCTGTTGCCTATTTTTTAAGCGCCAGCTATGTTGGTTTTAGTCGCATCCATTCAAAAAAACACGATTTTATTGATGTCTGTAGCGGCGCATTAATTGGTATAACGAGTAATTATTACCTCGTATCAAATCGTGACAATGTAAGCGCGTCTCCCATATTTGAACCTGGTATTTTAGGTTTGAATTTGAGTTATAAGTGGTAGCGGCGCGCATCAAATTGACATTCTTTCAGTTAATATCCTGAACCATTAGTTTTAATAGGAGATTTTTATGGCATTAAGAGAAGATTTTGAAAGCGCGGGAAACTGGCTCTTTAGATGGCGAAGTTATTTGCCTCTACTCGTAGTCGGTATCTTTTTACTCGCTTTAAAAGATTATGACTATTTAGGTCAAAATAAAACATGGGATCATTATTGGGAAATTGGCTGTCTCATCGTGGGCTTTTTTGGACTACTTATTCGTATTTTAACCATTGGATATACACCAAAAGGCACATCGGGTCGTAATACAAAAAAACAAGTCGCTGAATCATTGAACACAAAAGGAATTTACTCAGTTGTGCGAAATCCTTTATATTTAGGCAATTATTTTATGGGACTCGGAATCGCCCTTGTTGGCCATCTTTGGTGGTTGGCCTTGATTTTCACATTGCTCTTTTGGCTCTATTACGAGCGCATTATTTTTGCCGAAGAAGCTTTTCTCAGAAACAAGTTTGGCGATGTGTACATGGACTGGGCAGACAAGACTCCCATTTTTATTCCTAAACTCAGCCAATACGAGGCATCAAATGTCGAGTTTTCTTTGCGAAATGTTTTAAAACGAGAACATGACGGATTCTTCGCCCTCATCTCCACATTTCTCATTATGGAAACCTTTGCGAAGTATTCAATGAAAAGCGCGTTTGTTTTTTATGACTGGTGGATGGGATTACTCGGCGTTGGTTTTGTCGTTTGGCTCGTGTTGCGTCTCTTAAAAAAACATACGTCTCTTCTCAAAGTTAAAGGACGGTAATAATGACTGATAAAATGCGAAATCTCCTTTTAGGAGCAGCCCTGGTCTTTGTTATTTTATTTTTTATGGGCTTATTTACAGATAATTATCCTTTACGAATGATTGCTAAACCTTTCCCATTAATTGTACTTTTAGTGCTGTTAAAACCAACGTCCCACTATCGAAAATTTATTTTTGGTGGTCTTGCGTTTTCATTATTAGGCGATATTCTTTTAGAGTCATCCCCCGACATGTTCGTTTTTGGATTACTGGCTTTTTTAACAGGACACATTTTTTATGCCATAGCTTTTATTCGACGCAACAAAACAATTAATCTCATGACTGCTGTTTTTATGCTCGCTTATGGCGTCCTTATTTATTGGATTCTATTGCCGGGTCTAAACCAAATGGCAATACCCGTAATGCTATATGTTTTGGTCATTTTAGTCATGGCGTGGCGCGCCGTTTCCCAACGTCAATTCGATGCCTATGCAACATTCGCAATGATTGGCGCTTTCTTATTTGTTTTTAGTGATAGCTTAATCGCACTCAATAAATTTTACACACCCATTGACTACTCTCGCGGCATTATCATGCTAACATATTGGATGGCGCAAGCATTTATTTTCTATTCTGCTTATCGTAGCGAAAAAACCCAAGATTAAGTCTTATCGTTTTTTTAACGAGGGAATTTTACGCTTGAATCCATAACGATTGTTACAGGGCCGTCATTAAGGAGGGAGACTTTCATGTCTGCTCCAAACTTTCCCCTTTTGACAGCGATGCCTGTTTTCGCAAGTTCTTCCATAAATTTTTCATACATGGGGATGGCTTTTTCAGGCGTAGCAGCTTTTGAAAAACCAGGTCGGCGACCTTTTTTATAATCAGCCAAAAGTGTAAACTGGGAAACAACGAGGGCTTCTCCGTCGATTTCCATTAGGGAGAGATTCATTTTCCCTTCGTCATCTTCGAATATGCGCAATTCAGCAACCTTTTTCGCGAGCCACAATAGGTCGTCATCCGTATCGTCAATGGCGACACCGAGGAGAATTAGAAGGCCTTTATTTATAGAAGAAATGACGTCTCCATCTATTGCAACGCTGGCCAAACTAACTCTTTGTATAACAGCTATCATTTTATAGTGCTTTCCTCTTGTATGGATGAACTAAACCACCCCGCCCCATGGCGTCGGGGCACCCCCTCCTTAAAAAGGATGGGAATTGAAAAACGCCTTTATCAGAACTTTAGAAGTTAACATCATTACTTTACCCACACATTTTCTTCGCCAAAAATAGCGCGCATTTCAGTTATAAACACTTGATTCGCTGAAACACGCGTGTTTTTAGCGATAATTGTTTTTTTCGTTTCGCCATTCTCAAGGAGATGAAAGAAAAAACCACAACCGCCAGCAAAACGTTTTATCATTACATTCAATTTGTCAATTTGGGAGGGTGAAACTTTGGACGGATCCATTTTTAGATGCACTTCGCGGGAATACTGACTTCGGGCTTCGTCCATGGGAAAAACACGATCAACGAGGAGTTTTACATCATCATCCGATCGTTTTGATATTTTCCCTTCCATAAAAACAAGGGAATCATTATTAAAGATATGTTTATACTCTCCAAAAGTTTTGGAAAAGGCCAAGGCTTCAATTTGTCCCTGGACACCTGTGAAGGTGAAAAATCCCATAGGATTATTCCGTTTATCATAATGGATTTTAAGCCCCGAAATAATGCCGCCTATACGAGCGTCTTGTTTATCGACAACATCTTTAAGGTTCAATAAATCAATAGTTGAAAACGCCTTAATATCGTCGATATAGCCATCAAGGGGATGCCCTGTTAAATACAAACCAATATAGTCTTTTTCAAGATTGAGGGTTTCCATCCGAGGAATTTCAGACAAATCCTGCAACTGAGGTTCTCGAATCGTCGCATTCTCATTGGCGCTTCCAAACATGTCAACTTGATTGGTATTTTGCAAGGTTTGCACACGATTGCCATAATTGAGCGCTTCTTCAATGCCTGTGAGTTTTGCATTGCGCGTTCCCGGAATCGAATCCATGGCACCGGAACAAACCAGCGCCTCTCCGACGCCTTTATTAATAGATTTCGCTTCGACACGACTTGTTAAATCAAAAATAGATGAAAAGGGACCTTTCTTCAATCGCGCTTCAACAATACTTTCGGCTACCTTCGACCCTACTTTTTTTATGGCACTCAGTCCGTAATAAATAGAATTATCATCTCGAGGCATAAACTCAGAAAAGGACGAATTCACATCGGGTGGCACGACACTGATGCCCATATTTTTACACTCCGAAAGAAAAAGTTGTACTTTGTTTGTGTCACTGCTTTCAGATGTTAAGTTTGCCGCCATAAATTCGGCAGGATAGTGGGTTTTTAAATATCCCGTTTGATACGCGATGACGGAATAGGCCGCTGCATGACTTTTATTAAAACCGTAGTTTGCAAATTTATCAATTAAGTCCCAAATGTCTTCGGCGGTTTTCTTATGGATGCCTTTATCTTGGGCGCCAATCACGAATTCAATTTTAATTTCGTCCATGAGTTCTTGGTTCTTTTTACCCATTGCGCGACGCATCAAATCCGATTTTGACAAAGAAAATCCAGCGATTGCCGAGCCTAATTGCATAACCTGTTCTTGATAGACAATAATGCCGTAGGTGTCTTTCAAAATTTCAGCCATGTTATCATGGAAGTATGTAATTTCTTGCTCGCCATGTTTCCGTGCGATGAAATCGTCAATGTTTTTCATAGGGCCGGGTCGATAAAGGGCGTTCATGGCGATAATGTCATCTAAGACTGTGGGCTTTAATTTCTTGAGATATTCCCGCATGCCCGCCGATTCAAATTGAAAAATGCCAATAGTGAGGCCGGCAGAAAACAAATCAAAAACTGTCGTATCGTCCATGGGAATGTCGTTAATATTGATATCAATATTACGAAATTTTTTAATAAGCTTGATGGCTTCTTGGATAACCGTCAGCGTCCGTAGGCCGAGAAAGTCAAACTTTATAAGTCCCACATCCTCCAGATATTTCATGTCATATTGAGTGGTGATGGCGTCATCGTTGGTGGGCTTGTGCAGCGGGATATAATCCGTCAATTCCCCCGGCGCAATGACGACTCCCGCGGCATGTTTCCCCGCATTACGATTCATGCCTTCCAAAACAAGGGAGTACTCAAAAAGTTGCTCATGAGCCAAATCAATTTTGGATGCTTCCATAAGTTCAGGCACTTTTTTAAGTGCTTTATCCAGCGTGATGTCTAACTCGTCGGGAACAAGCTTTGCCACGCGATCCATTTCGCCTAACGGAATTTCTAAAACGCGGCCCACATCACGAAGGACATTTTTTGCTTTAAGTTTATTAAATGTGATAATCTGAGAAACGGACTGTTTACCATACATGTCTTTGATATAGTCAATGACTTCTCCACGACGTTCGTAGCAGAAATCGACGTCAATATCCGGCATAGAAACGCGTTCGGGATTGAGAAATCGTTCGAAGAGGAGATTATATTTTAGCGGGTCAAGATCCGTAATATTCAGCGCATAGGCAACAAGGCTACCAGCAGCCGACCCACGTCCCGGACCGACAGGAATGCCGTTATTCTTGGCGTACATGATAAAGTCTTGCGTGATTAAAAAATAGCCTGGGAATCCCATGCTTTTAATGACACCAAGTTCATATTCCAGACGTTCTTTATACTGATTATCAATTGTTTTAATACGTTTATCGAGACCTTCGTAAACCCTCTTATCCAACAAATCATCAAGAGAGTCAAAGCCTTTTGGTAAGGGAAATTGAGGCATATAATTCGTACCAAATTGCATCTCAAAATTACACATATCGGCGATTCTTTGGGTGTTTTCAATGGCGGCAGGTACATCTTGAAACAGCTCAATCATCTGCGCCTGCGTTTTGATGTAAATATCGTCGGTGTCGTAGCGCATGCGTTTCGTATCGCTGATGAATTTACCATGACCAATACAAATAAGCGCGTCATGAGCGGCATGATGCGCGGCATCGACGTAATGGGCATCATTTGTTGCAACGAGGGGAATACCCGTGTCTTTTGAAATCTTTTTGACGACTTCCCGCGCAATGGATTCGAGCTCTAAATCTTGACCTGTTGATAATACGCGATGGCGTTGAAGCTCGAGAAAGAAATTCCCCTGTCCGAAAATTTCATTGTATTCCAAGGCGACAGCTTTCGCTTTATCGTAATCACCACGGGAGGCGTAATAGGTCACTTCGCCACTCAAACAAGCGGAAGAAGCGACGAGACCTTCGGCATATTTTCGAAGTGTCTCTTTATCGAATCGAGGATTAAAATAAAAGCCCTCCAAATACCCAATGGAGCTGAGTTTCATGAGGTTTTTGTAACCGACATTGTTTTTTGCCAATAAAACGAGATGGTAATTCCGCTTCCCTATCATTGGTTTTGTGCGCTCCAGCATGTTACTGTGGGAAATATAGGCTTCCATCCCGATTATGGGTTTGATACCTGCTTTCGTTGCTTTTTTATAGAATTCGGCTGCTCCGAACATATTGCCATGATCTGTTAATGCGAAGGATTTCATCCCTAAAGACGAAACGCGCTTAACGATATTATCAATGGACGCTGCGCCATCGAGCAATGAATAATGGCTGTGATTATGTAAATGTGTAAAATCGGACATTTAGGCTTTCATTTTTCAAAATGGTAGAGGCGAAATTTTTGCTGACCTCATTAATAATAACGGTTTATCAACGGAATAATTTTTATTCCTATGACGAGTTTAGTTAGGTTTTTTATCTAGATTTTACAAGTGAAAAGGGCGAGAAATTTGGGTTTAATGAACTTGGATGAAAGTGAATATGAACTAGCTTCGAGTCAATCAACCACATGTTGAAAAAATATTTTGAGGAGGGGAAATTAGTGTTAATTCTACAAGAGACCAAATACATCAAATCACCGTTTATAAATGAAGATGAGCTTGAACAAGTAGTGATTTCAAATTTCGAATATCTTTTTGGGCCGACCTCAATCTATTTACCAAAGAAGTTAATTAAAACTGGAGACGGAACTGGAACAATCCCTGATGGTTTTGTGATTGATCTAGGTGAAAAGAAATGGTATTTAGTTGAAGCCGAGTTATTGCACCATAATGTTTGGCATCATATTGCGCCACAAATTTCAAAACAAATAATTGCATGTCTCCAGCCTCTTTCAAAAAAAACAATTGAAGACTTGGCAGTAGAGCAATATCAAAATGATGATACGACAAAAGAAAAATTCAATGAACAAGGCATCAAAGAAATAAATGTTCGAAAGGCTCTTGCCGAAATATTGGAATTTGAGCCACAAATAGGAATACCTATCGATGCCATTTCGGGTGATTTAAAGGAATGGGCAAGAACATTAAAGTATAATGTGAAATTGTGGAGAATAACAAAATACGTTGAGTTCAATAATCCAGAGAGCATTATCTTTGAGTTTCCTGAAGAATTCAAACCAGAGCTTGATACTGAAGAAGAAAAAATCGTCTCAAATACTAAAGCTGAAATTTCTAGATATGAAGCCAATATTGTCGATTTAATAGCAGCAAAGCTATTAGCGGTCGGCGACACGCTAACCATGGAGTATAAGCCTCGCAACGGTCAAAAGAAAAAATATGAAGGAAGAATAGAAGAAGATGGGACTATTTCCCTATTGGGACAAACTTATAGTAGCCCATCCTATGCAGCGTTGGCTGGCATCCAAGACGCTGGAAGTAATAGAAAAACAGTAAACGGCTGGACAAGTTGGAAATTGAAAAACACAAAAATAACAATTGCAGAAATCCGTAACAACTACATAAACAATGAACGTTAAAAATCTGAGTTTTGAGTGTGATAATGTGGTGGCTAAAACTCAAATAAACGATGAAAATATCTATCAATACGAAGTAGCAATTTCTAATATTTGCCAGTATTTCTTTTTACTGGCGTTTTTTTGATTTCATATGTTCCCAGTTTTTACTATATTTGGCGTAAATAAAATTTAGGATGCCGATAATCATTGAAAATAGAGTCACCGAGGAATTTAAAGACAGAGATGCTTTCTCTAGAGAAGAGTTGTTTGACTTTTTTAGGGCTTCCGAGCCGGACCTGAAAGAAGGCACCTTTGGATGGAGGGTCTATGACCTTAAGAATAAAGATATTATTAAATCGATAAAAAGAGGTTATTACACAATTTCATCTAAAGCAAAATACAAACCTGAAATTTCTGGAGAGCTGTTAAACCTTGCAAAAGTAATTTCGAAAAGATTTGAAGATGTGAAATATTGCCTTTGGGACACGGGTTGGATTAATGAATTTTCACAACATCAATCAGGTAAAAAATTAATCATCATTGAAATTGAAAAAGATTTTGTTGAAGCACTCTATTATGAACTAAAAGACTCTTTTGGATTTGATCTCTTTCTGAACCCTGATAAAAAAGCAATTGACTTTTATATCTCTGAAAGTCAAAATCCTGTTATTATAAAAAAACGCATCACTCGATCACCCATTTCAAAAAGGATTGAAAAGCGAATTCAATTCGACACTCCCTTACTAGAGAAAATATTGGTAGACCTGTTCACAGAGTACCGACTATTCTATTTCTACCAAGGTGTTGAACTGATACACGTGTATGAAAATGCTTTAAAAAAATATACCGTCAATTACACCAAACTATTGAGTTACGCCAAGCGTAGAGAACGAGAACATGACATTAAACAATTTCTGACCAACAATATGCATCACCTCGTCAAAGATATAATCGAATGATAAAAGAACATTGCTTTACTGACGAGTGGTTAGATGCTTTTAAAAAACAAAAAGAGCATAAGCGAATAGATAAAGCTATTCTCGAAAAAATGATTTATGCACTTCATTTACTTGAACACATTAAAACCAATGGACTCGATTTTGTTTTCAAAGGCGGCTCCAGCTTAGTTCTCTTATTTCAAGAAGGAAATAGATTCTCCATTGATATTGATATTATTTGTAATACGGACAGAGAAACCCTCGAAAAAATATTAAGCAAGGTTATTGATTCATCTCATTTTAAATCATTTGAACTAGATGAGCACCGTAGTTATAAAGCAGGTGTTCCCAAAGCACATTATTCTTTTAATTTTGATTCCGCAACAAAAGGAAAATATCCTGGAACTATTTTATTAGATGTCTTAATTGAAGATTCTATTTACCCCGAATTAACGGAAAAGCCAGTTCAAACAAAATGGATCGAAACTGAAGGCGAAACAAAAATCTTATTGCCAACTATTGACGCAATTACAGGAGATAAACTTACGGCTTTTGCGCCAAATACGGTTGGCATACCTTATTTTAAAGGAAAAGACTAACAACCTTTCTCTATGGAGAGTTGCAAACAATTATTCGATTTAAGCAAGTTCTTCGAAAGAATAGAAAATGTTGAGACAGTAGCCCAAAGTTTTAAGGTTTTTGCAAACCAAGAAATCAAATATCGGATGACAGAAACATCCGATTTAACTCCCCAAAAAGTACTACGTGACATAATAGGTACTTGCCTAATTCTAGCGAAAAAAGGGAACGGCACAACAGATGAAAAATTCAAGTTTACTGAACTACAAAAAGGAATACGGGCTTTTGGTACGGGCTTTTTAATGGTTGGTAATTTTAGAATCGATGATGCGATACCAGCGGCTGCCCGTATTGCCTATTTGGCCGCTAAACTATTGCACAAAGAACTGTCTCCCCTTGAATATTACAACGGACAAGATATAAAAGAATTAACCATTGAAAATCAAAAGTGGAATTTTCTAAATCGCTTAAAAAAGCAACCCGACAAGTCAAGTTTTTACTATTGGTATAAGACCATTGAATTGATCAATGAAGTAAAATTGAATTAATCTCAAATAATTCGAACCTATTCTTTATTTTAGTCCAGATATTGAATTTGATGATTTTTTATCAAGCGTTTAAATAGCTTTCATTGAATAGAACCAAAAATCCAATAGCCATCATTCCCCTTCATCTCAATGCTTTGGAAGGGCTTCGTCATATTTTCGCCAAATAGCTGTTCCCCTACTTTTGCGCGCCGATCCAAATCGCCAAAAACCCGATAAAGATGTCATACTTTAAAAAGAGCTGAGCTATGCGAAACGTACGCTGCTCGGGGTAACGAAGTATCACAGCAAACAGCGTAATTAGCGGAAGATTGATTCCAATCATGATGATATAAAGATAGGCATTTGTGTAATAGTCGATGTACCAAGGAATGACGTCAGCGATGCAAAAAACGACAATGAGAACCGCCAATAGTTGCAATGTTTTTTTAAATCCAAAAACCAATGGAAAGGTTTTCGCATGCACATGGGCATCGCCACCGACATCTTCCATGTCTTTAATAATTTCTCGGATGAGTGAGAAACCGAAGGCGAGTGCAAACATTGTTGTCGTGTCGCCGATTCTGTGAAATGCCGCACCGACAAAGAGAAACGTCAGCCCCAAGACAAACGCCACAAGAATATTTCCCCACAGCGGTGTTTTCTTAAGTTTGCGCGCATATAAAAGAAGCAATGGCGTCGCAACAAATGCCGCAATTAAAAAGGTCTGAATATTAACAAATGCCGACGCCAGAATGCCCATGAAAAATAGAATGATGCTATACCATTTTGCCTGGAGAAGTGTTATTTCTCCGGATGGCAACGGGCGTTTAGGTTGATTAATCTTGTCGATGTCGATGTCAGCAATGTCGTTAATAATATTTCCCGCTCCATTAATAAGCATGACAGACATCATTAAAAAATACAGTTGCGGAAACATTTCCATAGGATGTAAAACAAGGGTCGCCAAAACAACGGCAAGTCCTCCTTGTATGAGATTTAAAGGGCGGAGAATACGTAAGTAGGGATTCATTTTATTTCAGATTCTTTTTGAGTTAAAATCTTACAATTTTATTTTGACTTTACTCAAGATATTTGCCTTTAATAATACGCGGGTCGCCATTATAATCCTGAACAATTTCAAGCTGTGTATAATTTTTTGCTAAAAATATATTTAAAACATCTTTTTCTTGTTGTTTTCCACCAAATTCAAATGCAAAATGACCACCGGGTTTCAACAGTTTTGGCACAATATCGGCGAATCGTTTATAGAATATAAGTCCGTCTTCAGCGGCAAATAATGCTTCATGAGGATCATGATTGACAACTTCTGCCTGCAAATCGTCTTTTTCAGAGATGGCTATATAAGGCGGATTAGAAACAACAAAATCCACACGTCCTGATAGGGTTGGGAGCGCATTGAGAATATCAACATGCTGGAATTTTACGATGTCGGCAACACCAAGATTTTCGGCATTGGTCTTTGCAAGAGCGAGAGCCGCTTTTGAGACATCACAGGCCAAGATTTTACTGTTTTTTAGCTCATGAGCGATTGAAATTGCAATGCATCCTGTTCCCGTTCCGATGTCTATAAAACGCATTCCGTCGTCTTTCGACATCGCTAAAATAATTTCGACGAGTCGTTCTGTTTCGGGTCGTGGTATAAGGGCATCTGGCGACACATTAAACGAAAGCCCCATAAATTCGGTGGTTCCAAGAATATGTTGCAGAGGAATGCGCTTGGCCCGCTTTGTCACCAAGGCGCGATAGGCATCAACTTCTGTCGGGTCCAGAGGTTGATCGAAAACGAGATAAAGCTCGAGGCGATTGCGTTTTAACAAGTGGCCGAGCAAAAGCTCTGCATCGAGTCGAGGGTTCGGAATTCCCTTTTCTTTAAAGAATGCCTCTGTCGTTTTTAACAGGTCTAAAACTCGCCAGTAGGCCATATTATTGTAAGTCTTTAAGCATGTGATTGAATCTAATCCGTTCTTGAATGAAGTAAAACCCAAAAAAGGAAAAATCTCTCATGGCAACTCTATGTTACGAAGCCACAAAGAAACAAAGTTTGTCATGCGGAGCCATTCGAGAACCTCAGGAATCGTTCAGTCGAAGCATAAAAACCATGAAAAAAAACTTTCCCGCAGACATCGCTGATTGACGCAGAAAAGCACTTTATTATGAGCGTTAATAATAATTATTCAATTCCGCCAGTTGGTGGATTGGGGTTTGAATAGCTAGAAAAGAGAATGGCTTTAGCTCATCAACACCTCGTTTATAGTAGAATTTCTGTAAAATCGAAAACCACATAATACATAATATTTATTTTGCGCCCTCTGTTTCCTCTGTGGTTCTTTTTTTAAAAACCCACTCTACCCCCCCCTCCCGACCATAGCGTTGAGAGAGGGGTCGTAGCTAGCCTACTACTTACTAGAAAAAACACTGAAAGTCATCTGTTAACAACAAGGGGCTTTTTTATTCCTTGCCCAACTTTAAATATAAAATACCTTAGCTCAAATTTAAAATAGATGGAGGTTGATGTTAACACAACAACGTTTACGGAACAGGACAATCTCAATTGATGGCTCGTTAGAGAGAGACGAAAATTATAGATAAATATATAAAAATATTTAAGGTAGAAAATGAAGATGATAGGAAGCGATTTCTTATTTATTTTTTTACTTCTACAGCGTTACTGGCCTTATTAGCATTTGGGATAAAGGGAATTATTGATGGTAGAGTACTGTACAGCGTCATCATTTTCTCATTTTTTTCTGTAGCACTCATCAACCTTTTCATTCTGAGATTAACAAAGAAAACGAGTCTTCCTGCGTATATCATGCTTGCTTTGATGTTTTTGCTTGATATTGAGTTATTTTGCTCGCTCGGTTCAGGGACATCAGCTTTATTTTGGTATTACGTTTTCCCGCCACTTGCCATTACCTTATTGGACAACAAAAGAGGAACAATTTATTCTATCTTTTTGATTGCGGTAACCCTTATCCTGTTATTTATAAAACCCGAATTTCTAACGAATACATATTCAAAAGAACTAATTATCCGATTTGTTTTTACTTTTATCGTACTTAGTATTCTGATAAACATTTTTGAATATTCACGAAAAGTGGCATATACAGAATATTTATCTAACTTAGATATAATTAAAGAAAAAAATGAAGACTTGGTTTCTGCCAAAGAAAAAGCGGAAAAAAATAAAGCTCAACTAGAAGAACTTAATGCTACAAAGGACAAACTTTTTTCAATAATTGCTCACGATTTACGAAGCCCGTTTAATAGCATTTTAGGATTTTCTTCACTACTAATTGATGAAAAAAAAGAAAGTAGCTCAGAAATTCATTTTAAATATTTGAGTTCAATAAATTCGTCCGCGAATAATACTCTTATTTTACTTGATAATTTACTAAATTGGGCAAAATCCCAAACGGGACAAATTAATTTCGAGCCAGAAAAAATTGCTTTGACTTCAGTTATCTATAAAATAATTGAATTAGTAAATTCAACAGCTGACCTTAAAAACATATCTCTAAGTCATGATCCATCGGGTGAAATAGAAATATACACTGACGAAAATATGTTAATGACAGTTTTGCGAAATCTTACGTCCAATGCAATCAAATTCACGAAACCAGGAGGAAACATAAAAATTTTCGCAATTTCAAAACAAAAGCAAGTTGAAATCACCGTTTCGGATGATGGCGTTGGAATGAATAAGGAAACAATAAATAAACTTTTCAAAATTGATACGAATTATACAACAACTGGCACCGCAAGAGAGAAGGGTTCTGGTTTAGGATTACTTCTTTGCAAAGAATTTGTGGAAAAACTCGGTGGGAATATTTGGGTTGAAAGCGAAGAAGGAAAAGGAAGTGATTTCAAATTTACCTTGCCTCTGAATATATCATAATGAAAACCCCCACAATATTCGTGCGCTGAAACAGTAAACATTAAATAGAAGTAAGATAAGGTAAGCATCTTCTGACAAAATTGAAAAGAAAGATAAAGCCCAAAAGCACAAAAATCGCTATAAAACATACCCTTCGGGACACTTTTCATACCGCCATCCGTTAATTGATAAGAAATAGAATGAGTATAGAAAATTCATATAACTCTTGGGCTGGACAATACGATACGAGTGTAAATAAGACGCGCGATTTAGACATAAATGCTACGATTGAGACTTTATCAAATTACTCGTTTAAACACGTGTTGGAACTTGGCTGCGGAACCGGCAAAAATACGAGTCGGTTATTAAGTAATGCGGAGAAAATAATCTGGCTTGATTTCTACAGCGGAAAAATTTCCGACATTTTCCACGCCGAAATCATAGCCCAACCCTTGGGTACAATGGCACGGAAACACTGCACGCCATGAAATAGATACCAATGGAAACAATGATTAAAATTGAAGGACTGCAAAAAAAGTATGGCGAATTTACGGCTGTTGATGGATTAAGTTTCGATATTAATAGAAACGAAGTATTTGGCTTATTAGGTCCAAATGGAGCAGGAAAAACTACAGCTATTAGCATGATTTGCGGATTATTGCCCCCCACGGGAGGTACAATCATATTTGATAAAAAAAGAGAGCGAAAATCTTTAATTGGATATTGTCCCCAGGAAAATATTTATTATCCCAAATTAACCTGTTTAGAGCAATTACTTTTTACGGGTCAGATGTATGGTGCATCTTCAAGCTCGCTAAAGGCAAGGGCAAGTGAAATATTAGACCTATTAGGTTTAAATAATAAACAACATGTAAGAGCCTCTAATTTATCAAGTGGGATGAAACGAAGGCTTAATATTTGCTTTGCGCTTATTCATAATCCAGAAATACTAATCCTCGATGAACCAGAAGCAGGATTAGACCCTCAAAGCAGGATTTTAATACGCGATTTTATAAAAGCGTATAGTAAAGAAAAAACAATTATTCTTACAACTCACAATATGGATGAAGCTGACCGCTTGGCGGACAGAGTTGCAATTATAGACCATGGTAAATTGCTTTTACTAGATACACCGCAAAACCTAAAAAAGACTATTGGTGAAGGTGATATTCTTGAAATTATCATTGAAAACGGTAATGAAAACAGAGTTAAATTATTTACTGAAAAAGTTGCTTCATTTTCTAATAATGTAAAAATAAGTGCTAATTCCATTTTTATAAAACACCTAAATATAATCGACCAAATATCTACTATTAAAAATTTAGCCGAATCAAATGGCTTACTGATTTCTGAAATTAAACTTAGGGAAAATACACTTGAAGATGTTTTCATTCACTTAACCGGCAGAAATTTAAGACAATGAAAATTATAAGTATTATAAGCAAAAGCCTTAAGGAACAGACAAGAAGTTATTGGATCCTTTTATTGTCATTATCAATGGGGCCCTTTTTTATTTTCGTGTATTCCCTTATCATGGAAACATCAAGGCTCCAATACGATATTCTTATAGTCAACAATGACATGGATGTTTTGATTAATGGACAAAATGTTAATCACGGAAATGAACTGATAGATTATTATAACATCCCGAAAGAAGATTTTAGCACTATCCCTTTTACTGTTGTAAAAACCGACGATCGAATTAAATCTATCGACAAATTAAAAAACAAGGACGCTGATGCATTGATAATTATTGATGGATCATTTTCACAATTGCTCGAAAAACAGAAGCAAAAAGGAGATTCAATAGCTCCATCGATTGAATTTATTGGGGATTTAACCAATACGAATTATCTGATAAGCGCTGTATGGGCAAATGAAATTTTAAATGAATTTATATTTCAGACAACCAATAGCAAAAGGCTTGTTGAGGTTAAGGAAACACCACTGGGAATGTCTGCAAGCATAAATGATTTTGACATGATTGTTCCTGGAATACTGATTATCTCATTAATTATGCTCATGTTTACAGCCAGTATTGCATTTGTATCTGAAGTTGAAAATAAGACGATTATCAGGTTAAAACTATCAAAAATTACCACTTTTGAATTTTTAGCAGGCATAAGCATTGTTCAGTTGTTTATGGGTGTTTTATCTGTATTGTTAACACTATTAACTGCAATTATACTTGGGTTTAATTATACCGGTTCATTGACGATAATGATTGTTATCGCCTGTTTGACTAGTTTATCTATAATATCCTTTAGTCTTATAATTTCTGCGATAACAAAATCTGCAAATGAAGTATTGATAGTTGGAAACTTCCCTATGTTTTTATTCATGTTTTTTACAGGAGCGGCTTTCCCTCTTAAAAGTGATGCTTTATTTACTATTGCAGGTTATTCTATAAATATTCAAGGTTTAATGACACCAACTCATGCCATTTCAGCATTAAATAAAACGCTTATCATGGATATGAATTTCACGAGTATCATGCCTGAAATAATTTCTATTGTTGTGCTTACAATATTTTACTTCATCATTGGAGCGATGATATTTAAACGGAGACATTTAAAATTGACATAAACCACATGTTGCCCCAACACACAATAAAGCAAAAAGCGGTGTAGTGCATAATTGGAGCGGTTTTAACCCGTTTCATATTTGTCACGGTTTGACAGTGAGCTTAGAATTGTCCTACGCTTCAAACAGCAACCGTTAGCATTAATGGATAAAAAATAGAATGAGTATAAAAAGTATATAACTCTTGGGCTGGGCAATACGATACGAGTGTAAATAAGACGCGTGATTTAGACATAAGTGCAAAGATTGGTACATAAGCATTTTGAGAAAATATTTTATTATGAAGCAAATGCCTTGCTTCTGCTAATCTTTTAATTAATAAGAGCTTAACAATAAATGAATTTCTACAAGAACTAAATACGACCTCCGGAGCAAAACAATACATGAAGACATTTGAAGATCTCGGCCTTAAGGACGAATTACTAAGCGCCATTACTAAAATGGGGTTTATTACACCCACACCCATTCAATCTAAAACAATACCAAATTTATTGAGTTCGGTTCGAAATATTATCGCATTGGCTCAAACGGGTACTGGCAAGACAGCGGCATTCGGTTTACCTGCCATTCAACTTACCGATATTGCAGACCGACGTACTCAAACCATTATTCTTGCTCCAACACGGGAGCTCTGTTTACAAATAGCCAAAGATTTAGAAAATTATGCCGTCAATATAAAAGGCTTAAATATCACGGCCGTTTATGGTGGCGCAAATATTATGACCCAGATTAGTGCGTTAAAAAGAGGCGCCCAAATTGTCGTTGGGACTCCTGGAAGAACCAAAGATTTAATTAAACGTCGCAAATTGCTGCTTGGTAATGTGCAACGCGTTATTTTAGATGAAGCCGACGAAATGCTTACGATGGGTTTTAAAGAAGATTTAGATGATATCCTCGCAGAAACACCACAAGAGAAACAAACGCTTCTTTTCTCCGCTACCATGTCCAAAGAAATCAGCACGATTACGCGTAAATACATGAACGATGCGATTGAAATCGAAGCTGAAAGCCGCAACACAGCGACCAAAAATATTGAGCATTTATATTATAGCGTTCAAGCAAAAGATAAATATGAAGTCCTAAAACGTATTGCAGACATGAATCCTACGATTTATGGCATTGTTTTTTGTCGGACACGGAGAGAAACACAAGAAATTTCTGCTAAACTCATGAAGGATGGCTATAACGCCGATGCGATTCATGGCGATTTATCTCAGGTTCAACGCGATGAAGTGATGGGACGATTTCGTACACGTCATCTTCAAATTCTTGTCGCAACCGATGTAGCTGCTCGTGGATTAGATGTGACGGACTTGACTCATATTATAAACTATAGTTTACCTGATGACTCGGAAGTGTATGTACACCGAAGCGGTCGAACAGGTCGCGCGGGAAAAACAGGTATTTCGATTGCGTTAATTCATTCTCGAGAAGGGCGCAAAATTTCTGAAATTGAAAACAAGTATAAGATTTCATTTTCGCGTGAACGTGTACCCAGCGGTAATGATATCTGTCAAAAACAACTCTATGCATTGATCGAAAAAATTGAAAAAGTTGAAGTTGATACGCAACAAATCGACCCCTTTATGCCAGCCATCTATGAAAAATTAGAGCATTTGAATCGCGAAGATTTAATCAAACATTTTGTCTCGGCTGAATTCAATCGTTTTTTGACGTATTATAAATATTCCCAAGATTTAAATGTCTCTGATCGCGGTAAAAAGCGGGATAAACGCGAAGAACGCGGTGACCGTGGTGAGCGTGGTGAGCGTGCAAGCCGAGGAGAACGGGATACCAATTATACACGTCTCTTTATCAACGTAGGTCTGGCTAATAATTTGAATCCCGCACGATTGATTGGTCTTATTAATGAAGCCCTCGGATCAAACGATACGGCTATTGGTAAAATAGAAGTTATGAAAACCTTTGCCTTTTTCGATATTGAAAAAAATGTAGAATCCGAACTCATTCAATCCCTCAAAGGTAAAGAATTTGAAGGCGTTTCAATCAACGTTGAAGTCTCCAAAGAGAAGCCTGTTTCTCATTCCCGCGACAGAGGATTTAAAGAGCGAAGTTTTGGTGGCAATAAAGGCGGTTTTAAGGGCGGGTTTAAAGGTGGAAGTAGCAAACGCAGAACAGGGAAAAGTGATGGGAAAAGTTTTGGTGGCAATCGAAGCAAATACCGGTCAAAAAACGAAGCCTAAATTCACTATTTATATATTCAAAAAAAAGGTCGGTTTTCCGGCCTTTTTTTTAATCTCCTTGAGAACTAATCTCACAAGATGTCTAGGCTGAGAAGATTGATTTTCTATTTTGATGCCTTATGAAGCTCCTCATTATCGATAATTACGACTCCTTCACTTACAATATTCTTGAACTCCTTCGCTCCATTAACTGCCGAAACGTCAGCATCGTTAAAAATGACCAAATTCAACTTTCACAAATCGCCGCATTCGACAAAATTATTCTGTCTCCCGGACCTGGTCTTCCGTCAGATTATCCCATACTTGATGCGGTTATTCAAAATTACAAGTCAAGTAAACCCATCTTGGGCGTCTGTTTGGGACATCAAGCTATTGCAATGCATTTTGGCAGTACATTGACGAATCTTCCTGACGTTTGTCATGGCCAATCTCATGATATTCAGGTGGACACCAACGCCGTCTTATATCAAAATATTCCATCTACAATACGCGTCGGATTATATCATTCTTGGGCTGTCGATGCCTCTTCTCTGCCCAGCGAGCTCCATATTACCTCCGTTTCGGATTCAAGTATTGTGATGTCAATTAGTCATAGTCGATATGATTTGCACGGGATTCAATTTCATCCCGAATCTTTTTTAACGCCCCATGGTGCAACGATTATGAAAAACTTTCTCAACTCATGAATGTCTCGAAAATAGGCGATATGATGACACTTTCGGAATGGCGTCAAAACGTGAATACACTCGGCAATAATGGCACTCCCTTTCTATTTATTGTGGATTTCGAAATGAAAAAACCACTGGTTTGCACGCTAGAGGATGCCGATACATTGGGACTCTTATATCATGTCAACGGCAATACCAACGCAGCCACGAACCTAACGCAAAAGACATCTCCTATAAAATTTGAATCGTTTCCAATGTCTGAATTACGTTTTAAAAAGGCATTTGATGATGTTCAACTCCAGCTTCAAAAAGGCAATACTTACCTCCTTAATCTGACCTTTCCGACGCCTATTGAAACGACCTTGTCACTGGAAGAAATATTTTACCGAAGCAAGGCACCCTATCGTTTATTGCATCCTGATTTTGTCGTTTTTTCCCCAGAGTGTTTCGTTAAAATTCACAACGACGCCATTTTTTCCTATCCCATGAAAGGAACAATCGATGCGTCGATTCCCAATGCAGAAACTATCATTTTGCAGGACAAAAAAGAACTTTGGGAACATAATACTATTGTTGATTTACTTCGAAACGACCTCTCAATTGTGTCAGAAAACGTCGTCGTGACAAAGTTTCGAACGATTTCAAAAATTACGACACATAAAAATGAATTGCTCCAAGTTAGCTCTGAAATTATGGGTCACCTTCCTCAAGATTGGCGACGTCAACTGGGCGATATCTTATTAAAACTTTTGCCCGCCGGCTCAATAAGCGGTGCGCCAAAATCAAAAACCGTGGACATAATTCGCAAAGCCGAAGGTGAAGATCGCGGGTATTACACCGGCGTGTTTGGTGTTTTTGATGGACATAATCTCGACAGCGCTGTCATGATTCGTTATATCGAAAAGACCGTTGAGGGCTACCAATTCCGCAGCGGAGGAGGCATCACGGCAAACAGCGATTTCCAATCGGAACGTCAGGAATTAATTGATAAAGTGTATGTGCCTTTTGTTTGACAGACTTCTTTAAAGTATAAGTTGTCTTTTACAAAACTTCGGTAATTTCGCGCAACGCTCTCGCCTGGGAATAGAATTCCTCTAGATCCATTTCCTTAATGTATTGAACGCCATGAGCCGCTCTAAGTCGAGGATGGTCATTATGGTACCAGAAATCGCTGCCCATTATTGTTTTGAGCTTTTGATGTTGCTCGACATGGATGGATTGTGCGAGTTCCGAGAAGGTGCCGTCGTGTTCGTAGCTTGGGAATGGCGCATCATTTTGCGAGACGAAACAGTTATTGAATGTATCTTTCAAAATGGACATGGAATTCAAGCTGACAGGGACGTAAATATTCGCCTCGCTTGGATGGAAACGAAACCAAACATTTCGATAACCCCAGACCTTGAGCTTGCGTTTGGGATGTCGTTCTTTATAAATACGAATCGCCTCTGAAACGGCTTGCAAAACTTTATAATGCGTGTCCGGACCAGATGCTTCTGGGTCGAGGGCAAGCGTAACAATCGTAGGTTTCGTCGCCTCCATTAAGCGAAGAATCGGCATCACATCGCGATTAACGGTTGGCTCTTCTGTAAAAATATCGCCTTTATAGAAACCCAGTCGCAAGTGGTGGACATTTTCTGTCCCAATACCATAATGTCCCCAAACCAAGTCTGCTTCCCACTCGCGAATTTGCCCCTTAATAGACTGAACATGGGGTAAATCTTTTTGGCCGGGATATTGGTTGTGAAAATAATGTTTCAATTCTTCAATACGTGTTCCGAGGGTTTTCATGTCTTCATAAGGAAAAACAGCGAATAAAATTCGAATCATGCGACGGGCTTCTGCCTGCTCAATCAAATCTTTGCTTCGGGAGGCGATTCCATTGAGATAGTTATAGACATCACGCGTATTTCCTTGGGCAAATTCAGGCGAAAAATAATGCTCTTTTTCGAGTCGTTTGCATTCATCTGTTTTTAAAAATACCAAAACGTTATCTAAATGTCGGATGACAAATTCGTTGGTTACAGCGTTGAATCCGCTGGTCAAATAGGTAAAATGATGTGTGTTTTTGGGCGTTCGCACTAAATGAACTAAATGTGCAAGATAGCCCAGCATAATGTCGTCGTGATGCGGTGCCGTGTGTAAAAAAGTTTCGCCTTCGTCAGGAGCAAGTCCTCGATTTAGTTTTGATTTAATACTTTTTTCGACGCCTTCGGTTAAAGATTGCAGACTTTTTTTCGAGTGTTGGAGAATCAATTTCGAAAGTTCGTCTTGAGCCATGTCCTCTTCGGATAAGTCTGTGACTTTTTTATTTAAGTCAAATGCCCGGTCAATGAGAACTTTTTCCGTTAATTCATAAGGAATTTCTTTGAGTGTTTTTGCAGATTGGAGTTGGCGTTCGTTTAAAAACTTAGCCGCCCCTGATGTGATATAAAATCGAGCGTTGGGCATGCCTTGCAAGGCGCTGGCAGGTCGCGTATTTGATTTTTTATTTTGGACGGCATCCGCGACGATTCCTGCTTTTGCTTCCCCAGCCGCAAAGACAATGGCGGTTGCATCATTATTATAACTAATTGTCTTGAGCCCGATGGTGATGACGAGCCGTGTGCGTGAGACATCAATACCGCCTAAATCCCCTGCTGCTGCAGCTTGCGTCTCGAAGTTTGTGGGCGTTAATCGCGTCGTGGAAAAATAGTCAGAACCTCGGACATTAAATGCAATGTGGCCATCTGGACCAATTCCGCCTAGAAAAAACCCAATACCACCTTTATTAATGACTTGCTCTTCATATTCCGAACACCATTGATCAATGCGCTCGATGGATTCTTTTTGAAGTATTTCTGTATGGCCTTTGGCTTGACGAAATCGCAAAGAAAGATCTACGAAAGAATCTGGGAAAATTTCTTGAAATGACCTCCCTTGAGCTAAAGGAATCGCCGAGGAGTCAATCAATTGTGCGCGATTTTCCGAAATCCCGAAGCCCTTGAGATAATATTTTTTAACATAGGAATGAAAGCTGTTATGTTGCGACGGCATAATGGGATAGAACTCGTCAATTTGAACAAATTGAAGCCCTGAGAAATTGGGTTTTCGACTTGTGTTGAGACCCATTTTTTCAATCAAAGCTCGAACTTTTGGATGATTCCAATTTTTAGTGTAGTATTCAACGAACTTAATAAAATATTCAGGCGTTTTCCCCGTCGGGAGCGAAATTACACCTTCAGGATTGAATTGTAGCCACTCTATAAAACGTAATGCTGTCAATTGCCCGAGAGCGGGGAAATTATTAACCTGGACAATTGGTATGTTTTCAGAAGGAGAATATATAAGCGGATGTCCGCTCTCTTTTAAAAACTCTTGTTCGACGGTGCTTTGAGTAGTGAGATTCATATTGGAGCTTTTCATTTTTTTCTTATAAAAACAATATTATAGACAAAATGCAAGGGTTTAAATAAAATAAGTCTCTAATTTTGAGAAAATGTAAGGTCGGCATCTTGCTTGCGGTTTAAAAAGTCTAACACCCTTCGACAAGTGGTTCCTGAGGTTCTCGAAGGACTCAGGACAGGCGCCGCCGCACAAAGAAGCACCAAGTTTCACAAAGAAAATCAAAAGAAAACGTCGTAGACGTTGTTCTCTTTGTAACTATGACACTCGACCTAAACATAACCTCGTAGAGGTTTGATTGATTCTCTGTTCTCTCGGCAATAAAAAGAAAAGAACCGCAAGCAAGATGCTTACGCTACTTTGAATCCCCACCTACACAAAATGGTCATCGTGCCTCGATACATCCGCCAACCGGCGTACACTCGGCAACCCTAATGCGGTCATCGAGTGTCCCGCCGAAGGCAAACACGCAGTGTCGGGAAAGGGGCAGGGGTGGTAGATTTCTAAGCCCTCTTTCAATAAAAGCAGTTGAACTTCCTTGTTTATCCGATTTCCCAAGGACATTGTAATATTCTTGTTGTTTTAATTTTACCAAACTTTCAATTGGAAGAAATTCGAAAATAGGAGCGTGTTCTTTTAAAATCATTGTTTGCCAAAGCCGTCCCATTCGTCCGTTTCCATCAATGAACGGATGAATAAATTCAAATTCATAATGGAAAACACAACTTTTTATAAGAACTAAATCAGAATCGTATTCGTTATTTCGTATGGAGGCTTCATAGCTTTAAATGTTGATACTATCATATGACACTATCAAAAAAAATCATGATTATTTATGCTGCAATTCTTTTTTCAAAATTAAACCTAACGGCTAGTATAAGAATAGTAGCCGACTGCGTTGCACTTTCCTGTCAAGCTACAATAAATTTGAAACGGGCTACAACACTTGATATTACTAATGAAAAGGCTATTATTTTTATACATTGTTAGGTGGCGTTTTATCTTGATTCTTCTATGAATTTAGACATTCTACCTTGATATGATTTCGATCTAAAATTGTATTTAAATTCCCCTTTATTGACTGTATTTACAAATTGTCCTGCCCAGTCGACTTGAGAAATAATATGCAAAGATTTTTTTGCTCTTGTCATCCCAACATATAATAATCTTCTTTGAGCTTCAATAGTATCAAGCCCTAACGATGAATTAGGTAAGACACCTTGAACCACCCCTAGAATAAAAACGTGATCTGCACCTAATCCTTTTGATTTATGAATGGTCATTACATTTACTTTATCTTTTTCAAATTCTGGTGATGGCATTAATTCTTTTGTGAGTGTATTGAGCGATTTATTGAAGTCTTCAATATCCAAATGGTCTATCAAGTTTTTATATTCTGGCTGTTCTGCTAGAAATGTTTCAATTGTAGGCTTTCCAATAATGTATTGGTCAAAAGGAGCAATAATTTTATTTAATTGGATTAATTGATCAATCACGCTTTTATGGTTGATGTTGGAATTTAAACCATCCAAAATGACTTTTTGAAATCCCTTTCTTGTATGAAGCCCTAAATGAATACAGTATAAGATGAGATGTAAAATCTTGTTCTCTGAATAAACTGACCTTAGTAACCAAATTTTAATTAAATCATCAATTAATATATTGGTACCAATAAAATCGACTATAGGAATATGCCTTTCATTTAAAAAATTGATAGTCTTAATGAGCGGAAACTTTACAGCACTTAATATTAATATAGAATCAGTTCCTTGATCCAAAATTGGTTGAATTCTTTTAACTAGCTCATTATTTACTTCATTTTCCGTAAGAATTTGGTCTATAAATAAATTGCCTTCTTTTCCCGTTTTTTTCCAAGGTTTTTCAACTCTATTTTTATTCTTAAGGATAAGATTAGTACAGATGTCAATTATAGAATCAGGACATCTATAACAATTATGTTCATGGTCTAAATTATCAATAGTTTCATCTAAGTGAAGACTAATTATTGCATTTGGGTCGGCATCTTTGAACCCATATATTGATTGGTCATCATCACCCAATATTAATGACTCCTTAGAAAGTTTAGTTAATTCAAATATTGGGAGTGTCAAAATAACTGGGTCTGAAAGGGCCGTAATGAGTTGTGTGA
>ERZ890510.486-NODE-486-length-30948-cov-6.713139_pt1 | contig 30948 bp, 25 predicted proteins | sample MGYA00521265_ERZ890510 | MGnify/ENA primary metagenome ERZ890510 (study PRJEB32303, sample SAMEA104408624) | aquatic metagenome | biome: Brackish water; feature: Chemocline; material: water | place: Baltic Sea | collected 2014-10-26T21:54:00 | depth 110 m ... | reverse complement strand
CACGTGCGCGATACCGAGGCTGACGATGCGGTGCGGCGGCGTCGCCACCACGTCAGTTCCTTCCATCGCAATCGAGCCGGCGCGCGGGCGAATCAGTCCGGAGATCACCCGCATCAATGTCGTCTTGCCGGCGCCGTTGGGGCCGATCACGCCCACCGCCTCCCCGGCCTTGACGTCGAGGCTGACCCCGAACAGTGCCTGAAAAGTGCCGTAGCCGGCGTCGACCGATTTGAGCTCGAGCATCTACCGGTTCCTCAACGACGCGCTTCGGCCGCGGCGGCCTGGGTCGCATCGGCATCGGTGCCGAGATAGACCTCGACGACGCGAGGATCGCTCGAGACCGCGCTCGGCAGGCCTTCGGAAATCTTCTCGCCATGATCAAGCACCATGACGCGGTCGACCACGCGCATGAGCACGCCCATGATGTGCTCCACCCAGATGATGGTGATGCCGAGTTCGTCGCGGATCTTGCGCAGCATGTCGGCCGCCTGGTCCATCTCGGTCTCGTCGAGGCCGCCCAGGCTTTCATCAGCCAGCAGCAGCTTGGGTCCGGTGGCGAGCGCCTTGGCGAGTTCGAGCTTCTTGAGGCCGGCTGCGCCGAGGCCGTCGACGCTGGCTTCGCGGTCGGTCGGCAGGCCGACCATCTCTAGCGCCTTTTCCGCAGCGTCGTTGGCCTTGGCCAAGCTGTGGCTGCCCTGACCGTAGTAGCCCGCCAGCGCCACGTTCTCGAAGATCGTCAACCGGCGGAAAGGTCGCGGAATCTGGAAAGTGCGGCCAATGCCACGGTTGATGATCTTGTGTGGCGGCAGCCCGGATACTTCGCGGCCGGCAAACTTGATCGATCCCGCCGTCGGAGGAAACGTCCCCGACAGCATGTTGAAGATCGTGCTCTTGCCCGAGCCGTTCGGGCCGATCAGGCCGAGAATCTCGCCCTGATCGACCTTGAACGACACGTTGTCGACAGCAGTAAAACCGCCGAACTTCTTTACCAGCCCTTCGACAACAAGCACGGACGCACTCTTCCCCTTGAGCCTTCCGGCTCGTCTACTTGTTGCTATAAGTCGTGCCGGCGGGCAGAGGCAGCACGGCTTCGCGCTGCGCCTGGCTCTTGGGCCACACCACGTAGGACTTGTCGTCGATGTACTGGATGACGACCGGGAACGAACGCTCGTTCTGGCCGGCCATCTGCGAACCCGCGGCCGGGAACTTGACGCCGAAGCCAAGCATCGTGCCGCCTTCCTTGATGTCGACATCCATGGCAGCCTGGCGCAGGGCATCGGGAGTGACGCCGCCATACTTCTTGATGGCGACCGGCAGCACCTCCGTGAAAAATACGTAGGCATTGCTGGCGGCCATGCCAACGTGCGCTGACCGGATGGCAACGCCCGGCTTCACCTTGTCGAACTCTTCACCCACCATCTTGATGATCGGCGGCAGCTTGGCGTCGAGCGTCTTCTGGTTGGCGAGCCAGATCGAGATCGGGTCGGTATTGAAGAAGTAATTGACGTCCTTGCCGAGGCCTTCCTTCAGCTTCTCGTAAACGCCGTAGCCGGCGCCGTGGCCGACCAGGGCGCCAAACTTGAGGCCCTGTTCGCGCGCCTGACGCAGCAGCAAGGTAATGTCCGGATTGTAGCCGGTATGGAAGATGACGTCCGGCCGCGCGCGCTTCAGCTTGGTCACCAACGCCGAAAGATCGGGCGCGGTGGCCGAATAGCCTTCCTTCAGCACGACGTTGAAGCCAGCCTTTTTGGCGCCGGCCTCGTTGCCCTTGGCCACGTCGACGCCGTAAGCGCCATCCTCGTGGATGATGGCGACACGCAGGTCTTTCGCCGGCTTGCCGAACTTGGCGACGTTGTTGCTGATGAAGTCCATCGTCATCATGCCGAACTGATCGCCGCTCGCCTGCGGACGGAAGACGTACTTGTATTTCTTGCCATCCAGCACGGCCGACGAGATGCAGGTCGTGATCCACATGAATTTCTTGAGCTGCTCGACGCGGCCCGCCACCGGCACGCACTGCGCCGAGGAGTAGAAGCCGAGCAGCATGTCGACCTTTTCCTGCTCGATCAGGCGGACGGCTTCGTTGATGGCGACATCGGGCTTGCTTTGGGCGTCGGCATAGACCGCCTCGATCTTGTAGCCCTCGACGCCGCCCGCCTTGATGAAGTAGTCAATCATGATCTTGGCGCCGACATACTGCAATTCGGAACCGCCGCCGGCCAGCGGGCCGGTCAGATCGTATATGACGCCGATCTTGAGCTTCTTTTCCTGAGCCTGCGCCGCGACCGTCAGGCCGAGCACCGCGGTTGCCGCAACCACCGCTCCGAGAATGCGGCGTCGTGTGCCATTCAACATTGCGTTCCTCCCTAGCTACAGAATTGTTTCTTGATCAGTTGTACCGCATCACAGATGTCGAGCCGTCGGATGTCAAGCGTCGCGCAAGGACGTGGGGCGACCCTCGCCCGGGGTGAGGACGTCGAACATGAAGCCGGCGGGCTGTTCAAGCATGCCGAACAACGACGCAAGCCGCGAGGCGTCGCCCTCGACCTTGAGATCGCCAGAACGCAGCGCATCGGCGGCGGCGATCTTGCGCAGCACGACGGCGTCGAGCGTCGAGCGCGTCGTCGTGATCGATGCCGCCGCGGAACCCGACCACGCACCCATACGATGGGTGAGCGTGCAGTGCTTGAGCGTAAGTGTCAGCTTCTCGACACGGTCCGTAAAGTGCCAGTTGATAACGGTCGATTGGCCTGCCGCCTTCGCCGCGTCGAGGCGCACCGCCATCAGGTCGAAGAACACATCCGTGCTGAGACCGGCCAGCGTGTCGGCACCCATCGTCGCGCGTGCCGGCATCTGGAAGACGCCGTGCCGCAGCTCTTGGGCACCGTAGAGGAAGGCGTTGCGCCACGTCGCTGACTCGGCCTGGTAGCCCATCTGCTCCAACGCGTCGGCGCACAACGCGCGAGCCGCCGCATTCGCCGGTTCGGCGTAGACGACCTCCTTCATCACCTGTGCCACCCAGCGGAACTCGCCCCGGGCGAAGTCGGCCCGGGCGCGGGTGATCACTGCCGCCGCCCCGCCCATGTACTCGACGAACTTGGCGGCCGCCGGCGCCGGCGGCAGCGCATGAAGGTTGCATGGATTTCCGTCATACCAGCTTAGATAGCGCTGATAGACCGCCTTCACATTGTGGCTGACGGTGCCGTAGTATCCGCGCGCCGACCAGCGCTCGGCGAGGCCTGACGGCAGATCGATCGCCTCGGCGATCTCCGCCGGCCGCCAGCCTTTGTTCATGTAGCGCAGCGTCTGGTCGTGAATGTGCTTGTAGAGATCGCGCTGGGCTTCGAGATAGTCGATCACCTTCGCTCTTTCCCACACCGGCCAATGATGCTGGCCGATCAGGATCTCCGTATCGGGGCCATAAAGTTCGATGGCATCGGAGATATACTTCGCCCAGATGCGTGGATCGCGCGCCACCGCGCCGCGCAGCGGGATGAAGTTGTGCAGCAGCGGACAGGCGTTCTCCGCCATGTTGAGAACGCCGAGCTGCGGATAGAACATGTGCATCTCGGCCGGCGCCTCGGTCTCCGGTGCCAGCTGAAACACAATTTTCACGCCGTCGATCGTGTGTTCCTCGACCGACTTGGCGATGGTCTGCGTCGGCGCGATCAGGCCCGGCGTGCCGCGCGCCACGCCCTTGCCCAGCCCGGCATCGACCTGGCCACGCGGGCCGCGCGGCAGCAGGGAGCCGAACTGGAACTGGGCGCGGCGGATCATCGGCAATCCAGCCAGCACGTTCTCACCCGATACCGCTTCCATGAAACCGTTCGGAGCGATCACCGCGACCTTGCCTGCCTTCACGTCGGCCTCGTTGACGACGCCACGCGCGCCGCCATAGTGATCGACGTGGCTGTGGGTGTAGATAACCGCCATCACGGGTTTCTTCGGGCGATGAGCGAAGTAAAGCTCGAGCGCCGCCCGCGCGACTTCCGCAGTGGTGAGCGGATCGATCAGGATCAAGCCGCTGTCGCCCTCGATCACCGTCATGTTGGCAATGTCGAAGCCGCGGAGCTGGTAGAGGCGGTCGGTGACCTTGAACAGCCCATTGGCGAGATTGAGCCGCGCGATGCGCCACAGGCTGGGGTTCACCGTCGCCGGCGCGAGTTCACCTTCAACGAAGGCATATTCGCCGAGGTTCCACAGCACCGTGCCGTTTGCCGCACACACCACGCCGTCGGGAACCGGCGCGATCAGCCCTTGTTGGGCGGCTTCGAAGTCGGCCACGTCGGTGAAGGGCAGGCGTGCGGTCATGGCAGCATTGGCGGCTATCGTCGCAGGCTCTGCGTCGCGTGCGATGTCGAGATGTGATGCCGGTACCGGCACGGCCGAACGCACTATCATTTCCAATCCCCTCGACACCCATTTCATTGTCGGGAGAAGGATCGCAAACCACCGACCGCCCCGCAATGCGCGCCGATCGGCGCGCTTCTACTCTGCGGGCTTGAGCGGGGCCTTGCCGACCTCGTGCTCATTGGGGAGCAGCGACAGGGCGAGGAACGAGCAGAGGGCGACGCCGGCCAGAACCATCAGCAGAACGGGGAAACCCGCCGCCTTGACCGTCGGGCCGAGCAGGGCAACCACGAACGAGCTGACGCCGAAGCCGATCGCAAGCCGGGCGCCTGTCACCCGGCTGCGCATGCGGTCGTCGATGTAGCGCACGACCATGGCGTCGGTGAAGGGAATGGCGCCGAATACCAGCAGCATGAAGGCGATCGCCGTCAGGAACAGCGCCCAGTTCTCGACCTGGGAGGCAATCAGAAACAGCGGCACCTGCAGCAGCACGATCGGCAGGTAGATGTTCTTCAGTGGAAAACGGTCGATCAGCTTGCCGACGACGAGCTGGGCGAGCGATGCCAGCGCGAAGATGACGAAGAGCATGGTCGCCAGCATCGCTGGGTCCTCGGCAATGCTCTTGGCGCGGATAGTCAGCAGTTCGCCGTTCCCATTGGTAGTGAAGTTGAAGATGATGCTGCCCGTCACGGCGGTGAAGGTCATGATCGTGAACACCCTCGCCATCACCGATGGCGGCAGGTCGAGCATCTTGGGCTTGCGCTTGGCCGGCGCCTCCTCCTCACGCGGAACCAGCACGACGAAGGCCACGGCACAGATCAGACAGATCACAGCCGGCAGGATGAAAGCCATCTGCCAGCCGAAGCGCTGGGCGATATAGACCGATGCGCCAGCGGCAATGGCGATGCCCATGTTACCCGCCAATCCGTTCACGCCGATCGTGAAGCCGGGATTCTTCGCCTTCTGCACCAGCATCGGAATGCCGACCGGATGGTAGATCGAGGCGAAAGCGCCCATCAGCGTCAGCGCCGCGCCGATCTGCCATTTGTTGCTGCACAGTGCGATCACCAATGCCGACACGCCCATGCCGACGAAAAAGATGACCATCATTATCCAGCGGCCCCAGTGGTCACCCAGCCGGCCGCTGACGATCGAGCCGGCGCCGAACATGAACAACGCGCCGTAATTGAAAGGCGTGAGTTCAGTCCACTCCACGCCCCACACGCCGGCGATCACGCCCCAGCTATAGGCAAAGACCACGAGAATCCAATGGTCCATGGCGTGGCCGATGTTGAGCAGGATGGCGCTGGGGCTGCTGTGGTTCATCTTCTCATTGTCCTCCAGATATCAAGAGTAGGTGTGGCCGCGATGGCTGTCTTGCGCTAGAATGCCAACTTATGTCTAAGTTGAGCCAACGGGCTGCCGTGAGCACGGAACGATCCACTGATCCGGCCGACTACCAGAACGTGCCGCGCGCCGTGGCGGCAATGCCCAAGGATTTTCCCGACAGTTTCGAGATCGCACCGCACAGCCACGAGCGGGCGCAGCTCATCTACGCGACGGTCGGTACGATGCGCGTATCGACCGGTGACGGCATGTGGATGGTCCCGCCGCAACGCGCGGTGTGGATGCCGGCCGGCGTGCGGCACGGTATTGTGATGTCGAGCGACGTCACGATGCGCACGCTCTATTTGCGCGAGGACGCCGCGGCATTCATGCCCGGCGCCTGCCGGGTACTGCCGGTGTCGCCACTGCTGCGCGAACTCATCGTGCGCGCAACCGAACTGCCCGTGCGCTACGACGAAAGCGGTCCGGCCGGTCATGTCGTGGCGCTGATCCTGGCCGAACTGCGCGGGCTGCAATCGTTGCCACTGCAACTGCCGATGCCGCGCGATCCCAAGCTGCGTGGGCTTTGCCAGCGGATTCTGATGGTGCCCGGCGACCAGCGTACCCTCGCCGCCTGGGCACGCACCATCAACACCAGCTCCCGTACGCTTGCCCGCCACTTTCAGAGCGAGACCGGCCTCAGCTTCGGCGCGTGGCGCCAGCAGGCACGCGTACTCGAGGCTATGGGCCGTCTCGGCGGCGGCGCACCGGTCACACAGGTAGCACTCGATCTTGGCTACGACAGTGTCAGCGCCTTCAGCGCCATGTTTCGCCGTGCCGCTGGCACGCCACCCAGCGCCTATCGCCGACCACGGTCCGCAGATTGATAAGACCCTCGCAGAAGTGGGGATTTGTGTTGATCTGCAGTCGCTTAGACCACAGAAGCCTTGACGCCGCCGGTGCATTTCCCCCCAATGCGCGTCCAATTTGCGATACTCTAAACCGTCATTTACCTCAGATCGGCAGCTCCGCCGCCGCTTGGAGTCTCAGTTGAAGCCGACCGATATCGCGAACCCGGACTATTTCCACAAAGTCGTCGACTGCCAATGGGCCTGTCCGGCCCATACGCCCGTCCCGGAATACATCCGGCTGATCGCGCATGGCCGCTATTCCGATGCCTACATGATCAACTGGAAATCCAACGTATTTCCGGGAATTCTCGGGCGGACCTGCGATCGGCCGTGCGAGCCGGCTTGCCGGCGCAGCCGCGTCGAGGACGAACACCTCGTCAAGGGCAAGAAGGAGCCGGTGGCGATCTGCCGACTGAAGCGCGTCGCGGCGGATTACAAGGACGACGATGGTATCAAGGCCGGCATGCCCAAGGCGCCGGCGAAGAACGGCAAGCGCATCGCCTGCATCGGCGGCGGCCCCTCTTCGCTCACGGTAGCGCGCGATCTCGCCGTGCTGGGCTATGAGATCGTGATCTACGATCAGGACCCCAAGCTCGGCGGCTTTATTCGCACCCAGATCCCGCACTTCCGCCTGCCTGAATCGGTGATCGACGAGGAGGTCGGCTACATCGTCGACATCGGCAACATCGAATTCCGCCATAAGAAGGTAGATTCGCTGAAGGCTGTCCTGGCCGAAGACTACGATGCGGTGTTCGTTGGTTCCGGTGCTCCGCGCGGCCGTGACCTCGACGTGCCGGGCCGCAAGGAAGCCGCCACCAACATCCACATCGGACTGGACTGGCTGTCGTCGGTCTCGTTCGGCCACATCAGCAAGGTGGGCAAGCGGGTGATCGTGCTGGGCGGCGGCAACACCGCGATGGACTGCTGCCGAACCGCGCGCCGCCTCGGCGGCAGCGACGTCAAGGTCATCGTGCGCTCCGGCTTCGAGGAAATGAAAGCGTCTCCGTGGGAAAAGGAAGACGCGATGGGCGAGGACATCCCCATCCTGAACATGCTGGTGCCGAAGGAAGTCACCCACAAGAACGGCAAGATCACCGGCGTCCTGTTCGAGAAGGTCAAGGCCGAGTACGACGCCAAGGGCCGTCGCAGTCTGGTGCCGTCCGGCGAACCCGACGAGCACCACGAATGCGACGATGTGCTGGTGGCGATCGGCCAGGAGAATGCCTTCCCGTGGATCGAAAGCGATGCCGGCATCGAATTCGACAAGTGGGGCCTGCCCAAGCTTAACGAAACGACCTTCGGCAGCAGCCACCCCAAGGTCTTCTTCGGCGGCGATGCGGCGTTCGGCCCCAAGAACATCATCTGGGCGGCGGCACACGGCCACGATGCCGCAATCTCGATCCACAAGATGCTGATCGGCGAGAACCCCGAGGAGCGCCCCGCCCCCGGCGTCAACATCGCCAGCCAGAAGATGGGCATCCACGAATGGAGCTACGATAACGCGCCGACCATCGACCATCGCCTGAAAGTCCCGCACCGCCCGAAGAAGGAGGCGCTGAAGGACATCATGGCCGAGGTCGAGCTTGGCTTCGATCCGCAACTCGCCTTCAAGGAAGCGCAGCGCTGCCTGAACTGCGATGTCCAAACCGTCTTCACCGGCACGCTCTGCATCGAATGCGACGCCTGCGTCGACATCTGTCCGATGGATTGCATCACCTTCGCCCAAAATGGCGAGGAAAAGGACCTGCGCACCCGCCTGCTCGCGCCGGCGATGAACCCGACGCAGGACCTCTACATCGGCGGCGATCTCAAGACCCAGCGCGTTATGGTCAAGGACGAGGACGTCTGCCTGCACTGCGGCCTGTGCGCCGAGCGCTGCCCGACCGGTGCGTGGGACATGCGCAAGTACTACATGGAAATGACCCAAGCGGAGCATGCATGCCGCAAGCAATAGCCGCCGTAAACGACTTCGTCGTCAAGTTCGCGAACGTCAACGGCTCCGGATCCGCCTCCGCCAACGAGCTGTTCGCGCGCTCGATCTTACGCATGGGTGTGCCGGTCAGCCCGCGCAACATCTTCCCCTCGAACATCCAGGGCCTGCCGACCTGGTACGAGGTCAGAGTCACCGAGAAGGGCTACCTCGGCCGGCGCGGCGGCGTCGACATGATGGTCGCCATGAACCCGCAAACCTGGGCGGAAGACGTCAAGGAGATCTCGCCGGGCGGCTACATCTTCTACGACAGCACCAAGCCCATGCCGTCCTCGATGTTCCGCGACGACATCAACATTATCGGCGTGCCGCTCACCGCCATTGCCAACGCCACCTACACCGACGCCCGCCAGCGCCAACTTTTCAAGAACATCATCTATGTCGGCGCACTCTCAGTGCTGCTCGGGATTGACGAGAAGGAAATCCAGCGGCTGTTCGGCGAGCAGTTCAAGGGCAAGGAGAAGCTGCTCGATTCCAACGCCAAGGCGCTCAACCTGGGTCGCGACTGGGTCAGCCAGCACGTCGACCCTGGTTCGGTGAAGCTGAAGATCCGCCGCGCGGACAATGTCGGCGATCGCATCTTCGTCGAGGGCAACAATGCTGCCGCACTCGGCGCCGTCTATGGCGGCGCCACGGTGTGCGCCTGGTATCCGATCACGCCGTCGTCGTCGCTCGCCGAGGCCTTCCAGGCCCACTGCAAGCGGCTCAGGCACGACAAGGAGACCGGCAAGGCCAAGTACGCCATCGTCCAGGCCGAGGACGAGCTCGCCTCCATCGGCATCGTGATTGGCGCCGGCTGGAACGGCTCGCGCGCCTTCACCTCGACGTCGGGACCAGGAATCTCGCTGATGACCGAATTCATCGGCCTTGCGTCCTTCGCCGAAGTGCCAGCGGTGATCGTGAACGTGCAACGCGGCGGGCCGTCGACCGGCATGCCGACGCGCACCCAGCAGTCTGACCTGCTGAGCTGCGCCTATGCCTCCAACGGCGACACCAAGCATGTCCTGCTGTTCCCCGAGGACCCCAAGGAGTGTTTCGACTTCACCGCCGACGCGCTCGATCTCGCCGACCGGCTGCAGACCCCGGTCTTCGTCATGACCGATCTCGACATCGGCATGAATCACCGGCTTTGCCATCCGTTCCAGTGGGATGAAAAGCGCGTCATCGACCGCGGCAAGGTGATGACAGCCGATGAACTTGAGGCCGGCAAGAATTTCGGGCGTTACCTCGATGTCGACGGCGACGGCATCCCGTTCCGTACATATCCCGGCACGCACCCGACCAAGGGCGCCTATTTTACCCGCGGCACCACCAAGGACGAGTATGCCCGCTATAGCGAGGAGGGCGCGGTCTATGTCCGCAACATGGAGCGGCTGCAGAAGAAGTTCGACACCGCGCGCCGCATCGCCCCGCAGCCGATCCGCCACTCCTCAGCCCATCCGACAAGCTACGGCGTGATCTATTTCGGCTCGACGAGCCCGGCAATGGACGAGGCTCTGGACCAACTCAAAGCCGCCGGCCACCACGTCAACGCACTCAGGGTCCGCGCCTTTCCGTTCGCGCAGGGCGTCGAGGATTTCATCCACGAGCACGAGCGCGTGTTCATCGTCGAACAGAACCGCGACGGCCAGCTCCGCACCATGCTGATGAGCGAATTCGTGCTCGATGGCCGCAAGCTCGTGCCGATCCTGCACTACGACGGCACGCCGATTACGGCGCGCTTCATTGCGGCCGGCGTTGCCGAGAAACTCGGCCAGTTCAAAGTGATTCCTTTCGAAAAGGCGGCGTCATGACCTACATCGCCAAGCCCCGGCTGCATCATCCCTCGCTGGTCAAGAACAAGGCCGGCTACACGCGGCGCGACTACGAAGGCGCGGTCTCGACACTGTGCGCCGGCTGCGGCCACGATTCGATCAGCGCCGCCATTATCCAGGCGAGCTACGAACTCGACGTCCTGCCGCACCAGATCGCCAAGCTCTCCGGCATCGGCTGCTCGTCGAAGTCGCCGACCTACTTCCTGGGCGCCAGCCACGGCTTCAACACCGTGCATGGCCGCATGCCGTCGGTGATGACCGGCGCCAATCTCGCCAACCGCAACCTGGTCTACATGGGCGTGTCGGGCGACGGCGATTCAGCCTCGATCGGCCTCGGCCAATTCGCGCATATCATGCGCCGTGGCGTCAACATGACCTACATCGTCATGAACAACGGCGTGTACGGCCTCACCAAGGGTCAGTTCTCGGCCACCGCCGACAAGGGCTCGATCAGCAAGAAGGGCGTGGCCAACAGCGAGGAGCCGATCGACCTCGTCTCGCTCGCCATCCTGATGGGCGCCACCTTCGTCGGCCGCTCCTTCTCCGGCGACAAGCACCAGCTGGTACCGCTGATCAAGGCGGCGATGGCCCACAAGGGTGCAGCCTTCCTCGACGTCATCAGCCCCTGCGTGGCGTTCAACAACCACCCCGGCTCGACCAAGAGCTACGACTACGTGCGCGAGCACAACGAAGCGCTGAACCGGATCGATTTCATCGAGGGCCGCGAGGCAATCACGGCGTCCTACGATCCCGGCACGCTCACCACCGTGCGGCAGCACGATGGCTCGATCCTCCGCCTGCGCAAGCTCGGTGAGGACTACGATCCCTCCGACAAGGTGGCCGCCATGAAGCGCGTCCAGGAGGGTGAGGCCGATGGCGAGGTCGTCACAGGCCTGCTCTACGTCGATCCGGCGCCGAGAGACCTGCACCACCATCTGAACACCATCGATGTCGCCCTCAACACGCTGGGCGATGCCGAACTCTGCCCCGGCCCTGCGGCGCTCGACCGTATCAACGCGAGCCTGCGCTGAGCTTCGCCGGATACGCCGCCCCTTCTCAGAGGTCCACGCGCTCCTCGGCCACCGTCCTGCGTTCCGCCATGTCGAAACGGCCCGAATAGATCGGCCGTTCGCCGGTCGTCGGCCCGGGATACTGTACGATCAGGATTTCGCCACCAGTTTCGGTGCGGAACACACCCTCAAAATGGGGGTCGGGATGGAACAGCATCGAGCCTGGCGTGCACAGTTTACCGTCGATGGTGAATTCGCCTTTCAGGACGTACCAGACCTGGGCGAAGCCGTGATAGTGCTCAGGGTGATGGGCGCCCGGTTCCAACCGCAGGATGCCGGCGTTGGGCTCGGTCGGCCGCTCGGGTCGCGGATGAAACAGCATCTTGCCTGTTTCGCCTGGCCAACGGATGGTCTCCCACTCGACCTCATCGATGTGCCGGATGTCGTAGGGCAGATGATCCCTGCGCGAGGCCTCGCGCGCCGTGACGAGCGCGGCATTCGCTTGGACGGTATCGGGAACATGCTTGCTCATCATGCGGTCTCCGTTGTCGGGGTCTTCAGGGAAAGATGCCACCAATCACGAGCGTCGGGCGCCTCAGCGGGCTTGGCCACCGTCATCAGCACATGCGCCTTGCCGCGGCCGGCGTTCTCGGCACGGTGCGGCTGCTGCGAGTCGATGAATATCCCGTCGCCGGCCTTGAGCCGGACCTGTTCGTCGCCGACGAAGAACAGCACTTCGCCGGAGAGCACGTAACAATGTTCCTGGCCTGGATGCGAGACCATGGCCTCCATCCCCTTTTCGCGCGGGAAGACGAGATGGAAGACTTCCATGCGGTCGAGCGGCGCACCGCCGCCCAGCGGGCGCCAGCGATAGCCAGTTGCCTCGATCTCTTCGAGCTCGTCATGTTCGGCGCGGTGGACGGCGACCCTAGTCTTGGCCGGTGTGTTGGGATCGGCGAACAGTTCATGCAGGCCTAGGCCCAGCGCGTCGGCGAGCTGAATCAGATTGGCGATCGAGGCGGCAACCTGGCCGCGCTCCAGCTTCGACAGAAATCCCTCGGACACGCCCGACTTGGCTGCAACGTCAGCCAGCGTCCGCCCGCTGCCGTTACGCGCATTGCGCAGGCGGCGGCCGATCTCTTCGGTCGCTCGGGCAATCCTGTCCATTGCCCGAATTTGCCCTCAGATTTCCTGTAAAGCAATAAATATTGCTATACAGGAACTATCACGCCGCCACCTCCACGAGCTGACCGACCTGGCCGGGCGTGCGCTGCAGCTCGAGGCGATGGTCGTGCCATTTCCGCAGCGACGGCCGATGGCCGATCGATACCAGGGTGGTGGCCGGCAAGCGTTCCTTCAGTGCACCATAGACCGCCGCCTCGGCCGCGTCGTCGAGCGACGCCGTGGCCTCATCGAGGAACAGCCAGTCGGGCTTGAACACGAGTGCCCGGGCGATCGCCAGGCGCTGCTGCTCGCCGCCCGACAGTATGTTGGTCCAGTGCGTCTCCTCGTGGAGGCGGCCGGCGAGATGGCCGAGTTGCGCCGCAGTGAGTGCCTCGACGATCTGGTCGTCGCTCGCAGTCGAGTGCTCGTCGGGATACTTCACCGCGTCACGCAACGAGCCGATCGGGATGTAGGGCTTCTGCGGCAGGAAAAGCACGCGCGCGCCGGCCGGCACATGAACGTGGCCGCTGCCGAACGGCCAGATGCCGGCCACGGCACGGAACAGCGTGCTCTTGCCCGAGCCGCTGGCGCCGGAGATCAACGTCGACCGGCCGCGCGGAAATGCCAGCGTGGTGTCGGCCAGCAGCGTCTGGCCGTTGGGCAGAGCGAGCGTAAGGCCCTCGACGCCGACGTCGGAGCGGCCGGCCTGCGGTGCGACCTCGATGGCGCTCTCCGGCTTGTGGTCAGTCGCCGCCTGCAGGCCGATCAGACGATCCATGACGGCACGCAACTCGGCCAGCACCGTGTAGTTGTCGATGAAGAACGACAGCGCATTCTGGACCTGACCGAAAGCCGAGGCCGTCTGGGTCATCACGCCCAGCGTGATGGCACCGGCGAAGAACCGTGGCGCCGTCACGAGGTAGGGAAAGATGATCGCAAGCTGGGCATAGCCTGACTGATAGAAGGCGAGCTGCACCTGGGTGAAGAGCACACGCCAGCCGTTGGCGAAGACATCGGCGAAGCGCGCATTCAACGCCTCGGCTTCGTCCTCCTCGCCGCGATAGAGGGCGATGCCCTCGGCATTTTCGCGCACGCGCACCAGCGAGAAGCGGAAATTTGCCTCGAAGCGCTGCTTCTGGAAGTTGAGAGGGATCAGCCGCCGGCCGACCAGGTTGGCGAGATAGGTGCCACCGAGCGCGTAGATCAGGCAGGCCCACGCCATGTACCCCGGCACATTGACGTCGAGACCGATGACGGCCAGCGACAGCGGTCCCGACAGCGTCCACAAGATGAACAGGAACGACACCAACGTCGCCACCGCCCCGAGGAAACCGAGGAAGAGCTGCATGGTGTATTCGCCGAGAAACCGCAGATCCTCGGCGATACGCTGGTCGGCGTTGTCGACCGTGCGTTGCAGCTCGATCCGGTAGTAGCCGCGTCCATCGAGCCAGTGGGCAAGGAACCGCCGTGTCAGCCAACGCCGCCAGCGCAGGCGAAGGTAGGGACTGACGATGGCACGCGCGACAAAGGCCGCGATCATCAGAGCCGCGATCCAGGCGAAGGTCAGCATTTCCGTCCAGAACGCCGCCTCGTCCTTGTTCTGCAGGCTGTCGTAGAAGCGCCGGCTCCAGGCGTTGAACAGCACCTCGAGGAAGACCGCCCCCAGCGTCAGCGCGACCGCGCCGGCCAGCAGGGCAAGGGCAATCGCCCGCTCCTCCGACTTGAAGTACGGCACGACGAGGCGCCACCAGTCGCCGAGGAACGAACCCACTCTCTTCATGCGAAATTCCCTTCGGGCGGCACACTAGCCACCGAACAAGCGATGACAAGGCCATCGCCGGGGTCTATAGCGCCGCGCGATGGATGTTTCCCCACTGGCCTCCCGGCAAGCCGCGCTCGAAATCCTGGTGTCCTGCCTCGACAAGGGCCAGCCGCTCGACGAGGCCCTGGCCCGCCACGCAGGCTTCGCCAGCCTCGATCCGCGCGACCGCGCCTTCGTCCGCCTGCTGCTGGCAACGACGCTGCGGCGGCTGGGCGAGATCGACGTCGTGCTGGCGACCCTGGTCGAGCGGCCGCTGGAGGGCCCCAATACCGCCGGCCGCCAGGTGCTGCGGCTGGGGGCAGCCCAACTTCTGTTCCTCGGCACCGCTCCGCACGCCGCCGTCGACACCTCGGTGCGCCTGATCGAGGATGCCCACCTGCCCCATCTCAAAGGTCTCGCCAACGCCGTGCTGCGTCGCATCAGCCGCGACGGCGTGGCGATCCTCGGCGACCGCGATCCCGCCCGCCTCAATACGCCGCAATGGCTGTGGCAAAGTTGGGCCGAGGCCTATGGCGAGGACACGACGCGTGCCATTGCTGCGGCCCACCTGATCGAGGCGCCCCTCGATCTGACACCGCGCTCGAACACCGACTTCTGGGCGGGCCAGCTCGAGGCCGAGGTGCTGCCGACCGGCACGCTGCGCCGGACCGGCGGAGGCCACATCGCCGAGTTACCGGGCTTCGCCGAGGGCACCTGGTGGGTCCAGGACGCCGCCGCTATGCTGCCCGTACGCCTGCTGGGCGACATCACGGGCAAGCGCGTGGCCGATCTCTGTGCCGCCCCTGGCGGCAAGACACTACAGCTCTGTGCCGCCGGCGCCGCCGTCACCGCCGTCGACATCTCGGCCCGCCGCATGATCCGGGTCGGCGAGAACCTGGCCCGCGCCGGGCTTGCCGCCGAACTCGTCACCGCCGATGCCAGCAAGTGGACACCTGAAGCGAAGTTCGACGCCGTACTGCTCGACGCGCCCTGCTCCGGCACCGGCACACTCCGGCGCCATCCCGATATCGCCTGGCTGAAGGACGAGGAGGACGTCGGCCGCCTCACGCTTACCCAGGACCGCCTGCTGCTCCACGCCGTCGACCTGCTCAAGCCCGGCGGCATGCTGGTCTACGCAGTCTGCTCGTTGCAGGAGGATGAAGGTCTGGCGCGGATCGAAGCCCTGTTGGCGCGCGAACCGCGCTTGAAGCGCATGCCGGTCCAGCCGGCCGAGTTGCCGGGGCTGGAAAACGCCGCCACCAAAGACGGCGATGTCCGTACCCTGCCCTCGATGTGGCCCGAGCGCGGCGGCCTCGATGGATTCTATATCGCGCGACTTAGTTTCTAACCGCCCGCGCCCGATAGCGAAGCCGCTCCTGGTGGCCGAGATAGAGGCCCGAGCAGACGATCACCCCGGCGCCGACCCAGGTCCAAAAATCGGGGAAGTCGTTGAAGACGGCATAGCCCAGGATCGCAGCACCGACGAGCTGCATGTAGTTGAACGGCGCCACCACCGCAGCCGGCGCCTGGCTGTAGGCGATAGTAAGGAAATAGTGACCGATCGCCGCCATGGCACCCAGCCCGACGAACAGCACCAGGTCCCAGCCATAGTCCGGCGTCACCCACTCGAAAGGCAGTAAAGGCGCTGCCGCCACGGTGCCGACGATGGTCGCCATGGTCGCGGAAGCATCTGGCCGCTCGGTCTGACCGTAGCGCCGTGAATAAAGTTGGTAAAGCGAACTGCTGATCGTGCTGGCCACGATCAGCAGCACATACCAATTGAAGTTGGCGTCACCCGGCCGTACCACGATCAGGGCACCCACAAAGCCTACGCAGACGGCGATCCAGCGTTTGGTGCCGACCGGCTCGCCGAGAAAGCGTGCCGACAGGGCAGTCACGATCAACGGGCTGGACAGCGAGATCGACGCCGCCGACGCCAGCGGCATGTGCATCAGTCCGTTGAAATACAGAAACGACGAACAGAACAGCAGCAGGCCGCGGATCACCTGACTGCCAACATTGTGCCAGCGAAACAGCTTGAGGCCGCTCCGCGGCATGAAGAGCGCGATCATGAAGGCGAAGGCCACGACGTAGCGCGCCCACACCACCTGCGCGACCGGGTAGTGCTGCGTCAGCGTCTTGGAAATCGCATTGAGGATCGAAAAGCAGGTTACCGAAAACAGGATGGCCAGGATGGCGCGCAGGATACGGTCGCTCGAAGGGGGCGCCTGCAGCGGCGCTTTGACTGTCATGCCGCGGAACCTAACGTCCCGCGACACATGAGCAAGCGCGCTGGCCGGCAACGGCTCCGCGCGATTTGCATAGCCTTACTGTTTGCCTGGCGCCGGCTGGTCGGTTTCGCTCGGCCACAGCATCAGCGACACAACGAGCAGGATTGCCAGGCCGCCGGCGATGCCCACGAAGCGATCGATACCCGGCAGGATGCTGGTGGGCGGTGCAGGGCCTTGGATCATCGTGACGATGAAGACAAATGCCGACTGGGTCCCGAGATAGCCGACACCATGCTTGCCCATCTGGACATGCATGCCGATCCACACGGCACCCGCGATCATGGCCAGCCACCACGGAAACGACGTCACCGACAGCGAGAGGCAGAAGAGCGCCGCGATGCCGCCCAGCAGACAGCCGAGAAACCGATGCAACGACCGTTCGGCGACGGCATGGCGCGTTCCCAGGCTGCCGTCGCCGATCACCGGCGCCGACATCACGACAGCAATCGTGATCGCCATCTCGGTGACCTGCGGCAGATCCATCCAGATCCAGACTTCCAGCACGACGATGACGGCAATCGCCGCGCGCATGCCGTGCAGAACGGCCGGCCATTGAGGTCCGAGCAGGTGGCGCCATCCCGGTGCGATAGGCGGCGGATCGGCATGCCAATGCATGAGGAGATTGGCCACGATGGCGGACGCCGCCACGCCAATCGCGACCTCGAAGACCCGATAGAAGGCGATGTAGGGCACCTGCAGCGGATTGTTCAGACCTTCAAGCAACACGAGGATCGCGGTGATCGCGCCAAACAGCCAGGCGAGGCCGTGCGGACTGACCTGCATGGCAATCACCCCCAGCATCGTCACCCCTGCGAGGAACAGGCAGAGCGCAAAATGATCGTACGGCAGCCATCGTGCCATGACGAACCCAAGGGCCGCGCCACCGATCGTTCCGGTGAGGCGCAGCAGGCCTTTGCGGACCGAGGCCGCCCCCGTCGCCATGATCGTCATGTAGCCGCTGATTGCCGCCCACCACACCGACTCGGCCCGCAGCAGCAGCGCCATCGTGGTGGCCAGCGGAACCACGATCGCCGCGACCAGGCATTGCCGTGTCCGGGCTGGATCCTGTCCCAGTTCACCGAGTTCGCGCGTCCAGCCGTCCAGCGCACGGCCAACCATGCGTCCACCCTCGGCAAAGTCGTCGATCACCGCCTGAAGGATCGGCTCCTTCATGGAAAGATCACGGTGCGTGCGTCGGCGCCCATGTACAGGTTGAGGCCGGGCGGCGGGTCGACCAGCGTGATGGTCACGGGGATGCGGCGCTGCAGGCGGATCCAATCGGTGGTCGGCGCCACGTAGGGCAGCAACTTCGTCTCCCCCACTTCGCGGCTGAAGCCACGGGCGATGCCCTGGATGCGCGCACGGTGGAATTGGAACGGCTGGCTGTCCAGCCATACCCAGACCGTATCGCCCACCTTGAAGGAGCGGATGTAGTCCTGCTTGTAGTTGGCCATGATGCGCCAGGCGTGGGCATCGACGATGCCGATGATCGGCACGTTGGCGTTGGCCGTATCGCCGGGACGCACCGTCAGATTGGTGATTGCGCCGTCGATCGGCGCCACCACCTCGGTCTTGCCGAGCCGCCATTGCGCCGTCGCCATCTCCGCCGTCGCCAGGTTGAGCGCGGCCTGGTGCGCCACGATACCGTTCTGCGCCTTCTCGATGGCGAATTCGGAGATCCTCATCTCCGCCGCCGTGCGGCGCAGATCGTCATTGGCCTTGTCGAGTTCAGCACGCGGCGCGTACTCGCTCTTGGCCAGATCGGCGTAGCGAGCCTGCTGCTCCTGCGCATAGGTGTGGGCCGACGTCGATGCAGACAGCGAGGCCCGGGCGGAGGACAGTTCCTCGCGGGACACCTTCAGGAGCGCCTTCTGCTCGTCGATCTCGGCCTGGCGCTGGTTGACGATGAGGTGGAAGGGCTCGGGATCTATGGTGAAGAGCTTGTCGCCCTTCTTGACGCCCTGATTGTCGACGACGTGCACCTTCAGGATCGGCCCCGTCACTTCCGAAGCGACGGCCACGAGGTCCGAGCGCACGTAGGCGTCGTCGGTGTAGGCCACGAAATAGACGAAGACCTGATAGAGGATGAACAAGCCTAGGATCGTGCCGCCAACGATGAGTAGGCGCCGCAACCGGCTAGCCTCCCGTGGCGGTCTGGGCGTTTTCAGGGCTGCGGCGGGCAGTGGCGGCGATGTCGCCTCAGGCGCAGTCGAGGGCTCCGACGCCGCGACGGGTTCTGTCGACGCCGCTTCGGCGACGCGTCCGGCCGGCGGCTCGGGCGTACCGTCCGGTGGCGGCGGCGGCTCAGCTGAGGGCGAAGTGACGCTCATATGGCGAAACTAGCGCCTCCGGCAAAGGGGGCAAGCGGCGGCGCCACCCTCCCAAACGCCGCACCTGGCCGGTCGGAGCCAGACGGGGGGCGATCTCATCGCGCCCGATCCTAATCCGCGGCCTTGGCCATCGCGTTTTGTGGCTTGAACGCCAGAATCGAGCTGCCGCGGTCGGCCGGTAACGGTAGCGGTGGCGCCTTGACGCCAAGCGCGCGGGCGGCGTTCCAGCCCCAGCGCGGATCGACCAGGAAGGAGCGTGCATGCGCCGTACAGTCGGCCTCACCCGACGCGATGATCCGCTCGGCTTGTTGCGGTTCGGTGATGATGCCGACCGCCCAGGTCTTGATGCCGGCCTCGCGGCGGATACGGGCGGCGAACGGTACGTGATAGCCGGGGCCGACCGGGATCTTCTGGGCCGGCGAGTTGCCGCCCGAGGTCGCGTCGACGAAGTCGCAACCCAGCGCCTTGAGCTGCCGGGACGTCTCGATTGTATCCTCGATCGTCAGCCCGCCCTCTACCCAGTCGGTGGCCGAGAGACGGATGCCGATCGCCTTTTCCTTCGGCCACACCTTGCGGCAGGCCTCGAAAACTTCGAGCGGAAAGCGCCGGCGCTTTTCCATCGTGCCGCCGTACTCGTCGGTGCGGGTGTTGCTGAGCGGCGAGAGGAACTGGTGCAGGCAATAGCCATGCGCGCCATGAACCTCGACCAGGTCGAAGCCGAGCCGCGCGCTGCGCTCGGTCGCTGCGACGAAAGCGGCTTTCACCCGCTTCAGGCCGACGCCATCGAGTGCCACCGGCGTGTGCCACTGGGCGGCCGCATCATAGGGGATGGCCGAGGCCGAAAAGGTCGTCCACGGCAGGTCAGGCGCATCGGCCAGGGTGAGCGGGCCGCCGCCCTTCCACGGGCGCTGCGCCGAGGCCTTGCGGCCGGCATGGGCGAGCTGGATGCCAAGCTTCACGTGGGGCATCCAGGCGCGCACCCACTCGACGACCGGCTTCAGTGCCGCCTCGTTCTCGTCGCTGTAGAGGCCGAGGCAGCCCTGGCTGATGCGGCCCTCGCGCTCGACATGCGTCGCCTCGAGACAGAGCAGACCGGCACCCGACATCGCGAGCATGCCATAGTGCACTTGGTGCCAGGGCTGGGCGCTGCCATCGACCGCCGCGTATTGGCACATCGGCGACACCACGATGCGGTTGGGAAGCGTGACGCCGCCGAGGTCGACGGGCGTGAAGAGCTGGGCGGTCATGGTGGTCCTTGCTGTGGGCGGTCAGCCGCTGATCGACGGGCCGGCCTCGTGGCCCAGCCATTCCTCGATCAGGCGGCGGGCGATCGAATCGCGGCGCGGCATGAAGAACGAGCCGTCCTTGGGCAGGTTTTCGGTCCTGAGTTCCTCGCGGCTGAGCCAGCGCGCGCTTTCGAGCTCGGATTCGTTGACGCTGAATTCCATCGACTCGGCCTCGGCATGGAAGCCGATCATCACCGAGGCCGGGAATGGCCACGGCTGGGACGACCGATAGATGACGTTGTCGACGCGTACCTTCACTTCCTCGTAGACCTCGCGCGCCACGGCATCCTCGAAGCTCTCGCCCGGTTCGACGAACCCGGCGAGCGTGGAATGCATGCCGCGCGGAAAATGCTTGCCGCGGCCCAACAGGCACTTGTCGCCATGGTGGACCAGCATGATCACTGCCGGGTCGGTCCGGGGGAACGTCTCCGTCTTGCAGTTGTCGTTCGTGCACATGCGGACGTGACCGCCACGCGTGACTTTATTGGTGGCACCGCAGACACCGCAGTAGCGGTGGCGGCGGTGCCAGTAGGTCATTCCGCGCGCATAGGCGAGGATCGATCCCTCGCGTGCGAACAGCAGCGGCCCGACCTGGCGCAGGTCGACGAACTCGCCCAGCTCGCCCAGCGGCGTGTCCTTGCCGGTGACATCGACGGCGAAATAGGGCGTGCCCTCGACATAGCCCAGGAAGATCTGGGTGTCGGCAGAACTCGCCACGGCGCGGGCCATCATGCCCTGCAGGAACACCGCCTCGGGATTGCCGCCGGTCTTCACCAGGTTCTTTTCGGAGTCGATAGGAACGAACCGCGCCGCGCCGGACGAGGCCAGTTCAATCATCCGCTCATCGTCCTCGCGCTCGTGGCTGGCGCGGTCAATGTCGGCGCTGGAGTAGGGATTTCTGGGTCTTTGCATGAGGCGCGGACGGTGCCACAGCGGACGGGTGGCTGCAAATTGACCCTCTTCCTCCTCCCCCACTTCGCAGGGGAGGAAAGAGTGGCTAGTCCAAGGCGCGGGCCAGGGCTTCAGCGACGTGTATCGCCTGTCGATTGGTGCCGTCGGCGATCTGGTGACGGCACGACGTGCCGTCGGCCACGACCAGCGCGCCCGGGTCGGCCTTGCGGATAGCCGGCAGCAGCGAAAGCTCGGCCATTGCGATCGAGGTCTCGTAGTGTTCGGCCTCGTAGCCGAAGCTGCCGGCCATGCCGCAGCAACTCGACTCGATCGGAGTCACGGCGAGGTCGGGCACCAGCGTCAACGCCTCCTGGACGGCGCTCATTGTGCCGAACGCCTTCTGGTGGCAATGGCCATGCAGCAAGGCGCTCTTCTCGGGCAGCGGCTTCAATTCCAGTTCGAGGCGCCCGGCCCGCTTCTCGCGCACCAGGAACTCCTCGAACAGAAAGGCGTTCTTCGCGACCGCTTCGGCTTCCTCGCCCAGTCCCAGGGCAAGGAACTCGTCGCGCAGCGTGAACAGGCACGAGGGTTCGAGGCCGACGACCGGCACACCCTTGGCCACGAACGGCATGAGTGCCGCGATCACCCGCATCGCCTCGCCCTTCGCGCGCTCGACCTGGCCGGTCGCGAGATAGGTCCGGCCGCAGCACAGCGCCGGCGCGCCGAGCGTCGGCCAGGCGACGGCGACACGATGGCCCGCCGCCTCCAGCACGCGCCGCGCGGCATGCAGGATCCCGGGCTCGAAGTTGTTGGAGAAGGTGTCGGCGAAGATCACGACCGTGGCGTCGGCATCGTCGACATCGGTGGTGGTGAGAAAGGTATCGCGCCGCCATTGCGGCAGCCTGCGCTGCTTGGCGAAGCCGAGGTAGGTCTGCACGAACCAGCCGAGGTTGAACAGCCACGGCAGGCGCCGCGCCCACGGCGCGATTTCAGGCAGGCCGCCGATCAACCGATCGCGCAGGCGCAGGCCCTTGGCCATGCGGCGCGCCGACTTCACTTCGATCTTCATGCGCGCCATGTCGACGCCGGTCGGACAGTCGCGCTTGCAGCCCTTGCAGCTGACGCAGAGATCCATCGCGGCCGCCACGGCATCGGACGTGAGCGCTGCCGGACCGAGCTGGCCTGACAGGGCGAGGCGCAATGTATTGGCGCGGCCGCGCGTCAGATGCTTCTCGTCGCGCGTGACACGGAAGGACGGGCACATGGTGCCGGCATCGAACTTCCGGCAGTGGCCGTTGTTGTTGCACATCTCGGCGGCCTTCGCGAAGCCGCCGGTGGGATCACCGCCGCTGCCCGGCGCCGAGGCGACCTCGGTCATCGGATCGAGCTGAACGTCCCACGCCGACCAGTCGAGCGCCGGCTTGTAGTCGATGCCGGCATAGTCGGGCTTGAAGCGGAACAGCGAACGGTCGTCCATGCGCGAGGGCCGCACGATCTTGCCGGGATTGAGCAAGCCGGCCGGATCGAACAGGTCTTTTACGGTCTCGAAGGCCTTGGTAAGGCGCGGCCCAAACTGCCAGCCCACCCACTCCGAGCGCACCAGGCCGTCGCCATGTTCGCCGGAAAAGGCACCTTTGTATTCGCGCACCAGCGCCGAGGCCTCTTCGGCGATCGCCCGCATCTTGGCCGCACCCTCGCGGCGCATGTCGAGGATCGGCCGTACATGCAGCGTGCCGACCGAGGCGTGCGCATACCAGGTGCCGCGGGTGCCGTGCCGGGTGAAGACGTCGGTCAGGCGTTGCGTGTAGTCCGCGAGATGTTCCAGTGGCACGGCGCAATCCTCGATGAAGGACACCGGCTTACCGTCGCCCTTCATCGACATCATGATGTTGAGACCGGCCTTGCGGACTTCCCAAAGGGCCGCCTGCGGTCCGGGCTCGGGCATCTCGACCACGCTGCCGGGCAGGCCGAGATCGGCCATCAGTTCGACCAGCCGCGCAAGGTCGCGGAGTTGCGCCTCGCGCTCCTCGCCAGCGAACTCGACCAGCAGGATCGCCTCGGGTGCGCCGATCCCCCCACTATTGATGAGGGCCCGTTCGATCACCGGCCGAAACGCCGGATTGGCCCGCGCCAGCTCGATCATGGTGCGGTCGACCAGTTCGACGGCGGTGGGCTTCAGCTTCACGATGTGCTGGGCGCTGTCCATCGCCTTGTGGAAGCTCGCGAAGTTCACCACGCCCAGAGTCTTATGCTTGGGCAGCGGCGCCAGCTTCAGCGTCAGGCGCTGCGTCACCGCCAAAGTGCCTTCGCTGCCGACCAGCAGATGGGCCAGGTTCACCGAATTGTCGGTGGTGTAGGGCCGTTCCGACTGCGGAAAGAAGATGTCGAGATTGTAGCCGCCGACCCGGCGCAGCACTTTGGGGTATTTCGCCTCGATCTCGGCCTTCTCGGCAAAGGCCAGTGCCGCCACCTTGTCGGCGATGGCGCGCACCGCCGCCGGCATGTCCTCGGGCCGCGCCGAGCCGAAGCGCGCGCGCTGGCCATTCGCCAGAATGGCGTCGATCGAGGCCACGTTGTGGACCATGTTGCCGTAGCGGATGGAGCGGCTGCCGCAGGAGTTGTTGCCGGCCATGCCACCAAGCGTGCATTGCGCCGAGGTCGAAACGTCGACCGGATACCAGAGGCCGTGCGGCTTCAGCCAGGCATTGAGCTGGTCGAGAACGACGCCGGGCTGGACCGTAACCTCGGCGCGGTTCTTATCGAAGCCCACGACCTCGCGCAGGTACTTCGAGACATCGACAACCAGCGCCTCGCCCACCGTCTGGCCGCACTGCGAGGTTCCGGCACCACGCGGCACGATGGCGGCCTTGGCGTCGCGCGCCACGTCGACCACCAGCGCAAGATCAGTCTCGTCGCGCGGCACGACAACGCCCACTGGCTCGACCTGGTAGATCGAGGCATCGGTCGAATAGCGCCCGCGTGAGGCGCGGTCGAACAGGACCTCGCCCTTGATGGTGCGGCGCAGTGTTTGTTCCAGCGTGCTCAATCGGTTTCCAATGCTTCCAGGACCGCCTCCTGCTTGGCGCGCAGATGCCGGATCAGGAGGTCACGTAGCGTGGCGCCATCGCGCGCCGCAAGGGCCGCGATCATCTGGCGATGTTCGTCGACCGCCTGGTCCCACTTGGCGACATTGAGGTTGGAACGAAACCGCAGCGCATGCAGGCGCGCGTTCAATGTCCGGTAGGTATGGGCAAGGATCGGATTTCCCGCGATCACGCTCAGCCGGTCGTGAATGGCACGGTTGATGGCGTAGTAGGCCGGCAGATCGTGGCGGGCATGCGCCGCCTCCATTTCTGCCTGCAGGACGCGAAGCTCAGTCAGGTCATCGTCGGTCACGCGCGCGGCAGCCAGCTCGCCGGCCAGTCCCTCGAGGGCGGCCATCAGCTCGAAGGCATGGCGGATGTCGTCGCGCGACAGGGCCACGACCTGCGCTCCACGATTGGGCAACTGGACCAGAAGCCCATCGCCCGCCAGCATGCGGAATGCCTCGCGCAGCGGCGTCCGCGACACGCCGAGGCGTTCACTGAGTTCGCGTTCGTTCAGGCGAGTGCCGGGCGGCAGTTCGCCTTCGATGATCAGGGTGCGCAGCCGCTCCGCCGCCGCTTCGGGCAGCGTCAGGCGGGCAATCGGGAGATCGGAGCCATCCATCGGGTATCTGGACACACTTTGGCACATTGTATACAAAATGCAAGATAGCAGCGCGAAAAGGACCAACAGATGCGGCTGAACTCTCATCCCAGCGGACGGCACTTCCTGCAGATCCCGGGGCCGACCAATGTCCCAGATCGGATCCTGCGCGCCATGGATTACCCGACGATCGATCACCGGGGCCCCGAGTTCAACGCGCTGGCCAAGAAAGTGCTGCGCAGCGTCCGGCAGGTCTTCCAGACCAAGCAGCCGGTTGTGATCTACCCCGCGTCCGGCACCGGCGCGTGGGAAGCGGCACTGGTGAACACAGTATCGTCCGGCGACACGGTGCTGATGTGGGAGACCGGCCATTTCGCCTCGCTGTGGAAGAAGATGGCCGACAAGCTCGGCATCAAGGCAGAGTTCATGGGCGGCGACTGGCACAAGCCCGCCGATCCGGCGGCGATCGAGAAGCGCCTGAAGGAGGATACCGGTCACGCGATCAAGGCCGTCTGTATCGTCCACAACGAGACCTCGACCGGCGTGGTGAGCAACGTGAATGCGGTACGCCAGGCGATCGATGCCGCCAGGCACCCGGCGCTGCTGATGGTCGACGCCATCTCCTCGCTGGGCTCGATCGACTATCGCCACGACGCCTGGGGTGTCGACGTGACGGTGGCCGGCTCGCAGAAGGGTCTGATGCTGCCCCCCGGCCTTTCGTTCAACGCGATCAGCGAAAAGGCGCTGTCGGCCTCCAAGGCCGCCAACACGCCACGCGCCTACTGGAACTGGGAAGAGATGCTGGCGGCCAACGCCAACGGCTGGTTCCCCTCGACGCCTGCCACCAGCCTGCTCTATGGCCTCAACGAGGCCTGCGACATGCTGCTGGAGGAAGGACTCGATGCAGTCTTTGCCCGCCACGCGCGCCACGCCGAAGCCACGCGCACTGCCGTCACCGCCTGGGGCCTCGAAATCCTGTGCAGCGACCCCAAAGCCTACAGTGACGCGCTGACCGCCATCGTGATGCCCGAAGGCCACGACGCCGACGCCTTCCGCAAGATTGCGTTGGAGAACTTCAACATGTCGCTCGGCCAGGGTCTGTCCAAAGTGGCGGGCAAGGTGTTCCGCATCGGCCATCTCGGCGACTTCAACGACCTGATGCTGATGGGCACACTTTCCGGTGTCGAGATGGCGCTGGGCCTCGCCAAGGTGCCGCACAAAGCGGGTGGCGTGCAGGCCGCCCTCACCTACCTCCGCGACACCGCGCCGGGGGCCAGACGGCCATAACCATGCGCCTCTACGTTACGCCGGCCTCCCCATGGGTCAGGCGAGTCGTCGTCTCGATCCTTGAATTGGGAATCCGGGATCGTTTCGAGTTCGTGCAGACCAGGTGGCCGCACGCCTGGGGCACGCGGACAGTCGTGCCCCATCCCGGGTTCATGGCCGAAACACCGGTCGCGAGGATACCCGCGCTTGTCACGGCCGACTTCACGCTCGCCGACTCCCATTCGATCTGCGACTACCTGAACGGCGAGTTCGGCGCGTTTCGCCTGCTCGCGCGCGACGGTGCCGCCAGATGGTACGCGCTCGCGACGATGTCCGTCGCCGGCGGCATCATCGAAGCCCAGATCTCCCGGCGTGCCGAACTGCTGCGCTCCGAGCACGAACGGTCGAACGACTTCATCGGCAAAATGCGGGAGAGGCAGCTCAGGTGCTTCGAGGCGCTGGAAAAGCAGGTAGCGGCGTTCGGTGCCGAGTTCGATCTGGCGCAAATAACGACTGCGGTCGCCTGCGGGTACGAGGACTGGCGGTATGGCACCGACTGGCGTGCCGGCGCGCCCAAACTGGCCACGTGGTTCGACGCTGCGTCGCAGCGTCCGTCGATGCGAACCACCCTGCCCGCCGAAACACCGCAGTCGTAACTGCCGCTACGGCACCGTTCCCGCCGGCAGATCGGCACGATGCCGGGCGATGATCCCCGGGGCAGCGAGCCGGATCGCCTCGCGCCGCTTTGACAAGATTTCCAATATAAAGGACATATATTCCTATATATTGGAAATCCAGCATGACCGCAGACATCGACGCCCGCATCGCCACCCGCGTCCGCCAAATCAGGACTGAACGCCGCCTGTCGCTCGAATCGCTCGCCCAAACCTCAGACGTCAGCCGCTCGATGATCTCGCTGATCGAACGGGGTGAAAGCAGCCCGACGGCCGTCGTGCTCGAAAAACTTGCGACCGGCCTTGGCGTGCCGCTGGCATCCCTTTTCGACCTTCCCGCCGCACCGGCCGACCCGGTGTCGCGCCGGGCCGACCAGGTCGAATGGCGCGACCCCCAATCGGGCTATCGCCGACGCAATGTGTCACCCGGCGGCTTCTCCTCGCCCATCCAGATTGTCGAGGTCGCGTTTCCGCCCGGCGCCCGCGTCGCCTACGAAACCGGCGCCCGCCCGGGCATCACTCACCAACAGGTCTGGGTGCTGCAAGGCACGATTGAGGTCACGCTCGGGCAGGATCGGTTCGCGCTCAACGCCGGCGATTGCCTGGCGATGGTTCTGGACCGACCGATCACCTACCACAATCCAACGTCCAGGCCGGCCCGCTACGCCGTGGTGATCGTCGCCACGCCGGCGACGAGATGACGATCCGATGGTCCGTGCAATGATCCGGCGGGTTACCGCAATGAGCGACGACACGACCCGGCAACTGGCCGGCGTGCTGATCGACTGCGTCGAGGGTGGCGCCTCCGTCAGCTTCATGCATCCACTCGGCGCCGCAAAGGCGGAAGCCTTCTGGCGCGGCCTCGGCGGCGACATTGCCGCCGGCGCGCGCGCCCTTCTCGTCGCGGAGGATGCCGCCGGTATCGCCGGCACGGTGCAACTCGTGCTGCGCCAGCCGGAAAACCAGCCGCACCGCGCCGACATCGCCAAGATGCTGGTGCACCGCCGGGCGCGCGGGCGCGGCGTGGGTGCCGCACTACTGCAGGCGGCCGAAGCCGAGGCCCGCGCGGCGAACAAGTCGCTGCTGGTGCTCGATACGGTGACCGGCAGCGATGCCGAGCGTCTCTACCGGCGCCTCGGTTGGCAACTGGCCGGAGTCATACCGGACTACGCACTGCTGCCGCGCGGCGGTCTTTGCAGCACGAGCTATTATTACCGGCAACTCGACTGAGCGATGGACGCCGCCGACGTCGTCGCCGCATTGCTGAGCGCCCTGCTGCACGCCGGCTGGAATGCCGCGGTGAAGGCCAGCCCCGATCCGGCCCGGGTGATGACGGCACAAATGGTGCTGGGCGCGGTCCTGGTCGTGCCGGCTCTGTTGTGGTCGGGCCTGCCGGCCGCGGCGGCAGGACCCTGGATCGTGGCCTCGACGCTCATGAACCTGCTCACCATCTCGGCACTGCTGCGCGCCTACGAAGTCGGCGGCTTCGGCCTGGTCTATCCCGTCGTGCGCGCAGTGGCGGTACTGCTCGTCGTGCCGATGGCCGCCGTACTCACGGGCGAACGCTTCGGACCCGCGGCCCTCGCCGGCATTATCGTGATCGCCCTCTCGCTGGCCATGCTCGCTCTCGATGCGGCACGCGACCGCGCCGTCACCGTGAGAGCCCTGGCCTGGACCCTGACGGCCGGTTTGGGCACCGCGGCCTATATAATGTGCGATGCCCAAGGTGTACGCGCCTCGGGAAACCCGTGGGCCTATGGCTTCGTCGTCTCGATCACCAACGCCGCCGCCATGTGCTGGCGGCAACGCCACCACGGACCGCCGTGGCACCAGATGAGGGGACAGTGGGGCGTGGCGCTTCCGACAGCGGCGGCGTCGATGGCCTCGTACCTTCTCATCCTGTGGGTCTGGAGCCATGCCCCGATCGCCCCCGCAGCTGCGCTGCGCGACACCAGCGCCATCTTCGCGATCCTGATTGCCGTCATCTGGCTCAAGGAGCCTTTTTCACGCACGCGGATCGTGGCGGTTCTGCTGGCCGCCGCCGCCGTGCCGTTGCTGCGACTGGGATGAGCGCGGCGCCGTTTGGCGGGAAATTTGGCAGCGACTAGGATCGCCGTCGCCGTTCGAGAGGACCGTGCCGTGGCCGACATCGTGCGAATCGGAATCCTGGGAGCCGGTACGATGGGCACCGCGCATGCCGCGGCCTGGGCCGGGATAGCGAACGCCAAGGTCGTAGGCGTGTTTTCCCGAGATGCGGCGCGTGCGCGATCCGCAGCCCATCTCTGCGGTGCCAGGGCATTCACCGATGCCGACGCGTTGATCGGCAACGCCACCATCGACGCCATTGACGTCTGCCTGCCCAGCAACACTCACTCCGCCATCGTGATCCCCGCCCTGGAACTGGGCAAGCATGTGTTCTGCGAAAGCCCGCTGGCACTTCGGCTCGATGAAGCGCGTCGGATGCGCGACGCCGCCCGCCGCGCCGGCCGTCTCCTCCAGGTTGGCCTGCTCATGCGCTCGGTGGCGGCCTACGCGCATGTCAGGGCTACAGTCGCCTCCGGCGCGCACGGCCGCCTGCTCAGCCTTGCCACGTGGCGGCTGGGCTCCTATCTGCGGCGCGACGGGCCCGACCGCAAGGCACACTACGGCGATCCCTCGACCGAGCTGATGACCTTCGATTTCGACGCGGCCCTCTGGCTGATGGGCCGGCCGGCACGCCTCTCAGCCAGCGCAGTGCATATGAAGGACGGGTCGCCGGGCGAGATTTCGACGCTGCTCGCCTGGGACGACGGCCGCCATGCCACGATCGCCGCCAGCGGTATCATGCCCGTCGGTTCTCCCTTCTCGACCGGCTTCCGCGCCCTGTTCGAGCGCGCGGCCTTCGAGCTTCGGATGGTGTTCTGCGGCGGAGGGCCGCCCGAGAGCAGCTTCACGGTCGCCGGCGAGACCGGCCCACCCGCGCCGGTCACACTCCAGGAGCGCAATCCCTACGAAGTCGAGTTGCAGCGCTTCATCGACTGCATGGATGGCCGCGCCGATCCCGCGCTGCTGGACGCGGACCGGGCGATCGAGGCGCTGGAGCTGTCGCTCGCGACACAGCGGGCGCTGGCCGAAGGCGGCGTTGCTCGCATCGAATGATATCCCCTCGGATGAGGTACGCGCCGTGAGGCATTCCAGAGCCACTTCTTTTCTGCGGTCAAGGCTCCAGTTTGGCGCGCAGCCATCAACTGCGGACGGCCATGTCCGAAGTTGCCCTGGAAGCGGACATGGAGAAAGGGCCTAATAAATCGCTATTTCTCAGGCACGGCGAGCAACTTGAGGTAGTCCCCGACCGGCCCCGACCACAATTGCGAATAGCCTATAAGGCGATGGCCGTTACCGTCTGGAACATCGAAATCCAGGAAAGTGCCTTGTCCTCCTGCTTCCTGGAAGGCCGCAAAATTCTCCTGGCTATGTGAGATCGTGTAGAATGGGTCGTGCCGGCCATAGAGCCAGAGCGTCGGTCTAGCGAAGCGTGCGCCTTGCTTGAACAAAGTCTGGTTGATGATCTTCGCCGTCGCACGGTGATCGCCAAGCCAGCCTCCGACATAGTTGATCACGCCGGCGATTTCTTCAGGGTGTTTGCCGGAATAGGCCACCGAGAGCACGCCGCCGCGCGATTGGCCGCCGATCAGGATACGGGACGAGGCGACGTCCGGTAGTCGACGAAGTGCGCCCACGGCGGCCTCGATATCGCGCAAGGCTCTCTCCGCACCCGCCAGGGACTGGTCAGTGTCACCTGTATAGCCCCCTGCACGATCTAGCGAGAAACCTTCATCGTACAAGCCGTCTGATTTGCCCCGCCCCCTACGTTGGGGGAATGCCGCCATCCACCCGTGCTGGTTCAGGAAATCTGCAAGCCCGATATCGAACCAGGTATCGCGGAACAGAGCAGGGTTGGTGCCGTCGCCGGTCGAGCCGTGGTTGATGACCGCCAGTGGGAAGGGACCGGTGCCAGTTGGTTTGAAGATCACAGTTTCGAGACGGATCGGGTGGTCGTCTTCGACGAGATCGGTGTGTAAAAAGAGAGTCTCTCCGATCGTCCAATCGATAGCGGCGCCAGGTGTCGTGAGGGTGGGGAGGTTAGCCCTTGCCATCATAGCGCGACTGCGGATGGG
>ERZ890510.484-NODE-484-length-30988-cov-7.301814_pt1 | contig 30988 bp, 25 predicted proteins | sample MGYA00521265_ERZ890510 | MGnify/ENA primary metagenome ERZ890510 (study PRJEB32303, sample SAMEA104408624) | aquatic metagenome | biome: Brackish water; feature: Chemocline; material: water | place: Baltic Sea | collected 2014-10-26T21:54:00 | depth 110 m ... | reverse complement strand
CAACTCAGAACCGGATTTGAAGGTGGAAGTGGCCCCCGTGGCAAAAGAGAGAGTATTGTTTATGCTAAGTAATCCTCGCACCTCCAAATCGAGGCCCGGCCCATTTCCAACTGTAAACGCTTTGGAAATGTTGAGCTCGGCGCCGGCTTCTATGACGACTTGATCGTACGTTCCAATTGAATTGGCATTGACCACGTGTCCAGTTAGAATTGTAATCTTACCATCTGCAGAATTTGGAACCTTGTTTGTGTTTAACCAACCAGTCGGAGTGTATTCATCCCAGGTATTGCTCTTGCTCCATTGACCACCACCGCTTCGGGACCTGAAATCGCCTTCTGATTGCGCGGAGGCGGAGGTGGAAGGGCTAAATCCAAGAAACAGCAAAAGAGCAATAACCCGGAGGTGATTGCTGAATAGGCAAAGGAGTGCAGATAAATTCCGCATGGTCAGAAAGGAGTCGGTTATAGGCGTTTGTCCGTAGGAAGCGGTGTATCTATTAAAAACACGCACACGCCTACACGTGAAGGATCGGGGACAAAACGGACTCCTTAAGTCAGAAATGCAGAATAATTAGTTGCGCGTATACTAAGCCTAATAATAACAACACGTTGTATTGGAACCGTTTAGGGCTTAGGGTCCTACTTTTGATCGGCAGCTTTTAATGTATTCTGCAATAAAACGGCAATCGTCATTGGTCCAACTCCGCCCGGAACGGGAGTGATATGACTTGCTTTTTTAGAGGCGGCCTCGAAGTCAACATCTCCAACAAGTCGGTAACCTCGTTCTCTCGAAGCGTCGTCAATTCGGTTGATGCCTACATCGATAACGACGGCGCCCTCTTTTACCATATCACCCGTGACAAAATTGGCCCGACCAATCGCTGCAACCAGAATATCGGCTTGACGCGCTATTTCTGGTAGATTTTTTGTTCGGCTGTGACATACAGTAACGGTGGCGTCAATGCCTTTTTTGAGCATCAAATTGGCCAATGGTTTTCCTACTATGTTCGAGCGACCAATAATCACGCAGTGTTTTCCTGCAGTGGGAATATTGCACCGCTGGAGCATCTCTACGATGCCGGCAGGAGTGGCCGGTTGAAACCCGTCATTTCCAATTACCAGATTCCCGACGCTTTCGGGATGGAAACAGTCTACATCTTTGGCAGGTGCAATCGCGTTAATAACTTTTCTTTCGTCAATGTGAGCTGGTAGTGGTAATTGAACTAGAATGCCATCAATATCAGGGTCATTATTTAGTCGTTCAATTATTTCCAGTACTTCCTTTTCTGAAATGGACGCATCATATACCAGCGTATCGCTTCCAATGCCAACCTCGGCAGTAGCCTTTGCTTTGCCTTTCACGTAGGAAGCTGAGGCAGGGTCTTCACCTATTAGGACAACCGTCAGGAAAGGAGCTCTTTTCCCTGCTTTTACCCGAATACTAACGGCCTCTTTTACTTCTTCACGAATTTGGGCAGATAACACTTTGCCGTCGATTAACTGAGCCATTAGTTGAGTACGCGTTAGTCGTTTTTAGGGTCGGATTGGATTCTAAAGGTACAAACCGGTTACGCCATTCGCTTAATTTGGAGAGATCTCCACGTCAACTTTACATGAATGAAAAGAGTCTGCGAAGAAGATGGTAAGGCGGCGTCAGGGCTTGATCTCGGGACGAGTTCGGCGTATTATTCGACGCTCTGAAAGCGGGTGTAGCTCAGTGGTAGAGCATCACGTTGCCAACGTGAGGGTCGTGAGTTCGAATCTCATCACCCGCTCAGTAAGGAATAAAAAATTCCTTTTAATGTGTTTAGGCTTTCCTAAGTCACATTATTCAGTTTGCCGTAGTGGCGCCGACCTTTGGTCGGCGCCACTTTTTTTATGCCATAAGCTAAAAGCTCATCCAAACCTTGACGGGAAGATGGTCTGATGGAAACCGGCCACGTCTAACTGGCGATAGTACTTCGTACGACTTTAGCACGATTAGATCGTTGACAAAGACGTAATCTATGCGTGGTCCGTTCGTGTTTTGGGCGTCAAAGCCACGAAAAGTGGGCGTTTTTTCTCCTTCAAACTGTGACGCGGCGTCAATTAGGAGAGAAAGGGAGTCTGGCTCCAGCAGGGCTTGGTAGGAGGGAGTGTCGTCTTCAAAATTCAAATCTCCCATCACAATAACCGGACCTTCGACCTCCGCAGCCCATCTAGAAATTAATCTCGCACTTTGAAATCGTGCTTCTTCACCTCGATGATCAAAATGAGTATTTATAACTCGCAGCGGCCTATCCGTATAAATATTCCTAAAGTCGACAACGGTCGCGATTCGCGGGAGGGCGGCGTCCCAGCCTGCAATCCCAATAGCAGAGGAGTCGGGGGATAACCACCTAGTCTGCGAATAAATCATTTTCCATACTTGCGAGTCGTACAATACCGGTGAAAATTCGCCGCCTTCAATTCCATCGGCCCGGCCAACACCAACCCAGGAGAATCTAGAAGCCCTGGCCACGATGTCATCCAATTGATGCTTCAGCACTTCTTGCAGCCCAACGATAGAAGCACCGGATGAATCGAGAATGGAGGCAACCCACTCGCTTCGGTTCGGCCACGCATCCTGCCCATCGCCTGGATTGTCATATCGGATATTAAACGTAAGCGCGGTCGTCATGGAGGGTTGCTCTGTTATCGAACATCCACCCATCAATAGGCAACAAAAAAGGCCCAGACTAGCTTTTTGGAGCCAATAATCGCTCCGTTTTAAGGATATATGCAGCAAAAGCGATTCCTCCAAAAATTACAGTTCCGAAAGTATAAAGTGGTACTCCAAGTGTACTGACGATGTAGGCCATAAGCATTAATGGGGACACGATAGAGATATATTTCAAATACGGCATCACCGTGTCGGTCAAATTCGTGCCAGAGAGCTTTAGTAGTAATATAGTTTGTCCAAATCGTATCGCGGACCCGGATATTCCCAAATACATGATAATTAATGCAGCATTCTGAGAGCGGCCTACAAGTACCAACACACTAATCATAACTACCGCGCTCGCAATGGCAACCAGAAATTCTAGTCGTTGTCTCTCGAGCACATCGAATAGACGCGTCATGGGCGAAGAGACGATTGAAAACATGATCCAAGGGGCCACATATCGTAGATATTCGCCGGAAGCTCTCCATTCAATGCCAAAAAGAACCTGAAAAATATCGCCTCCGGCAACCATAAGTGCCGCGGTAGGAAATATGGACATCATTATCAATTTGGTGTGCACATTCGAGGAAAATCGTCCTAACGTTCCTTCTCGGTTCGTTTTAACGGCCCGCACAAAAAATACTTGAGCAACAGATCCTGCAAGCAAACTTAGAGGCACAAAAAGCACGTTAAAGCCCCGAGAGAACAGACCCATGGTTCCCCAATCCAAAAATTCGGGTAGAATCAGAAAGGGAAGTCGCATGATCAGTGCACTTAACAATGCGGCTGGCATAGTAAACATGGGGAATCGTCGATACCGACTAGCAACAAAGCGCATTTCGCCCCACGTTGGTTTACCGCTAAGCGATGACCTAAGTGTTCGAATCAATCTTCGAGAGTACGTCGCAAAAGTAAGTATATAACCAACTATAAATCCCCAAATAAGGCCACCAGTGCTAGGAGAGACCAATCCTGCAGCAATGCGAACGCTCGTCATTGAGCCAACCTGGACGATTGTGCCGGCAGAAATAAGCGTAAAAGAGTTTTGTCGAGTGAGCCAGAGTTCGGTGATCTTTGCCATGCGGTGGACAACAATGGCTAATGGTATTATAAGACTCCATCTTCCAATATCTTTGTCGGCGAAAAATTGAATGACAGGTCCAAATAACGAGAGTATCGCTAGCAGGATTAAGCATGAAACCACGGTAGTTGAAACCGCTAACAAATAGGCGTGAGCAGACTGTCGTTTATCTTCGGGAAGCATTAAGGCATCTTCAAACCGTAGCGAAACGACCGGGACGAGGATGGTTGTCCAAGAAATGATATAGTCTACAACGCCCCAGTACTCATCGGCATACATTCGCATTAGTACAAGGCTCGCCAAATAGCCAATAACCAAGGCAATACCCTGACCCGAGACTAGTTTCAGGACTGGTGCTCGAAAGTCTGAATCATCAAAAAGTGAAAAAATACGCTGTTTTAGGGTCAAAACGGTTCGTCAGTTTGAAAAAGGAGCGAGCGCCAGGCGCTCGAATACACACCAATCTGAAGAGCACCAAGATGAGGCTGACAGAGGCCAATTGTTCGTGCTATGTCGCGGCCGTAGAATGTAGTCAACTTCTGCGAGTTCCGGGAATGAAGCCCAATACGACGGTTCTGATGATAAATAGGATGCATTCATTCTTATCATCAACAACGCCCCACCAGGTTCCAAGTCCTCGACGGGGGCGATGAGGAGGAGTCTCCTGAGCCACTCTTCTGAAGCTGCTGAAGAAAAAGGAAAAGCTTTAAAGTTGACAAATTGTGCTCTAGACGTGTTTATTTGAAAACCGGAAAGTGAAGGAGGAACAGCAAATATGGCCTCCTCAGAAGTGTGCTCTTGAATCCAGGTTGCCGTTTTAGCTTCCAAAACATACGACAATGGAGCCCCCGTAGACCTGTCTTCCTTTAATTGAACAAACCAGGACCTTCCAAACAATACAGCACATACCAGAACCATAACCGAAATGGAAAGAAACCCAGTGCTGCTAACTACGCGTTCCCATTTCAGACGATAAGCAACTGGAAAAATGTGGACAAAAAGTGCCGAACACCCTAAGAGCAGCAAAATTCGCAGCAATACGGCAATATTAAATGGCTGAAGCTTGGTTAGGGGATTTGCCTCAAAAAGGGCGGTTAAAATCAAGGTCCCGAGTAAAATCACAATTGCGGTAAAGCTCAAAAACAAAATTTTCGACCGAATAGGTCCTCGTGTTGCCCCAATCCTATCAAACCAAACGGATGTCCCTCCGAAAAGAAGTAATCCGCCGAACTTCATCCAAGCTGCGCTTGAAAAATACGCAGGTAGATAGTGATGAGGCGCTCGTAGAACCGTTAATATATATCCAGCGCTTAGGGATTGATTTTCCGGACTTCCTAGACCTGAGAACAGAAACACCATTGGCACGGCTACCGCCATAAATGGAAACAGAAAATGCCATGAAACCCTCGGATTTGTCCAGAGACACATGGCCGCCAAGACGGTGCCTACTTGTAAACCCACCAATGGGTGGACAAGAAGGGCCAATGCAGTCAGAATGCCGGCCGCGAAGAAGTGATTCCGGAGCACGCGCTCAATTGACCAAAGTCCCAATGCCCAAGCCAAAGAAGACGGGACTAGCATAGAGTGAATAAGGTCATTGCCTCCAGGATTCCAGCGAGCCGTCAAGACGGTGCATGCAATGACAAAGAAGAATGATATCAACTTGTTGTTGTACAACAAGTTACATATTCTGAATAGAGCAAAAGTGATACCCACCCACGTAACGAAATGAAGCAAGAGCACTGCCACATCTAAGGTCGTTGCAAGGGAGATAACAGCAACCAGAGCGGAGAAAAAAGAGCGTATACCAAATTCGGAAACCTGCCCCTGAATAAACCAATCATGAGTGAAAAGAGAAGGGTTGAGCCATTTCATTATGAGCGGAATGAATTCGTCTTGATCACCGAACCCGTAATCATAACCAAATCGAACATAAAAAAGGGCAGCTGCTATCAAAGACGCAGCCATCATGGATTTCCAAGATTCAGAACGGGGTATCATGGAGTTAGGAAATATTCCGCAGTGAACGTCTTGCCTTGCCTAGAAAAGACATTAAGCGATGCCCCCAATCCTTTCTGGTCCAGTGAGTATATGCTGTTAGTTCACCACCGAATCTTCGTTTGAATTCGGAAACACCATCAGTGTTAGCACCCATTAAATCGAACGTATTGATATTCTGTTGGTGTAAATAATCAATGGTTTGGGCCAGCAAAATGGTCATCGAGGGCCCTCTTACGCTGCCTGCCAACCAGTACCAAGCTGTCGTTTTAGACACTAATAAAACTATACCCGCGGAAAAGGCATTGGACTCCGCCTCAAAGACACCAACCATTTGGGCATAGTCTGTTTTTGACAAACGAGTTGCTAATTCCAAAAAATCGCCTCCGTTAAGAGGTGGGCTCCTATGGTGGTGTTCGTAACCGCCTTCAACAAGTTGGCATAAAAGGGCGAGAGGAATTGGAGTAGTCCGGAATGAGTAGTCCCCAGTGGATCGGTTGACGTGCCGTCTAGCACTCTCGGAAAACGAAGAAAGCGCGTTTGAAAACGTAGATGTTCGGATCGAATACGTCTGCTTTGCGCTGGAATTGAAGGAGGAGGGAATACCTGTGACGGGAGGAAGCTGGGGATCCAAGGAAATAACCCTGGAAAACGGAATTTGAGGAATGTCGTCAAAAAGATACTGTAATATCCTTCGTCGCTCGGATATAGGTACAGTATTGGATAGGGTCACGCAGGAGTAAGGTGAAAATGGCGGGACCACTACATCCTCTGAAAAACCTCGTTTTCTAACAATAAAACAAGCGCCTAATACATCTCCCCACAGAACCGTTCGAATTTCCCAGCCAAAGGACGCTGCCAATGCCTGGATAAACGAAAACTCAGTAAAGGGCGATGGGGCTACGTTACACGAATTAAGGGCGTCCCAACGTTCCTCAGCAACCTCTAGGTCTGTAATGACGGTCGGTAGAATGTGGGTGGATTCGATCAAAGTATGTATTGACTGAGGTCCCTGTTTTCGACAACGTTTGCCAGCTTCGCCCTAACTAAGGCTTGGTCTACCACAAATGAGTCCTCACGAAACGCATCGGGGACGTCAAACAGGACATCCTCCAACAGAGTAGTAAGAATAGTATGTAGTCTACGCGCACCGATGTTTTCGACGTCTTCGTTCACGGTTGCTGCCATATGAGCAACCTCCCTTACTGCGTCATCAGAAAACTCAACTTTTACGCCCTCAGATGCCAATAACGCCTGATATTGCTTCAGAAGAGCATTTTTAGGGATGGTTAAAATCTTATAAAAGTCATCTTCAGTCAAACTGTGTAATTCAACTCGAATGGGAAATCGACCTTGTAGTTCAGGTATTAAGTCGCTGGGCTTGGAAATATGAAAGGCCCCACTGGCAATAAAAAGGATATGATCCGTTTTGACCATTCCGTACTTCGTCATAACCCCAGATCCTTCGACTATGGGCAACAAGTCCCGTTGCACCCCTTCACGGGAAACATCCGGGCCTGATTTTCCGCCACCACCCCCACCTCGCGAAGCCACTTTGTCAATTTCATCAATAAAAACAATTCCAGCTTGCTGAACGCGCTCTAGCGCTTGTTTGGTGACTTTATCCATGTCAATAAGCTTGGACGCTTCTTCTTGGGCTAACATGTCGCGCGCTTCCTTTACCGGAACACGGCGTTTTTTCTTCTTTTTGCCTCCCCCAAGATTCCCCAATATGTCCTGCATATTGACCCCCATTTCTTCCATTCCCATGGGGCCGAACATTTGAAGCACTTGAGATTGATCGGCTGCGACGTCTATTTCAACCTCTCGTTCATCCAATTCTCCATCCCGCAACATTTTCCGAAATTTGTCCCGGGTTCTCGTTCGCAAAGATTCATCTTCAGATAGCGGTTTTGAGATCGGGGCCAGACCGGATGAGGAAGAAACAGATTCGTTGCGCGCCGTCGCGGCAGGCGTAGGAGGGACGAGCAAATCCAATATGCGGTCTTCTGCCAACTCAAGAGCACGCTCTTGAACGGAGGTTGTGTGCTCTTCTCGAACCATATTAATGGAGATATCGGTTATGTCGCGGATCATTGATTCAACATCACGCCCAACATATCCTACCTCGGTAAACTTGGTTGCCTCGACTTTAATAAATGGCGCTCCGGACAATTTGGCCAGCCTCCGGGCGATTTCTGTTTTGCCCACACCCGTGGGGCCGATCATAATAATATTATTAGGCATGATTTCGTCCCGCATATCTGTCGGGGCGTTGAGCCTTCTCCAGCGGTTTCTGAGCGCGATGGCAACACTCTTTTTCGCCTCGTGCTGGCCGATGATATATCGATCCAATTCACTGACAATCTCGTGGGGTGTCAGTTCTTGATTAAAAGACATGTAGTTACTAATTCAATTTACTCTTGATAGTCGGCATCGTCGTCTTCGGGATACTCCACAGATTCGTCTTCGGTATCTCCGTAGTCGTCGTAAAAGTCATCGTCATATGAATCATCTGCCGAAAGAAGGCGGGCTTCTTTCAATTCCGCAACGTCAGAATGATCCTCATTCATCATCAAAACGGTATAATTATGAGGAAAGCCACGTTTTTTTTGCAACCAGACTGCTCCAGATTCTTCTAAATCGTTGATCAGGGTTTTCGGGTCGTCATCGGAATCTTGGAAGATTTCTGAAAGTTTTCGAAGTAGAGGTGTGAGATAAATCTCTTCATATTGTCCAAAATATGAGTCGATAATCTCAAGGGTTCTTTTGGCGACTTCATCTTTGATCGGGAAGGTTTCTAGTGGCTTTTTAAGCTCCAATTCAGAGTCTGAAACCGGGAGCGATTCAAGACTAGGAGAAAGTTTTCTACCCGGACCTCCGAGCAAAAACTCAGCGCTAAATAACGCATCCTGACAATCTTCTGGTATTTGGTCAGACGTCTTGGGTTGTTCTAGAGTAGCCATCAGCACGAAATGCCCACGACGCTGTAATCTCTGCACCAGCGGCACAAACCATCGATTACCCGAAAGCAAAACGAATGCCGTATCAAGCCCAACCGAAGAGGCTATTTCCATGGTTTCCATGGCCATGTCGATTGCTGAAGTTTCGTCAGTCGAATGGGCATACGTCAATCTGGGTTCAATGCCCAATGAAAGCCAAGCGCCTGTCGCACGGTGCCCCTTGACATGCCCGGGGGGTAAGCTAGAAAATCCTAACGTTCGAATGGGTCGTAACTGCTGAACATCCGAAATGTGACGCTTGAGTTCTTTTATTAGATCTAACACCACTGCGTCGGGCTGGTCATTTTCCGAACGTTGGGAAATCACACTGAAAACATTAGTGTAATCAATACAAATTATTGCGTTTTGTATGATAGTCTGGGAGACTCTCTTTTTCTGTGCCATACTAAAATCACTTAATTTTAGGAATCAAATACCTTCAAGACTACTATTTGAACACATTTTTTTACGTGCTCTTTTTCAAAAAATATATATGGACATAGCACCAGGATCTTTGAAGCGATGGATTAAATCGCATCCAATTCCATTATAGTTAGATGATCGTTAGAATAAATACAAATTTCTGAGGCAATGGTGAGGGACTGCTCTACGATGGTTCTGGCGCTCAAATCTGGGGCGTGTCGCAAGAGGGCTCTTGCTGCGGCCAAGGCATAAGGCCCGCCTGAGCCAATGGCAAGAATTTCATCGTCAGGTTCAATCACGTCTCCTGTGCCACTTATCAATAACAGCCTATCGGGGGCGGCAACGGCTAAAAGAGCCTCCAGTTTTCTAAGATAACGGTCAGTGCGCCAGTCTTTGGCCAATTCAACAGCAGAACGGGTGACGTTTCCCCCATATTGCTGAAGTTTTTCCTCAAAGCGTTCAAAAAGAGTGAACGCATCCGCAGTTGCACCGGCAAAACCAGCTAAAATGGTGCCTCCGTACAAGGAGCGCACCTTTTGAGCAGTCCGTTTCATCACAGTACTACCCATTGTGGCTTGGCCATCAGAACCCAAGACCACTTTGCCTTTGTGGCGTATGCCTACAACCGTAGTGCTCTTAATGCGCGATGACGAGTTTGAAAATTCGGAATTTGGAGAATTCAACTATTAAACCACTACTAATTAATTACACAACTAAAAATCTTCCAATCTTGCTTGGCTTACCTAATCTGCTGACCAGTAGTTCCACTTTGACAACCTCAAGATTGGGGTGTCTGGATTATTGCTGGTGTTCCGCAAGAATCTCTGCCACTCTGTCTTGCAAGAGTCGTGGCCCCTTACTGGACTCCGTGAAATGATTTGCCATGATCGAAAATGCCAATTTTGTCCCTGTTGCCGTTGTCACGTACCCACTAAGCGCACTTGCATTTCCTACCGTGCCCGTCTTTGCGTGAACGTTACCACTAGCCGCTGTCTGTTTCATTCGTGAAGACAGAGTGCCATCAATCCCTCCAATTGGAAGCGAGTCATAAAAAGCATCTCGGACATCCGAATTTGGATGTTTCGCCATGTACAGCAATAAATTTAGGGTCATATCCGATGTCACTAAATTTTGACGGGCTAAACCTGAACCATCTACTAACTGAAGGTGAAGCGTATCAACTCCGGCTACATTAAGCATTTTCCGGGCGCGTGCCAACGCCATAACGGCCGAGCCTTTAGGCAGGCCTTCTACCGGAAGCTCAACAGCTAGTGTTTTTAGGACTTGTTCCGCGTAAAGGTTTTGGCTGTTTTTGTTTAGTACCCGAATGATATCCCGAAGAGGAGGGGAGTAGGATGAAAACAAATAACCCGCTTCATAGGGCACCGGCGCTCCAATTTCGTCGATATCTAAGGGGTCCCCAGAAATTGATATGCCCTCTTGAATTAATACCTCCCGTAAAACATGCACAAAATATTTGGTCGGATTCCTGACAGTCAAAGACTCAAAGTCGGTTCTTCCAACCGGCACTTGAGATCCAAGAATGAACGAATTGGTACCGGGAGCTCGAGAATAATGTTCAACGAGGGCGCTACCTTCTGCCACGGTTTGGGAGCTGTTCGTTGCCTGAACATAGGTGGTCATCATAGGCTCCCACTTAATCTGAGCAGGCATGTTTTCCATTTGTGCAATCAATTGAAAGTCTACGCAGTTGTCATTGAATGAAAGAGCGCTCGTCTCAGCAGCATACCAGAAATCGAGGTCATCCCATTGCCATCCGTATCCCAATTCTTGGTCGTCAAAAACGTTGTCATCACCGATGATATTGCCTTCAATGCGTGCGATTCCGCGAGATTTCAATGAGTCAGCCCACTGACGGAACGCTAACGTGATGTCGCCGCCGTTAAATCTGCCGCCAATAACGGGGTCGCCAGAACCCTTGATAATCAAATTCCCCTTTAATACACCGCCTTTAACCTTTCCATCCGTCCAAACGGATGTCTCATATGTAAAATCTGGCCCCAATAAGTCCAACGCAGCCGCGGTGGTATATAATTTAGTATTTGAGGCTGGAATAAAGCTGCGGCCTACGTCTTTTTGATACCACGCATGGCCAGATTCGATCTCTTTTACGTTGATCGTCCACCAAGAGTTGGGCATTCCGGCTTCTGCCACAGCCTGATCGATGGCGATGCGGAGTTCATTTAGGTTTTTCGTTTGTGCGTTTGTGGTAGTTGCCGCGGAACCCCATGAAATGAATAAAACCAATACCGCACAAAGGGTCATTACAGGGAAATTATTCCGGTTCATTTAATTATTCCAATTAATTCAAGATCGGGACGAGTTTTGACGACGAAAACGTGTGACGCATCGTCAAGCGGAGCACTTGGAGTGACAAAAATTGTCCAGGTGCTGACACCTGACTCTGCAAAAATTGAATCTACGATGCCAACCGGGTATCCTTTTTGAAATATGGCAGATTGGCCGCTAGTAACCACTGGATCACCAGATTGTATACTGGCTGAAAGCACAATATGATTGACGATTAATCGGTCAAACCGGGTGCCATCCCAGCTAACAATGCCGTCTGAATTTGAAGGATAAACCATAACAGGGGCGAAAAAATCGGCATTTAAATAGGTCATAACCTTTGAGTAATGCTCCGAAACGAACACGATTTTTCCTATTACACCTCTGGAGTCAATTACTGCCATGTCCGTTTCGATGCCATCCTCTGTTCCGACATCTAAGACAAAAGTGTTTCGTTCACGAGTTATGTCTTTTGAAATGACTCGAGCCGCTACCATGTCAGAACTGGATGAATCGGACAGGGCTAAAAGCTCATGAAGTCGCTCATTTTCCAGCTGAGAGGCCCGCATAAGCGCGACGCTGTTCGATAGTTCAACGTTTTGTGTGCGGAGCGCTTCGTTTTCTTCGAGTGCACGAACATACCTGCCAAGGCCAGAAAAAAGATTCTCAACGGAAGAAGTCACTTCAAGAGAACGGGCCCTGAGACCGCGTAGCATGGGTTCATTCGAAGTTAACAGTACGAAAACCGATATGAGAAGAAGGCTTCCAACGAGCACCCAATCTCGAACCTGTTCCCACATTCGTGTCATTTAAAAATCCCGTTGTATTGAAGAATCGATTAGGTGAAGGTACAGTAATTCTGACGTTAGGAAAATGATGTTTTAGTGCCTGAAATGGCGACTGCCCGTAAAGACCATTGCAATTCCATTTTCATTGGCCGCCGCTATCACCTCCTCATCTCGAATGGATCCACCGGGCTGAATGGCTGCCTTGGCGCCACTTTTGGCCGCTTCCATCAATCCGTCCGCGAACGGGAAAAACGCATCGGATGCTACGACACAGTTTTCAAAATTAAGTTCTGATTTGGCCCCTTTACTGGCAGCGATTTCAGAAGAGTCGATTCTACTCATTTGGCCGGCACCAACTCCAATGGTCTGACCGTTTTTGACATAAACTATCGCATTACTTTTGACGTTTTTGGCAACTCGCCAAGCAAAATCCAAGTCTTTCCACTCCGATTCTGTTGGTTGGCGTTTTGTAACTACCGTACATCGAGATTTTAATTCGGAATAAGACCCCAAAGAAGGATCCCGCTCTTGAACCAAATATCCTCCAATAACGGAACGTACATCTTTAGTCTTATCAGTTTTGGCGGATGCCAATGTTCGAATCAGCCTTCGATTCTTCTTCTCGGATAGAAGTTCAAAAACTCCAGGTTCAAAAGACGGCGCCAGTATGATTTCTGTAAATATTTCATCTATAGCTTTTGCAGTTTCCATGTCCAATGGACGGTTCACGACAACAATGCCACCAAAAGGTGATTGTCTGTCTGTCGAAAACGCCTTGCGATATGCCGTCGCCAGCGCCAGATCAGTGCCAACTCCACATGGATTTGTATGTTTTAGGATGGCCACAGTGGGGTCAGCCCCTTCAAACTCGCTTATGAGCGTCAAAGCAGCGTGGACGTCCAGGAGGTTGTTAAACGACAGTTCTTTGCCGTGAAGTGTTTCAAAAAAGGAGGACGTATCGCCAAACAAGCTGGCATTTTGATGCGGATTTTCGCCGTACCGGAGCGTTTGCTGAAGGGGAGTACGTATCGCAAGTTCGGTTGAACCAGTAAAATAACGAGTGACCGCAGCATCGTAATCCGCTGTGTGACTAAATGCCTGCGTTGCTAGGTTGCGCCGAGTGGCGAGCGATAGCGAGCCACCCGTTCCTTTCATTTCGCTAGTGATGGACGCATAGGACTCAGCTGAACAAGCTACTGCTACATAAAAGAAGTTTTTCGCTGCAGCTCGTAACATGGTAGGCCCGCCAATATCGATGTTTTCAATAGCAACGGCATCTGTCACATCGTCTCCTTTTGTCGCCTCTTGGAACGGGTACAAATTAACGACGACCAGGTCAATTTCTTGAATTCCTTGATTCCGAAGCTCAACCAAGTCGTCGGGATCTACGCGCCGGGCCAACAATCCGCCATGGACCGCAGGATGAAGCGTTTTTACTCTCCCTCCAAGAATTTCTGGGTAGCCCGTTAACAAATCGACCGAAGTTACTGGCAATCCAGCTTCAGTAAGCGCGCGCGAGGTACCTCCAGTGGAGATTAATTCAACTCCTTGTTCGTGCAAAAAGCGGGCAAACTCAACGATACCCGTCTTATCAAAAACAGATAACAATGCCCTTCTAATTGGGTAAAAATCGTTGGGCGCAGGCAGGTTTTTAGTAGCAATCATGTTATGATTTTTGCGATTCTATGAAGGAAACCTTTCGGTCAATTAATTTGATTCTATTTTGGGCAAATAGCTGCAGGGCCTTTGGATATAAGGCATGTTCTGTTATTAGCACACGGGCTGCCAATGATTCAGCCGTGTCTGTTGGAAGAACGGGGACCGTTTCTTGTAAAATAATGGGGCCCGAATCATATTCTTCATCAACCAGATGAACCGTCGCTCCAGAAACGAGTGAACCGGATGCAACCACGGCTTGGTGGACTCGCGATCCATACATTCCTGGTCCGCCAAATTCTGGTAACAATGCTGGATGAATATTCAGGATTCGGTCTGGATAAAGTAGAATTAAGTCACGCGGTATTTTTCGCATGAATCCAGCTAAGGCAATCATCGTAACCTTATGATTACCAAGGACATTAACCAGTTCGCTAATGTTATCTTCAATGGTGCCATTCAGGATATAGACTGGAATACCGGCGCGTTTTGACCTCGCGATGACGCCTGCCTCAGGCCTGCTGGCAACACAAAGCACGACCTCAGCGGACAATGTTTTGAGAGCCGTAGCATTCACGATAGACTGAAAATTGGAACCGCCGCCAGAGGCAAATACTGCAATACGCATGGAGCGAGAGATAAGACGATCAGGTCAATGATTTGAACTCTGCCAACCTAAGAACCAGACTGATAAGGATCTGAAAAAAGCACATGAAATTGGAAAGCAATTGTCCACAATTTCGTTCTATATAACAACAGGCTCCAATATGTTGAATCGGACTTGCCCATCATTGCATAGTAATTCCGCCTGAATTCCAATCGGCACGGAGACTTTAGCTGGGAAATGACCATATCGTAGGCCGGATGCAACCGGAATACCAAGGTCTCTAAAATATTCTTGGAAGACCTCCGTCAAGGACAGAGTCGACCCACCGGAAAGTGACTCTGCATCTGTAAATCCGCCTAAAACAATGCCTGAGAGGTCTTGAAGAATACCGCTGAGTCTTAACTGCGCCAATAACCCGTCAATTCGATAAGGACTTTCTCCGATTTCCTCCAAAAACAATATCGCCCCCGTCATATCTGGCAAGTGGCGTGAGCCGCACATCTTTGCGATCAAGGACAGGTTTCCACCTAACAACGTACCACGAGCGGATCCATCGTAAACACTAATTAAGGGGTGTTCTGCCGAATCTAAGCGACCTTTTGCTAAGCGGCCAGAAATCAATTCTATAAACTGACTGCAATTTGACTCGTCTGGATTTGGCCATTCCACGGCTACCATTGGACCAGAAATCCCGATCCATCCGGCGTGTTTAAACAGGGCCAATTGGAGTGCAGTTATGTCAGAATAGCCTACAAGCGTTTTGGGATGTTTCCGCGCCGCTGCATAATCAACACCATCAAGGAGTCTCAGCGTTCCATACCCCCCGCGTACACAAAAAAGTGCATTAACTTCTGTAGTGTTCAGAAAAGCGTTTAATTCATTTAAACGTTCTTGGTCTGTTCCTGCCAGGAAGCCATGTGGCGTAAATGCTGATCGTTTAAAGCAGGGCTGAAAACCCGCCAATCGAAGATTGGAAAGACCCGATTCCAAGGATTCAGGCGTCCTTGGAGCAGAAGCAGGGGCAATAATTCCGACGGAACATGGAAGGATCGAGGCTAATGCTTTGCGAACCATAAATACGGGTGGTCTCGGGATTGAATTTGAAGTAATATAGGGCGGTAATCCGGTCACTTGAACACTTTACCTTTGAGCTCCCCTTTGATTTGTGCTCCCGAATATTTTCCAGGTTTAGATTTTTTATCTAGACTCTGTTCGGGAAAAGATGCAATACTGGACATCGGGCAGCCATATCGGCGCCAGACGCTTCAAAATAGAACCAAAATCCGGACTCCGATTGGGTGGCAATGGCTTTCTATTCCGGTAATTAAGCAGGGGAGAGGGACTCCAATTTCAGAAATCCAGATAGATTATTCGTCAAAATGGGTTCAAGATCATTTGAAAGGGCTTAGATATAATTACGCAACCGCCCCTTTTTATGAGCACTACATCCCATCCATTACCGAATTTTTGCTCAGCGAACACGATAACCTGAGCGATTTAACCGTCAAAACCGTGATTTGGAGCCTGAATGTGCTGAAATTACCCGTTGACGTCACAGTCAACAAGGCTCCTGGTCTGAATCTTTCTGGCGTTCACACGGTCACGGTCACGGCTGCGCCGCAAAATCCGGAATACAGACAGAACTTCCCTGGATTCCAAGCAGGCATGAGTGTCTTAGATGCTCTGTTTAATCACGGTCCGAATGCCGCTGGATTGGTAACGAAGTAGGGTTGCAAAAGAGCGCCAATGACCCATTGACTGCCTTACGGATTTGAATCCCGTACAAAATTCCAGTCTTCCCTTACTGATGGGATGCGGGCATCCATCACGGCACGAATCAGAGCTACAATATCTGGGTTTGCAGAAGCGACGTCATTTTCTTCGTTCGGATCCGAAGTGAGGTTAAAGAGCTGCACAGGAGCATTGTCTTGTCTACGTATTTCTAGTCGAACGCCTTTCCAATCGCCCATTCTGACCGCCTGCATGCCTCCGAACGCATGATATTCCCAATAGAGGGGCTTATCCGGAGTCTGATAAGCTGAATTCCCTTTGAGCGTTGCCAAGAAAGAGTTTCCATCCGAATTTGTTGGGGCTTCAGCACCTGTGATCTCAGCAACGGTTGGAAGCAAATCCCAAAATGCTGAAACGTGATCCGAGGTAGACCCTGGTTTGACCGTTCCGGGCCACTTGACGATGAATGGGACTTTGACCCCACCTTCAAAGACAGAACCTTTGAGTCCCCTTAGAGAGCCGACACTGTTGAAGTAAGAAGCATCTACACCTTTGGAATACGTCGTTCCGTTATCAGAGCTGAACATGATGATCGTATTTTCTTCAAGGCCTAAATCTGCCAATTTGGCTAACATTGTGCCTATGTCACGATCCATTCGCGTAATCATTGCCGCGTAGGCAGCGTGGGGGCGGGGGTGGGGCAGATAGGATCCTCCCAAGAAAGGTTCGCTGTCTAGAGAGTCAGGATATTCGTTCAGTGACTCAAGAGGGACCTGAAGCGCCAGATGAGGAACGGGGGTGGCGAATACCAAAAAGAACGGGTTGTCCTTGTTGTCTTCTAAGAATGAAAGGGCAGACTCCAACATTTTATCGGGAGCATAATGTTCAGCAGCGAAGAGATCGTAATAGTCTTGGTCTGTCTCTAGCGGGGCATCGATTTTTTGGTGAGACGCAAAATAGGCGTTGCCTTCTAGGCTATCTGGCGTTCCATTTTGCCACAAATGGGTTGGGTAATAGTTGTGGGCAACCCTCTGGCAGAGATATCCATAAAACTGATCAAAACCTTGATTATTAGGATGTCCCTCCGAATCTGGTCCTCCCAATCCCCATTTCCCAATGAATCCTGTAGTATACCCCAGCGGTTTTACCATTTCAGCAATGGTAAATTCGGAATCGAGTAGTGGTAATTGGCCTTCTGGCTCGTTAGGTCCCCAACCACCCATTTCGAAATTGTCTCGGATATAACCACTCCCTGTGTTTTTACCCGTCAAGAGTGTTCCTCTTGAGGGCGCGCACACCGGGCTGCCGGAGTAGTGTTGAGTGAATCGCATGCCTTCAACTGCTAACTTGTCCAAGTTGGGGGTGCGAATAATTTTTTGTCCGTATGACCCTAACTCGTTGTAGCCCAAGTCGTCAGCCAATATGTAAATAATATTTGGTGTTGCAGATTCCTGAGCGCATCCCACGAAAAGAAACGAGGCGAAGAGTAAAATGGATAGGGTTTTCATGCGGGGCGTTTTTTCGATATGTGGGTACAGGAATCAGAGATTAAGTCGATCAAAACTTTTTCATCGATATCCGAGAGTCGCTTAAGATACAAACAGGATTTTCCCGTTTTGAACGTGCCAAGTCGAAGCATGAAGTCCAATGTACGCCCAGATGCATATTTATACGTACTGGAGCCAAATCACTGGCAAACATTGCGCTAGGTCGTGACTACAGAGCCCGAATGCCTGGCAGCGACGAAGGCGAATGCGGCGGCCGAGGCGGCCAGGCCAAAGACGTTGGGATCTAAACCCAGCGGTAGTGACAGTAGCTCGGCATTTACTATTATCGAGAGCCCAACGGTCGTGCATCCTCCCACGAGCATGGCGGCGATTGCCGCCATCGGTGGAAATCGCCGCGGATGAAATATGGCTAGAACAGGAACGAGCAGGCCTGATACCATGAATGCGTACGAATGCAGCATCAGATCGAGTACGCTCGTCATACTTGAAGCTAGAAGTACAGCAGCGATGCCCACTGTTAGCGTAACAAACCGGGAAGCACGATCGGTTCGGCCTGCGATCAGCCCAGTTTTTGCAAGAATGTCAGACAGCACGTTTCCCGAAGCTGCAAGCAAACAACTGTCGGCCGTAGACATGATTGCCGAGAAGTAGGCAGAGAGAAGTAAACCCATCACCCCCGCGGGAAGTACGGTGCGCAGCAGTAAAGGAAGTCCCATTTCTGCATCCATCATCCCCGGATCCGTAAACCCCATCGGGGCAAAAAGCCCTTGCTGCGCGGCCACTCTTCCAAGTATTCCAAGAATTACACCCATAAAGGCCATGATTGGCCATTCGAACAACCCGGCCAGGTACCATGCGCGACGAGCATCCCGCACCGATTTGCACGCATAGATCCGTTGGTATAAGGTCATGGCCACAAACCAAATCGGAATTATTGTAACTGCCCAATTTACAAGATCAACTGGTCCGATCGCTGTAAGGGTCAAGTGCTCGGGCGGAAGGGCCGCGCGAATAGCATCCATCCCGCCAACCGCTGTGTATGCTACCGGAATTCCTACTAAGATCAGGCCCACCATCAAGATGATCCATTGCACCGTGTCGGTGTAGACGACCGCTTTCATGCCACCCATCGAAGTGTACAATACGATGATGACACCGATCACTATCAGAGCAACCGTGGTCTGGACTTCCGGCACGATGGCAGCCGCCAGTTTTGCACCGGCAAGAATCTGCGAGGCAGTAAACCCAAGGTATCCCACAGCAGAAATGATTCCGGCGAGGATAGCGGCATTTCGCCCGTACGCCTTACCGACAAAATCCGGGAAAGTGAGAAATCGGAATTGGCTCGAAAGCGGCTTGACGCGGGGAATAAGGAACACGGCCGAAAGCCAGGCGCCCAAAAGACCCGTGAAAAGCATCCACGATCCCGATAATCCCATCGCAAACCCAAGTCCACCTAACCCGATCGAAAATCCACCACCCACGTCTGTCGCAACGACCGAAAGCCCGATATGCCAGCTCTTCATCTGTCGACCCCCTAGGTAGAAGTCCTCCTCAGACTCTTGTCGACGAAAAAAATACAGGCCAATACCAATCATTCCGGCCATATAGAGGCCGAAAACGATAATGTCCAATGTCGACATTATCGACACCAAATGTTCATTGACTCCCATCCATTGGGCATTCGGCAATTGTTGACCAATCGTCCTGTGTAGTTATATCCTAGTCGATGGAAAACGCAGTTGATGCCTATTTCATCTGCCCTAGCCAGCGAATACGTGGCGTTTATTCGGGGGTGCCCTTTAAGATTGTCGTGAAGTGCTCCCACCGCTCCCGATGAGAGTCCAAGACCTCGGTGTTCGGGTAGCGTTACACAATCGGTAATCTCGGCCACTTGCCGCCCAACATCGAGCTCTGCTGATGCCGCTGCCACTAGCTTTCGGTCGGCATCTTCGATGACTTGGAACAAGGTTTGAAGTGTTGCTATTTGTCTGGAAAGATGCTCGGGAGAAATATCAGATGCATAGTCCTCGAACACGCTGTTCATCAGAATCGAAATCTGCTCTGAATCGTTGGGGACCGCAGGCCGGGATGTATATCCATCCGGCAGTGCAGGATTTGACCGCTCTTTGGAAAGGGCAATCTTGAGTGTTTTCTCGTGATCGTCCTGTCTAGTCTCGACGGCCCGTTCTTCGCCTGAATAGCGGGCCCAAATTACCGCCTCGGCACCGTCGGAAAAGAAGCCTCGGATCGCGCCTTCACGCCGGAATCCGGCTTCGCCCCATTGGTCGTTCGCGGCACCCGGTTCTTCACGCGCATACAGATTCAGCTTAGAAAACCGATCCCCAGTTTCCAACTCCTCAATGAGAACATGTGCGGGCTCGCTGCCAATGAACGTCTCAGCCGTCACCTCATAGAGCTTAATTCGCTTGTTGTGAAAATCGAAAGTTGACAAGGCGGCTCCTAGGGGGTCGCCAAGACGAACGTGGCGAACTTGAGCATCTTCACCGGTACGCCCATTCGCGCCCAGCATGATTTGAATTGAATTCATAAATACCTTTATAACTAGTTAGCGACGATTAAACGCTCGCATCCGGCTGCCTTGAGCGCTTCTGCAACCATAACACTATGCTCGGACGGCATTTCCCATCGCGCCTTACCCGAGTCGGGAAGCAGATAGATTGGATCGAAATAGAGATGTACGCGCTCGTCGTCAACGCTAGGGCTTCGGTACACCGAAATGCCCGTTTCCTGGTCATAGAATTCGTAACTATGTACATCGCGTTTACCACCTCCACCCGGCGCATCAGTGACAAATACAGGCGTATTGAATCCTGCAGTGATTCCCCTCACTTTGCGTTCCAGTTCGACCGTGGTCGCGATTGTGGTCCGCAAATCATCCACGCCCTTGACCATGTCATGCTGATAGACGTAATAAGGCGTCACATTTACGTACGACAGGCGCTTCACGAGCAACCGCATGGTTTCAACGTTATCATTGACGCCGCGAATAAGCACGCTTTGGTTTCTTACTCGCAATCCTTTTTTAAACAACAACATCATGGCCCGCTGTGTAATCTCCGTAATCTCAGAAGGGTGGTTGAAGTGGGTATGAAGGCATACTTCCTTACCCATTTCGCGACCCATTCGAGACAGATCGATAAGCGTATCTGTCCACTCATGATCAGTGAGAATTCGCATCGGCATAACCGCCGGGCCTTTCGTCGCAAATCGAATACGTCGGATGTGTGGTATGGAAAGCAGTGTTTCGCCAATGTAACGAAGACGATGGGGCGGAAGGAAATACGCATCACCACCGGAGACCACTACATCCTCTACCTCGGGTCGTGACATTAAGTAGGCAAAGATTTTGTCCCACTGAGCGGGGACTGGCTTGAAGTCGACTTTATCTACTAAATCTGTGTCACCACCAATTGCATAACTACGGGTGCAGAACCGACAGTAGACGGGGCAGACATCCAGAGCAAGAAAGAGCACTTTGTCTTCGTAGCGATGCACTAATCCCGGAACTGGCGAATCACCCTGTTCGTCCAGTGAATCCATCATAAGCATTGGATGATCCGGGTAGCGGGTTGAGGCTACAGGAACGAACTGGATCCGTATTGGATCGTCGTATGGATTGTTCCAGTCTATCAGCGATAGTAAATAAGGCGATAGTCGCAGGCGCATGGGTGCCTGCCGAAGTCCTTCGGTCACGTCTTCAAGAAAAGAGGCTGGCACCAGCGGCCTGATTACCTCGGCTAGCTTCTCGGAGCTCGTGACGGAATTCTTATTCTGATAGGTTGTCTCGAGAAACTCGGCCTCCGATACTTGTGAGAAGGCTGGTATCCGCTTCCAGAACTCACCTCCAAGTAGATCCCGGTGGATCAACGAGGCAGGATCTATTGCTGGTTTCAGGGCTGGTGGAACGTCGATTGCCGCGATTCTGTCAAGTACAGACACCTTCTCTGTTTCCGTAGGGATAGGACTGATGTCTAGCGACTTATGCGGGGGAGAAGCAGGGCGGTTTGTGCGAGGTCTGGCAGGAGATAAGGTCTTTGGTTCAGTCATGGTAACCGATTTGTGATGAAACATCATTTATTCGACGAAAGAACAACAACGACACAACGCCTGAATTCATCAAAGCGTAAAAAGATTGTGAAGTAGTCACTCGTCGGCGGCTGAACGTCTTCCGAAAAAGCAGAAACCCAGAGGCACACATCGCACATGAGGCCCTACGGACCAAGATGTGCATCGGATAATGGAATGTCTCACTGGCCATCAAGCCCAAGCTGGGCTGAGATTAAGACCCCCGGGTATAAATCCGTTGTGGGGCCTTGGCACTTACATTGATACCGATAGTGCGGCTTATACAGGACGCCGACACCATTAAAATAACCTGACGGTCCTCGATTGCAAGTTCTGGAGTCCGCCATAACGATTATTGACGAAATCTTCGGGACGTTCAGAATATTTCGCGGGTAGAAATTTTCTTTGGCAAGCTGAAATATTTTGACAACACAAGTCCCATACTGAAAAAGAGATGCCGTGCTTTTCCGTGACACTAGTTGTTACAACACTATGGGTTACAACGCTATGGGTTACAACACTATGTGTTACAACGCAAAAAGCCCGGGTTAACTTTGTTAACCCGGGCTTCTGCGGTCCGGACGAGACTCGAACTCGCGACCTCCTGCGTGACAGGCAGGCGTTCTAACCAACTGAACTACCGGACCATTTGGATCTTGATTGCATCTTGATGTCAAGACTGAAAAGATAGGGACTCTTTTGCGTAGAGCAACCATTCCATTTTGAGGATCTTGTGGAATGCACTCCTTTATCAATCAATAAATGGTGGTCAGGGAGGGAATTGAACCCCCGACACATGGATTTTCAGTCCATTGCTCTACCAACTGAGCTACCTAACCAAGTACAGTCTATGAATATACGGCCTCATTCTGAGCGTAGTCAACCGATGGCGTCGTCATATTACCATTTCACGATCTGTTGACAATTAGTTGGCATGTTTTGAGCGATGCGCTCCCCACATTAATTTGTTTCGGAGGGTTGAAAAGTAGTCTTGATCATTGAAACGGACCAGTTTTACGGAGTGACGGGCCTTTTTAATACGCACACCTCCAGAAGCAAGAGCATTTTTGTGATTTATTCCATCGGTCGTAAAAACGTGGGAGTTTCCATTACCGATAAGACGAATATCCACAAGGGCCGAGTCCGGAATGACTATTGGCCTGACCGTGAGCGTGTGCGGGGCGATTGGCGAAACGAGAATGGCCTGACAACCCGGTGCCATTATGGGACCACCAAGGGCGAGAGAATAGGCGGTAGACCCAGTGGGGGTCGAAACGATTAGGCCGTCAGCCCAATAGGTATTGAGGTGAACACCGTCGACCAAAACTTCAAACGTTAAAAGACCTGTTTCTCCTGAGCGCTGGATAGTGAATTCATTGAGAGCAAAATTGGCTGCAAGCTTGTCTTTTGACTCCAAAGATGCTTCTAGAACAACTCTTTCTTCGACCACAAAGTCACCTGATTTCAACTGTTGAACCCTTTGGTGCACTTCGGACCCCTCAATTTGAGCCAAAAAACCCAATCTGCCGTGATTCACTCCTAAAATGGGCGTAGGTCTTTCGCCCAGCAAGTTTACCGTGTTTAATAAGGTGCCATCACCACCAAATGAAATGATGAGTTCGGCTTGGTCTAAGAAATCTAAAACCGTACGTGCTATCTCGTTGTCCTGCAACGAGGCATCTCGATCTAATAATCCCTTTGCTAGATCCGGATGAACCACAAATTTGTTGTGAATGGATCGGAGATCTTTTATCAAGCTTGCGACCGGCTCCCACATTCCTTCCTTCAACGTGTTTCCAGTAATTCCAAGAATCATTGGCATGGCGGCTAAAAATGGAGTTGTAAAAAAGGGGCTAAAAGGAGAGAGGGCCTGACTAACAAGTAGGTTTCCCGTCAAATGAACGTCAACGACGCTTCATGTCTCAAACTACGCTTTGAACGGCTACAATTCACCCAGTTCAAATCCAAAACCCGAAAGAGGTGGGTCAAAGTTACGAATTGACCTCAATTGGGTCATTCAGATTGATCATCACCCCTTAAAACGACGCTGATAATTTTCACATGCCTTCAAAAATCCGATATAGTAAACTTTATGGAAGTGCAACAAACGGGGTGAACGCAGTTTCTGTGATCGTTGAAACCAGCATCGTTTCGGGGATACCAAGGCATACTATTGTAGGTTTACCAAACGGTGCAGTCAGGGAGGCGCTTGATCGCATTAGGGCGGCTTTAAGTGCCTCTGGCTATGCTATTCCAAGGGGTGCAATAACGGTGAATTTAGCCCCTGCAGATATACGAAAGGAGGGCACCCTTTACGATTTACCGATTGCCCTTGGCATATTGGCAGCAGATCAAACGATCCCAATCGAAAGCCTTCAATCAACTGACCTATTTCTGGGTGAATTGTCGCTCAATGGAGCAGTACGTCCTGTAAAAGGAGTCTTGACTGCGGTTTTAGGCGCAGTCCGGGGTGGTTTTAAACGAGTTGTTGTTCCAAAAGAGAATTATCAAGAAGCTTCTGCAATATCAGAAATAGACGTTGTTGCTGTAGAAACCCTGACAGAAGCGGTTCTATTGGCGCAAGGACGGTTTTTGGGAGGCAGAGAGCCCATAGAATTAGGGATGTCTAACGGTATTAAACCAAATGACTGGCCCGATCTTTCCCAAGTAATCGGTCAAAACGCGGCTATTAGGGGACTAGAGATTGCGGCGGTAGGGCGTCATAACATTCTATTAGTAGGCCCCCCGGGATGCGGAAAGACGATGTTATGCAGAGCCTACCAAGGAGTACAAGTTAACTGGACGAGGCCACAGCAACTTGAAACAACCAGTATTCATTCACTTCGCGGACTCACTAGTACCGGCTTATTAAAAAACCGACCTTTCCGAGCCCCACACCATTCGGTTTCAAAAGCCGGCCTTTTGGGAGGAGGCTCACCGTCTCTTCCAGGTGAAATATCGCTTGCACACAACGGATTGTTATTCTTAGATGAACTCGCGGAATTCGAAAAAGCAGCTCTGGAGAGCCTCAGGGAGCCTCTAGAAGAAGGGAAAGTGATACTTTCACGAGCTAGTGGGGCGGTTGAGTATCCGGCCAAGTTTCAATTGATTGCAGCTTTAAATCCTTGTCCCTGTGGGTTTTCTGGATCCGACGAAGTTGTATGCAACTGTTCCCATCAGGACAAACATCGATATCATGCCAAAACAAGTGGCCCTTTGCTCGATAGAATTGATATGCGAGTCATTTTACGGACGGTTGACCCGACCCAAGAGAGGTTAGGGGAAGATATTCAGTCCAAAAGTGTTAAGAAACGCGTAGACCGAGCTTATCAACTTATTCAGGGATCGGGAAAATCTACCTTACAGCCTAGTGTTGTTGGTTTACTTAATAGATCGATCCAGCGTCTAAAACTTTCGATGAGATCTTTTGATCGAGTTGCGAAGGTTGGTCGTTCCATCGCAGCGCTAGATGGGAGAGATGTTGTAGGCCCTGACGATATCGCAGAGGCGTTGAATTATCGAATTCAAAACCCTTATTCCTAATTATATAGAGATCCCGAAATTTTCTGGACGAAGAACTATGGATTCAAGCGGTCTGTAGCCAACTTAAAGCGCAAGTTCAGCGCTGAAGCTATGCTTCCGACGGCGGCTAGATGTTTTATCCTAGACTCCTCATCGGCACGAAGTACTAAAACAGTCTTGCCCGTTGCAGCATTTCGTACAGCGTCTAAAAGACCATTTTGAGTGACTTTCTGCTGTTCAACATAATATGTACCATCTTTCGTGATGATTACGGTTACGTATTGATCTTTAGTTGGAGCGGCGGTTTGGGTTTGAGGTAGGGTAACTTCAATACCAAATTGAGGGATGAAGCTCGATGTCAACAGAAAGAAAATCAACAGCAATAACACAATATCAGCCAATCCGGCCAAACTGTAGTTAATCAGTGGTTTTCTGGAAGAGGAAAAATTTGTCGACATGAAAGTTAGAAGCTGTTGCTATAAGTGTTTTTCTGCGGATTCGAATCATCGACGGGTGCCTGGAGCATATCGATGAACTCTGTTGCAGATTGCTCCATGTCGTTGACCAAGGAGTTGATCTTGCTCAACAGGAAATTGTAAAAGAAAAACGCCAAGATGCCGACGATCATGCCACCTGCGGTTGAAACCAAAGCTTCCCAGATTCCACCAGCCAAAACGCTGGGGTCAACGTTCCCGTGCAGATTTTGGATTTGCTGAAACGCCTTAATCATCCCTGTAACCGTGCCCAAAAAGCCTAACATCGGGGCAATTCCTGCTACACTCGCCAACAGATCCATTCGACGTTCCAATTGAAATCCTTCATGCTTTCCAGCCGCATTAACGGCGTCTTGAATCTCAGAAATTGGCCGTCCAAGTCGATCAAGTCCATGCTTTAGGATACGAGTTAGCGGCTTTTGCTGAGCTTCACAATATGCTTGAGCGCCGTGCGTGTTACCAGCCCTAACGTACTCTCTTACTCGGCCCATAATTTCTGTGCGATCGGAATCTGCTTTACGAAGGATAATAAGCCGCTCGACCAAGAGATAAACGGTCAAAATGGACAGCAGAAAGATTGGAACCATGATCCAACCAGCCTCAAAGATGATGTCCAATTGGCTTGGGGCCGCAGCTGCCTGCTGTAGGCTATCAGCAGGAATCCCTGCTACTTGAACGAGTAAAAAGCTCAGCATGAGCATGATATATATTCAGTTTAAAATGTAAAGACCTAACGGATACGGGTTGCCCACGATCCGTTGGGCAATTGAGATCCAAGTGAAATGCGAACGCTATCGGCTTCAAGGGCAGTTGTGTAAATTCCCAATCCCATTCGATATCGCGTTACCCCGTCCACTTCTCCAATCAAAACTCCCATGGGCAGATTTAAAAACGACAATTCTTGCCTTGCCATTTCAGCTGCCGAAGCAGATAACGTTGATCGAACGATGATAGTATAACCCTTTGTTTCCGACGTAATATTTTTAGTCTGAACAGCAGTGACATCAAGGGTAGTTGGGTCAACGCCGTTTGGGTCACTGCCGCTTAGGTCACTGCCGCCTGGGTCACTGTCATCTGGGTCACTGTCATCTGGAACGGCATTTGTCCCAGCACGCATAATCAGCGACGAATCTGAAGCCACAACACCAGTTGAATCCAGCGCAGTAACCGGTTCGTTATTAGGTTTAAAAGAGGCCATTTCTTCGTTAGGAACCGTCTTTCCAGGAAAGAAAAGGGGCTTTAGTAGCAGTGTTGCTACCACCGCCATGGCCACCAGGGCGACTATGATGAAAGCACCCTTATTTGATCCGTTGCGTTCACGATATAAAGATGTGCTTCCGCGCCCACGACGACTGGAATGTGCTGGTTTCGGGCCAGATCGCTCTACTGCTGCGTTGTTATCGGAAGTAGAGGTTGGTTTCTTCTTGGCGACGCCAGATGCATTCGGTGAACCATGAGCAGGAGTTAGGCTTTGCACGTCACCTTTTTTGGTCTCATCAAGTTGGCTCGGTTCGGAAATAGGATCACTTTCAATTCCAAGTACGGGAAGCCCAAGATGAGAGACGTTGAGAGCCAAGACAAGTGATGGGTCCGGCGAAAAACGAACAAGGTGGTCAACCATTTCAAAGGTTCCGACGAAGGGAATTTTCAGAATTCCGGTCGTTGACAATTCGCGAACCAGCTCTCCGGGAATCGAATGTAAAGATTCAACTTCCGGCTGAGAAAATGCGTTTTGATTTGCCAAAAGCAGATCAATTAAAGAGGATTGTTGCAAGTCGTTTTTCATCGCTGGGAATCTGCTTCAAATTCAAGTCGCAACTGAGGTGGATGCCACTTAAATCCCGATGGAGTTTTTTCACGATGTGCGGGTTGCCTTGCAGGCGAAAGAACCCCAATTCCATCCATTCGAACGGATTTGCCTTGAAGCAAAGCTTCCGCTACAATTCGGCCAATTTGGTCTTTGATTTCCAAAATAATTTTGAGAATGACTAGATAAAAATTAAACTAAAAGTAGAAGGAAACATGCGGTAATCCAATTGGCAACAGTAATGGACAATCCTCTTACCACCGGTATTTGGCTCCGAAATAGAAGGTTGAAGACTCAATCGGATACCACTGCCAAAACTCCGGGGAAGCACCCAGATTTCGAACTCCAACGGACAAACCGTAGGAAGGAGTGAAAAAATAGGAGCCTTCAATGCCCAATAACGTAATGCTGGATGTTTCCTGAATTCCAATTAGGTCCACTTTACGCGCCGCTTCATGACGAAAGTTGACTTGAACCATAGCGTTTCCATCCAAAAAGCTGGCGGAAGCAAATCCGCCAATTGATAGTGGAGAAAAATACGGTATGTCTGCATTTAGATCTGACAACTCAGCGCTTCGAAATTCAGCATCTATTCCCAACTGCATGCCTGGAGACAACAACAATCCTAGGTCCAACTTTCCGTAAAGCATATTTGCAGCATCATATGCTAGGCCTGCGTACCCGCGGTCATACCCATTGACTGAAGATGTTGGTTGAAACGCGTACCTTTGATACGGCTGTTCCCGATATCCGATCTGCACTTTTGTTGTTATAAATTCGGACAGATACTCCAATCCGGAATGGGCATCTATTGAAGTCAAAGAGGGAAGTAATACCGGTTCATCTTTTAAGAAAGGCGACGCGGAATAGGTTTCGCGCAACAATCCGGTTTCTAGTTTGGGTTGGTTACCGGCATATAACCTGATAGCAGAAGAAAGCGTGTAACTAAGTTCTAGCACGGGGGATAAATAAGACAACGACCGCGGCCTGTCGCTAGTAAATTGCGGGTCCGATCTGAAGCCCATCACGGCAACTCCAGCTTTTAGGTTCATATTTCTAGAGTACAAATAGCTAAATACGGCCTGTGAGTAGCCCGATTGAACTGTACTTCCAGGAAATGTGCCTGCGTCTAAACCTGAAGTTGTTCCACTTGCAACGACTGAGATAAATCCGTCTGGAATGGGAATTGATAGTCGGCCACTGGTCGAAAGGAATTTTTCTTCCCTGTCTGTAACGGGGTCAACCCGGACGGACGGGTCAAACACGTCCGTGTTTAACGCAGTCATCCCCCCTTTAAACGCAATTCCTCCGTCGAGCCTAGAACCAGGGCTACTGCTAATTCCCAAAGAAAGTTCAGCCCCATAAAAATTGCGGTCTGGGTTTGAAACAGACTGCGCTCCTGGCACGGGAATTAAGCCGAACATCGAATATTTCTTTTTGAAACCGCTTGCCGAGCTCGAAAAGACTACTGGGCCTACTTCTGTAGAAAGTTTTATATCAGATTTCAGATAGTCGAATCCCGAGTTTGCTGTTGATCCAGCAAATGGCTCTTGGCCGTTTGTCCCGTGATACTCAATATCAAATAGGGCAGACGAGTTTTGGGAATATCGTAGAGCAATCTCAGCTGCCAGTGTCCGGTCCAGATGGCTACCGACCGACGCGCTCATCACGCCGTTCATTGGCGTTCTGTTGGCAATGGCCGTTACTTCCGGCGGGTCTGGGGGCAGAACGGGGCTGGGAGGTAAATCGGCGCTCGGTTGTTTGTAGTCTTCCGCGAAAGGGAGCCTAGAAGATAAAATATCTGGCACAGGAGGGGGAGGATTGAACCCGACTAATGGTTGCCTGCGAAGAGCTGGAAAAACGATTGTTAAATCGCCGGTGATTTCAACTTCCCTAGGCGCCAAATCTGGCAAAACCACATCCTGACGAGCCCAAGCGATATTTGGAACAGCCACTACAGCCACTACAGCCACGAAAACGAATGCCTGAGCCAATTTGTTAGCGTAAATCATCTAATCTAGCTTTTGCAGTTTTGGAGGATGGTGAATCTGGATACATCGATACCACAATGTCATAAATGCGAATGGCCTGCCCTGGGTTACCCAATGCTTCAAACGCCTTTCCTTGTTCCAAGTAACTCTTAGCGAGCCAACTTGAATAACCAGAAAACAGAGCCGACATCCGGCCTAGTGTTTCAATACCCAAATCATATTGACTTCTGGTGATTTGAGACAGTCCAAGTAGATACAAAGCTTCTGCCCCAATTTCATCTCTGGCACTTGTAGAGAGTGCGCCTAAGAGCGGGTCTGCAGTAGCATAGTCTTCCTTCTTAAGAGCGATTTGAGCTAAGCCAAGAAAAGCCGGGAAATTGGCCTCTGACATCTGTTTGTCCGAGGTTAAAGACTGAAGGATTCGCTCTGCTTCATTCAATCGAGAAAGCTGAATTAGAGCCAAACTTCTGCCATACCGAGCCCTAGCAAAATCACGAGGATTTGAGGCCGTTTTACTTTCCATTTGTTGAAACACGTCCTCAGCTTCTGTCGAATTATTCTGATCCAACAATAGGTGTCCAAGCGTATTGGCGGCTTCAGGATATCTTTCAGAGGAAGGATAGGTCTGGACAACAATTTTGTAATGTTGTTCGGCCTGCGCTAGTCGGTTTTGTGTTTTTTGGATCTCAGCTGCATAAAAGTGAGCGTTGGCTAAGAGCACAGCGTCCTTACCAGATGAGATGAAAATTTCGAAATCCGATAAGGCATCTTTCACCCGCCCGCTCTGGTATTTTGCCTCTGCCTGTCGATACTTAAGTTGTTCGGCGGCTGGTGTCCCGCTTAATACAGTTGCCAACGAGTCAACAATGGTATTCGCTCTTTTATCCTGACCGGCCGCCATCAATGCAAACTGAATTCCAGCTGCAGCATCGGCCACGAACGGACTATTGGGGTACTGGGTTAATACAAGCTGATAGGAAGATACCGCTTCTGTAATATTTCCACTGTTAAAAAACGAGTCCCCGACTCCGTATTGAGCCTTGGCGGCCAACGGATTACGAGGAAATGTTGTGATCAGTGATCGATATTCCTTGATGGCTTGCTCGTATTCTTCGTTCAAGAAATAGAGATAGCCAAGAGAATATTGAGATTCTTCCCGCCATTCACTAGTCGGGTAGTCCTCGATAAGTTGTCTAAACGTGGAAATTGCTTCAAATGCATCGCCCGAATTTGAATATGCGTGTCCAATCTGATAAAGGGCGTAATCATCACCTTCCGCAGACATTTTGCTATAAACCC
>ERZ890510.480-NODE-480-length-31156-cov-7.708787_pt1 | contig 31156 bp, 30 predicted proteins | sample MGYA00521265_ERZ890510 | MGnify/ENA primary metagenome ERZ890510 (study PRJEB32303, sample SAMEA104408624) | aquatic metagenome | biome: Brackish water; feature: Chemocline; material: water | place: Baltic Sea | collected 2014-10-26T21:54:00 | depth 110 m ... | reverse complement strand
ACACAACTGCTGCTGGCGGGGGCGGGGGCGGGGGCGGGGGGCGAGGGGTGGACCTGGTCAGGGCCGGCTTCGCGGCCCTGACGGCGGCGGGTGGGGGGGGGCTCAAGCGCAGCCCTGGGGTTCCTACTCAGGCTTTTCGCTTGAACAGGGCGGACCGCCACTCACCGTCGGCGTCGACGGCTTGGAAGACGAAGTGGCGTTGCTCCGTTTGGGAGCGCATACCGTCCCACTCTTCGGCCAGTATGCCTGACAGGATGAGCCAGCCGCCGGGTCGTAGGGCTGCGTGGAAGCCATCTAGGAGGGGGCGGAGTTGGCCGCTTTCTATGTTGGCGATGACGCCGTCTACGGGGCCCCATTTCGCGAGCTTCTCGGAGTCGGCCCATTCAACGCTGTGACGCACTCTGTCCGACACGCGGTTCGAGGTCACGTTTTCGGCGAGCGCTTCGCACGCCAGCCGATCGCCTTCGATGGCCAACACGTCGGCGGCGCCCAGTAGTGCGGCGGCGACCGAGAGGATGCCCGAACCAGAGCCGATGTCCAAAATCGTCTCGCCTTGGGACAGGACCGCGTCCAATAGGCGCAGACTGCCCCGGGTCGTGCCGTGTTCAGCTGTACCGAATGCCATTCCGGGATCGAGGACGATCACAAGATCGGTCGGCTTGGCCTCGAAGTCAGTCCAGGACGGTCGTACGACGAGTCGGTCGGTGATCCGGCGCGGAGCAAGGCCCCGCTTCCACGATTCGGCCCAATCTTCGTGCTCCTGCCAGCGGATGCGCACCTCAAGATCAGAGCGACCGGTGAGCGCTTCCATTTCCGCGCACGCCCAAGCTTCCGCACCTTCGGCGTCTTCGGGCTCCTCAAGGTGGGTCACCTGCCACCCATCCTCTTCCACGACCGCGCGCCCGCCAAGTGATACGAGGGCTTCCGCGAGGAGTGTCTCGATTTCTTCGTTTGCGGTGCAGCGAGCTGCGATTTCGAGCCAGCGACGGTCGGAACTCGTCATCCGCCCGTGAACGCTTCCTTTACGCGCGACCAGAAGCCCTTGTGTGACCGGCGTCGAATCTTGTCAGGCGCGGGGGTCTCAACTTCGCGCAGGCGGCGCAAAACCTCCTCCTGCTCCGAAGTCAGCTCGTCAGGCGTCCAGACTACGACCTGTAGCAACTGATCTCCGCGCACGTGGCCGTTCAGCTCGGGAAGCCCAAGCCCTTTCAGCCGCAGCAGATCACCACTCTGGATGCCGGCCGGAATGGTGACGCGCGCATTGCCCTCAATGGTGGGCACATCCACTTCGTCCCCGAGCGCGGCTTGGCTGAAGGTGATCGGAAGCTCGTAGACGAGGCTCGACCCCTCCCGCACGAAGCGCGCGTCATCTTCCACCTCGAGCAAGACGACGAGATCGCCCCGAGGACCGCCGCGGGGGCCGACGCTTCCGCGCCCGCGTAGGGTCAGGAAGTTCTCCGACGTGACGCCGGCGGGGACGTCGACCTCCAGTTCACTCTCTGCCCGGACCCTCCCCTCGCCACTGCAGGTTTCGCATAACTCCGCGATGACCCGGCCCTCACCACCACAACTACGACACGGCTGCACACTGACGAATTGGCCGAACACCGATCGCTGCACGTGGCGCTCTTCTCCCGCACCGCCACAAACGCCGCATACCGTCGGCGCCGTTCCTGACTTCGCACCCGAACCTTCACAGGTCCCGCACTCGTTGAGCAGCGATACCCTGAGCTTCTTCGCGACCCCGTGGGCGACCTCTGGTAGCGTCAGTGGCAGCCTGATGCGAACGGTCTGACCTTTGCGGGAAGCGGTGCGCTGACCCCGCGCCCCGCCCATTCCAAACAGGTCTTCGAAGCCGCCAAAACCGCCACCGCCACCGCCGCCGCCGAAGTCCCGCATGAAGATCTCGATCGCGTCGTTGAAGTCGAAACCCTGGCCTCCGCCACCGCCGCCGCCACCACCGCGCAGGCCCTGTTCTCCGTAACGATCGTAGACAGAGCGCTTATCTGTGTCCCGAAGCACTTCATACGCCTCAGTCACCTCCTTGAACCGCTCTTCGGAGTCCTTCGAGCCTTGATTGCGATCGGGGTGATACTCGAGCGCGAGCTTTCGATACGCCTTCTTTATCTGTTCGTCGCCCGCGTCGCGCGGTACGCCGAGCATTTGATAATAGTCCGCCATCTAAGGCCTTCGGGATACGCACGCCACGGGGGCATGCGGGGGGTTAGGGCTGTAGCATCCGTGTGACGAGCGTCGACGTGTAATCCACGATCGTCACAATCTTTTCGTAGGGCATTCTTGTCGGGCCAATCACACCAATCACGCCAGACAAGTCGCCAGCACGATACTCAGCCGTCACCAGAGTAAAATCAGCGAGTTCCGACGTGTCGTTCTCGCCACCGATCGTGATCATCAGCCTACCCCGGTGCTCGCGACTACCCACGGTCTGCGCCAGAAGATCCCGGCTCTCGGTCAAGGCAATCAGGCTCTTTAAGCGATCGCCGCTTTCGAACTCGGGCTGCGCCGCAAGCACGCTTGCGTGGCCCAGATGGATCTTCGTGCTGTCGAGATCGTGGAGGTCGAACAACTCTGGCCCCGACTGCATGAAGATATTCAGAAATTCGGCAGCACCAACAGTGCCGTCATGCGAATCGCGGAGACGCTCAGGGAGGGTGCGTCGAATTTCCGGTAAACTCAGGCCAGCCAGTCGCTCATTCAGGGCCAGGGTCACAGTAATGAGGGTTTCCTGCGGCACTTGGACCGGCAGATCCACGTAGACCGTCCGCACAACTCCGCCACGGATCGAGGCGACGAGCACGACCTTGCTGGTGGACACCTGAATGAACTCGAGTCGCTCCAAGATGGCTTCATCGAGGCGCGGGGCGACTGCAACACCGAGTTCGTTGGTGAGCAGGCTCAACGCTCTCGTCGCATGGCGCACCAACCGCTCCATTGCGGAGCTCCCAGCCAAATCCAACTCGCGCTCAAGGCTCGTCCGATCGTGATCCGTGAGCTTCATGGGCTCCATGAGGCGATCCACAAAGAACCTGTAGGCTAGGTCGGTTGGCACGCGGCCCGCCGACGCATGCGGATGGAAAAGATAACCCTTCTCCTCCAGGTCGCTCATCGTGTTTCGCACGGTGGCTGCGGACACCCCCATACCCTCGGCACGCGAGACCGTCCGGCTCCCGGCCGGCTCGGCAGTATCGACATAGGTGCGCACGACGGCCTCGAGCACTTTGCGCTCGCGGTCACTCAGTTCTGCGCCCGCCAAGTCTGGGTCGTTCATTTCAGCCATCACCGAAGATCCATAGCTGCGCTTTCCAGCGTCAACCCACGGCCCCCGAGTCGAGGTCGACAGCGAGCCGGTCCAGGAGGAGCCATCCTTGCGCGTTCAGACGCACTCGGGGCTCCACAGACGCCGTCCATCCCTCTGTGACCCACCTGGCAACACGCTGCCGTTGTTCATGGTTGAGGTCCTCGACGGGCAAACCCTCACCTGTACGGAGTCCAAGCCACACCCGCTCAAGCCCTCGTTCCGTCGGGCCGATCTCCTCCCTCTCTGCTTCGGGGAGCAAACCGGCCGCCACCGTCGTTCGATAGTCATCCCAATCGGCCAAATTCCATCGACGCACCGGATCCGCATAACTGTGTGAGCCGTTTCCGAGCCCGAGATACGCGGAGCCATCCCAGTAGGCGGTGTTGTGCCGCGACGCAAAACCGGGCCGGGCAAAGTTGGAAACTTCATAGTGCTCATACCCAGCGGCTCCCAGCATTTCAACCGCGAGCAGGTATTCGTCCCGATACATCTCGTCGTCAACAGGAATTTCTTTGCCGGCGACGACGGCGCGCGCCAAGGGTGTGCCTGACTCCACGGTCAAACCATACAGACTGACGTGGGGCACGTCGAGCGCGAGTACGCCTTCCAAGTCAGCCGTCCAATCCCGCTCCAACCGTCTGGGAAGGCCGAACATTAGATCCACACTGAGATTGGTAAGCCCAGACTCCCTGGCGATGCCGATCGCTCTGGCGGGTCCATCCGGGCCATGCATACGGCCCATCCAAGACAACGTGGGCCCGTGAAACGTCTGGGCACCCAGACTCAGACGGTTCACCCCGGCTCGCCGCCACTGCTCGGCCACCTCTGTGGTCAGACTCTCAGGGTTCGCCTCCGCGGTCCACTCCAAGTGCGGCGCCCGCAGGCGCTCGGGACCGAGCAACGCAGCGAGCGCGCTCATGGCGCCCGCGCCCAGCAAGGAAGGCGTTCCGCCACCCACATAGAGCGTCGCCAGCGACGGGGCCAGGGCGAACAATCCCTCCTCCTGGACGGCCCGTAGTTCGCCAGCAATCGCGTCTCGCCAACCCTCCAGATCGCCTTCTTTACGGACCTGCACGGCGAAGTCACAGTAGTTGCAGCGGCGCGCACAAAAGGGCGCATGCACGTACACGGATGAGACCTGAGTGGGCACTAGCGCCCTATCCTAGAAGTGCGTTTAGCACCGAGACCGGACACTAGCTCGCCCGCCGAAAGCGAAGCCCTGGGCGCTGCTCGACGAAGCCGCGTAGTTCGAGGGCGGTCAGGACCGCGAGAGCCTGGGGAACCTCCATGCCCGCTTGACCCGCGAGCTCTTCAATGTGTCGTGGTCGGTCTGCGAGCCCGTCGTACACTGCCGTCTCGGCGGAACTGAGGTCCACGGGCGGGGCGGTGGCCGCTACGTGGGCGCCCGCCACTCGCGACACGAAGTCGTTCACGGAAACGAGGACGGTCGCCCCGTCCGCGAGAAGCGCATTACTTCCTTCGCAGGAAGGCTCGTCGATCGGCCCTGGAATTGCGTACACGTCGAGCCCAAGGTCCAAAGCGTGATCGACCGTGATCAACGAACCGCTCTTCATTGCAGCCTCCACTACGACGATCGTGTGCGCCAGGCCAGCGAGCAGTCGATTTCGGCGCGGAAAATGATGCGGAAGTGCCTCGGTGCCTGGAAGGAACTCCGATACCACGAGGCCCTTCGCGATGATGTCTTCGAAGAGACCCCGATTGGTGCGGGGATAGGCCTGGTCCGCTCCTCGACCGAGCACCGCAATCGTCTTCCCGCCTCGAGAGAGAGCGCCGCGGTGAGCGGCCCCATCGATCCCGAGCGCCATGCCACTGGTCACCGTGACCCCGGCACGCCCGAGGGCCGCCCCCAGGCGCTGAGCGACGTCCCGTCCACGGGCCGTGGCCCGGCGGGCCCCCACGATGGTCACGCTCGGTGTCTTGAGGAGCGTCACGTCGCCGCGTAGGAACAGCACCGGCGGCGGGTCGGAGAGTTGGTGAAACGCCTCCGGGTACAGAGGATCTCGCCAAGTACAAACCGTCATCTCGAGTCTCTCCGCCTCGTGCAGTCCATGCTCGACACGGGTCAGCACCTCGGGATCCAAACGGCTCACAACCGCTACTGATCCTGCTACACGGCTAAATAAGTGGGCGGGGGCCCGCAGCGCTTGCCGTGCCGACCCGAACTCCTCAACAAGCCGCTTGAGCGTTCGAAGACCCACCTTTGGGGTAGCGTCGAGCTGGAGCAGCGCACGGACCTCTGCGAGGTCGTGCTCGGACCTCAAGGCGTCCACCACTCCTCTTCCTCGTCGTCGTTCTCCTCAGCGGCTGTCTTACGGCTCTGGGTCCACAGGGCGTCCAGCAGTTCGTCGAGTCCCTTTCGGGCCACAGAGGACACCTGGAAGATCGCCCAAGCTCCCCTGCCATCGAGCGTGGGTATTTCGTCCTCTGGCCCTAGGAGGTCCGTCTTGGTCAGGACCACACAGAACGGCGTGCGTGCCAACTCAGCCGAATACGCGTCAAGTTCGGCACGCAGGGCATCAAGTTCGGCTTGCACGTCCTCTGCATCTACCGGGACCAAAAGCGCCAGCGTTCGTGTGCGCTCGATGTGCCGAAGGAACTGATGTCCGAGACCCTTTCCCTCGTGCGCCCCCTCAATGATTCCAGGGATGTCAGCCATGACGAACGACCGGAAGTCGCTGACGGCCACGACCCCGAGATTCGGCTCCAATGTCGTGAATGGATAGTCCGCGATCTTTGGGCGGGCCGCGCTGACCGACGCCAAGAAAGTGGACTTGCCGGCGTTGGGTTCGCCGACCAGGCCGACGTCTGCGATCAGCTTGAGTTCAAGGCGGACCCGTCGTTCCTGTCCCTCCTCTCCGGGCTCCCAGCGACGGGGAGCCTGGTTGGTGGCAGTCTGGAAATGAGTGTTCCCTCGACCACCCCTGCCGCCTCGCGCCACGACCAGCTTGTCGCCGGGCTCCATGAGTTCACCCAAATAGTCATCGGAGTCGGCATCGTAGACGGTGGTGCCCGGTGGAACCCTCAATACCAAGTCTTCACCGGACCTGCCCGTCATGGACTTGCCTGCGCCGTGAAGTCCCCGTTCGGCCTTGTAGTGGCGTCGATAGGAATAGTCGAGCAAGGTCGTGAGTTGTGGGTCGACCTCGAGCGACACATCACCGCCCTTACCGCCGTCGCCACCTGCCGGACCACCCCTGGGAACGCCTCTCTCTCGACGCATCGCCTCGGACCCAGATCCTCCGGTCCCGGCAATGATTTCGATTACCGCACGATCTACGAACACGTCAGTCTCCCTGTTCAGACCGCGCACGCACGGTTGCCCAAGTTTCCAAGGCGATCTGCCGAGCCTGGGCAGAAGCGAATTCGATCGCAAGGGACAGAGCCTCCGTCACCTCGCCCTCACTGGCGCCCGAATTCAGCGCACCACGAAGGTGTGAGTAGAGTTGCCGCGGAACGTCAAGCACCGCCAGCACTGCAATGATACAAAGCTCACGATCAACGAGATCCAAGCCCGGGCGCCCAAGGACCTTGCCGTATCCTTCCTCGACCATCCAGCGCTCCATGTCGGGATGGATACGACGGATATTCTGCCGCAGCTCCCCGTACTGGCCGCCGTAAACGGTCGCACACACTTCCTCGCCGCGCACCGCCCATTCCGCCTGATCGGTGGCTGGCGCCGTCGGGCCAGCTTGCCCGCTGACCGAGCGCCATTGAGAGAGCGCATTGAGCGCCACCGGGTAACCGAGAAAGAGGTAGCTCTGTATCAACGCTTCCTCGACCGGTCCCGCCTGCAACACACGCGCAGCAGTCCGCATGAGCGCCTCGCAGTCTGCCGTACGGCGTGCCGCCACGGACGCGCTGAGCCGAACGAGCGTAGCCCGGCTCTCGTTGAGCATCGTGGTCACGCCGCGCCTCGCGTCAGGTCGAAACGCGCACGAACCTCGCCTACGATTTCCCCTAGAGTGTTATCGACCATCGGGTTCGCATGGGGAGCCAGCGCGATCACATCCGCGCCATCCAGGGCCCCCAGTTCAGAAAGCACCCGGACCAACGCTACCTCGACGGCTCGCCTGCCTCCGTCGGAAACCTTGATGGCGACTCCGAAGCCAGTCTCTGGAACACCCGCAGCATAAACACCTTCGGCGCCGACCTTCACGAACACCCGCCCCCGGGCTTGACTCATTACATCCGTGCACGTCCGACCGGTGCCGCCCACCATGAACGGATGCGTCGTCATCGCGGACACGACCCGCTCCGCCGGACCATCAGGACGCGCCGCGACCGCGAAGCGCGCAAAAGCGGTGGCCATGGAGGCGAGCTCCACCGCGAAACAGACAACACCGCAGCCGTCGACTCCTGTCGAAATCTCCTCGGCAGGTAGCCCTGTCCACCGTTCCATTTCCTGCATCATCCTCCGCTGGACCGGGTGGTCCGCCTCATGATAATCCATCGGGTCCCAGCCCATACCTATGGCCAGCGCCAGCATCCCCGCATGCTTCCCTGAACAGTTGTTGTGGACGCGCTCCGCGACCCCACCACTGGCGACAATCACCTTCGACGCCGCCGAAGAAAACGGCAGATGCGGTCCGCATCGCAGGAGCGACTCGTCGGCCCCAGCCTTGGAGAGGATCGAACGCACGGCCCTCACGTGCTCCGGTTCCCCCTCATGCGACGCGCAACACAACGCCAACTCCTCGACGGTCAACCCGAAGCGATCGACGATCCCCTCTTCCACGAGAGGAAGCGCCTGAAGCGGCTTCGCGGCTGATCGTAAGAACGTCAGGCCGTGAACGTCGCCCGTGCTCGCCACCAAGACACCCTGTGCGTCAGTGACAGCGACATCCACGTTGTGCCTAGACTCGACGACACCGCCGCGAACGACCTCGACTATGCCCATGTGCCTCTCGTGCCTTCAAGCTGAGATAACCGCCGGGGTCGGGCCATGCCGATTTGGGACGCACGCCAACGGACGGCCCAGACGACGTAGATCATCGGTTCTGGTTCTGCTCTGTCTCGGCTCGGATCACCGCGTCGATGAGCTCGGAGGTCGTGGTCACGCGGCGCAGCATGTCCAAGGCCGTGTTCAGCTGGCGATCGTATTTCTGAGCATGCAGGAACTGCCCTTCGTCACCCCACGCCTGCAGCGCGACCTCACGCTCTAGTTGGTAGCGGACGAAACGCGCCCCCTGCATGAAGGCCGAGCGTTCGACATTCGCGCCAAACTGCGGGAGCGTGGCGAAAAAGGCCTCAAGGTCGGAGTCGCTTAACTCAAAACCAGACTCCAACTCCGGGTGCTCGCGCACGTAGGACACCGAGAAATTGAAGAGCGCCACGGTGAATGCTCCACCCGCCCGATAGAGGCGGAAGACGGCATTGCGCTCCGTAGCGTCAAGCGTCTCAGGCGCGACGAACAGGTCAGGAGTGATTCCCCCACCGCCGAAGACCGTGCGCCCCGCGTCCGACTTGTATTGGGGCCGATCGGTCAGGTCCGTTGGCATTACGAACTGCCCCGACACAGAGAAAGCAGCAGAGCTTGGATCGACCTCGGCGGTCTCATCCCGCGTGATGGACCTCCCCGCGGGCGTAAACCAGCGTGCGGTCGTCAGACGTAGCACATCACCGCCGGTGAGTCGAAAAAGTGTCTGAACAGATCCCTTTCCATAGGTCGTCTCACCAATGACCACCGCGCGATCATGGTCCTGGAGTGCCCCCGCAATGATCTCAGACGCAGATGCGCTATTGCCGTCCACGAGGACCACGATCAGCATCTCGGGATACCGGTCCTCCGTGGCCGCAGAGTAGGTGTCGTTCTGGTTCGCGGCACGGCCGCGGGTCTCCACAATCGACAGGCCCTTGTCCAAGAACAGGTCGGACACGGCGACGCCTTCGTCTAGCAGACCGCCCGGGTTCCCACGCAGATCTAGGACCAGCCCTCGGAGCCCCTCGTCCCGCAGCGAGTCCACGGCCGCCCGGATCTCGCGCGATGACGTCTCTCGAACGGTCTGGAGCGGCACATACCCAATATCGCCCTCCAGCATTACCGCGAACGGAACGGCCAGAAGACGGATCGTAGCCCGTTCCACACTGAACTCGATCGGCTCCTCAACGCCCGGACGCATCATCTTCATCGTGACCGCCGTACCGGCGCGACCGCGGAGCAATTCCACGGCCTGGTCGGTGACCATGGTGTCGGCCGGGATGCCATCAATCTCAAAGAATTGATCGCCAGCACGAATGCCCGCGCGCGCGCCCGGCGTGCTAGGGATCGGGCTGACCACCGTCACGCGATCGTTGCGGTCGACGACCTCCAGGCCCACCCCACCGTAATCGCCTTGGGTACGGATGCGGAGATTTTCATAGTCATCCGCGGGAAGAAACGACGAGTGGGCATCGCCGAGATCGCGGATGAGGCCATCGATGGCGGAAGTGTAGAGCTTGGTCTTATCGACCTCGTCGACGAAGCTCGACTCGACGCGATCTACGACCTCCTGGAGGACGCGTACGCGCACGTACATGTTCTCAGACCGGTCGGCACCTGCCTGTAACAGCCAACCCCCCGCCATCATGGCGAAGGCGAAGACAGCCATCGGTGCGATTATCCCTCGCCTCACGACCTCACCTCTTGTTCACTTTTCGGACCCGACCACACGTCGAGGTCCGTCTCTCTTTATACCGCCTACGCGCCGAAGGTTTCGGGAAACCTCCGCACCAGCGCCTCCCGGAGTCGGGCCTGCACGACCTCTGGCGCGCCGCGCGCGCTCACCACGGTGACTCCCGGCTCGGACTCCGACAAGGCGATGTACGCTTCGCTGACGCGGCGTAGGAAGCTCGCGCCTTCCTGTTCGATCCTGTCCGGCGCCATCCCGTCTCGTTGTTGCCGCGCCGTGCCCTCTTCAGGAGGGAGATCCAGAACCAAATAGAGATCCGGGCTCAGGCCACCCGTAGCGATGCGAAGCCCGTCTCGCACGTCCTGGAGGTCGATGCCCCTCGCATATCCTTGGTAAGCCAACGTGGACAACGCAAATCGATCGGCCAGCACGACCTTGCCCGCGGCTAGGGCAGGACGCACGACGTCACGAACAAACGCGGCCCTCGCTGCCAAAATCAGGAGCAACTCTGACTCTGGCGGCATCTCAAGGTCAGTGCGTCCCAACACGACCTCCCGGATCGCCTCACCCACAGGCGTTCCTCCAGGTTCCCGGGTCAGGACGTGCGGAACCCCCAGCGCCTCCATCCAGGACGACAGGAGGGCGGCTTGGGTAGTTTTACCAACCCCCTCACCACCCTCCAGTACGATGAAACGTCCTGCATCCCGCATACCGTCGTTGCTCCTCGTCGATGTAGCGCTGCTACACCTTCCTCGTCGCGCCTAGGTCATGCGGGCGCATGACGCTCCCCGACCTTGGCGGGTTTCATTCACTTGACTTCAACCGACGTGCCTACCGATCCCGCTGACCTAGTCGTAGTACTCCACGCCTAGGTGGGTGATCACTTCCTCACGCATCATCCAGCGAAGCGTGTTCTTAAGCTTCCAATGTTGGATGAAGATGTCGTGCTCCGGGTATAGGCCGGGCGCGGTCTGTGGGCTCTTAAAGTAGAACGACAGCCACTCCTGGATTCCGCTCATGCCGGCGCGGCTCGCGAGGTCCATGAAGAGCGCCAGGTCGAGCACGATGGGGGCTGCCAGGATCGAGTCGCGGCAGAGGAAGTCGATCTTGATCTGCATCTCGTAGCCCATCCATCCGAAGATGTCGATGGCGTCCCAGCCTTCCTTATTGTCACCACGCGGCGGGTAATAGTTGATCCGCACCTTATGGTACATCTTCTCGTAGAGGGCCGGATACATCTTCGGCTGTAGAATGCTCTCGAGCACGCCCAGCTTGGAGACTTCCTTGCTCTTGAACGATTCCGGATCGTCGAGAATCTCGCCGTCGCGGTTGCCGAGGATGTTGGTGCTGAACCAGCCGTTGATCCCCAACATCCGGGTCTTGAAGCCCGGCGCGAGGATCGTCTTCATGAGCGTCTGGCCGGTCTTGAAGTCCTTCCCGCAGATCGGCACGCCCTTGTCCTTGGCGAGCTGCTCGAGCGCGGCAAAGTCCGCAGACAGGTTGGGGGCGCCGTTCGCGTAGGGCACACCCTCCATGATGGCGGCATACGCGTACAGCTGCGCCGGAGAGATGTCATGGTCGTTCTCGTCCATGCCCTTCTCAAAGGCCTCGATGGTCTCATGGACCGCGCCGGGGCGGATGTAGATCTCCGTCGAGCCACACCAGACCATGACCAGGCGGGCGCAGTCATTGTCTTTCTTGAAGTTCCGAATGTCTGCCCGAAGCTGCTCAGCCAGATCCCTCTTGGTCGCACCCGTCTTGACGTTCGTCCCCTCCAGCTTCTTCACGTAATCCGTACTGAAGACAGCCGGCATCGGCTTGATGGAGGACAAGAAATCTTTGATCGGGTCGAGGTGTTTCTCCTTATGGAGCACCCCAGCGACCAGCGCACTCTCGTAGCCATTGTCGGGAATCGGGTCCCAGGCGCCGAACACGAGGTTCTCAAGGTCCACAAGCGGCACAAATTCCTTGATAAGCGGCGTGCGCTCATCAGTTCGTTTGCCGAGCCGGATTGTGTTCATCTGGGTGAGGCTGCCGATAGGGGCAGCGATGCCCTGACGGATCGCCTCGACGCCAGCTACGAATGTGGTTGCGACGGCACCAAAGCCGGGCAGTAGAATGCCGAGCTTGCCGGCGGCGGGTGCGATCTCAGAAGGCTGCTTCACGATAAGCCTCTCGTTCCGTTGGGTGGTCTATGGTGTGTCAGTGTACTGTCGAGAGCACACTACGAAGGCATGATGATTCGGCTCTGAGCACCCTGTTCGATGCCCATCGCCACAGTTTCGTTCACCTTCATCATGATTTTCTCGAAATTGGACTGCGCAGAGATCAGGCGTTGGAATCCAGCTTTTGTCTGGAGTTCCTCGGCCGCCCCGGCGTAGGCCTGTTTTATATCGTCCTCGAGTTCCAATCCTGCCCGCATCGCCGCCTCAATCTTCTCCTCAAGCGCGTGGATCCGGTTGCGCAACTCAACGAGCTCTCGGTCTTCGTCCGCAGCGTCCATCGCCCGCTTCAGAGCCTGGTACTCGTCGGTCCGCGCCAGCGCATTTCCGAGTTCCAACGCCTTTTCGTTAATACCTACCATCCGTCCGCTCTCCAGAATCTATGTCGAATGTGTGCTCGTCGTGGGGGCGCGCCGCGAAAGCACCACCCGCTCACGACCCGTAAGGTCGCGCCTCACCCTGACGTCCGTGTATTCACCCGTGCTTTCCAACAGTGCAACCACCGGGCCGGACTGACTGGATCCTACCTCCAACGCCAGCATTCCTCCGGGCTTCAAATGAACGCCCGCCCCGGCCACGATCGTCCTGATCGCGGCCAGTCCATCTGGTCCGCCGAACAATGCCTGACTCGGCTCCCAATCGCGAACCTCAGGCTGCAACGCCGGCGCCTCCGCCTCCGCCACATACGGCGGGTTCGATACCACGAGGTCAAAACTCTCATGGTCCGCCACCGGATCAAAGAAGGAGCCCGCACGAAACTCAACCCCTTCAGAGAGCCCGGTCGCCTCTGAGTTCCTCCGAGCGACCGCCAATGCCGCCTCCGACAGGTCCGTCGCAACCACCCGCGAGAACGGCCCCTCTCGCAGAAGCGACAACGCAATCGCGCCAGACCCAGTGCCGAGATCCAACGCCTCGAGGCCTTCAACACCCAGGCCCCGTGACCACGCTAAGACCTCATCCAGCAGAATTTCAGTCTCAGGCCGTGGAATCAAGACATCACGATCAACTTCCAACTCAAGCTCGCGGAATCCAACCCGTCCCAAAATGTACTGAAGTGGCTCTCGCTTCGCGCGCCGCTTGAGGAGCGGCCGAAAACGATCCAACTCCGGACCCACGACCGGCCGATCGAACTGTAAGTAGAGTTGTAGTCGCTCAAGGCCCAAGACGTCCGCAAGGAGATGTTCGGCGTCCAGGCGTCCACGTTCGACACCCTTTCCCTCAAGGTACTCGCCGCTCCACCTCATAAGACGAAGGACGGTCCAGGTCTCGTCGTCTTCAACCGGGGCCGGGGAGGGTCCCTGTACAACTCCGGTACCGCGCTCGGTCACGCCTCAGCCGCCTCGAGCCGCTCCTGTTCTTCTGCCAATCGCAACGCCGCAATGAACTCGTCGATGTCGCCGTCGAGGACCTCACTCAGGCGATAGAGTGTCAGCCCAATTCGGTGATCGGTCACTCTGCTCTGCGGGAAATTATAGGTGCGGATCTTGCCGGAGCGGTCACCCGTGCCAACCTGCGCTTGGCGCTCTCGCGAGCGCTCGGCCTGCTGCGCGGCGATCATCCGGTCGAGCAGGCGGCTCCGCAGCACCTTCATCGCCTTGTTCTTATTCTTGAGCTGCGACTTCTCGTCCTGACAAGTGACCACGGTGCCGGTCGGCAGATGCGTAATACGGACGGCGGAGTCAGTCGTATTCACAGACTGTCCACCTGGTCCTGATGACCGAAACACGTCAATACGGAGATCTCCCTGATCGATCTGGAGATCGACTTCTTCAGCCTCCGGCAGCACGGCCACCGTAGCCGCCGACGTATGAATGCGCCCCTGACTCTCTGTGTCGGGCACACGCTGCACGCGGTGGACGCCGGACTCATAGCGCAGACGCCCGTACACGCCACGACCACTCAACGTGAAGATGGCTTCCTTGATCGATCCCGGGATTCCTTCGGAAAGGCTCATGAGTTCCAGCTTCCAACCCATGCGTTCGGAAAGCCGTCGGTACATGCGCATCAGGTCGGCCGCAAAAAGCCCAGCTTCGTCGCCACCGGTACCGGCGCGAATCTCAACAACCGCAGCCCGATCAGCGAGCGGGTCTGGCGGAATCAGCAGCTCACGAACCAAGCTGCCGAGCTGGCCGATGCGCTCGTCAAGCTGGGCCAATTCCTCTTCAGCGAGCGCCCTCATCTCTGAGTCGTCGGACTCATTGAGCAGCTCCCTGACCCCCTGATACTGTCCAAGAGCCGACGTGAGCTCACGACTTGCCGTCACCAGATCGTCCAGGTGAGCACGCTCTTGTCCCAACTCCCGCATGCGGCTGGGACTGGACAGAACATCGGGGCTCGCGAGTTCAGAGTCGACCTCGGCAAATCGGCGCTCCGCGTGGCGGAGGCGATCTTCAAGACGGGGGTCGAGGGTTGGGGACTTCATAGAAGGAGCCGCGCACTAGGCGACATGGATACGGAGGAGCCGAAGGCTCGAGGCCGGGCTGAACGCCCGGCCCCGAGACTCACTGAGTCGCGGCCTTCTCGTACATTTTGTTAAAGCGATCAACGCGGCCGGCGGTGTCGACGAGACGCTGTTTGCCCGTATAGAACGGGTGGCAAACCGCACAAATGTCCAAGTGGACTGCTTCCACGGTGGCCATCGTCTCGAACGTGTTACCACAGGCGCAATGGACCGTCGACGTCTTGTAGTCGGGATGGATGCCCTGCTTCATGTCCTGCTCCAAGCACAGATGGGAACGGGCCTGAGGCAACTACTTGCCCCGGCCCGGTGGCTCTGGAAGATATCCCGTCGCGGGATACTCCCCATACAGCCCAGAAAAGCTAAACGCGTTGGGCGGAGGGGTCCAGAGAGGGCGAAATACGAGCCAGCCGCCACGAGGCCAGCATAAGCAATAAGGCGGCGCCCGCAGCACCATTCCCGACCAGGTCGCCGAAGCGAGTGTAGAAGGTGATGACATCTGTGGTCCGCACTGTGTCGACTCTGATGTCTGCCTCGAAGAGCTCGGTGGTGTTGTACACCCGTCCTATGGGGTCCACGAACAGAGAGATGCCGGTGTTGGCGGCCCGGGCCACGCCCACTCGGTTCTCGATGGCGCGCATGACCATGTGCGCCGGGTGCTGCCAGAGCGCGGTCGTGCGGGCATAAAACGGCTCCCGCCCGTACCAAGCGTCATTCGTGATATTGAGAAGCACGTCGGCCCCGGCGAGGCGCAGAGATCGAGCCCCTTCCGCGTAGGTCGACTCATAGCAGATCAGCACGCCAAATGCCGTTTCGTCCACAACCGCGAGCGGCCACCCCTGACCCACCCCGTACGCGCCGAAGTACTGAAGCCCTGTGAGCCAACTCGACGGCAGGAACGGAATCCGCTCGACCATGGGCACCAAAAACCGCTTGTCATACTGGTAGGAGGCCAGCCCTCGCGGCTCCATCATGAAAGCGGAGTTGAATACGGCCGTCTGACCGGAGTGGTCTTGGCGGAAGCCCAAGCCCCCAAAGATGAGCGGCGCACCCACTTCACGGCTGTAGCGCTGGATTCGCTCAAGGTACCCAGGAGGGTCTGGTGCCATCGGATACAGCGGTAGCAACACCTCAGGCAGGATGACCACGTCAGCCGATGACGGTTGCACCTGACTCATGAGTCGATCGAGCGAGGCGAAGGTGCTGTCGAACACCAACGCCCGATCGAGCTTTATGTGTTCGGGGATATTGGGCTGCACCACAGCGAGCCTTCCCGCGTCACGTAGCTCAAGGGTCCCGGCCCGCCACACGCCCCATGCCATGGGCATCAGGGTTACCGCCACGATCACAGCCGCGTGACGGGTCCACGGCCGCGCCTCCCGCAGGGCAAGGACGAGCCCGGCGACCAGCCCGTTCACCAAGGCCAGCCAGAACGTCACCCCTCGGGCACCCACAAGCTCCGCGACACCTACCAACTCTGGAAAACCGGTCAACGAGGAGCCCAGTCCCAGCCACGGGAACGAGAGGGAACTCGGCCAATGTGCCCGAAACCATTCTGCGGCTGTCCACGCAATCGGCAACGCCAGCCACATGGGCAAGCGCACCGTGTGCACCATCCGGTGGACCATCCAACCGAATAACACCGCGGTTCCGGTCAGAAGTACCATCGAACCCAGAAACGCGAGAATCGCGAGTTTCGTGAACCAGATCAGGGCGACCAGGATCCAATAGAAGACACTACCAAAGTAGATGGCCCCGAAAACCATGGAACCGCGCACCGCGGCCCGCCGGCCCTCCGCGTTCGGAGGCAAAGCCTGGATCCACAACGCGACAGGAACTAGCCCAACAAAGGGCAAGATGAGCGGGTGGAGCGGTGGGAACGACAGCGCGAGAAGAATCGCAGAGATCGCCGGGAGAAGCCGCTCTCCGTCGCGGGGCCACAGGAGTGCTTTCAATCCGGCGAACGGCTCGCCGAACCCGGGCAGTGTTATAGCTCGACCTCTTTTCCGGTCTTTGCGGAGGCGTAAGCCGCCTCAACAAGCCTCATCAGGGCGACCTGGTTAACAGGCAACTCCGCATCGGCGCGCCCCGCCACGGTCCGTACGAAGTGATCGAGGAGACGGCGGTAGGCGTTCATGTAGGGGTTCTCACCCCCCCGCGGCCGCGGCTGCGTCGGCGTGACTTCGATAGGCCGCCCACCGAGTTGCTTATAGACCTCCAAGGGCGGGAGCGACCCGGTGCCCTCCCTCCCCATGACCCTCGCGTAGTAACGGTCATCTCCTGCGAAGAACGTGTTGCTCACCTCGACCGAGAACGCGATCCCTTCAACGCTTTCGAACATGAGCGTGGCCGCGTCCTCCACTTCAAAGGCCCGAACCCGAGTCACGCATGATACACGCTTGATTTTCGGAAAGCCGACGATCCACATACAGAGATCCGAGGCCGAAACCCCCAGGTCGATCAGCGCGCCCCCTGCAGCGGCCGCTTCCTGTCTCCAAGTGGGCCGCATCACGGGCACCCGACGGGTGAGCCAACTCCCTCGCACGGAATACAGGTCTCCGAGTTCTCCGCCAGCGACAAAACTCCGAAGCGCCGAGACCTCCGGGCGGAAACGATGCGGCAGTCCCACGACGAGACTCTTGCCCGCCTCAGCCGCAGCATCAATCACCCGCTGAGCGCCCACTGACGTCGTCGCCAATGGCCGCTCGACAAAGACGTGCTTACCCGACCTCAGCGCACGAATCGCCATTTCCTCGTGTGTTTGGTTAGGCGTGCAGATGACCACGCCATCCAGGTCTTCTCGGTCGAGGGCTTCGTCCGGATGAATGACCTCGTCAATGCCGAAGCGCCGAGCGATGGTCTGGGCCTTGGGCACGTCCAGGTCTGCTAGCGCCACCAGCGCGACATCCTCGCGTTCGGCGAAGATGGGTACGTGAACCACCTGACTGATTGCACCGGTCCCGATGACAGCTAAACGTATAGCGTCCGGCCCTTGGGTCATCGCCTGCGTTCCTCCCCTGGAGCGTTAGCGCCGGTCATGATCTGGAGTCCGAACCGGCCATGAAAATACTGCATATCCCCTAGGACCTCGTAACGACCCTGGGCGTTGAGACGGAATCGATCGGTGACAGGATACTCAAGCCCAACGTGGAAGTTGAAGCCCGCCGTGACCGAGTCGAGCAGATCCTCGATGAAGGTGCCGTTGATGGCGGAGCCATCTCCATTGAGCGAATGGGCCGCGACACCCACCCCAGCGAAGGTCAGGATATCAAGCGGAATTTCCCAGACCACCTGGGCGTCGATCGCCACGACGATGTCCGTCCAATTGATCGTCCCGAGGTCAACATTCGGGGCCGGGCCACCGGTCTGGTCCTGAATAAGGCTCGCGACTCGATCTTCTAGCTCCACGACCTCTGCAGCCTTGAAGGGCGCCTTCCAATAGGTGACGCTGGGCACAATGCGGAGGCCTGGTCCGAGGTAACCGAGATCGAGACGCAGGCCGTAGCTCTCTGCCTCATCCACACGGGTGGGGTAGATGTATCCCCATTCGAAGCCGAAGCCGCGGAGTGACAAGTTCTCGTAGTCGAAGTCGGCCAGCTCCTGCCCCGCAATAACGCCTGGCGTCACAACGCACGCGGCGACCACACCCACCCACAACCTCGCAAACGATCCCATCGTCTTCCCCTAGTAATCGTTCCGGACAACCGGATCCGGCGCCACCGCGCCGGTCCTTACCTCAACCCCACGGCCTGATCGTAATCGAGCGCATCAACGATATCCATATCAATCAAGGTGCCTACCTTCTCGCGACGCCCTCCCGAATCGGATCGAGCGTCAACGAGAAGCCTGCAACGTCTCGGGCACGGGCGCGCGCCATCAGGGCATCCTAGAAATCACTTGAGCCCCGGGGGGCGGCGTGAACACAAACCAGCTGTCATCCAGACTGCTCGGGCCGAGTTCGACATCAGCAAACGTCAGCGTCCGCACCGTGCTGTTCTCTTCCTCGATGCGGATGCGCCGTAGGATAGGCGCACCAGCATCGACCCATAGGACGGCCGCGTTGTACGAGGTGCGTACCTTGGGGATCAAACGGAGGCGCCGAGTGGTCTGTCCCGCGATCACTTCGTCGGCTTCGTAGCTCACCGTGTATTTCTCGGACGGACGCTCCAAGAACTCTCGAAAGAGGTCGTATCCCGCGGCGGAACCCGACACCCTCACACGGATGACCTGCTTCACGTCGACGCTCGGGTAGTACAGCCAGATCGACTCACCGTCGACGATGACGAGGTCTCCCTCTGGGTCCGAGAAACGCATGCCGAACTTATTGGGGCGGGCCTGGCAAATGCGACCCGAGCCCGTGCGATCGTCCCCGAGAAGCACGATCTCAAGCCGTTGCACAAAATCGGCACAGAGGGACGACACGCCTCCGTAGTGGACCGCAGCCGACTCGAGAATCTCGAGTCCATCCACATCCTGACTCCGTGCGTCCTGCGTGCCGACGACCATGAACCCACCCAACATCGCCAGCGACACCGCGTGACGGACGAGGGTCATTCCCAATCGCCCCTAAACATGGCTTCGAGTTCGTCCATGTCCATGAGCACCTCGCGTCCTTTTGAGCCATCCGACGCGCCGATCACACTCGCATCGTGAAGCTGGTCGATGATGCGGGCAGCCCGACCGTAACCGATGCTCAGGCGCCTTTGCAGCAGCGAAGTCGAGGCACTCCCATTCTGAATGCAGACCTCTCCGGCGGCCTTGAATAGCTCGTCCCAGTCCCCTGCGATCTCCTCCGCAGCCGTCGTGGCATCGTCCAACTCTTGTCCACGCAATTCGACGAGAATGTCGGACTCGGACTCGGGCCGGGGGGCGTCGCTCAGCTCCTGGTGGTGTTCCAACAGCTTGATGTACCAACCCATGAGGCGCTCGGTGTCCTCGGTAGGCAGATAGGCTCCCTGAATGCGCACTGGGTCGCTCTGGCCCGGTGGCAGGAATAACATATCGCCGTTGCCGAGCAACGCGTCTGCACCGTTCATGTCCAGGATCGTGCGGGAGTCTGTCTTGGACGCCACTCGGAATGCGATGCGCGTTGGAAAGTTCGCCTTGATCAGACCGGTGATCACGTTTACGGAGGGACGCTGCGTGGCAACGATGAGGTGGATGCCAATCGCCCGCGCCTTTTGGGCGAGCTGGGTCAACGGCTTCTCGATCTCGCTCTGCACCGTCATCATCAGGTCGGCCAACTCGTCGACCACCACGACGATGTATGGCAGGACTCCGTCGCTGTAGATCCACCGATCTTCATCCCCCTCCGGCCCCTTCGGCTCGGAACGTCTCAAGAGTACGCCATCGCGAACCTTTTTGTTGAACTCTGCGATCGAACGCACAGTGTTCACCTTGAGGAGCGAATACCGCCGCTCCATCTCGATCACGGCCCATTTCAGTACACCGGCCGCGTCGCGGGGGTCGGTCACGACGTTATGACGCAGGTGGGGGAGCCTAGAGTACACCGACAGCTCCACCATTTTCGGATCGATCATCAACAGGCGAAGCGTCTCGGGCGTGTGCTTGTAGACGAGACTCGTGATGATGGTGTTCAGGCAGACTGACTTGCCTGCACCCGTCGCTCCAGCAATGAGGACGTGCGGCATCTTCGCGAGGTCAGCAACGTACGCGCGCCCGCTAAGTGCCTTTCCGAGCGCCAGCGGCAATTCACCCTTCGCGGTCTTAAACTCGGGCGACTCCAGGATCTCGCGGAGATTGACGATTTCCGGTTGCGGATTCGGAATCTCAACACCGACCGCCCCCTTCCCCGGAATGGGCGCCACGATCCGCACGCTCTTGGCTTTCATCGCGAGGGCCAGGTCGGCGTCGAGGTTCGCGATTCGGTTGACCTTCACGCCCGGAGCCGGGATCACCTCAAACTGCGTGACCATCGGGCCAGTCGTACGCCCCCCGAGTTCGCTCTCAACGTTGAACGTCTTCAGTTTTTCAATCAAGATCCGCCCCAACTCATCCAACTCCCGATGCATGGTGGAGGTATCTCGCCCTGCAGGCTCCGAGAGCAGGTCCATCGGCGGGACTTCGTGTTCAGACAGGTCGCCCTCGTTGGGGTCGGTCAGCCCGCCGTCATCCGACTCCTCCTCAAGATCTCTCTCGTCCTCAGCATCGACTTCCTCAGCGTCCGATGCCTCGACGTCTGGCTCTGCCTCCGGTTCGGGTTCCAGTTCGGGTTCCAGTTCGGGCTCCCCCTCCTCGACCTCGAGCTCCGCATCGTTCTCGGGTTCGCTAAGCCACTCCGGCTCCATTCCGGCGAGATCATTGGCTTGTTCTTGCTCGGCCGCTCGCTCCACTTTCGCCAATGCCCGTGCTTCGGCGATTTCCTTGCCCTTTCCGGCGAGCACTCTGGCGGTTCGGCCGGCCGCATCTCCGCCGGCCATCACGCCCCGACCCATCGAGCGCAGAGGATTCCAGCTGAGTGTGCCCACAGACAACGCGACCACACCCACTCCGGTAACGATCAATGCCCCGATCCATCCGACAAGGTTCACAAGCGGGCTGCCGACATTCGTGCCGAGCCACCCGGCGGCCCTGGGCTCCGATGACAGCACCCACACACAGACGGGTGCCAGGAGCAGGAGCCCGGCGCTGAAGATCGTGAGGCGGGGCGTCCAGTATTCTGAGAGCCAACCGCCGAAGCGGAGGCCTGAGAAAACCAGAAGCACGGGAACGAGGAAGGCCGACCCGCCAAAGAAGACGGTCAAAAGTGTGCCAAAGGTGGCGCCCACCAGCCCGACCATGTTTCCGGAAGGAAACCACTCTCCACCGCGCTCCCCCAGCAAAGACACAGGCAGGAGGGACAGGAAAAAGAACAGTGCCAGGGCCAACAGAGCGACCGCGAAGATCTCGCGCTGCTGCTCCCGCGTCAGCATTCGCGCCGGCGTGCCCGCGTACGTGGCGCGCGGTGCTGCCCACGATGCGTTTGAGTTTCCCGTGCCCGGCTCACGATCCGGCCAGTGTGATGGTGTGATCGTTCATCACGGGGACGATGTCGTGCCGGTCCAACTGAGCACAAATGTCCAAGTCATCAGACAGGCCGATGTCCATGAGATTTCGACCTGAAGTCGTGCTCTGTAGGAACGTTCGCGAGGGCTCCAAGGAACCCGACAGCACCAACGCCGCAGACGCGGCATCGCTGAGTTCGTGGTCACCCTCAACCGCGTCGATCACCCGGCGAACCAAGTGCCCCGCACACAGCGCATCATCGATCGCAAAGACCCCCTCCCGCCCGGCACAAAGAACGACCAAGGAGGGGTCGCCCGAAACCTCACGTGTTACCGCGCCCAGATTGGTGAAGGCCCCGACCAGAACACGTTGGGCCTCACCCGCAACGGAGAGCGCAATCGTGCCGTTGGTGGTGCTCATCACCAACTTCTTGCCGGCGACCCGCTCGGATGTGAACTCCCAGGGGGAATTGCCGAGGTCGAAGCCTTCGACTTTCACGCCCTTGCGCTCACCGCACAGGATCGACTCCTCTCGGCCAAGCGACTGGGCTAGGCGAACAGCATCCTCCGTGGAAGCCATCGGATAGATGCGGCCCGCTCCGTTCGCGAGGGCTTCAACAATCGACGTCGTCGCACGGATTACGTCGATCACGACCGCGGTCGCGTCAACCAGCCCAGCCGGATCGACCTCGGCGAGGGTAAAACGCACGTCGATCTTCACGCGCTCTTCCCGTCTTCCGCCATCATCCGCTCTACGAAACCAGTGTCGACATCACCAGCGATGAACGCCGGATCGTCAACAATCCGCCTTAGGAAGGGCAAGGTGGTAGGAATACCCTCGATGAAGAATTGGTCGAGCACGTGCCGGGCCCGGATGATGGTCTCCGCTCGCGTCGGCCCGCTCACAATGAGCTTGGCGATCAGCGAGTCGTAGTGGGGCGGCACCTTGTAGCCCGCGTAAACGTGGGTGTCGAGCCGCACGCCCGGACCACCGGGTGGGTGGAACGTTGTGATCGTCCCGGGTCCGGGCGCGAAGTTGCGGTCGGGGTCCTCGGCGTTGATTCGAAATTCGATCGCATGGCCACGATGCTGAAAATCCTCCCCGAGCATCGGGAACGAGAGCTTCTCTCCGGCCGCGACACGAATCTGCTCTTTCACGAGGTCGAAACCGGTCGTGACTTCCGTGACAGGGTGCTCCACTTGGATGCGGGTGTTCATCTCCATGAAGTAGAACGACCCGTCCTGGTCCAACAGAAACTCGACGGTTCCGGCGCCGACATAGTCGATCGCTTTCGCCGCCTTCACAGCCGCTTCGCCCATTTCCCGACGTAGCGCTGGGGTGAGAGCCGGAGACGGAGCTTCCTCGAGCAGTTTCTGATGGCGCCGTTGGATGGAGCACTCGCGTTCGCCTAGGTGGACAACGGTTCCGTGCTGATCCCCAAAGACCTGAATCTCCACGTGCCGGGGTTTCAGGATGCAGCGCTCGAGATAGACGCCCGAGTTTCCGAAGGCCATGCCGGCCTCAGTCTGAGCCGCGACGAGCTGTTTCTCGAAGCTCTCGGCGTCCACGGCGACCCGCATGCCCTTTCCACCGCCACCTGCGGAGGCCTTCACCATGATGGGAAAGCCGATCTGGGCCGCAACCGCCTTCGCCTCCTCGATGCCCTCGACAATGCCTTCGGAGCCTGGCACAGTGGGGACGCCGCTTGCCATCATCGTGGTCCGAGCCGTGGCCTTGTCTCCCATCGCACGAATCTGATGGGGCGTCGGACCAATGAAGGTCAGATTCGAGCGGGTACAGATTTCACTAAAATCCGCGTTCTCCGCGAGGAACCCATACCCTGGGTGAATCGCCGTCGCACCCGTCACCTCAGCCGCCGCGATGATGCGCGGGATATTGAGATAGCTGTCGGCTGCCGCGGCCTTACCGATGCAGACATCCTCATCCGCGAAGCGTACATGAAGCGATTCACGGTCGGCCTCGGAGAAGACCGCAACGGTCTTCACGCCGAGTTCGTGACACGCCCGGATAATGCGGAGCGCTATTTCGCCACGATTGGCGATCAGGACTTTATGAAACAAATGAGCCTCTTAGGTCCGATCAGGTCGGATCGACGCGGAAGAGAAGCTGGCCGTATTCAACCGGCTGTGCGTTCTCCACACATATCTCGACAATGGTCCCCTTCACCTCGCACTCAAGCTCATTCATGAGCTTCATGGCTTCGATGATGCAGAGGGTGTCACCCGCCTTGACTCGGGTGCCCACATCGGCGTACGGCGGCGCATCGGCGGCGGGCCCGCTGTAGAACGTACCCACCATGGGGGACGTGATATCGAGAAGGTTGCTGGTCGGCGTAGCGGCCGCGACCGCCACCTCGTTGGCAACGGGCGCTGCTGCTGGAGCGGGCGCCAAAGCAGCCGGAGCCGGCGCGTACATCTGGTTGGGCATCGGCACGGACATCGCAGTCTGAGCGGGTGTCTTAGACAACCGAACTCGTGTACCTCCGCGCTCAATTTCTAGGGAATCCACACTGCTCTGGTCGAGCGCCTTGATCAGGCGTTCGAGAAAATCGAGGTCCATCATGAGTTGACCCTGGACAGATATTTGTCCTCTCGGCGGTCGATCTTGAGGATGTCGCCTTCCTCTACGAAAAGTGGGACCTGAATCTCGGCCCCGGTTTCGAGCGTAGCCGGTTTGGTCGCGCCCTGCGCCGTGTCGCCCTTGAATCCCGGGTCAGTCTTCGTAACCCTGAGTTCAACCATGTACGGCAACTCCACGCTGATCACCTGCTCGGCGTGTACCAATCCCTCGCACTCCATGTTCTCCTTCAGATACCGCAACTGATCACCAATGAGATCTCCCGCAATCGGGATCAAGTCAAAGGTGTTGGCGTCCATGAAGTAGTACAGGTCGCCATCCGCATAGCTGTAGTTGACCGGCCGGCGCTCAAGGCGCACGTCGTCCACCTTCTCGCCGGACCTGTAAGTCCGCTCGACAACAGCTCCTGTAAGGACGTTCTTGAGCTTGGTGCGCACGAATGCGCCACCCTTACCCGGCTTTACATGCTGGAAGTAAGTAATGGCCCAAAGATCGCCGTCTATGTTGAGGACTAGTCCGTTGCGGAAGTCCGCGGTGCTCGCCATGCGGCCTCACCTATTGTTGAGGTCTGGATTGGTCGGTGCGCTATGCGCGCAAACGGGCCACTAGGCCCTGAAGCCCTAGAAGGTAGCTCTGCACCCCGAAGCCATAAACCACGCCCGCAGCAACTGGGGAAAGGTAGGAGTGCCGACGGAAACGCTCCCGCCCTGCCGTGTTGGACAAATGAACCTCGACAAACGGTCGCTCAACGCCCACTAAAGCGTCCCGAAGCGCGATCGACGTGTGCGTGAAGGCGCCCGGGTTGATGACGAACCCGGCCACACGGGCGGAGGCATCTTCAATGTGGTCGAGCAGCTCGCCTTCATGATTGGACTGGAAGATCTCTAGCTCAATGCCGAGCTCGTCCGCACGACCCTGAAGCAGCCGATTTATATCATCCAGTGAATCCGGTCCGTATATCTCCGGCTCCCTGCGACCAAGAAGACGCAGGTTCGGCCCGTGGATCACGCCGACCCTCACGACGCGTCTTCCTCATTTGATTCCTGGTTAAGCAGCCGCGAGAAGAAGTCGCCCATGGTCGGTCCGTCCTGTGTGGGCGCCTCGCCGTCGTGTTCCGTCCAAGCGAACGGTGTGTCGACATCGTGCCCGTGGTCTCCGCTTTCTTCCAGTTCACGAGCTTGCACCTCGACCTCATCTTCCGCAGCCACCGTATCGCCTGAGGCTTCCTCCGCGATCGCGTCTTCTTCGGTCACAACAGACTCTTCGGGCGGTGTATTCCGCGGGTCGACTTCCGAGAGCTTGGCCTGAAGGTCTTCATCGCCAGGGTTCGCCTGCAAAAGGTGTCTGTATACGTCAGCGGCTCGCTCCACTAGGCCCTGACTCGCATATAGCGCCGCCATCGTGCGCGTGTTGATCGCATCCGAGGGGGGCGGCGTCTCCGGGCCGGAGGCGGCATCGGCCTCGGGCTCATCTGGCGTGATGGCCTCGACATCCAGGACATCGTTCTCGGGGCTCTCCATACTCATCATACCCGTATCGAACGGATCTAGGTCGTCCGTGGACTCGGGCTCATCAGGCGCCAGCGCGCCGAAATCGACGATCACATCGTCGTCCGCTGCCGGCTCATCAGGCGCCAACGCGCCGAAATCCGCGGTCGCCTCCTCTAGCCACTCTGGCTCCAACATCGAAAGCTGCGAACGGAGGGCCTTGGCCTCGGCGACCTCGCCGCGATCCTCGAGAGCGACGATCAAACATCCGATTGCATCAAGGTTCTCAGCATCGATCTCCAGTGCATTGCGGGCGGCAATCTCGGCCTCGGCAAACAGCCCCTGCTCGGCATAGAGACGCGCGGCCACGACGTGGCCCGGCGAAAACCCGCGATGCCGGTCGAGCCCGTCATTGAGGAGTTCAATCGCCTGTTTTACATCTCCCGCACGACGGTATGCATCCGCTAGCGGGGCGAATCCGCGGCCATCCGGGTCACGATCTGACCAGAATAGAGACCGAAGAATTCGGATCTCCCCTTCGAGTGATTCAATCACTGGGGCTCCCAAAAGGGAATGGACAAGGACTCGGCTTGGACTCAGTAGTCAGCCGCAAGATACGGAACCTCTCGAAATAGTGTCAACGAAACGGGAACCACGCGACTTCCCATACGTATCCAAGTATCGCAGCCGCAGCTAGGAACCCATCAAAAAATACTACGAGCGGTGTTTCGGCACCGTGGAGGTGCTCCGTTGAGAGCAGATCCCCTCACCGTTATCCTTTCTGGTCTGTTTCGCAGCATTTTATAAACTAGTTGGAAGGGTCGTAGGGAGACGCCGTACTAATGATGCGTCAAATGAGAGAGGCGACGAAGCCAATCATGCTTCTGGCAGCGGTTGCTTTCGTCGGCCTCATGGTATTTGAGTGGGGCATGGACATCACAGGCCAAAGCTCCGGCGGACTCGGCGAAATTGGCCGTGTCAACGGAGATCCGGTGTCGTACGACGCATATATGGCGGCGTACCGCAATCTCTACGAGCAGGTGCAACGCTCGCAGGAGGAGCCGGTCACGTCGCAGCAGAATAAAGAAATTGAGGACTCCGCGTTCGACGAAGTGGTTAACTCGATTCTTATTCGGCAGGAATTGCGACGCCGAGGCATCAGTGTGACCGATCAGGAGATCGCGCAGGCGGCACAGGTTAGCCCGCCGTCGGACCTCCGCCCCCAGTTCACTGCGGAGAATGGTCAGTTCGACATCCTGCAGTATCAGACGTTCCTGGCCACGCTTCCCCCAGATCAACTTCTCCTGCTCGAGGCCTACTACCGGGACGTCATTCCCCGGGGCAAGCTGCTTCGACAGGTGTCGTCTGGAATCTTCCTCACCGACGGGGACCTCTGGCGACAGTATCGGGACCAGAACGATGAGGTGGAGATCCGCTTCGTCGCCTTGGATCCGTCAGGCCGGTACGACGATGGTGACTTCACCATCGCGGCAGCCGACGTGGAGGAGTATTACCAAGCGCACCAGGACGAATTCGCGATCCCTGCCCGGGCCACGGTGAAGGTTGTCGTTTTGGACAAGACACCGACGCCAGCCGATACGGTGGCGATGAGTGACAAGGCTGAGGCACTCCGACAGGAGATCATCGACAGCGGGGACTTCGCTGAGGTCGCCAGCCGAGAGTCGTCTGACGAGGGAAGCGCCGCCATCGGTGGCGACCTCGGGGTCTTTCCGAAGGGTCGCATGGTTGGACCTTTCGACAGCGTCGTTTTTGCGGCCCGGCTGAACCAGGTCCTTCCGCCAGTCCGGACGTCTTTTGGGTTCCACGTGATTGAAGTCACCGCACGGTGGGCTCAAGACAGCGCGCAGGCCCGCCATGTGCTTGTACCGTTTGAACGCTCCGAAGACAGCGAGTTCGCGCTGCTCATGCTCGCCGACTCACTGGAGGACATGGGTGAGACGATGGCTCTTGAGCAGGCCGCAGCAGGGGCAGGTCTCACGACAACGACGGTTCAGCTTGCGCAGAACTTCCCGTTCGTCCAGGGTGCCGGACAGATTTCAGAGGGGGCCGACTGGGCCTTTGACGAGGCCGAGCCCGGTGACGTGAGCCCTGTGTTCGAGACGAAACAGGCGTTCTACTCGCTCGAATTGGTTATGTCGGAGCCTGAGGGCATCCTCCCGCTCGATGACGCACGTGGGGCCATTGAGGCCACGCTACGTTTTGAGCGGAAGATGGAGCGGGCCGGAGTCGATGGGCAGCAGATCGTCGACCGACTGGCCGCCGGAGAAGCATTGGACGGCGTCACGGCGGAGATGGGTCTCGAGGTCCGTGAGACAGAGCCTTTCACCCGCAACGACTTCGTGCCGGGACTCGGACGCCAGAACGCGGCAATCGGTGCAGCGTTCGGGCTTCGTCCCGGGCAGACCAGTGGCGTCGTCACGACCCCCGCAAACGCGTTCGTCATCGAACAGGTTTCGTATGCGGTCGCGGACTCGGCAGCCTGGTTAGGTCAGACGATCCAGCAGCGCCAGACTCAGATCGGGATGCTGCAGCAACAGCGCTTGCAGGACTGGATTGAGGCGCTGCGCGCCTCGGCGCGGATCGTAGACCGTCGGGCTGAGGTGTTGGCCCCGGTGGACGAAGACGCACCGTTGTCGCCGTTGGGCTTCTAGACGACGGGGGCTACCCAACAAAAAAAGGGCCGGGACGCAGCACGCGTCCCGGCCCTTTTTTTGTTCCTGGCAATCACGAGCTATTCGGTGCTCAAGCTCCGCGGCTCGCCATCGCTGTCATCGTCACTCACCGGCACTTCCGCCTTGAGCGGCGGCGGCGAAGAGTGGTGGATCTGCCGATCAGGAGTCTTGAGCTCATGCTCAATCTCCCGCACGGAACTCTTGAACTCTCGAATTCCCTTGCCCAGAGACGAGCCGATCTCCGGCAGTCTTTTTGCTCCGAAGAGCAGCAAGACCACCAAGAAGATCATGACCATCTCCCCCATGCCCAGTCCGCCAAATCCCATCGTTAAAATCCTCCATCGGAGATCAGTCCCCGAAATCTATCGAGCGTACCGTGGTTCGGGCGCACGCCTAAATCCACGAGCGCATGATCAGCGCAACTATCGAAACACCGAGCAAGGTCAAAACGTTCACCGTAATCGTAATGGGTCCGAGCGAGAACGCCATCGCGACCAGATTGACGTCAAGCGGGCCCAACGACGCGTAGACCGCGGTGGTCAGAAAATCCCGCGCCGGACTTTCCGGAAGGAAGATCTCCGCCAACTTCGTGAGTAGGCCACCTAAGAAGAGGCCTAATACCAAGGTCCACGTAAAACGGATCATGCCCCGCCGTCTCGTATCAACAAGCATGTAAATCCTTCATCGGCGTCGCTCCACCGCATAAGAGACGCAATCACAAAGAGCGTCTACCGCTTCGCTTTCCGGGAGCCCGGCCAGCGCACTGTGTGCACGGTCGGCGTAGTGATCAGCACGTTGCCTCGCGTACTCCAAGCCACCCCGATCTCCCACAATGTCGACGATCCTCTCGATCTCGAGGTCCGTCGGGTCCACACGTGTGAAGAACGTCCTAATCTCCTGTTCCTCCGCCTCCGTCGCATGGGCAAGGGCCCCAACGAGAGGTAGTGTCACTTTCCGCTCACGAAGATCGTGACCGGTGGGCTTGCCCGTGACTGCCTCCGTACCGGTGTAATCCAAAAGGTCATCGGCAATCTGGAATGCCATGCCCAGGTTGTGCCCGTATTCTGCGAGTTGCTCCCTGTACGCTTGGGTGCCAGCCAATGCACCCATCTCGCAAGCGGCCGCCATCAGCGATGCGGTCTTCGCCGCAATAAGACGATAATAATCGGCCTCGGTGAAGTCCAGCGCGTCGTAGGACGTCAACTGTCTCATCTCGCCGACAGACATTTCGTTGGCCGCCTGCGCGAGCACGGCGAGAGATTCGATATGGCCACGCTGCGCCAACTCGGACACGCCCCGCGAGTACAGATAGTCACCCATGATGACCGCTACTTGGTGCGTCCACAGGGCGTTCACCGTCGGGAGGCCCCTCCGCAACACGGAATGGTCCACCGCGTCGTCATGCACGAGCGTCGCAAGGTGCACGAGTTCAACGGCGGCAGCGAGGGTAAGAGCGTCCTCGGCAGGCGCCCCCCCAACTCGGCTCGACAGTAGCAACAGCGTTGGGCGGAAGAGCTTTCCCTGAAGAAACAGAAGGTGCTCGTTGATCTCCTCAATCATCGTGAAGTCCGAAATCACGATGCGGCGAAGTTCTTCACCAACTCGGTTGAGTTCTTCCTTCACTGGCGCCTGGATCGACGACAGCTTGGGTCTTCCTTCACGAACCGTCTGGTTCCCGCTCACGTTGATGGTAGGCTGCACGGGTCTAGCGAAGCGCCCTGAGTCGCTCAGTCACGTCCGCGAAGTTGATATCGAGAGAAAAGACTCTGTCGTAGGAATCGACGGCTGACGCGGTATCGCCCACAGCCTCGTGTGCGCGCGCCAAGTAATAGTAGATACCCACCAGATCATCTTCGATTTCGTATTCGACTTCTAGCGCCCGTGTCAGCGACTTCACCGCAGCTTCCGGCTTCCCCATCTCCAAGAACGTCTGGCCGATCAATTCGTACGTCGCGAGATGTTCGGACGAAGCGCGGAGCGCAGCCTGGAACTCGCTGATGGCTTCGTCCAAAAGCCCCATCTCCTTGTAGGCCGTGCCCAGGTCGTGATGGGCCTTCACATCATCGGCGTCCAGGTTCTCGGAAACCTTCTCCTCAAACTGGGAGAGCATCTTGGCGAAATCGGCCGCCTCGTCACCCGACGGCTCCTCATAGGCCACCGTGAAGCGGGTCGTCTTCTCCGGTTCGTCGCCTAAGATCATTGCGCCGAGATCGGTGTAGTCCTCGTTCGCCCCTACCTCGCGCACTGGCCGTGCTGGGGCTCCCGCACCCATCGCCGCGTTGGCAGCCTCGTTCCCGGGGTCAGCCTGCAGGACCTGCTGATAGGCGGCCTGAGCCCTCGCGGGTTCTCCAGCCTCAGTGAGCGTCTGAGCCAGGCCAAGGAACGCCTCGGCAAGCACGCTGTCGTCCCCGAGACCGTAGGCCATTTCGACCATCCGTTGTCGGAGCGCGATATCGCTCGGATCTGCGGCGATACGCGCCCGCACATCGTCCAAGGTGACCGCCTCGGTCTCATCGGCATGGACGTCGGCAACCGCCTCCTCCGCAGCCTCATCTCGAGCCTCGTCAGCCCCGGCTACAAACGCTTCCTCCGAACCGAAGCCCGGGAGGTCGGCCGAGGTCGCTCCATCGCCCACGTGGCCTTCGAAAGTCGGGGACTCGCTGGCCTCATCCTCGCCGTCGCCACTGGCGAACGTAGGAAGCTCAGCACCGGCGTCGGCGTCGTCCTCGTCGCCCATGGCGAACG
>ERZ890510.479-NODE-479-length-31191-cov-6.971544_pt1 | contig 31191 bp, 33 predicted proteins | sample MGYA00521265_ERZ890510 | MGnify/ENA primary metagenome ERZ890510 (study PRJEB32303, sample SAMEA104408624) | aquatic metagenome | biome: Brackish water; feature: Chemocline; material: water | place: Baltic Sea | collected 2014-10-26T21:54:00 | depth 110 m ... | reverse complement strand
GGCGCTCTTCACCGGTGCGGCCGTCTACATCAACATCGTCGAACAGCCAGCGCGGCTGGTGCTCGATGATCGCGGACTGCTTGCCGAGTGGAAGCCAGCCTACGCGCGAGGCTTCGCGATGCAGGCGACGTTGGCGATCGTCGGGTTCCTGCTCGGGGTCGCGGCGTGGTGGATGGCGGGCGATTGGCGCTGGCTTGCCGGCGCTGTCGTGCTGGTGGCCAATTGGCCGTACACGCTGCTGATCATCCTGCCGGTCAACCGCAAGCTCGATGCCACTCCGCCTGAAAAGGCCGGCCCGAGAAGCCGCGCCCTGATCGTACATTGGGGCCGCCTGCACGCCGGCCGGACGCTGTTGGGTTTCCTTGCCACTGCGCTGTATCTGGTCGCAGCAACCGTCTAGGCCGTAGGCAGTTTGTAGTCCTTGAAGGTCTCGCGCAGCTTGGTCTTCAGGATCTTGCCGGTCGCGGTATGGGGGATCGCCTCGACGAATTGCACGTCGTCGGGCAGCCACCATTTGGCGACCCTGGTGCCCAGGAACTCGATCAGTTCCTTCTTGTCGATTGCGGCATCGGGCTTCCTGTGCACGATCAGCAGCGGCCGTTCGTCCCACTTGGGATGCGCGATGCCGATCACTGCCGCCTCGGCGACGCCGGGATGGGCCATGGCGGCGTTCTCGAGGTCGATCGAGCTGATCCACTCGCCGCCCGACTTGATCACGTCCTTCGAGCGATCGGTGATCGTCATGTAGCCATCGGGATCGATGGTGGCGACGTCGCCGGTCGCGAACCAGCCGCCTTCGCGCAGGACGTCGCCGCCTTCGCCCCTGAAATAGCCGGAGGTGACCCATGGTCCGCGCACCAGCAGGTCGCCGAATGCCTTGCCGTCGCGCGGTAGTTCGGCGCCGGTGTCGTCGACGATCATCATGTCGACGCCGAACGGCGGGCGGCCCTGCTTCAGCCGCAGCGCCAGCAGGTCGTCGGCAGGAAGCTTGAGGTGCTTCTCCTTGGGATGGTTGACCGTGCCGAGCGGACTCATCTCGCTCATGCCCCAGGCGTGCAGGACTTCGACGCCATAGTCCCTAGCGAAGGTCTCGATCATCGCCGGGGGCGCCGCCGAGCCGCCGATCACCGCATACTTCACGGTGGCGAGTTTCAGCTTGTTGGCCTGCAGATGCTGCAGGAGCGCCAGCCAAACCGTCGGCACGCCGGCGGTGAAGGTCACGCCCTCCGCCTCGAACAGCTCGTGGAGGCTGGCGCCGTCGAGCGCGATGCCGGGGAACACCAGCTTGGCGCCGACCATGGCCGCCGAGTAGGGCAGGCCCCAGGCGTTGACGTGGAACATCGGCACCACCGGCAGCACCACGGACCGCGCCGACAGGTTCAATGTGTCGGGCAACGCCGAGCCATAGGCATGCAGGATCGTCGAGCGATGATGATAGAGCACGCCCTTGGGGTTGCCCGTCGTGCCCGACGTGTAGCAAAGCGACGAGGCTGTGTGTTCGTCGAAGTCGGGCCACTCGTAGGTGCCGGGCTTGTCGGCGAGCAGCTCCTCGTAGACCAGCAGGTCGGGAATCCGCAGGTCCTTCGGCAGATGGGCGCGGTCGGTCATGGCCACGACGTGGCGCACGCTCTTGAGTTCGGGCAGCAGCTTCTCGACCGCCGGCAGCAGGTTGAGGTCGACGAACAGGATCTGGTCTTCGGCGTGGTTGACGATGTAGACGATCTGTTCGGGGAACAGGCGCGGGTTGATGGTGTGGCATACCGCGCCCATGCCGGAGATGCCGTAGTAGAGCTCGAAGTGGCGGTAGCCGTTCCAGGCCAGCGTACCGATGCGGTCGGCCGGCGTGACGCCCAGCGAGAGCAGCGCCTCTGCGACCTTTTTCGCCCGGATCCGGGCGTCACGGTAGGTATAGCGGTGGATGCCGCCCTCGAGCGTGCGCGAGACGATTTCGGTGTCGCCGTGATTGACCGCCGCGTGGTCGATAAGCTGGGAGATCAGGAGTGGGCGGTCCTGCATGAGGCCGAGCATGGGGATATTTCTCCGAACGGAACGGGCACTGGATCGATGATCCGGAAACTAGCAGACGGCGGTGTGTCGTCTACTGGCGAGGACCGGCGATCTGTCCTACCGTCGAGACCTCAAACGCAAAGGAAATGACCATGGAAAAGCGCAAGCTCGGCCGCTCCGGCCTCGAATTCGCCCCCATCGCCTTCGGCGGCAATGTCTTCGGTTGGACCGCCGACGAGGCGACATCGCACAAGCTGCTCGACGCGTTCGTCGATGCGGGCTTTTCCTTCGTCGACACGGCCGATGTCTATTCGCGCTGGGTGCCCGGCAACAAGGGCGGCGAGTCAGAGGCGGTGATCGGCAATTGGCTGAAGAAAAATCCCGCCAAGCGCGACAAGGTGTTGATCGCGACCAAGTGCGGCATGGATATGCCGTCCGTGGGCCAGGGCCTGTCGCCGGCGCATATCAAGCTTTCGGTCGACGCCTCGCTGAAGCGCCTCAATACCGACCGCATCGATCTCTTCCAGTCGCACCGCGACGACAAGGACACGCCACAGGAAGAGACGCTCGCGACCTATGGCGAGCTGATCAAGGCGGGAAAGTTGCGCGCCATCGGCGCGTCGAACTTCGAGGCGCCACGGCTTGCCGAGGCGGCCAGGATTTCCAAGGAAAAGGGCCTGCCGCGTTACGAGAGCCTGCAGCCCCATTACAATCTGTGCGAACGTGCCCTGTTCGAGGGCGATCTGGAGAACGAGTGCCTGAAGGAAGAGATTGGCGTGATCCCGTATTACTCGCTGGCCAGTGGCTTCCTGAGCGGCAAGTACCGCTCCGAAGCCGATGTCGGTAGCGCCAAACGCGGTGCCGGCGTCAAGAAGTACATCAACCCGCGCGGCCTCGGCATCCTGGAAGCGCTCGATACGGTATCCAAGAAGACCGGTTCCGATCCGACCCAGGTCGCGCTGGCCTGGCTGCTGCAGCGCAAGTCGATCACCGCACCGATCGTCAGTGCCACCAGCCTCGCGCAACTGAAGGATCTGGTTGCCGCACCCGCGATCAAGCTCGATGCCGAGTCGGTGGCAACGCTCGACAAGGCCAGCGCGCCTGCCAGTTGAGGGGGGATCGGTCATGCTCATCTTCCGTCAGCTGTTCGACCCGACCTCTTCGACCTACACCTACCTGTTGGGGTGTAGCGTCGCGCGTGAGGCGGTGTTGATCGACACGGTCTTCGAGCAGGTCCGCCGCGACGCTGCCCTGGTCACCGAACTGGGTCTGACACTTACCTGGACGCTCGACACCCACGTCCATGCCGATCACGTCACCGGCGCCTGGCTGCTGAAGCAGCGGCTGGGCAGCCGCATCGCGCTCGCCGCCACCTCGGGAGCGGCGGGCGCCGACCGGATGCTGCAGGACGGCGACCGGATCGAATTCGGCAGGCGCGCGCTGGAGGTTCGCGCCACGCCTGGCCACACCAACGGCTGCGTCACCTATGTGCTTGACGACGAAAGCATGGCCTTCACCGGCGACTGCCTGCTGATCCGCGGCTCGGGCCGCACCGATTTCCAGCAAGGCGATCCGCGGGCTCTCTATCGTTCGGTGCGTTCGCGGATCTTCTCGCTGCCCGAGAGTTGCCTGCTTTATCCGGCGCACGACTACCGCGGCCTCACCGTCAGCAGCGTCGCCGAGGAAAAGAAGTTCAATCCGCGGCTGGGCGGCGAGGTCGGCGAGAGCGACTACGTCGGCTACATGAAGAACCTCGACCTGCCGCACCCGAAGAAGATCGACGAGGCGGTACCGGCGAATCTGCGCTGCGGCCAGCCCGGCAACGAGACGACGGCAGTGGAAGAGCCGACCTGGGCGCCACTGCGCTTTACCTTCAGCGGCGTGTGGGAAGTCGAGCCGCATTGGCTGGAGGAGAATCTCGGCCGCGTGCATGTCCTCGACGTGCGCGAGCCCGACGAGTTCGCCGGGCCGCTCGGTCACATCAGAGGTGCGACGCTGGTGCCGCTGGGCGACCTCGCGGCGCGGGCGAAGGAGCTGGCCAAGGACAAGCCGATCGTCGCGGTCTGTCGTGCCGGCAGCCGGTCGGCGCACGCCACCGCCATCCTGCAGAAGGCCGGGTTGGCCGACGTCGCCAACCTGCCCGGCGGCATGCTGCGCTGGCGCGCCGAGGGCCGCGCCGTGGAAGGTGGGTCGGTCTAGCGCCTTATTCTGCGGCCTTGGGCTTGGGCTTCATCATTCGCTGGGCGGCGATCGCCGCCTCGGCCTCCGCAGTGTCGCCGTCCTTCTTGCTGCCACCGGCCAGCTGGACCGTCGGGAAGGCGAACTTGATGCCGTTCTCGTCGAATGCCTTCTTGATCATGGCGTTGGCGCGGCGGCGGATGACGAACTGCTCGCCCGGCTTGGTCATCATCTTCATGCGGATGTTGATCGAGTATTCGCCGAACTGCTCGATGCCCTGCATTTTCAGCGGCTGCAGGATCTTCGGCGCGAGGTCGGGGTCTGCCGCAAGCTCGATGCCGATCTGCTTGATGAGTTTCTTGGCCTTGTCGACGTCGGAATCGTAGGTGATGCCAATCTGGTCCTTCACCATCACCCAGTCGCGGCTCATGTTCTGCACCGCGCCCAGCGTGCCGAACGGGATCGTGAAGAGCGGCCCGCGCTGGTGGCGCAGCTTGACCGAGCGCAGGCTGAAGGACTCGACATTGCCCTTGTAGCTGCCGCTCTGGATGTACTCGCCGACCCGGAAGGCGTCGTCGAGCATGTAGAACACGCCGCTGATGATGTCGCGCACGATGGTCTGGGCACCGAAGCCGATGGCGACGCCGATCACGCTGGCGCTGGCGATCAGCGGGCCGATTTCCACCCCGAGCGAGGCCAGCGCCATCAATCCGGCCATGACCACCAGCACGACGAACAGGATGTTGCGGCCGATCGGCAGCAGGGTGCGGATGCGGCCGCGTCGCCGCGTCTCTTCGGCGTCGAGACCTTCGGCCGCCTGTGCCCGGACCAGTGCATTGTCGGCCAGTGCCTTCAGCAGGCTCCAGGCGAGGTCGGCCGCCAGCAGGATGATCAGCGCATGCAGGCCGCCGCGGACCAGTTTGCTGAAGCCGGTCTCCTGGCCGGCGAGCGCGCCAACATCGAGGTTCCAGCCCCACAGCAGGACCCATATGCCGCCGACGATGAGGGCCGCGCGCAATCCCTGCTCGACGAACACCGAGGCCACTGAAACTGTACCCTGTGTGCCGTCGTCGTTGTCGACCGGTCGCATCACGTGGCGGGCGGCTTCATGCCCGACGCGAATGGCAATCGGCAGGGCGATGGCAACGACCAGGAACCAGAAGATCATCATGGCACTGGCGGTCCAGATCAGCCACATCACCACGGCCAGGATGGAGGCCGTCCAGCGACCGGCGTTGCTGCCTGGGCCGCTCTCCGCCGACGGCGCCGGAACCGGCCGGCGCCAGATGATGGCGACGGCGATCGCAACCAGGCCGATCCCCATCAGGTAAGCAAGGAGTTGCAGGCCGGGCTTGGGCATGCCGAGCACGCGCAGCGCCTGGATCACCGCCCAGCCGAACAGGAACCAGCCGACGAAGCCGCCGAGATAGTGCAACCAGAAGCGCGCCGCCGGCACCGCAAGCTCGATCACCGCCAGCGATCGAGCGGCGCCGTCGTGCGGACGCAGCACCACCGTCAGCATGAGCAGGGCGAGCCGCAGCCCGAGCAGGGCAAGAAGAAGCGAGATGCCGGATTCGCGCAGGACGACCGGCCAGTTGTGCCACAGCAGCACGCCCAGCGTGCCGACAGCGAAACCCAGCAGAGCGGCTGCCTCGACGCCCGTCTCGATACCGATCCGCTTCAGCCGGTCGCCGACGTTGCGGATGGCGGCGGTCTGCAGCCGCTCGCGCAGCCGGGCAGCGCCGCGCCGCGCCAGCCATTCCACGGCGAGGCCCGCGACCAGGCAGAGAACGAAGCCCAGGATGACCCGGCCCACGCCACCGTGCCCTTCAGCGCCGGCGGCGAAGGAAGCGGCGACCCTGGCGAAATCGCCGGGCAGGTTGGGCACTTCCTCGATGAGCGCCGCGGAATGGTCGCGAATTGCGGCCAACCGGTCGGCGAGATAGTGCGGCGAGGCTGAGTCGGTGGCCGTCGCCGTCGCCGGGGTCTGCGCGGCGGTGGGTCCGGCAACCGCGAAAAGGACGAGCATCGCGGTGGCGATGAAGCGAAGGGGCTGGCCGATGAGGGTCATGGAAGCTTTCCCGTGAAGAGACTGCACTGAGAATGCGCACACCGGGCTCAGTCCTGCAACAACCGGGAGGCTGCTCGAGGCGGTGGTTTTCCGGGAGCGCGACCGGTTGCCCGTCTGTTCGAGACGCTAGTCGGCAGGTCGTGCGTCGCGGTGGGTCTCGCGAAACGTCAGCAACGTGACGACGGAAATCGCCGCCGCCGCCATCACCAAATAGGCCGGGCTGAGGTCGATCGTCGTGCGTTCGACCAGCCAGGCTGCCGCCAGGGGCGTGAGCCCGCCCATCAACCCGAAGGCCAGATTGTAGCCCAGCGACAGCGCGGTGCAGCGCACGCCAAGCGGCGTCGCCTCGACCATGATCGACGGCATGATGCCGAGCGACGTGCCGAGCGTCAGCACGAAGCCGGCCTGGCCCAGCATCACGAGGGCCGGATCGGCGTGGTGCATCAACCAGAACAGCGGCAGAGCAAGCACGAAGCAGGTCGCCGCCGCCGCCAGCATCGGCGGCTTGCGGCCGATGCGATCGCTCAGCCAGCCCATGACGAACATCACCGGCAGAAGCAGCACCATGCTGACGGTGTTGATCGAGAGCGCGCGCTCAGGCGCCAGCCCGTCAACAGTTTGCAGCCAGGTCACGACATAGAGGAACACCAGATAGAAGCCGATGGCGTTGAAGGCCACCAGACCCGCCAGTCGCACCACCAGCGGGCCATGATGGCGCAAGGTCTCGACCAGCGGGGATTTGACACTCGAGACCGTGGCGCCAGCGGGCGGATCGGCGATGTGGCGGCGCAGGAAAAGCCCGGCCAATCCGACCAGAAATCCGAGCAGGAACGGGATCCGCCAGCCCCAGGCTTCCAGTGCCTCGGGCGACATCGACGCGGCCAGTACCGCGCCGGTGGCCGATCCCATCAGGATGCCGACACTGGCACCGCACGATGCGATCGCGCCGACGACACCGCGCCGCCCGGGCGGCGCGCGCTCGACCAGGAACACCATGGCTGTCGTCGCCTCGCCGCCGACCGACAGGCCCTGGATAACGCGCAGCACCGTCAGCAGGATCGGCGCCGCGACGCCCAACACGTCGTGGCCTGGCAAGGCGCCGACCAGGAATGTCGGCACCGCCATTGCCGTCACCGAGAAGGTGAGTGCGGCCCGGCGGCCGAAGCGGTCGGCGATGTGGCCGACCACGATCCCGCCCAGCGGCCGCATCAGATAGCCGACCGCGAATATGCCGAATGCCGCCAGCACCTGCGCCACCGGGTCCTCGGCGGGGAAGAAAGTCCGGCCGATCGCGGCGGCGAAGTAGCCATAGATGGCGAAATCGTACCATTCGAGGACATTGCCGATGGTGCCGGCGGCGATGACCCGACGCGTATTGTGCGGTTCCATCGTGCCACTATGGCACGAGATGCCGGTCGCGCCTCTTCGTTCGAACCTCCTCGCGCGTCGCGGAGAAGTCTATTTGATCATCGTCGTAGGGATCAGCAGAATGATCGCGGGGAAGGCCAGCAGGATCGCGACATTGATGATGTCGACGAAGACGAACCAGCCGCAGCCGCGGAAGATGTCGCCCATGCTGACGCCCGGCGCCACTCCCTTCAGCACGAAGACATTGAGTCCGACCGGCGGCGTCATCAGCCCGATCTCGACCATGCGCACCACCAGCACGCCGAAGACGATGGGGTTGACGCCGAGCTGGTGAATGGTGGGCAGCAGGATCGGCACCGTGAGCAGGATCATGCCGATGCCGTCCAGGAACATGCCCATCACCAGATAGAGCGCCAGGATACAGATCAGGATCACCATCACCGGCACGTCGAGATGGGCGATCCAGTCGGCGATCGCCGCCGGCATGCCGGTGAAGCCGAGGAAATGCACGTAGATCAGCACGCCCGCCACGATCGCGAAGATCAGCGCCGTGGTGCGTGCCGTCTCGGCCATGGCGCCCCAGAACTTGCCGAGCGAGAGCCTGGGCAGCGCCATCGCCAGAGCGCCGAGCGCGCCCACGCCGGCGGCCTCGGTCGGCGTGGCGAGGCCGGTATACATGCTGCCCATGACCAGCAGGATGATCAGGATCATGCCCCAGATGCCGGTCAGAGCGCGGAAGCGATCCGGCCAGGTGATGCCGCGGATCGGCGGCCCGAGCTCCGGATTGAGCTTGAAGCGGATCAGCAACATGACGACGTAGCTGCCGGCCTGCAGCAGGCCGGGCAGGATGCCGGCGAGGAGAAGGGCACCGATCGACTCCTCGGCGATGAAACCGTAGATCACGAACAGCACCGACGGCGGGATCATGATGGCGAGCGTGCCGCCGGCCGCGACGCAGCCGGTCGAGACCTTGTCGTCGTAGCCGTACTTCTTGAGCTCCGGCAGGGCGACCCGGCCCATCACCGCCGCCGATGCCGTGGACGCGCCGCACGCCGCGGCGAAGCCGGCACAACCGATTACGGTGGCGATGGCGAGGCCGCCGGGCAGATGGCCGAGCCACTGCCGTGCCGCCCAGTAGATGTCGCGCGTGATGTTGGCGTAGTAGGCGAAGAAGCCCATCAGGATAAAGAGCGGCAGCACCAGCAGGTTGTAGCTGACGAGATGGCCATACACCGTCTCCGCGGAGAGCGAGGCCGCCGGCCCGTAGCCACGCAGGATCCACAGGCCGAAGAAGCCACACATTGCGGTCGCAAAGGCGATGCGCACGCCCGATATCAGTAGCAGCGTCAGGGCGATGATCGACAGCACACCAAGGGTTATCGGATCCACGATGCGCTCCGGTCGCTGTCAGGGACAAAGAAGGTGCCGGACATCACGGCTATTCGGCGTGGAGTTCGCTGCCGACAGGCGCGATGTCGGGAAAGCGTTCCGGGTCATAGAGGCTCAGCACCTGGAGATACATGCGGAACGAAATCAGGCCGTAGCCCAACGGAATGGCCATGGCCGTCGGCCAGGTCCTGAAATAGGGCGGCGTCATCGTCACGTCGTCGTAGAGCCAGAGCTGGTAGGCCAGCTTGTAGGTGAAGTAGGCGAGGATCGCGCAGACGAAGATGCTGATCAGCAACGCCGCCATTTCGGCGTAGCGGCGTGCCCTTGGTGCCAGCATGTCGAGCAGCAGATCCATGCCGACATGCCCGCGCGTCGCCTGGGTGTAAGAAATCGCCAGGAAGACGATGACCGGCAGCAGCAGTTCGGAGCCCTCGAGATGACCCGCGATCGGCGCATTGAAGGCATAGCGCATGATCACTTCGGCGCCGACGAAGAACATCACGAAGACGATGATGAGTATCGCGCCGCTCAACAGCACGGTTTCCACGATCCGGATCACCGGGCTGAGGACGGTCGCGACCACCGTCGTCGCCACCATCAGGGCGACGACGACCAGCATCAGGACCACCAGTTCATGCATGTCCGGCTCCGGGCGCGGCTGGCGATCGGATTAGTGGCTGTACTTGGCCACCTGCGCCTTCACGAACTCCAGCATTTCCCGGCCAGGCCGGCCCGCCGCTTCCTGGTCCTTGACCCACTTCTCCCAGATCTCGCCCGAGCGGGCGACGAGCTTGGCCCGCTCGGCCGGCGGAAATTGCGTCACCTCGAGTTTATCCTTGAAGATCGGGATCCACTTCGCGTCGGCTTCCTCGTAGGCCTTGAACAGGGCGTTCTTGGCCGCCTCCTGGGTTTCCCCCAGCTTGGCCTTCAGATTGTCGGGCAGCTTGTTCCAGGCGGAGAGGCTCACGGCCTGGAAGCAGAGGAACCCGCTCATCGCCATGCCTTCGGTGACGTACTTGGAAACCTCGTACAGCTTGTAGGCACCGAAAGTGTAGGAGTAGGGAAAGCCGAAGCTGTCGATCGTGCCGCGCTCCAGCGCCTGATAGCCTTCCGGTGCCGTCACCATGGTCGGCACCGCGCCGAAGGCCTGCAGCGCCTGGGCGTTGAGGCCGCCGATGCGCATCTTCACGCCCTTCATGTCGTCGACCGAGGCGATGCGCTTGTTGCCCATGAACTCGTAGGCCGGCAGGAAGGTCGGCCCGAAGTACTTGATGTTCCAGCGGTCCGCCATCTCCTTGACGATCAGCGGATGATTGAGGACAGCCTCGTATACCTTTGCGTTGTCGGCGATCGACCGGGGCGGCAGGAACGGAAGCTCCATGACGCTGAGCAGGGGAAATTTGTTCGGGTAGTAACCGGCACAAACCTGGCCACCTTCGTAGCCGCCGGACTTGATCGCCTCGGGAGTCTGCTTCTCCGGGCCGAGTGCCCCGCCGTAGGCGATCTTGATCTCGAAATCGCCGTTGGACGCCTTGTTGAACATATCGGCCTGGGTCTCGATGCCGATCGTGACCGCGCGCTTCGGCCCGAAGACATTGTGATTCCAGATGACTTTTTCAGCCGCAGCGGGCGCGGCGGCGCCCAGGATGGCGGCAAGTCCAACAGCGGACGCAACACTGCGCAATGCAAAATGACGCACGTTATCCTCCCTGGTGATGTTTTCTTGTGACGCCTTATGACGCCTTGTTATGGCTACCATGCACATTAACCGTGGCTGGGACAAGGCCCCGTTGTTCCCGATCTGCGCGGCCTGTCACTACCTCGGCCTCCTTCTACCTGTTGTTGCCTGCTGGCAGCCATCAAGGCAGGTTTTGCGGGAGTTGCAACGGGAGCATGGCATGGCTGGTTGACGACGACAGATTCGAATTCAACCTCGGCATGCGCTCGCCGCTCCAACTGGAACGCCGCATCAACGCACTGTGGAGCAAGAGCGGCCAGATGTACGCGCCGCCGTTGCGGTGAGCTGGCGAAGGCGAACCGGGGAGCTGTCGGCCCCTAGCGCTGGGCGTGGTCCAGGACGTCGGGGTTCACCACGTTGGTCGGCGTGCCGACGGCATAGGCCACGACCTGATCGAAGATGTCGGCGAACTGAATTTCGTATTCGTCACGCGAGACGTAGCCGATGTGCGGCGTGCAGACGATGTTGGGCAGCGTGAGCAAAGGGTCGCGGGGATCGAGCACCGGTTCCTTTTCGTAGACGTCGACCGCCGCCATGCCCGGGCGCCCGGCCTGGAGCGCCCGTAGCAACGCGCCAGGCGCGATCAGCGGCGCGCGGCTGGTGTTGACCAGGATCGCCGAGGGTTTCATGCGGGCGAGATCGTCGGCCGCCACGATGCCGCGCGTCGCCTCGACCAGGCGCATGTGCAGCGAGAGCACGTCGCAGTCGGCGAAGAACGCCTCCTTGCTGGCCGCGACCTCGAGCCCGTCGTCCAGCGCCCTCGCACGTGTAGCCTCGCGCGCCCACACGATCACGCGCATGCCGAACGCCTGACCGTAACCTGCGACGGTGGCACCGATGCGGCCGTAGCCGTAGATGCCGAGCGTCTTGCCGCGCAGCGTCGTGCCGACCCCCATCTGCCACTTGCCGGCCTGGAGCGCGGCCATCTGCTGCGGAATCCTGCGCGACGCCGCCAGCACCAGCCCCCAGGTCAACTCGGCCGCGGCGAAGGATGGTGTGTCGGGATGCTGGAACGACGACACGACAATGCCCAGCCGCGTGCAGGTCTCGACGTCGATATGCGGGTAGACGCTGCGCTGGCTGATCAATCTGAGCCTGGGCAGGCGTTCGAGCAGCGGTGTTCGGATCTGGGTGCGCTCGCGAAACAGCACCAGTGCCTCGGTGTCGGCGAGGCGTTCGGCGAGGCGATCGATGTCCTGCAGATGGTCGTTCCACACCGCTACCTCGTGCTCGGCCAGTTTGGCGAAGCAGGGCAGCGTACGTAGCGTGTCGAAATAATCGTCGAGGATCGCGATTTTCATGTTCCGTCCTCCCTTCAAGACCGGGCCTCGAGCAAGGCGCGGATCGGCGGGACCGCCGTCCGGTCATGGCGGCAGCCTGCCGCAATCCCGGTTGGGCTACCAATTTGGCGGGAGGACCCGGGCCATATTCAATCGATATGGCGCCATCGCATTCTGCGGTCAGATAAAGCGGTCGTCGAGTTCGGCCCAGCGCGACGGGCCGTCCTTGAACACCACCAGGAACAGTTCGCGGAACAGCTGTTCGACCCGGGGATCAGTCGGTCCCGAGGCCGTCGTCCAGGCCGTCGTGTAGGACAGCATGCGGTCGTTCCGGCAGTAGATCGCGTAGACGTAGAACACCCCCGGCTTGTTGGGGCGAAAGCGCATCGGATCTCCGGCACATACCGGGTCGGCATTGAGGTTAAGAGCCGGATTGAAGACCAGCACCAGACGGTAGTCGGGACTGGGGGCCGGCGAGGGCTTGTCGTAAGTGAAGGTGAGCGCCGGCCGTGGCTTGGCCGCCTGCATCGCGGGCAGCAGGTCGCGCGCAACCGTGGCCGGATCGACGCCGGGAAAGGCATCGCCTGCCAACACGACCTGGAACGGCTTGCCGTCGGTGGCGGCCCAGAATTCGCGGTAGTCGTATTGCGGCGCGTAGTAGGCGCCGCCGACCGTGGCGGCGACGGCGAGCGCGGGCAGCGCGATCAGGCCTGCAAGGCCGGTGGTAATCTTGCGGAACAGACGCATCGGGAACTCCTGAGGGCAAGCGGAGCCTATGAACCCCGGCATCTCGCCCGGCAAATCAGGCCTTCGTGAGGCCCGCGTGCCCCCGCGCTGGCGTTCAGCCGCGCTCCAGCGCCCGCTCGAGCCGGCGGCTCAATACCCAGGCGAGGCCGAGGAACGCCACCAGCATGACCACGCCGACGCCCGACGAGGCGTCGTTCAGGGTTTTCTCCGAGACGTAGCCGAAGGCATAGCCGGCACCGACCGTGACGAACGACCATAGTCCCGCCGCCACGAAGTTCAGCGCCAGGAACGTGGGCCAGCGCACACTCGACATGCCATAGGCGATGCCGGCCAGGCCGCGGATTCCGTAGGGATAGCGGTGGATCAGGATCATCCAGAGGTGATGCCGATCGGCCAGACGTGCCGCGCCCTCGACTGCCCGCCGCAGGCGCGGCATGCCGCCAAGCCAACGTGTGCCGTAGCGTCTTCCGATCCAGAAGCGGATGACGTCGCCGACGAAGCTGCCGGCCCAGCACACCGCGACCAGTGGCGCGAAACCCAGCGCGCCGGCTTGCGCTGCGTAGCCCGCGAAGATGGCGAGCAGCAGCGTGTGCGCGGCGGCATAAGCGAACATCAGGCTGTAGGCGGCGTCGCCATGGTGGCGAATGATGCCAAGGAAGGAGCTGAGATCGGTGGGGATCATCCGGCCCTACCTAGCGGACCCGCCGCCGCGGCTCAACCGGGATCAGATGCCGAGAGCGACCAGCAACGTTCGGACGGTCATGAAGATCAGAATGAACGAGCCCACGCTCCAGAACGTGGCCCGCATGTCGTGGGTCCGCCCGGTGAAATAGGCGGCGAAGTGCAGCAGCCGCGACACCACATAACCGAACAGCAGCAGGCGTGCGAGCAGCAGCGACGGTTCCGTGAGGATGAAGAGAAGGCCCGCAACCAGGAAGAACGGCAGGTTCTCCAGATCGTTCATCTGGATCCGACGGATGCGTTCGACGCGTTCGTTGGGCGCGAGCTGGCTGGGGTGGGGCGCGGGATTCAGGGGCGTCTTCCGCAGGTCCTCCGGCGAGCGGAAGCCACCTTTCTCCTGCATCATCCGGACGACGGTGAGCCATGACATTCCCACAGCCTTCAGGATCATGAGCGTGGCGGCAATGGCGTAGGTGGCGAATAGCGGATTTTGCAAACTGATCGAGGTCATCATCTTCCTCTTGCAGGCTCAGTAGGGGGCAGGTCGGAAAACGCTTGGACGCGGAAAGTAGCACCCCAATCCCCGTCTCCTGGAGGATGGGTACGTCTCTTGGCTGGCTGCAAAGCCAGGCAGATGTCGCACGCGCGTGCAGGCAATCCTAATTTTCCATGATCCACGCCGCGCCCGAGGCGAGTGCTACCTCGCGAACCTTGGCGAGGAGGTTCGTGCCGACGGGAATGCCGGTTTGCCGGCGCTGGGCCGCAGTGCGGCGTTCCGGATCGCCTGCCACCAGCACCGGCCGCGCGGGATCGGCAGGCTTGGTGGCGTGCAGCGTGTCGCAGAAGGCAGCGACATCGGCGCGGAAATCGGCGCTATCGCGGAACAGGCCGGGATCCATGGCCAGGAGGAAATGCCCGATGTCCATGGTGTCGGGCTTCTTCGTGTGCATCGGGTCGGTCACCATGGTGGCGCCGGAAAGCGCCGAGGAAAGAATGTTTACCATGCCCGACAGGCCGTAGCCTTTGTGGCTGCTGCCTTCCGGCGTGCCGCCGAGCGGGGTCATGAATCCGCCCTTGCTGACCTCGAGCGGATCGGTGCTGGGATGGCCGTCGGCGGTGACAAGCCAGCCCGGCGGCGTCGGCAGGTTCTCGTTGGCCTTGTTGCGGATCTTGCCGGCGGCCACGGTCGTGGTGGCCATGTCGAGCAGGAAGGGCTCCCCCGGCCGGCCGGGAGCGGCGAAGGCGATGGGGTCGGTGCCGAGCCGCGCCTGGGCGCCGAAGGTGGGGGCGACCTGGATGCCGCTGGCAGAAGTCGCGACCATGCCAATCAATCCCGCGTCGACGGCCATCAGGGCATAGAAGCCGCAGGCGCCGAAGTGCGCCGAGTTGCGGACCACGGCGACACCGATGCCGACGGTCCCGGCCTTGGCGATGGCGAGCTCCATGGCGCGGCGCGCGTTGGCATGGCCGAGACCGCCACCGCCGTCGATCAGCGCCGAGACCGGCGTCTCGCGCGCCGTGACCGGCTGGGCACGCATGTCGATCTTGCCGGCGCGGCGGCGCTGATCGTAGGTCGGCACCATCGAGATGCCGTGGGTGTCGATGCCATGAAGATCGGCCCAGCTCATGATCTCGGCAGTGCTGATGGCGGTGGCCTCGGGCATGCCCCAGGCTTTGAGGATCAGTTCGAGCTGCTTGCGATGGGTCTCATAGGATGCGGGCATTTCTCTCTTCCATTGTTTGACGGGACGGCGACGACCTCAATCGCCAAAAACCTCACTCAACCCGCCGAGCGCGTTCAGTGCCGGGGCAAATCCGCTGATCGGTGCGGTCTGGATGACGGCCTCGATCACTTCGGTGCGACTTAGGCCCATGTTGAGTGCAGATTGACCGAACTTCTTCACCTGGTTGTCGAGTCTCAGCGCGGTGAAGGCGGACACCGCCACCAACGCGCGTCGGCGCAGGTCGAGGCCGGGTCGGAACCAGATCTCGCCGTAGCCGTACTGGATCGCCAGCGGATAGAGCGCGCCCGTTACCGTGTTGCCGGGCGCTGCATATCCCTGCGTCGCTCGATCGCCATGCAACTGCGCCATGAGTTGCCGGCCGCGCGCGGTCAGCTCCTCCAGCGAGTCCTCGCGCGGGCTTTCTTCCGGCATGGCGAGGCCGCGATCGGCGAAGACCGGGCCAGCCGCTTCGATCGCCTCTTCCGACGCGGCGAAGCCGGCGTAGATGCCGATCTGGATCAGGATCTCGACAATTGCCTGGACAGACAGGCCAAGGTCCACGGCGGCAGCGACATGTCGCTTGAGCTCGGGCAGTCGCTGTACAGCCGCGAGCGCCGCCAATGTGCAGACCATGCGGTCGTCGAGTGCCAGGCCGGGTCGGCTCCAGATCGCGCCGTAGCTCACCTCGGCATTCAGGGTACGCATGACTGCCGGCGCACCGTCGTCCGTACCGAACAGGCGCTGACGCATCGCCTCTCCCTCGGCTTTCAAGAAGGCGCGTGTGCCGGTCCTCGCTTGCGTTGTCATTCGCCCCTCCAGAATGGACTCCGTCCAAGTCTGCTTACGATGGGATCATCGCCGCTGTATGCTCCATGCACCAAGTATGAAATTCGATCCGCCAAGCGGCTGTCGAGGGGCGTCTTGCGAGGGAGGTATGCCATATCGATCACGACGAACGGCCTGAATTGGCGCGCCGACGACATTCGCGCCGCCTGGTCACGGGGTGCTCCGGTGGTGTTCCATCACGGCATCGGCACGGACCTCGGCATCTGGAGCGACTGGCTGCCGGTGCTGGGCCCCGACCATCTCCTCGTCCGCTTCGATCTGCGCGGGTTCGGGAGATCCACGGTGCCGGCGGGGCACGTCTGGTCGCTCGGCGGGCTGGTGGACGACTATTTCGCCGTGGCCGACGCGGCGGGGGTGGAACGCTTCCATGCCGTGGGCGAATCGATCGGCGGAACGGTGGTTCTGGCCGCTGCCCTGCGGGCGCCCGACCGCATACTCTCCGTGACCGTCAGCAATGGCGCCCACAAGGGTGCGGGCCTCGGCCGTGTAAAGGGCTGGCGTCAGGCGATGGCGGACAAGGGCCTGGACCGCTGGGCGGATGAGATGCTCGACCAACGCTTCGACGAAGCCGCGGTACCGGCTGAAGTGAGGCAGTGGTTCGACGCGACGCAGAGGCGGAGCGATGCGGAGGTGATCGTGGCGCTGGGCGAGCTTCTGCTCGGGGTCGACCTGTCGCCACGGCTGGCCGAGCTTCGTCCGCCGCTGTTGATCCTGGCGCCGCAACAAAGCCCGTTCATTCCAGCGGAAACCTTCGAGGCCATGCACGCCGCGGTTCGCGGCGCCCGCATCCACCGCTTCGACTCCGCCCGTCACGGCCTGCCGCTCAGCCATGGCCGCGGTTCCGCTGAACTCGCGCGGGACTTCATTGCCGAGAAGGTGGAAACCACATAGGGGCCGACGACGAAAGCCCGTCATTCCGCAAACCGGCTCGCCGCTAGCTGGCCGAATGGATTCCGGGCACGTCGCGCCCGCTAATTTGCTATCTGTCGAAGCAACCCATCTGGAGGAACGCACATGGCATCGCCGCTTTTCGATCTCACCGGCAAGGTCGCCGTCGTTACCGGTTCGAGCAAGGGCATCGGCAAGTCGATCGCGATGCATCTGGCGCTGTCGGGCGCCAGGGTCGTGGTGTCGAGTCGCAAGGCGCCGGCCTGCGAGGAGGCGGCGGCCGAGATCCGCAAGGCCGGCGGCGATGCCACGGTGATCCCCTGCAACATCTCCGACAAGGCGCAGGTCGAGCGGCTGTTTGCCGAAACGAAGAAGCAGCTCGGACCGGTCGACGTGCTGGTGTGCAACGCGGCGTCCAACCCCTACTACGGGCCGAACGAGAAGCTGCCCGACGACGTCTTCATGAAGGTGATGCACAACAACATCCTGTCCAACATGTGGATGGTCAATCTCTGCCTGCCCGACATGCGGGCCAAGAAGGACGGCTCGATCATGATCGTGTCGTCGATCGGCGGCGTGCGCGCCAGCACGGTGATCGGCGCCTACTGCATCTCCAAGGCGGCCGACATGCAGCTCGCGCGCAACCTCGCCGCCGAGTACGGGCCCGACAACATCCGGGTGAACACCATCGCACCCGGCTTGGTGCGCACCGACTTCGCCAAGGCCCTGTGGGACGATCCCAAGTATCTCGAAAAGCGCCTGCAGAGCGCACCGCTGCGCCGCATCGGCGAGCCCGACGACATCGCGGGCCTCGCCGTCCTGCTGGCCGGCAAGGGCGGTTCCTTCATCACCGGCCAGACCCTCATTGCCGATGCCGGCGTGACGATCGGGGGATGATCACTTCTTCCTGAACGTCACCACCAGCACGTCGCGATAGGCGGGCTGCGCGGGGTTCTCGGGTTCCACCGGCGTGACGCCATGGAAGCAGCGGCGGTCGTCCACCAGGGCGGCGTCGAGCGGGTCGGTGAGAGTGAAGCTGCCCAGTTCGCGCCGGTCGAGGTCGTGCACCGTGGTGGTGCCGCTCCTGATGTTGCGGCGGTTGACCAGCAGCACCAGCACATAGTCGACGCCGTCGCGGTGTAGGCCCTCCGGCGTCGGCTTACCCTGCTCGCCGGGGCGGGCTTCGATGCGGAACTGGTGAATTTCCGCGTGCCAGCGCGCGGTGTCGGGGGCGAGCTTGCTGAAGAGGGCGCGGCAGTAGTCGAGGATGGTGCGCATCGACGCGCCGTCGCCGATCTCCGGGGTGACGGGCTTGAACCAGCGCTCGATGCCGCCGTTCAGATTGTTGTAATCAAGTGTCTGGTAGTGCGGCTGGTGGGCACCGCGCACGATCGGGCCCTGGCGGGGCGCGTCGTAGACGGCGAAGCGGCGGCGGCGGTAGCGCCCGCCGTCGGCCATGTAGGTGTCGACTTCGAGGTCGTTCCAGCTCTCGGCGAACGCCGTCCAGTCGGCCAGGGCGCCGAAGCGGCCGAGGGCCGCGCGCATGTCCGAGGCTTCGACGAAGGCGTAGCCCGCGCGGCCGACCGCGTTGCGGATGCCTGTGGCGTTTTGCAGGCCGGTTCCGATTTCGCTCATGGGTCGAGCCTATCATCGCCGCAGGACGCCGCCACATGAGCTATTGTCGGGGCCGACCCGGAGGAAAACCATGCCATACGCGACCACAGATGACGGCGTGAGATTGTATGTCGAGGAGACCGGCGCCGGTGCGGCCGTGGTCTTCGTGCACGAATTTGCCGCCGACCATCGCTCGTGGGAAGCGCAGATCCGCCATTTCGGCCAGCGCTATCGCGCCGTGACCTACGGTGCGCGCGGCTATCCGCCGTCCGACGTGCCGCCGGACCCGGCAAGCTACAGCCAGCAGAGTGCCACCGACGATATCGCGGCGGTCATGGATCATCTCAGGATCGATAAGGCGCATGTCGTCGGGCTTTCCATGGGGGGATTTGCCACGCTGCATTTCGGCTTCCGCCATCCGGCGCGCGCTCTGTCGCTGGTCGTGGCCGGCGTCGGCTATGGCGCGGAGAAGGGGCAGCAGGACAGGTTCCGCGGCGAGGTCGAGACGGTGGCCAGGACCCTGACCGGCGAAGGCATGGCGGCCTTTGCGGAGAAATATGCCTACGGGCCCACCCGCGTGCAGTTCGAGAACAAGGACCCGCGCGGCTTCGCCCAGTTCAGGAAGGAACTGGCCGAGCATTCGGCGCTGGGCTCGGCCAATACCCAGATCGGCGTGCAGGGCCGGCGGCCCTCGCTCTACGACCTTTTGGACGAGATGCGTGGACTTGCTGTGCCGACGCTGATCCTGACCGGCGATGAGGACTGGCCATGCCTGGCGCCGTCGTTGCTGATGAAGCGCGAGATCGCCAGCGCGGCGCTGGCGGTGATGCCGAACTGCGGCCACACCATCAATCTCGAGGACCCCGATCTGTTCAACCGCATCGTCGGCGACTTCATAGCCCAGGTCGAGGCCGGTCGCTGGCCAAGGCGCGACCCGCGCGCCATGTCGGCGTCGATCACCGGGATGAAATCCTAGGCAGCCGTCCTACGCCGTGAGGCCGCCGTCGCAGACGAATTCCGAACCGGTCGAGAAGGTCGATTCGTCAGACAGCAGGAACAGGATCATCGCAGCCACTTCCTCGGGCCGGCCAAGGCGGCCCAGCGGATGCATCTCCTCGAGGGCCTGCCGGCCGGTCATATTGCCGACGTTCTGGTCGAGTCGCGGCGCGATCATCGGCGTGTCGATGTAGCCGGGGTGCACCGAGTTGCAGCGGATATTGTATTTCATCTGGGCGCAGTGCAGCGCCACGCTCTTGGTCAAGGTTCGCACCGCGCCCTTGCTGGCCGAGTAGGCCATGGCCTGGGCCGCACCGCGCAGCCCCAGCACCGAGGAGATGTTCACGATCGAGCCGCCGCCCGCCTCGCGCATCGCCGCGATCACCGACTTGCAGCCGAGGAAGGTGCCCAGTGCGTTGATGTCGTTGACGCGGCGGTATTCCTCAAGCGTGCAGGTCTCGATGTCGTTGCGCACGCCGACGCCGGCGGCATTCAGAAGTCCATGGACGCCGCCAAAGGCCGCGACCGTCGCGGCGACGGCAGCTTTCCAGCTCGGTTCCTGGGTGACGTCGAGGGCGATGAAATGCGCCGCCGCGCCCAGTTCGGCGGCGAGCGCCCGACCCCTGGCCTCGTCGCGGTCGGCCAGCACGGCCTTGCCGCCTTCGCGCGCGACAAGACGGGCGGTCGCGGCGCCGATGCCCGATGCGCCGCCGCTGATCAGCACGATCCGGTTCTCAAGACGGGGCAAGGAGCGATTTCCTCATCAGGCCTGACGTGACGGCGCCGTCGGCCACCAACTCCGCGCCGGTCACGAAGCTCGAACGGTCCGAAGCCAGGAACAGAACGACCTCGCCGAGTTCGCTTGCTTCGGACATGCGGCCGATCGGATGGCGCGCGCCGATGAAGGCCTTGCCCTGGTCATGGCCGACCGCCTGCCACAGCGGATTGAAGATCGCGGTATCGACGCCGCCCGGATGCACCGAATTGCAGCGGATGTCGTACTTCTGCTCGGCACAATAGAGGGCCACGCTCTTGCTCAGCAGCCGTACCGCACCCTTGCTGGCGGTATAGGCGGTGGGTCCGGCGCCGCCGATCAGCCCGGCGATCGAGGAGATATTGACGATCGAGCCCTTGGCGGCGGGTTTGCCCGGTCCGGTATTCTTCATGCCCTCGATGGCATATTTGCAGCCGAGGAACACGCCCTCCGAATTGATCGCCTGAACGTGCTGCCAGTTCTCCACCGTCGTGGTCTCGATGTTGCCCGAGCCGCCGGAGATACCGGCATTGTTGACCACGATGTCGAGCCGGCCCTCGCGGCCCAGGACGTCGGCGAGCAGGGCCTTCCAGGAAGCCTCGGACGCGACGTCATGGGCCACGAAGCGCCCGGGGCCGTCGTTCGCCCCCTGCAGGTCGGCCACGACTACCGTGGCGCCGGCGTCTTGCAGCAGGATGGCCGACGCCGCGCCGATGCCCGACGCGCCGCCAGTGACGATTGCTACCCGTCCGGAAAGTTCGTTGCTCATGCCGGACGTGACCATAGCGGGTAGCGGGCAACTGCAGTAGTTTCGTCTCCAGGGAGGACCGCATGGCGAAGCTCAAGGGCATTTTATTTGGCGCCGTTGCGCCGTTCATCGTGGCGGCGTGCACCCAGACGGCGGGCGGTCCTCCGCCCGGCATGACGGCGGCGCAGGGGCTTGCCTATTGCACCACCCTCGCATCCCTGTATTCCGAATACGTCGGCGATATCGGCTCCGACCTCGGGACCACCTACAATGGCGGCGAGGAGGGCGATATTCACGCCCGCTACGGCATTGCCGAGTGCGAGGACGGCAATACCGCCGCCGGCATTCCGCCGCTGCAGAAGCAGTTGCGCGATTCGAAGGTGCCGGTGCCGCCGCCGCCGGCCTGACTGGCGCGCCGAGCAAGCGGTGAAGGAGGGGGTGATGCGCGGATTGCGCGAAGGCTTGGGCGGCATGGTTGCCGGGACAATTGCCGTGCTGGCGGTCGCTGCCTGCACGACCACGACCGGCGGGCCGCCGCCCGGCATGACGGCGGCGCAGGGCGCGGCCTACTGCTCGACCCTGGCGAATGCCTATGGCGAATATGTTGCCAACGTTGGCGGCTATCTCGGCGGCAATGCGACCGGCGGCGAAAAAGCCGACATCGACGCCCGCGTGGCGATCGCGCAATGCCAGGAAGGCGAGACGGCGGCCGCCATACCGGTGCTGCAGCAGAAGCTGCGCGACGCCAAGGTTCCGGTGCCGCCGCCACCGGCCTGACCGGCCGGCTCCAAAACACCGGCAAAGAAAAACCCGGGCGGTTGTCCGCCCGGGTCTTGTGTGTGCGTTGACGGGGTCGGTTAGAAGGCGAGGCCGTCCTTGATCACGACCCAGCGGCCGTTCTTGACCTGCTGCACCTGGGTGATGGTGTTGGCCAGGTGGTTGGTGCCGGAAAACTTGCTCGGCGGCGAGTTGAAGATGTCCATGTACGCCTTGCCGCCTTCGAGCGCCGCCAGCATCTTCGCGCCGGTCAGTTCCTTGCCGGCGAGCTCGGCGAAGTAGGCGAAGGTCATGACGGCATTGTAGCCGATGACCGACTGGGTGTTGGCATCGATGCCGAACATCTTCTTGTAGGCTTCGGTTCACTCCTTGATCCTGCCCTTGGCGGTGTCGGCATAGGGCGTCTCGAAGGCACCGGCGGCATACAACCCGTCGACCGTGTCCTTGCCGAGCGCGATGGTGTCGGGGATGTTGGTCGGCGTGGCGCCGAGGAAGGTGACGTCCCAGCCGAGCTTCTTGGCCTCGGCCATGGCACCGATGGTCTCGCGCAGGATGGTTCCGAGCACGACCAGGTCGCAATTCTCGGACTTCATCTTGGCGACCTGCGAGCTGAAGTCGGAGGCGCCGCGCTTGTAGCTCGTGACCGCCGCCGGTTTCATCTTCATGGCATCGAGCTGCTGGGTGAAGCCGTCGAACACGTTCTTACCGTATTCGTCGTCCTGATACATGATGCAGACGGCCTTGGGCTTCTTCTGCTCGACCATGTATTTGAGCGCCGCGCGGGTGCTCTCGACATAGGGCAGCAGGTTGCTGAACTTCAGCCGTTCCTGCGGCTTCTTGGGGTCGAACTTGTAGGTGAACTCCGCCGCGGTGAGTGGAAAGAGCTGCAGGACGCCGGCATCGAACAGGATATCCTGCGAAGCGATGACGGTGGGAGAGCCCATCGGCCCGACCATGGCAAAGATCTTGTCCTTCTCAACCAGCTTCTGGCTGGCCAGCACGGCCTTCTTCGGATCGTAGGCGCTGTCTTCGGCAATCAGGCGCAGCTTGCGGCCATTGATGCCGCCGGCGGCGTTGATTTCCTCGACGGCCAGCTTCATGCCGTTGAGGACCGGAACGCCCCAGCCCTTGATCGGACCGGAGAGGTCCTGGTGGGTGCCGATGACGATCTCGGTTGGCGTGATGCCCTGATTTGTAACCTTGGTCTGCGCGAGCGCGGGTCCGGCAGCCAATCCGACAGTGGCGCCCAGAAGGGCGGCCCTCAACATTTTCAGTCTCATTCGTTGCCTCCTACGATACGGCGCCCGTCTTTGCAGGAAGGAGAAGCGGGCGCCGTCCCTCTCCCGTCCGATGTTCTCCCGGTTGGCCGTACTATGCCATGCCGGCAGACGAATTAAAGAGCCGGGCTAGGCTGCTTGGGCCCGGTACATTGCATCGATTTGATCCTTGTACTTCTTGTTCACGAAGGTCCGTTTCAGCTTCATTGTCGGCGTCAGTTCCTCGTCCTCGGGGGTGAGCTGCTGCTCGATCAGGAAGAAGCGCTTGACGGTCTCGACGCGGGCGAAGTTGGCGTTGACCCGTTCGATCTCCGCCCAGATCAGGTCCTGGACCTCCTTGGAGCGGCACAGGCTGGTGTAGTTGGTGAACGGCACATCCTGGTCCTGGGCGAACTTTTCGACCGTCTCGCGCTCGATCATGATCAGGCACGTAAGGTAGGGCCGCTTGTCGCCGATCACCACGGCGTCGCTGATGTAGGGCGAGAACTTCAGCTGGTTCTCGATCTCCGACGGCGTGATGTTCTTGCCGCCAGCGGTGATGATGATGTCCTTCATCCGGTCGGTGATCTTCACGTAGCCTTCGTTGTCGATCATGCCGACGTCGCCGGTGTGCAGCCAGCCTTCGCGGTCGACGGTCTCGGCCGTCTTCTCGGGCTGGTTGAGGTAACCCATGAAAACCATGTCGCCCTTGATCAGGATCTCGCCGGCCGGCGAGATCTTGACCTCGCCGTACGGCACCGACTTGCCGACCGTTCCGAGCTTGATGGCGTTGGCAGGCATCGCCGTGGCCAGCCCGCAGTTTTCGGTCTGGCCATAGACCTCGTACATGTCGAGGCCAAGTGCCAGGTACCAGCGGATCAGTTCGGGCGAGATCGGTGCCGCGCCGGTGAACAGCCAGCGGCAGCGGTCGAGGCCGATCATCTTGCGGAGGTTCTTCAGCACCAGCCAGTAGGCAACTTCGAAGCGCAGCCGGGCGAAAGCCGAAGGTTCGCGTCGCGCGATGCGGGCATCGGCGACTGCGAAACCAGCATCGATCGCCTGCTTGTAGGCCCATTGCTGGATCGGGGTCGCATCCTTGAGCGCGATCATGATGCCGGCGTAGAATTTTTCCCAGACCCGCGGGACGGCGCCGAACAGGGTCGGCTGTACTTCGCGGATATTGTCCGGCACGGTCTCCGGGCTTTCCGCGAAATTGCTGCAGACGCCGGTGGCGATCGAGTAGTAACTGCCGGCAACACGCTCGGCGACGTGGCACAGCGGCAGGAAGGCCAGCCGCTCGTCGCCCTCCTGCCAGCTCAGCGACAGCTCCGGGTGCATGCAGTTCTGCATCGTGTAGACAACGTTGTGATGGCTGTGCATCGCGCCCTTCGGCGGCCCGGTCGTGCCCGAGGTGTAGACCAGGATAGCGAGGTCCTCCGGCTTGCGCGCGGAAACCAGCTCGTCGAACAGCCCGTCCTTGCCGTTGGCGTAGTTGCGGCCGCTCGCCGTGAAGTCGTCGAGCGACACCACCATCGGGTCGTCGAATGCGGTGAGGCCTTCCATGTCGAACACCACGATCCGGCGCAGCGTCGGGCAGCGCTCCCGGACCTCCAGCGCCTTGTCGAGTTGCTCGTCGTCCTCGACAAACAGCACGGAGGTGCGTGAGTCGTTGATCAGATACTCGATCTGGCTGGCCGAATCGGTGGGGTAGATGCCCGACGACACGCCGCCGGCGCACAGGATGCCGAAGTCGGCGTAATTCCACTCCGGCACGGTATTAGCCAGCACCGAGGCGACATCGCCCGGCCGGAATCCGATCGAGTGCAGCGCGTAGGTGATGGCGCGCGAACGTTCCAGCCACTGGTTCCAGGAGATCGCGTTCCAGATGCCGTAGAGCTTCTCGCGCATCGCCGGCTTGTCGCCACGCGTTCGACACGACACGACAAAGCTCTTGGGCAGGGTTTCGGCAACGGTGAGCGTCGCTTGCTGGGCCATGGTCTCCTCGCCTCCCGCTTCAGCGCCAGTTCTTCTTGCGCTTCCAGCGGCGTTCGCCGCGTGCGCTTTCATCCTTGGCGCCGAGATAGAATTCCTGGATGTCCTTGCTGTCCATCAATCGTTCGCAGGTATCGTCCATCACCACGCGTCCGACCTCGAGCACGTAACCGTAGTGCGCCGTTTCCAGTGCCATCTTGGCGTTCTGCTCGACCAGCAGGATCGAGGTGCCCTGCTCGGCGTTGACCCGCCTGATGATGGCGAAGATTTCCTTGACCAGCAGCGGCGACAGCCCGAGCGACGGCTCGTCGAGCAGCAGCAGCTTGGGCCGGTTCATCAGGGCGCGGCTGATCGCCAGCATCTGCTGCTCGCCGCCCGACAGCGAGCCCGCCGGCTGGTCGATGCGTTCCTTAAGACGCGGGAAGTAGGCGAACACGCGCTCGAGATCCTGCGCGATGCCGTCGCGGTCGTTGCGCAGGAACGCGCCCATCGCGAGGTTCTCGCGCACCGACAGGAACGGGAAGACTTCGCGGCCCTCGGGCACGTGGCTGAGACCCAGTCGCACGATCTTGTCGGCGTCGATGCGCTGGATCGGCTTTCCCTCGAACTCGATCGAGCCCTTCTGCGGGTCGAGTACGCCCGAAATCGTCTTGAGGATCGTTGTCTTGCCGGCGCCGTTGGCGCCCAGCACCGTGATGATCTTGCCGCGCGGCACCGTGAGGCTGACGCCGCGGATCGCCATGATCGGGCCGTAGTAACTCTCGATGTTGGAGACCTTGAGAATCGGGTCGGATGTGTCGAGGGCCATGGTTGCTCCGCTCAGGCGCCGAGGTAGGCCGCGATGACGTCGGGATGCGCCTGCACCTCGGACGGCGTGCCCGAGGCCAGCACCTTGCCGTAGTTCAGCGCCAATACGCGGTCCGAAACGCGATTCACCAGGCTCATGTCGTGCTCGACCATGAGGACGGTGATGCCGAGTTCGCTCCTGATGTCGCGGATCCAGAACGACATGTCGTCGGTCTCCTCGACGTTGAGGCCGGAGGAGGGCTCGTCGAGCAGGATCAGCTTGGGTTCGGAGCACAGGGCGCGCGCCACCTCGATGACCTTGCGTACGCCATAGGGCAGGCCGGCGATGATCTTGTCCCGGTAGGCCTGGAGATCGAGAAACTCGATCACCTCCTCGACCTTGCGGCGGTGCGCCTTCTCGGCACGCCGGACAGATGGCATGAACAGCATGTCCTGCCACAGCGCGGTCGTGGCGTGGCAGTGTCGCCCAACCAGCAGGTTGGCCAGCATGCTGGCATTCTCGAACAGCTCGATGTTCTGGAAAGTGCGCGCGATGCCGAGTTTGGCGATTTGATGCGGCGGCACCTCCGTGATGTCGCTGTCTTCGAAGGACAGCCGGCCCGATGTCGGATTGTACAGGCGCGAAATCAGGTTGAAGATCGAGGTCTTGCCGGCACCGTTGGGGCCGATGATCGTGAAAATCTCGCCCTTGGAGACGCTGAAGCTCACGTCGTCGACGGCCTTGAGGCCGCCGAACTGCAGGGAAATGCCGTCGACCGTGAAGAAGCTCATCGGTTGCGCTCCGACTTCACGTAGGTCTTCTGCCGTTTGAACGTCGCGCGCTTGTAGAGCGGGAAGAGCTGGAAGAAGAGTTTGACCTTGAGCCAGCGCCCGTAGAGGCCATAGGGCTCGAACAGAATGAACATCATAATGATCAGGCCGTAGATCGCGCCCTTGAGGCCGGCTGCCGATCCGATCCGCGAGAGGTCGTCGCGAAGGTCCGCGGCCGTTTCCTTGGCCATGCCGAGCGAACTCGCGATGCTGGAGACCAGCACCGGCACGTCGTCCTTCAGTGCCGTCAGGAAGGGATCGACCATGACGATGAAGATCGCGCCGAAGATCGCACCGTGCACGCCGAAGGCGCCGCCGATGATGATCACCATGATGAACTCGATCGACAGCAGCAGCGTGAACATCTCCGGGCTGATGAAGGTCATCTTGTGGGCGAACAGGACGCCTGCCATGCCGGTAATGGCGGCGCTGATGGCGAACGACTTGACCTTGTAGGTGGCGAGGTCGATGCCCATGCTCTTGCCCGCCGTCTCGCTGTCGCGGATGGCGATGAAGGCCCGGCCCGTGGGCGAGCGCAGGAGGTTGAGCGCCAGCAGAGTGACGCCGACCAGCACCAGCAGGCAGAGAAAGTAGAAGGCGTCGCTGTCGCGCGCGATCGGGATGTCGAAAAGATCGAGCGTCCGCACGCGCATGCCTTCGTTGCCGTGCGTCACTGACTCCCAGCGTGCCAGCACCTCCTCGACAATGAACGCGAAGGCGATGGTGGCGATCACCAGATAAATGCCGTGCAGGCGCAGCGCCGGGAACCCGACCAGCGCGCCGACGATGCCGGTGAGGACCGCGGCGAGCGGGAAATAGACGATGAACGGCACGCCGAGGCTTTGCATGAAGCCTGCGGTATAGGCGCCGATCGCCAGGAACGCCGCATGTCCGAGCGACGCCTGGCCAGTGAAGCCGGTCAGGATCATCAGCGCCACGCCGACGATCGCGTAGATGAAGACGAACACGAGCTGGCTCTGCATGTAGCTGCCGAGCACATATGGGGTCGCGATCATCACGGCGAGCAGGATGCCGTACGACCACCAGTAGCCGCTGTGCTTGAGGATGCGGATGTCCTGATCGTAGTCGGTCTTGAAGATGAAACGCATGGGGTCAGACTTTCTTGCGCATGCTGGGACCGAACAGGCCCTGCGGCCGGATCAGCAGCACAACCAGCAGCACGATGTAGGGCATCACGTCCTTCCAGCCCTGGGGCAGGTAGAAGCCGGCCAGCGTCTCGATGACACCGATGATCAAGCCGCCGACCACCGCGCCGGGAATCGAGCCGAAGCCGCCCAGCACCGCGGCCGGAAAGGCCTTCAGGCCCAGCGCCAGACCAACGTTGGAGTGGATGAAGGTGATCGGTGCCAGCAGGACGCCGGCGGTGGCGGCAACGGCGGCGCTGATCGCCCAGATCAGGGACACCACGCGCTTGACCGGAATGCCCATGTAGTAGGCAGCCAGCATGTTCTCGGAGGTGGCGCGCATAGCGGTGCCCAGCCGCGTGTAGTTGAAGAAGGCAAACAGCACGATGCAAAGGATCACCGTGGCCACGATCACCGAGAGTTTGTCGTGCGCCAGCACGAGATCGCCGATCTTGACGACGCCGGCGGAGAAGGGCGTCTCGATCTTGAGATCGTCGGTTCCCCAGATCATGCCGGCGATCGAGCGCAGGAAATAGCCGAGCCCGATCGTTGCCATGACGATGGAAAACTGCGGATAGCCGAGAATGGGCCGGATCAGGATGCGTTCGGTCGCCATGCCGAACACCGCCATGCCGCAGACGGCGAACAAGAAGCCGAGCCAGTAGTCGAGGCCCATCAATCCGATGAAGGTGAAGACGAAGAAGCCACCCAGCATCATCAGGTCGCCCTGGGCGAAATTGACGACTTCGGTTGCCTTGTAGATGAGCACGAAGCCCAGCGCGATCAGGCCGTAAACGCAGCCGAGCGCGATACCGCTCACCAGCTGCTGGATGAAATCGAGCATTCCCTATACCCTGTACTCTGGCCGTTTTGCGGCGCCGCGCTTGTTTCGTTTCTTGGCCCGTTTCATGAAGCGTGGCCATAAGACATGGCCCCTTATCCGGGAGTCAATGGATTTCCGTTGCCGGAGCGGTACTGTGGCTGAACCACACGCCTGCAGCGGAGAATTCCATGTCGCTCGCCACCCAGTTGCGCCCGTTAGGCGGGCCACCGTCTCCCTTCTACTCGGACGAGCACGAGGCGTTCCGCAACACGGTTCGCCGCTTCGTCGAACGCGAGCTCATGCCCCATGTCGACCAGTGGGACGAGGCCGAGGAGTTTCCACGCGAGCTTTACCGCAAGGCCTCGGCCGCCGGCCTGCTGCAGCTCGGCTTTCCGGAGGAGTATGGTGGCGTGCCGACCGATCCGTTCTTCGGAATCATCAAGGCCGAGGAGATGGCCCGTCACGGCAGCGGCGGGCTGAACGCAAGCCTCAACAGCCACACCATCGGCGCCCCGCCGATCGCCGCGCTGGGGCCGGAGTGGATGAAGCGCAAGGTTCTGCCAGAGATACTGGCCGGCGATAAGATCAGCGCACTGGCCATCACCGAGCCGTCGGGCGGCTCGGACGTCGCCAACCTCAAAAGCACCGCCCGCCGCGATGGCGACCACTATGTGGTCAACGGCTCGAAGATGTTCATCACCTCGGGTATGCGTGCCGACTACTATACGGTCGCGGTACGCACCGGCGGTCCGGGTGCTGGCGGCGTGTCGCTGCTGCTGATCGAGCGCGACCGCGAAGGCTTCGCCCGGACCAAGCTCAAGAAGATGGGCTGGTGGGCCTCCGATACGGCCCAGCTGTTCTTTGACAATGTGCGGGTGCCGGCCGAGAACCTGATTGGCGAAGAGAACCGTGGCTTTATCGGCATCATGCTGAATTTCAACCAGGAACGCCTTGGCATGGCGGCCGGCGCCTGCGGCTACGCCAAGGTCTGCCTCGACGAGGCTATCGCCTATGCCCGCGAACGCCACACCTTCGGCAAGCCGCTGATCGCCAACCAGGTCGTGCGCCATCGGCTGGTCGACATGGCGATGCGCATCAATGCCGTGAAGTCGACGCTCGAACTGCTGGCCTGGCGGGTCGGGCAGGGCGAGAAGCCGGTGGCCGAGATCTGCATGCTGAAGAATCTCGCCACGGGGACCATGGAGTTCTGCGCCAACGAGGCCATGCAGGTGTTCGGTGGCGCGGGCTACCTGCGCGGCGCCAAGGTCGAGCGCATCTACCGCGAGACCAAGGTGATGTCGATCGGCGGCGGCTCGGTCGAGATCATGAAAGACCTCGCCGCGCGCCAGATGGGGTTTTAGATGGAAAAGGACGAACGCATCGCGCTCTTCCAGAAATGGTTCGCCGACGCCATCCCGCACAACAAGGCGTTGGGCCTGAAGGTGATCGGCGCGAGCAGGGGCTTCGCCTCGATGCAGCTCGACTGGCGCGAGGAGTTCGTGGGCAATCCTGAAACGGGCGTCCTGGCCGGCGGGCCGCTGACGGCGATGCTCGACGGCTGCTGCGGCATGTCGGTCGCCACCATGCTCAAGAACCCGGAACCCTTCGCGACCCTCGACCTGCGCATCGACTATGTGCGGCCGGCCGAACCCGGCAAGCCGGTGATCGCCGAGGCCGAGTGCTACCGGGTCACGCGATCCGTCGCCTTCACGCGCGCCTTCGCCCATCATGGCGATCCGAAGGACCCGATTGCGGCCGCCGCCGGCACCTTCATGCTGGGCACCAAGGGCAGGGTGACGCGCGCCCAGTCCATCGGCAAAGAGGCGATCGGCGCGGAGACCAAGATATGAGCGCGCTGCTCGAGCGCCTGGCCGAGGCGCGTAAATCGGGTGACGTCGGACGCCTCGCCGAGGCGATCCCGTATGCGCGCTGGATGAAGATCGCGCCGGAGAACGGCACCGGCGAGCTGCTGACCCGCATGCGCTATCACAGCGACCTGATCGGCAACACGTTCCTGCCGGCGATCCATGGCGGGACGCTGGGCGCGATGCTGGAGATGACGGCGATCTTCCATCTGCTGTGGGAGACCGAGACCGACACGGTGCCCAAGATCGTCAACATCACGGTCGACTACCTGCGTTCGGCACGACCGGTCGACGTCGTCGCACGCGCCACGGTCACCAAGCAGGGCCGGCGCATGGTCAACGTCTTCGCCGAAGCCTGGCAGGACGACCGTTCCAAACCGGTCGCCACCGCCAACGCGCATTTTCTCGTGAAATCGTCGGACGACGCACCACCGTCGTTGTAGAAAAGGTGTCTGCCGGGTGGCTGGGCGCGCCGGAAGCGCACCATATGTGCATGGGTGATTTGCGCGGCTTCGCTCATGGACTTTCCCGTCTCTTGCAGTAAACAACGCCCGGCATGAATTATGATTCCCTGAAGACCTCGGGCGACGACGTCGTGCGCGACGGCGCCAACTTCGAGGCCTACCGGCAGCCCGGCGAGCTGATCGATTCAGGGCACCCCGATATCGTGGCCTATGCACGGCGGGT
>ERZ890510.478-NODE-478-length-31247-cov-8.680335_pt1 | contig 31247 bp, 25 predicted proteins | sample MGYA00521265_ERZ890510 | MGnify/ENA primary metagenome ERZ890510 (study PRJEB32303, sample SAMEA104408624) | aquatic metagenome | biome: Brackish water; feature: Chemocline; material: water | place: Baltic Sea | collected 2014-10-26T21:54:00 | depth 110 m ... | reverse complement strand
AGGTAAGCGGCAAATGGCGTTACCTCTATCGCGCTATCGATCGAGAAGGAAACCTACTTGATTCGATGCTGAGCGAGCACCGAGACAAACATGCAGCCCGAAGATTCTTACGTCGGCTGATCGATAATGCTGGGCAGAAGCCGCTACGGATGACGACTGATAAACACCCTGCCTACACGAAGGCAATTCGTTGGATCGTTGGTCGAAAAGTTCTTCATCGTCACAATCAGTATTTGAACAATCGTATGGAGCAGAATCACAGACCTATCAAGCAACGTTATTACCCGATGCTCGGGTTCGCCAAGTTCGAGTCAGCGAGTCGTTTCTGTAACGCTTTCGACGAGTTTAGAAACTATTTGAGAATCCCAATAGTGAGTGACAAAAGAGTTTCTGCATCCCAAAGAAGGCAGATATTCACAGATAAGTGGTCGACTCTAATGACCGAGCTGTCAGCTTAAATACAGAGATCGAAGATGTATTTAGGTTGACCTATTTTCGACTGGAGCACTGAGTTCTGACAGAACCATAATGGGAACGTACGCTGCGAAATTCGCAATACGCGTTGGCAAGGTGACCGGTTGACGTAGAGCGAAACTGGCGGGAGTGCAAGGGAGTCGAACCCTCCGCGCACGCCGAAGGACGCACGCCAGCGGAGTTGAAGTCCGTGAGACCCACCGGGACCCATCCACTCCCCCACTGTTTCGTTAGCTTCTCTAGAATACCGCTTATTCACACTTGCAACGTACATAAAAAGACCACGAACCAATAAAGCTTCAGGGTCTTTTATTATTCCAAATACCCTAGACAGAAAGTGCGTCTTCGAGTCGTGCCTGCAGCACGCTCTTCGGAACAGCTCCAACTACCTGACCGACCGGTGCTCCACCTTTGAAGATCAGCAAAGTCGGAATGCTGCGCACGCCGTACTTCGCAGATGTCTGCGGGTTGAAGTCGACATTGAGCTTTACGAACTTCGCCTTGCCTTCATATTCGGCCGCCAATTCTTCAACGACTGGAGCGATCATTTTGCAGGGACCACACCATTCTGCCCAAAAATCCACAAGTACTGGGATTTCCGAGTCGATGACTTCGGTGCCGAATTCGGCGTCATTCACATCCTGCGGTTTTGCCATTCCAATTCGCCCCTTTAGCGATTACTTACCTTGTAATTGACTTATCGGAGCCAATTAAGAAAGTCGTTTTCACGACGACCTTCGAGATATTAGATACAGGTCGGTGCAAAAAGGATGCACTCCTGCTGAATTACGTGTACCAAGCTAGTCGGCTGCGGTGCCTACCTCTTGCTCAAGAGGCACAGATTCTAGTGTAACGGTTGAAAACCCCAAACCTGGCATTTGTGGCGTCCAATCCGGCACTGTAAGTTCGTGCATCTTGGTGGCAAGTTCGCCAAACAGGGTCGTAGTCCCGACGAGTCCGACCTGCGGTGATTCGAACACAACCTTACCGCGAGCCAACACATGACCACCATCGGTCTTGACTTGGATCATGTCACCTTCGTTGAATCCTGCCTTACTTGCATCTTCGGCGTGGACTTGGATGAACTGTTCACGTTCGACGTAATTCATGTCAGCAGCTTTACGAACAACCACATCCCTTTCGGGCTGACTAAGGACACGACCTGGAGCAAACACCAGTACGTTATTGTCAATCGATTTGACAAGGTCTGCGTAACTCAGAGGGATAACAGTCACCTTGGATTCTGCATCGGAGAAAAGGATAGATGCGTCACCCGATCCGGCCGGCCACTGAATGCCACCAGATTGTAATTTTTCATGGGACAACCCATTGTAGTTTGAAACGCTCTCGGAGATTTCAGCGAATACGTTGGATGAATTCACATACTCAAACCCAGAGGCTCCCATCGCATTAGCGATTGCCGAAATGGTCTCCCAACCTGTCTTTTCCTCGTTACGTGGCTCTGCTGTGATCCGCAGTAACTGAACACGGCGCTCAATATTTGTAACCGTTGAATTCTGCTCTGCATATGTGGCAGCTGGCAGAACCACGTCAGCGTGTCGAGATATCTCGGAGTCAAATGCGGCAGACACTACCAAGAAATCAAGTTTTTCGAGTGACGATGGCAGGTTTTTTAGCGTCGGCGTGTATCCCGACACTCCATCTGCCAGTATAAGAGCTGCCTTAATGCGGGCTGAAGACATGTCAGAGATCATTCCCGATATGCCCACACCATTCACACCAGGCACCGCTCCCATGTCTCGGGCACCAATCGTGTTTGCGCCGCCGAACAACGGGTAGATTCCGCCTGAAGTATTGCCGAGGTTTCCGGTTGTCGCAGCAAGATTAACTACTGCGTCGACAAGATGTTCCGTTCCAACGTCACTAAGACCGTTGTTGCCAAGCAAGATTGCTCCCGCATCACTTCCCGCAAATATTCTTGCCGCTCGACGAATTTGGGAATCCTCGACCCCAGTATCACGGGATATCTTCGCAAGATCGAACGTCCAAAGCGACTGCTTAAGTTGGTCGACATACTCAACTCGTGATCCTACAAATTCTTTGCTCTCAAGAGTTTCGTCAAAAATTATTCGGGTCATGCCAGCAATCAGCAGTGCTTCCGAACCCGGCTTTGGCCGGAGCCATTCAGTGGCGTATCGTGTCAGCTCTGTTTCACGAGAGTCGATGACAACTAGCTTTGCACCCTCTCGAACAGCCTTCTTCACTGGTACGGCTAGAACGTTTTGTTCTTCTGTGGGGTTACCTGCAACGACTAACAGACTTTTTGACTTCTCGAGATCCCAAATTGGGTTTGTTGCGGCACCTGCACCCAATCGAGCCTCAAGACGTGACAGCATCGCGTTGTTAGAGTTAAGGGCTGAATCGATGTTCTCGGTTTTCAGAACCGATTTAGCGAATTTGGCGGCTATGTAGTGATCTTCATTAGATCCACGGGGGGAAGTTATCACAGCAACTTCCTGTGCCGTGCGGCCAGTTAACCCCTGCTTGATTTTTTCGAGTGCTTCATCCCAAGTCGCTTTACGAAGGATTCCGTCTTCACGGATGTAAGGTCGCTTGAGCCGTGAATTGCTATTGGTGTACTCGTATCCGAACTTCCCTGTCATACAGGCCTGTCCATTGTTGGCAGCGCCGGCTAGGTCACCTTTAAGTCGCACAACTTTTCCGAATTTGTTCACTTCGGCGATCATCTGACACCCGACCGGGCAGTTCGTGCAAATAGTCTTTACTTCCTCGACTGCTTTCTCCCATTTGTAGGATCGCTCAGTCAAAGAACCAGTTGGGCAGACATCGACACATGCCCCACAGAATTCGCATCCTGATTCGAGTAGCGATGTACCGTGTGCGGTGCCTACAAGAGCCACTCCCGAACGAGAAGTCAACGTCAACGCTGTGTCGAATCGAACTTCATCACACACACGAACACAGCGAGAACAGACGATACATAGGTTGTAATCACGGTCGTAGAACGGATCGTCGGAATGGATCGGAAGGTTACGCCTGTGGTAATTCAACGGGGTACGCAGATCAAGTTCTACCGTTCGTACAGTGTCTTTCAGTTCACATCGTTCGTTCTTGGGGCAAATCGTGCACCGGTCTGTAACAGTCACGTGGCGCTGACATATGTCCTGTGGTCCACAGAGTTCAATGCGGTGACAGGTCAGACATCCGTGTGGATGTTCACTCATCAGAAGCTCTATGACGTTCCTGCGTAGGTCTTGCACCGCCTCACTATTGGTGGTTACTTCAGCATCGGGCATCGGAGGTGTTGTGCATGAAGCAACGGTCATTTTTCGACCGTTTGATTCAACTTCAACCATGCAAGCGCGGCAAGAACCTTGCGGTTTCATCTTCGGGTAGTAGCAAAGGTACGGGATGTAAATATCCTGATCCATTGCCGCCTGCAGAATCGTTTGACCAGGTTTTGCGACTACGTCGCGGCCATCGATCTTGAAGGTTGTTCCATCGGCCATGCAGAAATCTCCGAACGTTTGGGCTTTTGGTAGGGCTCTAGACTAAGGACGTGTACGGGTAGGAAGAATCATTGTGCCGTCGCCAAATACACCACCTGGGGCAATTTCACCGGCGAGGCAGGAGTTGATCTCATCTTTGAAATACTTCAGAGCTGAGGCGATCGGATTGAAACCAAGTTGACCATGTCCACACAGGGACCCTGCCTTCATGCTGGTGCCAACCCGTTCCAATAGAATGAGGTCGACTGATTTAGCTTTGTTCTGACACATACGATCGAGGATTTCGAGCATATGAGTGTTGCCAAGACGGCACGGAAAACATTTTCCGCAAGACTCAAATTGGTTGAAGGCAATGAGTGAACGAAGAAGATCAACCACGTTTGTTGTTTCGTTCCCGACGATAATCCCTCCAGAACCTATAGAAGCACCAGCAGCCGACATAGCATCGAAGTCGATCATAGTGTCGAAGGCTTCTTCACCGAGTAGACCGTTAAGTGGGCCACCCGCCTGAAGGACTTTGATTCGCTCACCTTCAGAAACGCCTCCACCGATTTTTTCAAGAACTTCACGGATGGTCATTCCCATTGGAATTTCATACATACCCGGATAGGTAATGTGACCCGATAGGCAAACTATGGCTGTGCCGGAAGTAGTTTCCGTTCCTATGCTCTTGAACCATGCGGAGCCGTTACGAACGATTTCCGGAACGTACGAGAGCGTCTTTACGTTATTGATATTAGTTGGCTTCTGCCAAAGACCAGCGGCAGCTGGGAACGGAGGCTTGAACCGAGGAGTGGAACGCTTTCCCTCGATCGCCTCCATTAGGGCGGTTTCTTCACCCGCAACATAGGAATCACCAGTCAAAGAGACTTCCATGTCAAATGAGAAGTCAGTCCCGAGAATATTCTTACCGAGAAGACCAGCTTCGTACGCTGCCACGATTGCTTTACGGGCTGATTCAATTGGCAACTCGTGCCCCGTACGAATGAAAATATATCCGTGAGTTGACCGAGTGGCGTAGCCGTTGATGATCAGTCCTTCAACTAGCGTGTGAGGATCGTTTTCAATGATGCCTTTATCGTTAAAGGCGCCTGGGTCGCCTTCTTCGCAGTTACACAGAACGTACTTCACAGGGGCTGTCGAAGGGGCCAGAAAACTCCACTTCAGGCCAGCAGGAAATGCTGCCCCCCCGCGGCCTCGTAAACCGGCGGCCTTTACTTCGTCAACGATCTGCTCAGGAGTCATCTCCGTTATTGCACGATTGAGCGCAGTGTAACCGCCGTTAGCTACGTACTGAAGTAAATCATGAGGGTCGGTGTCGCCGAAGTTACGGGTGGCGATTCGTTGCTGAAGGGCAACCATTGGCATACTCTCCAGCAACGGTAAATTCCCTGTACTAGACCCATCGCCACCTGAGTATGCAAATGCTCTGTCGATTAAAGGTTTGCCGTTTGTTACGTGTTGCTCAACTATAGCCTGAGCTTCTTCCGGCTTTACGTTTCCATAGTAAACTCGAGCACCATTCGGTAAGAGAATATCAACCAGAGGTTCAAGGTACATCAACCCACGTGCACTAACCTTCGACAAGTTGGCATTTACACCGGTCGCTCCAACCGTCGACTTGAATGCATCGAATACAGCATCGGCACCAGCAGCCTGACCGGAGGTTCCCCCGCCGACTCTAATCCACGCGCTTTCGCCTGCGGCTAACTCATTCCAACGCTTATTAGCGCGGGATTGGAGTTCCTCGAACGGCGTTGACATCGGTTTTCTGGTCCTCTGGTGTCCGGATGGACTGGCGAACTGGTTACTTGCTCATACCTCGAAGTTCGCGGGCAATTTTTGCCGCTGACTCCGGAGTCTGTTTGCCGATTAAATGATGGTTGACTGCGATAACCGGACCCTGAGCGCAAGCACCAAGACAGGTGTTGTATTTCAAGGTGACTTTGCCGTCGGGGCTTTCGCCTTCCTCTTTTATTTCCAGTGCTGTATGAACCGATTCGAGGATTTTCTGAGCACCTACTATATGACAAGAAGGTCCCCAACAGATGTCGAGTGTTTTCTCGCCAGGAGGTGTAAACCGGAAATTCGTGTAGAACGAAGCAACGCTCCACACCTCGTTGATAGTGGAACCGCAGAACGTTGCAGTCTCCTTGATTGCTTCATCTGGCAGGTAATGAATAGCATCCTGCACCGCAATTAGCGATGAAAGTACAGTGACAGTCGGCTGAGCCTGCGCGTTCAGGACTTTCCGAATCTGCTCACGTAAATTCGAACTCTGCGTTGTCTCAGCAGTAGTCAACTTAACCTCAACGAAAAAAGGGAATATTCGACTTCGAGAATTGAATCACAATCGTAGCAGAGCCCAATAGACCAGACAACGAAAAATACATGAATCTCGAAGTCTCAGAACAGTCGGTACTTTTTGTATGCATCCTGTGGGTCCATACCACTCAAAATCATAGCCCGAAGCTCACTTTCGGTAGACATGATCTCTTCAGTTTTATTGAGCACCGACTCGATGATGGACTGGGGTATAACGACTACCCCGTCTATGTCGGCAAGAATCCAGTCTCCTGAAGTGATCTCAACCTCGCCGATAACGATTGGTTCTCCCATCGATTCGACAGTCCATCTTCCTACAACGTCTTTCGGCGTGAAGTAGCGGAAAAATACTGGCCAGCCGAGTTTCTTGATGAAATCTGAATCACGATTACCGCCATCTACCACATAGCCAAGTACACCACGATGGTTCAATGTTTCGGCTGAAAGCTCACCCATATGGGCGATAGTGGAATCATTTGGTTGGCAGACCAAGACTGAACCCGAGGGCGCTTTGCTGAGCAATCCGGTCCATTTCATCAACGAATCATCATTTGAAATCGTGTCGTCAATTCGCCCACTACATGTCCACACGGGCCCTGCCAACGCCAACGTGTCGTCGAGCGGTCTAATGTCGTGTGGTAGCACGCAATTTTGGTATCCCATCTCTCGCATTACATCGTAAACCGCGCCCGTATAACAATCTGCTAAACGCTGTGTGGTGCTCTTCAATTACGTAATTTCCTCTCATTGTTCGAACCTGACGAATAGAATACGGCGGTACATCAACTATGGTCAGCAGCCAACGGAGTCAAAGCGTGAAAATCACGTCCATTGAAACGATTCAACTCAAAGAATTCCCGGCAATCATCTGGGTTCAAGTAAAAACTGATTCAGGTCATGTCGGTTTGGGGGAGACGTTTTTTGGGCCACGTGCTGTTGCAGGCTGTGTCCACGAAATGTTCGCTCCTATGTTGATAGGTAAAGACCCATTAGCTATCGAGCGACATTGGCGCGACATGTTCGATATGGCAAATGCATTTGGATACGCCGGTGCCGAAGCGAGAGCCATATCAGCAATTGATATTGCACTCTGGGACATTGCTGGCCAAGTCGCTGGACAACCCATATACAACATGCTCGGAGGTGCATGCCGAGACAAAGTCCGTACTTACAATACGACCGGCCAATACGGTGAAAATAAAGATATGGAAATGGCTATCGTAGATGCTGGTACGCTGGCGAAGAGTTTGCTCGATGATGGCATTACTGCCATGAAATGGGCTTTCACAGATCAGTTTGCCGATATCAACCGCGGTACCCACATTTCGAACGAAGATATGAAGTTGTTACTCAAGCCAGTCGAAGATATCAGAGCCGCTGTTGGCGACCAAATTGAAGTGGCTAATGATGGCCATGGCCGATGGAATCTAAATTCTGCAATCAAAATCGGTAAGGCGATGGATCATCTAGACATGATGTGGCAAGAAGAACTAATTCAACCGACTAACGTTGAAAGCCATTTGCGACTAGCAGATGAAATCGAAGCCCCAGTCTGCGTTTCTGAGAGATTGATAAGCAAATACCAGTTTCGTGAGTATCTAAAAGCGGGTGCAGCCGAAGTAGTGATGCCTGACCTGATTTGGACGGGTGGAATTACTGAAACAAAGAAAATTTGTACCATGGCAGAAGCCGAGCAACGTCCGGTGGCCCCCCATGATATGACCGGTCCAGTGAACGTATTTGCTTGTGCTCACATCTCCATGAATGCCCCTAACGTGTTCCTGATGGAGTCATGCAGGGCGTTCTACGGCAAAGGTGGTTGGTACGAGAAGGTAATAGAAACTAATATCAAAGTTGTCGATGGCTACATGCTAGCTCCTGAGGGCCCAGGGCTTGGCACACGGCTTCGCAGAGACGTGTTTGATCGCTCAGACATCACTGTGGAGATAACGGATGAACCTGGCCGTCATTTTCACTGGGGAGGTCACGAATCACCAGTATTTGAAGTTATTGGAGAACGCGGTGCTCGTCGGGTCCAGTATCGCGACTCTTGGACCGGTGCCGACCCGGACATGATTTCAGAAACTCAAGAACGCTGATCAATTCCAAGGCACCGAAGAAGTCTCTCCGTGAAACGATTCACTATTCCAACCGAACTTCCTGTGATTCCTGAGAAGGTGTTCGACGCTTGGCTTGATAGCGAGGAGCATAGTGCAATGACGGAGTCATGTGCCACGACATCGGTTGAAATCGCTGGGATATTCATCGCCCACGAAGGCTATATCAATGGAATCAATCTTGAATAGAGCGTGGAAAACGAATCATGCAAACGTGGCGAACAACAAGATTCGATGGAACGGATCCGATTCGTTAGTTGAAATATTTTTGGAGAGCATTCCATTTGGGACGAGACTCACGATAAATCATTCGAATATTCCGGACAAACATGTCGACCACTACGAGTCCGGCTGGGTGGATTGCTACTTCATCCCAATGCTCAAGTATTTCTCCGAAAATCCAACCGAATCGACTTACTCGTCCGTGGAGCCAGCCTTCCGGGCTGCGGCCATATCAATAGTTCTATCTCGAGGTTGAGTCGGTGACATTACTATCTCTTCGATCACCGTTCGGCCGGGGAGAGTCGCACACAGTAGAATTGCAGATGCAACGTCTTCCGGCATCATCATAGTTGACCGAGCTGCTGCATCTGGATTGTGAGGACGATTATTAAGAATCGGAGTATCAACTTCGGCAGGCATGATCGTTGAAGCCCGTATGCCTTTTTCGTTCAATTCGGCGTTGATCCCTCGCATCATGTTGTACGAAGCGGCTTTTGCAGCACTGTAAGCAGCACCGCCAAGTAGTCCAGGATGAAGCGCAGCGTACGAAGACACCGTAATTACGGTACCGCCACCACGTTCAATCATAGATCCAATGACCGATTGAGTAAGCCTGTAAACACCTTCGACATTGACTTTGAATACGCTTTCCCACTCTTCAACTCCGACATGTTGAATTGAACGAGCGCGCGAACTGTGACCGGCGTTATTTACCAGTACGTCGACCTGACCAAACTCGGCAATAGCCCATTTGCCGAGAGCAGCAGCTCCGTCACTATCTTCGAGATCCACGGATTTGGCGACTGCTATGCCATTTTTCGCTTCGATTATTGCTACAACTTCGTTCAGGGGCTCAATGCGCCGTCCAACGAGAACAAGTTTCGCACCTTGGTCAGCGAACATCAGAGCCGTCTCGCGTCCTATTCCGGTACCAGCACCAGTGATTATCGCTACCTGTCCTTCGAGTTGTCCCATAGTTCAGCAAATCCAGTCCGTATTAGTAGTTGCCTGCGGAAGCTTACTTCCACGTACGCCAATTCTGTTGCGCATCCGTCAAAATGATGTCGGCAAGTTTACGCCCCATTTTAATGGAGTAATTTGTGCCACGATCTTCAGGATAAATCTGTGTTGTATTAGCCAAATACAATTTCTTTATCGGCGTTCGATGATCGGCAATCGCATTTGAGTAGTTCGTACCAATGATCGGTTGCGCTGCACTCAATGCGTTGTAGTGAACTTTTTTGATCCACGACCGATCGAATTTAGGATTAAATTTTTTGAGGTGTGGTAGATATATGTCCAAAAGTTCATCTTGAGACATCTTGTACATCGGGTCGGTACGGTCAAGATAGTTAGTCAGGTACAAAATACTTCTACCGCCGTACCAATCTTTAGGAAGCATATTTGTATGCTCTATCAAGCCGAGGAAAGGCACATCCGGATCGGCGATATTCATCCAGTAGAAGTCAGTAAGCTGCTGTGACAGTTCTAGAACCACAACTACCGCTGCCAGATAATGAACGTCCGTTAAACGCTTTTTATAGTCATCGGGTAGCTCTACCAAGTCAGGGAATGAAAACGATGGAACTGTCGATAAAACCGTGTCGAATTCTTCTCGTATCTGTTCACCTGTCGATGATTTGGTTATCAGCGCCGTGGCCATTCCATCTACCACTTCGACTTTTGTGACTGGCACAGAGATGTGGATTTCTCCTCCCCGTGACTCGATCACGCTTCTGAGCTTGTCGAAAATCGTGTCAAAACTTCCATCGGGATAGCCAAGCATTTCTCGGCCGCGTATGCCCTGTCTGGAAGCAAATCTAGTCTGGATTTTCGACCAGAACCATGGCATTCCAATCTGATCGTAGAAATCACCAAATTTGCCCTGTAGAAGCGGAGCCCAGACCTTCTCATAGGCCATTCCACCTAGTCTCTCACGTAACCAGTAGTCTGCAGTTTGGTCCTCAAGATCACGCCACTCTTTGATGCGGCCTATTCTAAGAGCAAACAAGCCTAGCTTTATACGGTCCAAGAACGGGATGGCTCTGAAGCGGAGCAAATCAAGTGCAGTAGTCGTTTTGTAGACCTTGCCGGATGTATATGTTCCTACACGCGATGGATACCACTTCATAGACTCGGCAATGTCGAGATCAGCCATCAGGTCCAGTATGACTTTGTCGTTGGTGAATAGATGGTGATATCCACGTTCCAATTGACTGCCACCAACTGGAATAGTTGAGGCCTGACCGCCAATAAACGGTGCAGACTCGTAAACGACTACTTTGTGACCCGCTGCTGAAAGATCGAATGCGGCTGCCAGACCTGCAGCTCCGGCACCGATAATGCCAATTCTCATACCGACGAACTTTCTCTTATGATCAGTTGATCCGGTTCATTGACGCCCTTCATCAATCCCGATAGTGAATTGCCATCCAAAACTAATAACACCGCCCCGACTACCGTAGGTGGAACCCACAGCACTACATGAACAGTCAAAGCATATGCGGCAGCGACCTCCTGCCCTACACCAAGAGCGACTAGTGCTGCCGCCCCAAAGAAGTCGAATGGCCCCCAACTGCCTGCTGTCGAAGGTAGAACACCAGCGAGGTTAGCTGCTGAAGTGAAAACAAGAATCGCAGCGATGAACTCAATCTGACTATCAAATACAGGGCGAAGATCGAAACCGACAGCGATCAAGTAGTACATTACGGCTTCAGATGCCCAGACTGGCAGCGACCAAGCAAACACTTTCGCCAGATCTGCTGGTGAACTAACAACGGTAAGGCCTTCAAGGAGACGTCTGGCAATACCCAGCAATCGAGTTCGAATGCTCTTACCTACCATGAACATCAGGCGGGAGAACCACCCGAGTACGGTTTCGCTACTAGTCGTAGAAATAATCAGAACGACGGCGAATACGGCAATGAAAGGTAGTAGTGCAGCCGTAGCTAGAACTGCAGCGCCACCAGGTACGTTGGACGACATGTCCCCTACTGCCCTTTCGACTCCGACCGTTCCCATCAATCCGGCAGCAGCAAGGAAAAATAGTAATGCGAGTACATCGGTCGCCCGCTCGACAGCAATAGTTCCGAAGGCAGCTGGGGCAGAACAACCTTCTCGCAGGCTCAGGTAGTACGACCTGACGACTTCACCGATTCGGACTGGTATCAGGTTATTTGCCATGTACCCGACTATTACAACGGCATAGACACTTTTTCGAGGAGAGCCTAACAACGGCCGTAGAAGAAACTTCCACCGAGCGGAACGGAACCATACGGCAATGAAGTAGAACAGTAATGAAGGTGCTACATACGCGTAGTTGGCATCGCCAAGAACACCACCGATCTTATCGAAATCAACAAACAATATGACGAAGACAGCGAGAAACACTGCGCTTCCAATCGTACCCAGCCAGAAGGCTTTATTTCCAAAAAACATGTGGTGTTGCCGGAGTCATTAAAGTTCGGTCGGATAATACGCTCTACTTCGCCGGAACAAGCGGTATCTTGTCCGAGAAATAGACGTCGGAGTCGATAGTACCGAGCGGGTTAGAAAGTTTTCGGTATAGGAAATAGTCTACCGAGCCAGCCCACCGGTTACGATCCATTAGGGTGGCAAATAACGTCCGAGGAGTCACATCTCGATAACGTTCAGGGAACCACCAGCGATGGACGAGTCTTCGACCATCGGAAAATCCGTCGGGTAACTTGGCTCTAACTTTGGCGTTATTGTTTTCATTAACCACCACGATCACGCGGTCTTCGCCGACTTTCACATCGTCAGAGCTGAGGTCGTTAAAGGCAACCTCTGTGTACTGTCTGAGATACCATTGCCATGGCCACGCGTAGGCATCTGTCGTGTCTATCGCAAGTTTGATTTCTGATCGGTCCCCTGTGAGTTCGGCAGTCCGTTCAATCTCTTTCACCAGATTATGAATATCGGGTGAAGTCTGGGTATAAACGAGCATTTCGCGAGGAATATCACCGTTCTCGAAGCTTGCGATCCACCCGGCTCGGAAGGTAAATGCAAACATAATCGCTACTGTGATTAGACCAGTGATTCCCAGAGCTTGGGACCGACCGATTCGACTTCCTAATACCTGTAGTGCAAGGAGTAATAACCCAAGCACAGCGAGGATTGTCCATGCGGAGGCGAACTGGCGAGCGCCATCGCCAAGATCGTGGAAGACGATCTTCCAGAGCATGACATAAAAAACTGGAACACCCACGATAGCCAAACCAGCTCGATTGTGCCAAGCATGCTTCCATTCGATCGCCATGATGATGTTGTTCAACGTGTTGGCAGCGAGGATTATGGCTGGAAGAACAATGTTCACAAGCAGCCACGGCATCTTTTCGCCGGCATGTGTGTAGGCAATGAAAGTGCTAATTGTCCAGAAGAATAAAAATCTGTTGAACTTCGACGTTTTCAACGTAAATGGAATCGTTATCGCCGCACCGTAGACGAAAAGCAGCGAGATTTTACCGACGTATGTAAGGACATCTTGCTCGGAGCCATTGATCACACCTCTCTCGAAGCTGAGGCTGTCGTTGGCAAGAACGACCATCGAGGCGGCAATTATGGCAACGAATATCCAGGGGCGAATACCGGATTTGAAACCGTAATAAATCATAGACGCTGCGGCTACGCCGAATGGCAGGAACTCATAAATCGAACTGATTGTGAAGTAGTAATACCAAGGCTGGCTTCCGCGAGCTACCTCGTGTTGGGCTATCCAATAACCGAGAGATTGCCACGCCCCACTACCTATTCCCGCCGGGTTCGAACCAAAATTAGCAAATAACAATACGAAGACGAGCGCAAATGCACCAAACGCCCCCAGAAAAACACGACGGTTCCAATACCACCCTGTCACAAGCGAAACCGCTAGGAAGGCTGCACTGATTCCTATAGCAATACTCCAGCCAGGGCCGTTCGGACTTCCTGTAACAACTCCTGGAGTACCGTCTTCGGCGGCCAGAGTAACACCGAGAATGCCTTGAAATATTGCAATGCCTGCCGCAAGCAGCGGTAAACTCAGGGTTGCCAAGAGCACTAGAAACGATGCTTCAGGCGTGAATTCATTCAGCGATCTTCTGGCGTAAAGCCAATCGCGAACTTCTGGCCATACCTGTGTAATCAGATATGCCCCAATCGTTGCGATGACGATGTACTGAGTTTCTTTTGTAGCGAACCCGATAGCAATCAGAGCGGCTGCAATGTACAGCCATCTGTTTTTTCGATCACCAAAGTACCGCCACATCACACCGACAAGAGCCAGCGCGAAAACAGCCATAAATATGTCATTCCGGGCGAATCGGCTGAAGTAGAGGATCGATGGAGAGAACGCCAATAACAATCCAGCGACAAGGGCACCTACTTGACCGATTCGGGGTTTCAGCAACAACGGTATTAACACCAGTCCAGTGCCAAATAATGCCATCGGCAGTCGGAGTGAGAAATCGCTGTCACCTACTAGAAAGAAAGAAGCCGCGACTGAATGGAACAGGAACATTCCATGCATTAATGGGTTGTGATCGTAACCACTACCGTTGAACAACTGATAAGCAAAATACCCGTGCAAGCTTTCATCATGGTGGACGGCCCGACCACCTAGATCGTACAACCGCATCGTTAATGCGACCAGAACCAATGCTGTATAGATTGAGAATTCGATTCGAAACGGAATCAAAAAACCCTTACTAGTGTCTAATTGACCTGAAGAACGTCTATCTGGCACCACATCGGCAATGTCACCAGTAGCCCAATGACCATCGATCCAACGTCCGGCGTTCGATTGAGTTCTGCCCGCAGATTCAGTTGAATTATTATCTATCGTCAACAGCTATTAATTGATGCCGAACACTGTGTAAGAACCATGTTCGATTATGCGATCACCAAGCCTATCGAACATTGCCATGTCAATGTTGCCGTAGGTTGACCGTTCCCGAGGTCCTACGACAATCATGGTAAGTACATATTTATTGACCAGCATAATCAGCTCTTCGGGGTCTCTCGATGTATAAATCGTTCGGACATCTGCTTCTCGGTCAGAAAATAGAGCATCCGTGCCGTGCCACTGAGTTTCGTGGAATGTCCATCCCAATATCGCTGGAACTCCTGATGACCCTGATATGCGACCAAATTCTGTGTAGCTCCCTCCTACGGCCTCGACGAGTACGTCATCGCTGGTGGCAATTTCACTAATCTCACTAATTACATCCAACTCATCAGAATTGCTTGAGTCCATGAAACTCAAACTATCAAGATTTGGACCGATTCCTGAGGACACTGTTTTCGAGACTGCCGCAGCTATCGGGAAATAAACTGATGTGATTACCAGTACGGTCAGAACCGCAAGCGCGGTTCTGCTAAACAGTTTCATCTTGCCGTTGAATGATGAATGATATTTCCACCAGATATATACACCATATCCACCGACTACAGACAGCAGTATCCAAGCTTGATAGTAGAATTTGAACACAGTATTCATTCGATTGCCAAATAAGTCGTGGACAAAGAACAGTTCAGCAGCAAAAAGTAAGTACACAGCGAGAGCACTCAGTAAAAGAACAAAATGAGATCCACCGTCAGCACCTCGCCTGGCGCGGGTAAGGACAACTGCGATCAGAATGGTTGCCAGTCCACCTAGGAATGCTGAGACCGGTAGCCGAGAAATCACATCAGTAGCTTGTGCGGGCTCATTAAACGACAAATGTGTGATCGCCCATATTAACCACGGTCCGCCAGTCAACACTACTCCCACAATCCAGGCTGGGCGCCAGAACAGATGTTGATCGTATTGACCCGACAGTACATTGCCACGAAGTTTTTTAACCAAAAGCCTCGTGTAACGATTTGCCAAAAGAATAACGGTCGGGGCACCGACGGTAATCAATAACAACCAAATGGATAAAAAGTGGATCGGGCGAGTTCCGTACTTGACCGGAGCGAGCGGCGGCCATTGCACCTGACTTGCGGCTGTACCGAAGTAGAAAGGTGCAAACACAAAAATTCCAATTACCCATAGTGAAACCATAGGCAATACATTCTGAAAGAATGACCTTGTGCTCAGACTACGACTTCCAATCCAGCCGGTTACGACTAACCCCGTAGTCAGAAACAGCAATAACCCAACATCCCAAAAGTTGATGAACCCCGATGCCCCGATCACGATTGCAATGATTCCGGCAGCTGGAATGTTCTTTCGCAGCACTCCAAACGAAATTGTCCTATGTGCGATGAAAAATGCAATCAACACGGTTACCCCGGTGAGAACAAAGGGAATGGACATCAAATGGGGATGGAAATCACCAAGTAGAAAACTAAAGAAAGGGTATTCCTGGATGGTGAAATCGAGTTGTTCGCCCGTTTCACTGAACGTATTCGTGATCCTTGAACTGTTCCACCACCACCAAAAATCGTCAGGGCGCCACGTGACGATTCGGTCGATACGGTCATACTGATCTCCTTGATACCAATTCAGTAGCGAGTTAGGAGCTATTTTTGCGATGTCAAGGATGGTCCATAGTCCAGACAAGTTCGAAACTAGCAAAAGCAGAGTCGCTGTTACGCCTCCGGATATCAGAGAAATCTTGGTGTGTGCTCCATCGCGCCGAATGAGCGTTATAACCAACGAGGTTGCAACCGAGGCTGCCATCCCGGCCACAAGCGCAATCCCAACATTGAACGCGACTGAGGGTGTTACTCCCGCCATCGTACTCACACCGCCATATATCCAATACCCGAAATAGTAGTAGGCGATCGGCTCACCAGCCAGCCAGAGATCTTGGGGAGGGGCGTATTCCGAGCTGGTGACTGCTGTCAGCATCATCAGATCCATCGGCTTCTCAGTACCTGATGCAGCCGGGTCGAATGCCCTCATCGACAGGAACATGACAAAGAACACGATGAATATCAGCTCGACTGTTAGAACAATTTGCCACCGTCTGACCATTGATCGTCGTAGCTTGACGAAATCGGACTTCAGAATCCAAGAACTAACAAGACTCAGAACGATGAGAACTGACCACCACACGGCTGGGCTATTCGGAAGTAATTGCGCGTATGACAGGAGCCATACTGTTGTTGAGATAAGCAACAAGCCGACTGGTTTTGAAATCGCCCAACCTCGATCTGCCAAAACAGGGAATGAGCGAGCGACAACAGCGAGCGTTGCGATCCCGATTAACTCGACCGTTAGAAGTGTTGCGACAGCTTGTAGCATTTACTGGCTCGAGTTATCGATACGGATTGCTCACAGATTAAATAGCCGGCTCAGGTAGTAAGGCTGTGGCGAAGGCATCGGAATCGAAGGCTGACATATCAGAGGATTTTTCTCCAGTTCCTATGAACCAAATTGGCAACCGCAACTCTTCAGCTATCGCTAACACCACACCACCTTTTGCGGTGCCGTCTAGCTTTGTAAGGAATACGCCATTGCAGTTGACTGCCTCGGTGAATGATTTCGCCTGCATCAGTCCGTTTTGCCCTGTTGTTCCGTCGATCACTAGCATTATCCGTTCTGTGAACCCGGCCCCATTCTTTTCGACGATGCCGCGCACCTTGCGAAGCTCTTCCATTAAATTGTGTTTCGTGTGAAGTCGACCAGCTGTATCGATGATCAGCAAGTCAACATTCCTAGCTCTCGCTGCATTGAGCGCATCGAATGCCACCGCCCCAGGGTCACTTCCAGCATTCTGCGAAATAACCGGAACACCGAGTCGTTCACCCCAGATCTGAATCTGTTCAATAGCACCTGCTCGAAACGTATCGGCAGCTGCCAGCATCACTTTTCGTCCTTCAGACTTCGCTATATCAACTATCTTTGCGATCGAAGTGGTCTTACCTGCACCGTTCACTCCGACAACCAGAAGCACAACCGGGATACCATCCGGAATTGGGTCTAGATTCGACGAATCATTGAGCATGTCGGCAATGAGGTTCCTCATCCGTATCCGTACTTGCTCGGGTTCTTTAAGCGATTCGTTATCAACAATGTCACGCAGGCGGCTGATAAGACTCATTGTGGTGTTCACACCTACATCAGAAATAACCAGCGCTTCTTCGAGTTCATCCCAGAAATCGTCGTCGATGTTTGAACGGCGAAAGATTCCCCCGAGCCGGCCTCTCCATGCTGATCCAGTTTTTTCTGAACTCTCAGCAGTTTTTTCTTTCTTTTTGAATACGCCGAGCAGTGTCGGTCCCTCTTTCTGTTGTATTGAACGATATGGTTGGCTTGCGGTTATCCCGCCATAAGGATGATCAATGCACGTTCAGCGGCTTCTCGTTCAGCATCAATTTTCCTCGATCCCGATCCATAAGCAACGGGGGCACCGTCGATTACAACTGCCATTGTGAATAGGAGATCGCTTGGTAAGCCAGTTTCTGATAATAGTTGGTAACGCGGTGGTTTGCTGCCATTTGCCTGCAAATACTCTTGTAGAAGGGATTTGGGGTCTTTGCGAGTCCCTCTTCGAAGAACTTCGTCGACGTGTTCACCCAGCCATCGATTTACAAATGTGCGGGCTTGTCGATATCCACGATCTGTATAAACGGCGCCTACGACAGCTTCAAATGTATCAGCAAGATTCGAAGTTCGTTTGTCACCACCCGCAGCAGATTCGCCCTTCCCCATAACAAGCCACTCGCCCAATCCGATGGCTCTGGCTACCGTTGCAAGCGTCTCTCGCCGCACTATCTGAGAACGGCGAACTGTCAGGTCACCTTCAGCTAGTTCAGGTGCCCCTGAATACATCCGGTCAGCAACGAGCATCCCCACTATCGAGTCCCCAAGAAATTCCAAGCGTTCATTCGAAACCGGCGGTTCATCCGGATGTTCATTAGCGTAAGACTGATGCGTCAAAGCCAAAGCAAGAACGTCCCGATCGACGAATCTGATTTTCAACGCGTTTTCGACCGCGTCTAGTTGTTCAGAATCTAATGGCTGAGTGGGCAATTTTCGTTAATCCCCGACGCCCCGCGGCCATGGTGGTTGTGGACGTTTCAATTCTCCAAAGTATTTACGATCACTGGCAACGCCCATGAAATCCCTAAATGCACCCATAGATTCATTTTCAGGAGGCGTAAACATTTTCAGGAATGCGGCTGTTCCATCCTCGAAAACAAACGTCGGAGTTCCGAACACGCCTAAGGTCAATGCTTCTTCATGATCGGCACCGATCTGGGCAAGGGAAGCAGGATCATCAAGCTCAGTTGTGAATTTTTTCAAATCAAGATCAACGGATGATGCGATAAGAAGCACAGATTCACGAGAACGAATATCTACCCGTACTACGTGCTTGGCGTGGAGAATTTTATCCATGTAGTCGTTATGTGCGGTCGTTCCTTGAGATCGAGCTGCAATACCACCGCGGAGCGACCATAAACCACGGCTAACATAATCGGAGTCCTGTTCCCAGGCTTTCCAACCATCACCTTCTTTGGAATTGGCTTGCTCCAGCGCAAAGCTGCGCCAGTTAATCTCAAGCTTTTCCCCGAGTTCATCTTTTACCCTGGTCAGCCAAATGGCGGCCTGTCTAACCCACGGTCAGGTGTAGTCGATGAAGATATCTACTGTGACAGCGGTATTTTTTAACATCTCTTCTGAAAATTCTTTCGGTAATCTCTCAAGCATAGGTTGAAAGTCTAACAACGCTACATCGGATCGTTCTGGCAAAGATTCTGCTTTTACGCGTAGTATTTGTTTTCCGACACAAACATAACGTCAATGCCGAACTTAGCCCAACTCCTTACAACAAAATCTTCCGCCGAGTATAGACGCGTATTCGATCTTTGCAGGGCGATTTCTGGCGAGTTCGATGACATAGACGCGGTGTATGTAGTCGGTGGAGTAGTACGTGATCTAATTCTTGAGCGTGCCCCTAATGACATAGATATTTCCGTAGTCGGTAATGCACGAGGATTTTCTGAAGCTCTTGCGTCAGGTTTGGGCGTGAATTCTCCGGTAGAGTCACAGTTTCTTACTTTCAAAATCAACGCGGTTGATTTGAAGTTAGGTGGTTCGTCCATCGATGTTGTCACTGCGAGGTCCGAAACCTATTCCGAGCCTGCTGCCCTACCTGAAATTGCTGTTTCGTCGATTAGTGACGATCTAAAGCGACGTGATTTTACGATCAATGCGATGGCACTGTCGCTTTCGAATTCAAATTGGGGCAACTTGGTCGATCCGGCAAATGGGTTTGGCGATGTGATGCGCAAGCGAATCAAGGTACTTCATGCTGGCAGTTTCGTTGATGATCCGACGCGGATATTCCGAGCAGTTCGATATGCTACAAGACTTGGTTTTTCAATCGACTCTCGAACTAGTTGGTTGATGTCCGAGTCACTTGCCTACGTAGATCGTCTAAGTGGAACACGAATCAGAAATGAATTCGAACAATTGCTCGGCGAGTCAAAAAGGACAGACATGCTTCGAATGTCCGAGGAAATGGGCTTGATCGGCGCGATGAGTCCCGGATTGAGGATCGGATCGAAAGCGCTTCAAGTATTGGATTCTCAGGAGGAACTCGGAACCCTTTCAACTGACTTAACGGACCTGCTTGCAATTGCAACTTTCGGTCTCAATGAAGACGAAGCTACCAGGGTGATAGAACGTTTTGACGCCCCTGCCGAGTGGGGTGAGTCGATTACCGGGAACACCAGACTTGCAAAGCATGTTGCACTGCTCGATAGACCGAACATTCTTCCGAGTGAATTGGTCGAGATACTTGATCAAATTCCGTTGGCCTCAATTAGGGCGCACATCGCAGTCGGCCCGCCTCTCCCCCGTCGCGACAAACTCAACGATTACATGGAAAGGATCAGGTTCATCAAACCTGATCTGACTGGGATTGACCTAATAAAAGCTGGCATTCCAGAGGGTCCGATAATAGGGAAACTGATCTGCATAGTGAAACGAGCGAAACTCGATGGTCATGTCCGTTCAAGGCAAGAAGAACTAGAACTTGCTTTGAACCGATTGCCAGGATTTCTCACTAATTAAGCTTCGTCTTCAGGAAGTGCCCGCTCAACGTGGGATCCACCCCATTCAGATGCCCTTCGAGCTAGCCGTTCACGGTGGAACATGTACTGATTCGCAAGAGCAGAATGGTTCCCAAAGTAATCACGCGCCCAGTCTGCGGCGTAAGTAAGCGACGCTTTTTCAGGCAATTTGTACCACTTGCGGAGAGCCCGCAATATATGTCGGTCGACTATGAACGATTCTGATTTGTCGAGCGAGAAGGCTAATACGCAATCGGCGACTTTCTCACCTACCCCATAAAGAGCGACAAGCGCCTCTCTGGCATCTGCGTACGTAGCCTCGCGCAAATCAGTCAATTTCAGTTGACCTAGGGAGACAGCCTCAGCCGCTGGAACTAAGTACTTGGCTCGAAATCCAAACCCTAGATTACGTAGGAACTGCTCACCGGCTTCGGCAACAACTTCTGGTTCAGGGAAAGTCACATCACGAACTTCTGGACCTATCGAAAAACCCAATTGCTCAGCAGCGGATCCTACGTTCAATTTGATTCTAGGGATATTCGACGTACTCGAAGTGATGAAACTAAACAGGCATTCCCATGGATCTTGGCGAAGAACCCGTAACCCCGGATATCCTCGTACCGCGGGGCCAAGGCAAGGATCATCGCCAAATTTTGAGCGGAATCCGTCGATGTCTTGATCCTGACCAAAATACTCCATCATCGAGTGTTCCAGCCCTTTGACGCCGTTGTCGTCTCGTGGTGTAACCACGACTCCCCCGCCAACCTCGCTGACGTTGACCACTCTACGTCCGACCACACCACGATAACCGCCGGTATCCTCCTGCCACCATCGAAACGACTGTCCGCCGTCCAGAGTCGCTCCAACATCCACGTAACCTAGAGGAAGGAAAACGGAGTTAACGGTCGTTGTGTTGTTTTCGAAAATTGTCACTCAAATGTCCTATTGCGCCAAGTCTCTAATAGATGGAACAAGCGCTCAGTACTTACTCGACGTACGGTACATCTCGGCAGCGAAGCTTGGAACTTCACTCCGTAGTTTTTTGTCACGATTCGATTGTCGAGAATTACGAACACACCGCGATCAGTACTTGATCGGATCAAACGACCAAAACCCTGTCGAAAGCGTTGAACTGCTTCCGGGATACTGTACTCGCTAAATCCGTCCTCGAATTTTTCACTACGAGCCGCTACGATCGGATCCGATGGCACAGGGAAAGGCAATCTCGCCATCACTAGAGCGTCAAGTGATGCTCCCTGAAGGTCAACACCTTCCCAGAGACTACTTGTTCCCAATGCTATGGTTGGTCCCTCCTCCGCAAGCATTCGCATGATTCGAGCCGGTGAACCATCTGCTCCCTGAGCGATTACTCGAATTCCCTGCTGTGTCAGCACCGACGATATCGCTTTTCTCGCGTTGTCCAGAGCGGATATTGACGTGAACAGAGTAAGTACACGTCCGGCACTGGATTTAGCGATGTCGATAAGTACTGCTGCAGTGGCGTTCGCGAATCCGGGATCACCTGGTGCAGGCATATCTTCCGGCACGGCGATTAGCGTGTTTTTTTTGTAATCGTATGGTGAACCCAAAACGAGATCGGTTCCGGTTTCCAATCCAATAGAATTTCGGAATCGCTCGAAATTCTTCTCGTACGCTACTGTCGCTCCTGTAAGAACCACGGTTTTTCCAGAACAAAACAAGGCTTGATTGAGCTTTGTCGAGACATCGAGCGGTGCGCCGTTGATGTCGGTTCCTCGGTTTCCAGATTGAGCACGTAGCCAGTAGACGCTATCTTCCTGTGGCTCAGGAATAGCTTCGCGCAAAGAAGTGGCCGCCGCTTCGATGGAATCTTTGACACTGAAGGAATCAAGAACGAGTCCTTCAGCAGAACTGTCTTTTGTAGCAGATGCCTGTTCGCAAAGCTCACCGAGATGAGCTGCAACTTCCAATAACCGTGTGTTTGCGTTCTCCCAGGCGATTTCCAGATTATCCCAAGTAGATTGCCTCCGCACCGTGTCGGTCAGGCGCAGTTCTGACCGTTGTTGAGATCCTCTTGCGGCCGTATCAGCGATCTCTGTCGCCATATCGAACATGATCGATGCATTTTGGATTGCCGCTTCAACAGCTCCGGTCGCTTGCAACCCTATGTTGGTCGAGGCATCTAACGCGTTTACTGCACCCTTTAATATCACTCCGGCAAGACGGGCAATAATCCCCCGTGCTCCAGTCAGCTGTCGAAGTTCATTTTCTAGTTGCAGTTGGTTTACTGAAAATCCTAGATGAGACGTTGCCGTAGATTCTAGGTGGTGCGCCTCGTCAATTATCAGCACGTCGTAGTCAGGAAGTAGACCTCCGCCCATCGCTATATCTGACATCAGAAGTGCGTGGTTGATGATTAAGACGTTTGAGGCGTTTGCCTGATTTCGTGCCTTGCGCAGGAAACAAGGTCCGTCGTTGGACGGGCACATCACCGCTCCTTGTGCGGAAAATCTACCGAACATCGAAGTCAGTCGCCCGAGAGCCAGTTCAGTGCGGTCGCCGGTTTCGGTATCACGAAGCCAGACCAAGAGTTTGGAAAGGAGTTTTGATTCTAGATCATTCGGTTGCGTACTCAAGACCGCGTTCTGCCAGCGTTTAAAACAGACGTAGTTCGCTCTGCCTTTTAGTTGGGATACACGCATTTTGTCGGGAGATTCACCGAACTCGGTCAACGCTGTCCTGGTGATCTCGATGTCTTTAGTGATCAACTGTTCCTGGAGGTTGATCGTGTTGGTCGATATAACTACTTTTGCTCCGGTGCGCATTGCATGTAGGATCGTTGGAATCAGATAAGCCAAAGATTTACCGACACCGGTTCCAGCTTCGACTACGAGATGTTCACCATTTTCAATTGCTGATGCGATGGCTTTCGCCATTTCGACCTGTTCTGGTCGTGACTCAAAGCCCGGCAGTGATTTCTCGAGTGAACCGCCTCCACCAAAAATATCATCAACAGCGACGGAAATTTCCTGTGTGGCATTGTCATCCTTGTCGTACTTGTGCGGCTTGATTGACGGAGTTTTTCCAGATGAACGGAGTCGTAATGACAACTCTTTAGGATCGATTCCTGTGAGGCTGTCGCTGGTCGGCAACAGTGGAGAATCGTCACGATCCAGAATCCTACTAACCAGAGCGGCGAGAGGGGTTCGAGAGTGTTCACCAAGTTTTTTGATCTGCTCAAGAACCGGACGGTCAAAGCCTTCGATAATTCCGACTAGGTAAAGAAATAGATCTCGTGTGACGAGAGCATCGGAAAGTGCTCGATGCGGATTGTCGTGTGAGAATCCGAATCGTTGAGAGAGGCGTCTAAGACTATATTCAGGGCCCGCTGGAAGCGCAATTTCAGCCATCGACATGGTGTCGTATAGTCCATCTGGCTTCACTCCATGTGACCGCAGGAAAGATGCATCAAAGCCAACGTTGTGACCAATGAGCGGAATACCTGCGATGAAATCAGCGACATCTGATTTAACTTCATCCCAAACGGGAGCAGAGTCGACATCTTCTTGGGTTATGCCGGTCAGCCCGACGATGAAAGTGGATAATTTTCTCTGGGGATTTACGAGTGCACTGAATGTATCGACCTGTTCACCGTCGATAAATTTGACGGCGCCGACCTCGATGATGTGATCAGATTTTGAGTCAACGCCCGTCGTTTCGAGATCGAGCGCAATTAACGTGTCTTGGTGGATGCCAGGCAATTATCGGTGGTGAGTGTCGACTGAGAGGTGGAAATATCGGTTGTACGACGGCGCTGATTCGACTGTATCGGAATCCCGGTACAACGAAGCGGAGTATTGTAGGAATCTTGAGCAGAATTCAATCGGATAATGCCTGATGATAAATGCCTAAAATCCGGCTGATTTCAGTACGTATTCGACGTTATCGAAACCCGATTCCAACTCTTTAGCGTCAATCGCTCGAATCACATCAGTCATGGCAGCGTTCACCGGTGTGTCGATTCCTACGGTTGCCCCCTGCTGGCAAACAAACCCGTTCATCTGATATATCTCCGTCGGTCGTCCCTTGACCACGTCTTGCGCCATCGATGGGCGCCAGTTGGCACCTGACGATTTCTCAGCCAGTTCTCCGTCCAGTGCCTCGTAGACGTCGCCGAGAAAAGCATCTGCCCACACTTGTGCCGATTTTCCACCGAAATTCTCTACATTATGACCGAGTGCCAGGCCAACTGATGCGACTTCCTGCGCAAGTCGGATTTGTAATTCACGCCCTCGGGCATGTTTGTTTAGATCTGACATACCCATGCCACTCGAAGCAGCGACAGGGTTCCCCATTGAGTTTTGACTGAGTTTCGCCCAGCGTTCACCCCAGAGATTAGTCGTTACTTTCCCGCCATCAATGGGATCTAGTATTTCGATCAACTCATGAAGTCTTAGAGTGTCGCTTCCATCATGATTCCCCGCTCGGAACACGATATGCCCGTTGTCACGCTGTCGGGCGCCGCCGGGTCTTTCGACCTTGCCGGCCTCCCACATAGCTACCGAGATGCTCGACATAACGAGTCCAACCGCTCGAACAGCGCCGACAGCTTCGGCAATGGCAGGGTCACAGTCCAGGTGTTCTGTGAGGAAACGATATAACCGTTTAGTTTTACGAATTTGTTAATAAACGTTGCCGCCCAGAAGGTGTCATAGGCCTTGACCGCCACGAAGCCGATATCGAATTGCTCTTTACGCGCAATCAATTCGTTTTCGTGAAGGTGAAACATCGTTGGGTATGCGACAAATGAATCGTGTGGACCGTCAACTTTGAGACCATCTTTTCGAATTGTTTCAACTTGTTCATTCCACGGATCGACCAATGTAACATCATGTCCAGTGTGGGATAGCCATCCGCCAAGGTACGAACCCACAGCGCCGGCTCCGATGAAGATAATTCGTTTCTTATCTGACATTAATTACTTCTCGATAATTTGGATTGGAATCGTTTGTTTAGTCGTAATAAATGGCTTCTGAACCGGCTTTACGACGGTCGGTACTGTTTATGAACTCCTCTTGAATTTCCGGGGGCGGATATGTGTATCGCTTGTTCGACATCATCCATCCTTCAGCTTTTTCGTTGCTGGTTCGCACGGTTGCGTCTTGACGATCTTTTACAGAAACCTTTAGTCGAGTACCTAATCCTGGCTCAGTCGGTGCCATGAGGTATCCATCTTGAATTACAAAATCAGGTTCGATGAAATCACGGTACCAACCAAGATGCATGGCTCGGTTGTATTCCATAATCATCACATTCGGAGTAGCCATTGCGATATGAGCACATGCGAACATATTCACCGGCCCCACACAGTCATGCGGTGCGATCGGCATCTGGTGAACTGAGGCGAGGATAGCAATCTTCTTCACCTCGGATATACCACCTGTCCAAGTAAGGTCTGGCATCGTTATTCGTGCCGCTGACGACTCTATAAACCGTCGGTGCTGATATCGAGTCATTAAACGCTCAGCCGCGGCGATTGGGGTTGATGTCGCCGACTGTAATCGCACGTGCGCCTGCTCGTTCAAGGGAGAAATCAGCTCTTCGTGCCACATCGGACGCAGCGGCTCCATCTCTTGAACGATTCGTATGGCGTTTGGAAGATTCCACTTGGCATGGCCATCGTTTGCAACTTCGATCTCCATACCGAGTTTGTCGCGGATTTCTCTCAACGGGCGTAATGCCCAATCGAGGTCGTCCTTAAACAGAATCTGACCGTCCGACTCTCTGGCAATGAAGTCTGTTGGGGACATCTTCATCCCAGTGATTCCCTGATCGAGTAGTCGTTTAGCTACACCGACAGGGTCAGTCCAAACGTCGTAGCCGTCAGTGACTTCGCCGTATACTCCGAGCGTGTTATAGACCTTGATTCGATGACGGGTACCACCACCGAGGATCTCAAATATAGGCATCTGTAGTGCCTGTCCTTTGATATCCCAGAGAGCCACATCCAAGGCAGATATCGCTCTCAGTTCAGCACCGCCGTAACCGGCATGATCGGATAATCTGAACATTGTCTGCCAGTGGCGTTCTATTTCCGCAGGATCTCGACCTATAAGCAGCGGACCGAAGTGATCATGAATAGCTGATTCAACCGTCGATGCGGCGTACCAGGTTTCACCGAGTCCGATGAGTCCGGTGTCAGTATGGACTTGAACGAAGATTAGATCGGGGAATTGACCGACTCGAATGGTGTCAATCTTGGAAATAATCATTGGGCGTCTCCTGTGTCGCCAGTTGGCAATCCACCTTCCTTAAACCACGTTGCTATCCCACCACCGGGTCCACCAGTAGGAGAACCTCCGTCGCCGGTAGTGAGTCGTTCGGATATTGGTGAACCTTGGGCTCGAAAGTCCCTGATTTCTTCCATTTCGGCCCACATTTTGCTTGAGAAATTATCGCCTCCAGCCCAGCCTTCGTCGTTCATGCCGGGGATCATGATTGACTCATCTGTTACTCGAAGTTCTACGTCTGGACGGTCAAATACTTCTGGGCGGAGTCGCGTCCCTATTCCGGGATTCTGCGGTGCATGGAGCCAACCGTGTTCGATAGGCGGCAGTGGATCGACGAACTCTCCGTACCATCCGTACAAATACGGTCTGACGTGCTCCATGATCATCGCGTTTGGCGAATTCATACATATGTGAGCACATGCAAAGATGTTTACCGGTCCAGTAGCATCGTGGGGAGCTACCGGCACCTGATGAGCCGATGCCATAACTGCAATGCGATGTGTCTCGCTAATCCCACCGGTCCAAATCAGGTCAGGCATCACGATCTGCGCAGATCCGTTCTCGATGAATTCGCGAAGTTGCCAACGGGTAAGCAGGCGCTCCGAAATACATACTGGCGTGCTCGTTGCTTCTTGCAGTTGACGCAAAGCGTCGGGATTCAGCAGTGGCATAAGATCTTCCTGCCACATGATGTCGAGTGGTTCCATCTCTTTAGCAATCTGAATTGCGACTGGAAGAGCCCATTTACCGTGACCGTCGTTGGCGATTTTTATATCGTCTCCTACGGCATCACGCACATCTCTAAATGGCTTCAACACGTAATCCAGTTCTTTAGGTGCGAGGTACTGACCCTCAGTCGGGGTCGCTATTGGTATAGTCGGCCCCATCTTCATCGCGATGATCCCATCGGCGATCAGTTCTTTTGCCAGATCGCCACAACCCTCAAACGGTGCTCCGGTCGCATACACTCGGATTTTCTTTCGCACGGCGCCGCCGAGAAGCTCGTAGACAGGGACTCCGGCTGCCTGTCCTTTGATATCCCATAGAGCCATATCAATTGCAGATAACGCTCGTAGCTCGGCTCCTCCATATCCTGCGTGGTCGGACAATCTGAACATATTCAACCAGTGTCGTTCGATAGCGAATGGATCTCGTCCAACGACTAGTGGTGCGAAGTGATCATGTACAGCCGACTCAACCGTTTTTGACGCATACCATGTCTCACCCAACCCAATCAGACCGGTGTCGGTGTGAATTCGTACCCAAATTACGTCAGCAGGATCGCTAACACGAACTGTTTCAATATGTTTGATCTTCAAGTTGTGTTTTTGCCTCACATAAGAATTACGAAAATTCAGTCCAGATGGTCGCCGAGTATACGCCGCGGTGGGGTTAGAATTCCGTTGCGAAATTACGAACATGGTGTTTACATGTGCCGGTTCATCGATATCCAGAGAGCAGCCAGATGCAAAGAGGAACAAATTGAAAGCAGCCAGAGTCGTAGCGCGTCGAAAGATTGAATTCCTCGACGTGCCAGAACCAGGATCACTTGAAGATAGTGAAGTTCGGATAAAACTCGAATCGCTCTCAATCTGCGGAAGTGATATTTATCTTGAATACGACGCAGAACTCCCTGAAGATGATTATCCGTTCGTACCCGGTGCGCCAATGCACGAGTGCGCAGGTGTGGTCGTGGAGAGCAGGGATTCTGACTACAAAGAAGGTCAGAGAGTAATCGTAATTCCTCGTGAAGTCGCAGGAATGCAAGAACAGTTGGTTCAGACAGCCGACCGGTTAATCAAATTACCTGAGTGGGGCGACTTGTCGGAATGGGTCATGTGCCAGCACTCTGGGACCGCACTTTATTCAGCCCGGCATTGGGGCAATCCTCTAGGCAAGAGAATAGCGGTGATCGGTCAAGGTGGAATCGGTCTGACATTTACTATGATCGCCGAACGCCAGGGAGCCCTGCAGATCGTTGGAATTGACCTCGAAGAGTACCGCTGTCGCAAATCATCTGAACTTGGTGCAACTCACACGATCAATGCTACTAACGAAGATACTATCGAAGCTTCAACTGAGATCACTGATGGTAAAATGTTCGACGTGGTTGTCGATGCAAGCGGAAATCCGGATGGGCTCGGCATTGCTATCGACCTTGTCAAAGAGCAAGGTCAGATAATCTCATTCAGTCTAATTGACCCAACAACCGTGTCTTTCGATCACCGAAAATGGATGGGCAAGAACATCCAACTGAATGCCACTGTGATCGCGGCAACCCACGAGCCAATTAAGGAAATACGTGACATTGTAGCGTTGAAAGAACGTGGGTGGATCGATCCTGGTGTGCTCAAAACCCACGACACCACATTCGAAGACGCCCAGAATGCATTTGAAATGTATCGTTTACGTCAAGATGGAGTTATCAAGGTAGCTATGTCAATCTAGACGAGTCGATGGCATAATCTTTCTATATATTCGACTTGTATTGTTTTTACGCTTAATTAGGAGTTTTGTATGTCCGGTGAAGTAGGATCCAAGGCACCAGCATTCACATTGTTGGACACTGATGGCAACGAATTTAACTCAAGCAGCCTCACAGGCAAAAAGGTTGTAATTGCATTCTTCCCAGCAGCATTTAGCGGTGTCTGTGCCGAAGAATTATGCTCTTTCCGAGATGCTCTTGCAGATTTCACGTCAGTTGATGCTGAAGTTATTGGCATATCAATCGACGGTCGTTTCGCCAACAGTGCCTTCCGAATTGCAAACAACCTACCGTTCCCAATTCTTAGTGACTACAAGCAGGCGACCATCGGCGACTACGATGTTGTTTGGCCGAATTTTGCTGGAATGCCCGGTTACACAACCGCTCGACGGTCTGTTTTTGTAATCAGCACTGATGGCAGCATTGCTTGGAAGTGGCTCTCGGATGTTCCGTCCGATCTGCCATCTATCGACGATGTAGCATCGGCAGTGAAATCGGCACGATAGTCACGACTTCTCGTTAGAGATTGAAATCAATTCAAGCCTCGGAGGAATCCGGGGCTTGTTTGCGTTAATCGACTGGCGCATCATTCGCTCAAACAATTTTTCACAGTGCGATCGGATCCATCTCCTTGCCGAAATTCACACCGATTTCTCTTTCCGCACAACTCGATGCGAATCAAAACGATTCATCCTGCTGGGGAGTCAAAACGGAAAACGCCATCACTGGGCTTCCAACCGGAAATCAGTCGTTCTGGGGAGTTCCGTTCAATATCACTCTGACTGGAAAAAAACCTGTTAGCTTTCGCTGGGAAAACCGAAACAGAGATCGTAATTGATGCTTCCGGGTCTCATCTGGTATTCGCTCACTTTTGTGATGAGAACGCATCTACGACAGTCGCAGGCCAATCATCCGACTACTTGAATCCCGTGGTCACAGCGCCCGGTGAGCACATCGCCGACTACATTGTTGTATATGAAGATGGCACGAACCACCGACAGTCGATACGCAGACGCTTCGAGATTAACCAACTTCAAACTCGTATGCAAAGTGGTTTTGTATCTAGGCAACATCAGGGTCTAAGCACTCTTCCGAAACGTGGGCCGTATCCAGACAATGCGTGGGGTAGGTGGCAAACCGGTGTCATGGTTGGCGATACTCCCTCATCCGGTCGAACACGAGCCAAGGATGATCGGACTGGGCGATCTAACCCTCCGGCGTCATGGACGATTTACGCGCTAGAACTTCCAGACACGAAGAAACCAGTAGCGTCACTCCGAGTAATGTCGACCGGGGCCACATCTTTCGCGATTGGTGGAATAACCATGTTTGACGGCGTAGAGAACCCTCTACGCCATGAGCCACTAGAAACTGTGGTGATTGAATCCAATGACAAGCCCGCTGGCGAGATCGCTGTAGATATCGATTTAGGTGTAATCGCACGTCAACGAGACATTCAGAATTTCGACGGTGATAATTGGCTTGCAGCTCCCGTGCGTGGCTGGGGAGAATCAGTCGAATCTCCTAAGACGTCGGCTTCTATTGATCTAACTGCATCGTTTGACGCCACTTTGACTGTCGATGGTAATGAAATCGGCGAGCTCTCCTAGATTTGGGAAAAACCACGAGCATTGACGGCAAAGTCTGTGCGAAGGTGCTGACTTCGGAACGAACCTGGGTACATGGAAAGATCATCGACTCCAGCATAGGTAAGCCGACGGCCGCTCGCATCCACTTCCGATCTCCAGACGGCAGATACTTCCCACCATATGGTCACACTCACGAAGTTAACGACAACTGGTTTGAGGATAGAGGTGGTTCCGGTTGTCTGGACAGTGTTCCCGGTTTTATAAGTGGAATC